>JACCDO011480321.1_pt1 | contig 67133 bp, 48 predicted proteins | sample 7446101 | NCBI WGS metagenome assembly JACCDO01 (sample SAMN15323440, study PRJNA562643) | freshwater metagenome | isolation source: river surface water | place: USA:Blue River Watershed | collected 2017-08-16 | reverse complement strand
TCATCTGGTTAGTATTTACAATAATTTCTAGACCATAATATCATCTTGTGTTTTATATTGTTTCTAGACCATATTATCATCTTGATTTTTATATTATTTTATCATCTTTATACATATGAAATATTCATAGACCATTATTGCTCTTAATATTTTATTTTTTATTTTTTTATTTTTTTATTTTTTTATTTTTTTATTTTTTTTATTTTTTTATTTTTTTATTTTAAAATTTATAAATATTTTTAAGAGAAAGAAATTTTTATAAAATATAATATTTTTAATTTTTTTTTTTCATTCAACACACACACAATTTTTTTACTCCGGAGGAACTGGAGGAAAAATTTATAAAAAAATATAAAAAAGAAAGAAGAGGAAGAATAAGGCGTGCCCTAAAATGGGGCAAGGTTGCCCTAACTTGGGGCAAAATGCCCAAACTTGGGGCAAAAATTAAATTTAAAAAAATATATAGATATAGTATATATAGTTCTTTTTATTTTAATGAATAATTTTGTATGTGAAAAATGTTTAAAATCTTTTTCAAAAAAATCCCATTTAACACGACATCAAACTCAAAATAAGTATTCTTGTAAAGCAAAAGCCCCAGATTTACTCCAGGTACCTCCAGATTTACTCCAAGTCCCTCCAGATTTACTCCAAAATGCCCCAAATTTACTCCAGGTTCTGGAGGAAAATGCCCCAAGTTTGGGCAATTTTCCCATGGATTCAGAAACAAATACTTTAACAGATAAAAGTTACAAGTGTCCAGATTGTAATACTACATTTAAACGTAAAGATAATCTAAAAAGACACATGGAACTAAGATGTAAAAAAATTACTAATATTCAAATTATTCCAGTAAAATTACAAGAAAAATCAGAAAAACAAGAGCAAATAGATGGTCTAGATGTAAATTTAGATGAATTTGAACTAGATGATAGAACAAAACAGGTCTTGACTATTTTATTTAATCAAAATAAAAAATTATTGGAAGAGGTTGAAAAATTAAAAACAGAAAATAACAAGTACATAGATGGTCTTAATACTTCAAATAAGAAAATTTTGTCTTCTGAAAAAGTTTCAAATATAAATTCGAACAATACTATAAACACAGTAAATACAGTGAATAATGTAAATAATGTGAATAATGTGAATAATGTGAATAATGTAATTATTGCACATGGAACTAAAGAATTTGATAAAATAGAGTTAAATGAAATATTAAAGCATTTGTCAACATATAATTTAAGTAAAATTATTCCGGATTTTGCAAAACATGTATATATTAATGATGCTAAACCCCAAAATAAAAATTTTTATATTTCTGATTTGTCTCGAGATAAATGTAAATTTCACGATGGACATAAATGGAGAATGGGAAGAACCAAAGAAAAAATAAATAAAATGTTTGATAACTTGCACAATATTTTAACAGAACCTTTTGAAAAAGATAAAATTGAAAAAACTGTTGAGTATATTAAGGCTAATCCTAAAATTTTTAATAGAAAATGGATTGATTGTGCAACTGGATATTTAAATTCTCTTAATGATGATTCTGATAAAGACAGTATTGAACATAAAAATAGAATTTTAGATGAACTTAAAATAATATTTTTTAATTATAAAGATGATATCCTTAAAATTACACTGTAAAAATATTTTATTTATTTTTATTTACTAACGTTTTGTTCTGATTCCACTTCTAATTCAGAATAAACTTTAAGAGTACGAGCGGATGGATCTGATACACCGTCAATCCATTTTGGTAACCAGTAATATGGACATAAATGATATTGATTTGGATAATATGAATCAAAAATTTTATGATAAAACAAAGCTTCTTTTGTATGTGGGATAATTGAACTAATAGATTTGTAATGTTCTTGGGCTAATTCTAAATCATTATCAGTGTATATAGATTCGGCTTTTTCTTGAACAATTTGATACCATGATTTTGATTGAGATGATACACCATCTGAAAATGCTTCTTTCTTTCTCCAAAGAACACATTCAGGTAATAAATTAGTTTTATCCCATGCTTTTCTTAAAAGATATTTTTCGAAGACAAAAGTTTTACCATTTGAGAGCGTGTGAGGTCTTGGTGTTTTTAATTCTAAATCAATTTGAAAATAAAAATTAATAAAATTATGGTCTAAATATGGAACACGTGCTTCTAATCCATTTGAAGCTACACCACGGTCTGCTCTAAGTACATCAAAATAATGAATATAATGAAGTAATCTAATAGTTTCAAAATGGAAATCATGACGATTAGGAGCTTTATGGAAATAAAGATAACCTCCAGTTGCTTCATCAGAACCATCACCAATTAATAAAACCTTAATATTAGTATTTAGACTAATCCATCTTGATACTAGATATTGACCTGTAGTAGCTCTGATTGTAGTAATATCGTAAGTTTCAGATACCCTTATCACTTCGGAAATAGCATTAATCCATTGTTCTTCAGGTATTTCAATATTAGTATGAATTGAACCAATATGATTAGCAACTATTTTAGCAAAATAAACATCAGGCGAATTTTCCATTCCAATACTAAAAGTTCTTAATTTTTTTCCATAAAAAGCTAATTCTTTAGCAGCAATAGCAGCGACCAAACTAGAATCTAATCCGCCAGAAAGTAAACATCCAACTTCCCTGTCAGATTCTAATCTAACTTTTACTGCTTCAGTCAGTTTAGTTCTAATCATACGATAAACATCTGTCAAATCAGGTTTAAGTACAACAGGAAGATTTCCAACAGCATAATATAATTTGTATTTGTATTCGAGAGGTTGACCAGTTTTTCCTGACCAATTAATCCAAGATCTTGGGTCGTGAACTTCAACTTTATTATTATTAATCCCAATTAGTGATTTAACTTCAGAACCAAAAACTACAGTATTTTCATCAATCTTTGAATAAAATAAAGGTCTAATACCAAATCTGTCACGTCCTGTCCATAAATTATATTTAGTACTATTTGTTTCTGTATTTGAATGAATATCAAAAATAGCAAAAGCAAATTCTCCAGATAATTTTGTAATAATGTTAGAAAATCCTTGATTTTCTTTGTTGTCTTTGTTATTATTATTAATATCAGGACCAATTGATTTATTTGAATTACTTAATTCATCTAATTCATTAAATTCACGTAAAAACATAGGTAAAATAACTTCACAATCAGAATTAGATTTAAAAGAGTAATTTATTTTTGACAAAATATCAATAACTTCAGTAGAAGACTTAAGTTCTTTATGATTATAAATTTCTCCATTAACAACAACATAAGTAGTTCTTAAAATTTTTTCTCCAAGTCCATTAGTGTAATAATATGAGTGTGAAAATGGTTGGTCTCCTTGAATTGTCGTGTCCATAATAGCAAGTCTATGAAAACCAATTATATAATTAGAATTAGAAATCCAAATGGTTCTATCTGGTCCTCTTGATTTAATTTGATTAAATTTATCGAATAAAATATTTTGATTTAATTCTATTTTGTTTGTAGAAAGTAATCCCCAAATACCACACATATGATATAATACTTAATTAAATAAATATGTTTTTAATCAAGTTAAAATAAAAAAATTATTTATAAAATTATTCAAGTATTAAGCACATTAATCACATGTAAAATAAATGCTTCAATATGAATAATATCTCTTCTACCTTTTGATAATCTATATTCAAAATTAGATGCATAATCAATAATTTTAGTTGATTTAATTTTAGAATTAGGATATTTATCATTATCAAGTTTTAATAAAATAATATTTAATATATCTTTGATAATTACATTTGAGGAAATATTTGTAATCATCATTTTATAAATATAATCTCTAATAATTTGGATATCACCGCTGGTAGTAATTTCCAATATTAAAGCTGCTAGAGATTTTTGATATCCATTTTGTATTTTTTTACAATATTTGTATAAATCTAGTTTCCATAAAATATCTTTAAGATTACCATTTGATGTTTCAACAATGTAACTTAATATAGGGAATCCTATATCAATATTTTCTAATGATGAAATATTAAAGGTCCATTGAACAAGTTCATCATTTGTCTGAGTAGGAACATGAATACAAAGACATCTACTTCTTAATGGTTCAATAACTTTAGAAAGAGAATAACACCACATAATAAATCTACAAGTTTTAGAATATTTTTCAATAGTTCTACGTAAAGAGGTTTGTGCATAATATGATAAATTATCTAAATTATTAATCTGAACCATTTTAAAGTTTCTACTTTTTTCAAAAATACAAAGAGGATATCTTCTCGCATACTCTTTAACGATATCTTGAATTAAATATCTGTCAAAATTATTATTATTAGGTTCGATAATAATATGATGGTCACTTTGTTTAACAATAACTTCATTTTCAATATTACCAGAACTAATAACTGTGTATTTAGAGTCATCTAATTTGTATATAGATTTATCAAAAATCATTTCAAGAAATAAATTAATCATAGTTTTTTTTCCAGTACCAGGATTACCATAAAATATAACATGAGGCATTCCATCATCTTCAGCTATTTTTTTTAATTTTTCAAAAATTTCTTTATGAAAATAACATTTATACGGATTTGGATTTTTCCATGTTTTATTATACAATATATTATCAATTTCTTTAGATTTATATGTTTTGTTTAGTTCTTTAAGATAATCATCGGATTCATCAAAAATATCAGATACATTTTTAGGGATATACTTATCAACAAGAAATCGTACATTACATTTAGAAACCATATCATTAATATTTTCTACATTTATTTCATCATCATTTGCTCCATTATAATTTTCATTATCACTCATTTATTTTATATGAATATATTTTAATAGTGAATTATGTTTAATTATATTTTATTATACTGATTAATATTCAATTATTTTTTATTAAGCTAATTATATATAAATATTAAATAGATAATGAAACTAAAATTAGGATTTAGTATAAGTATGCCTTTAGATGTATCTTCAGAAATACCAGAATATTCTGTAGAAGATTTAGATATAATAAAGTCTCAAAGTAAAAATTTTAAATGTATCCAAATCATGTTTTCAAAAAATAAAATATCAAAAGAAGAAATAAAACAAATAAAATATACAATTTCAGATTATAAAAATATTTTTGTTCATGCATCATATCAAATTAATATGGGAGCTGATTTATTACCATCACAAACAGATTTATACAATGTAGGTTTAGATATATTATTAAATGAAGTATCATATGGAATAAAAATTGGAATGAAAGGTATAATTTTACATTTAGGAAAAAATGTAAAAAATCAATATGACCCAGATTTTGTATATAATAATATGGTAAAATTTATAATAGAATTATTTAACAAATTAAAAACAAGAAAACAAGATATAAATTTATTGTTAGAAACTCCAGCAGGTCAAGGAGGTGAAATGTTATATAAAATAGAAGAATTAGTAGAATTTATACAACGTTTTAAAAATCAGGATTTTTATCCAAAATTAAATATTTGTATAGATACTTGTCATATTTTTCAGGCAGGATTTGATATAAATGATGATTCTGTTATAAAACAAATTCATCAAACATTAAAACCAGTTGAGGATAAAATACATTTAATACATTTAAATGACTCATTTCATCAGGTAGGTCAACGAATAGATAGACATGAACAAATAGGTAATGGATATATACAAACTGACCAATTAATTAAATTTATATTTCCATATAGAAATATTCCGATGATATTAGAAACAAGACCTCCATATGAATCCCAAATATCAAAATTAGAAAAATAATCAAATACAAATTACTTTTATAAAATTTCAAATTCTTTTTTTTCAAATATATCTCTTGATGTACTTTCACTTAATATTCCATCATTAACATAAATACCATATCTAATACCACCTTCTAAAACTAAATGATATACTGTATAAACATTATTATTAATTATTGGTTTAAAAAATTCTGAATCTGAACATAAAAACATTAGTTTATCTTCAATTTTATGCTTTTTTTTTCTATAAAATTGTTTATTTTTATATTTGTCATCTATATTATCAACAAGTATAAAATGTCCGCCACTAACAATTAGATTATTATTTGTATGTATATACATACATTCTAATGGATTATTAGGATTATTAAATATATATTTTTTACCAATTAACTCGACTTGTTTATATCCATGCAAATATGTTTTTACTAGGTCACCTTTTTTTAAATTTTCAATATTTATATATTGCTCAACTTCATCTTTTATACACAAAATTTGAGTTCCTTCATTGTAACATAATGCAGATGCTAAATTAAAAGTTTGTGTAGCAGTTTGTCTAGAATCTGTAATAGTTGCATTACTTACTGATGAATTTAGATAATAATTAGTTCCATCTAATGACAAATATATTTCCCATGTAACTGGGTCTCTTTCTGGTAAATCACCTCCAGTATAATAAAAATAATTATCAGCAGTAACATTTTGACCAAAATCAATTGTATAATCTATATATGTTGCTCCTGGAGGTTGTAAATTTGTACAAAATGCATACCATACGGTACTAATATTATTGTCAATACCTACAGAAGGTCCTTGTCCTACAGGATTAGTAGTTGTATCACTTTGTGTAGCTGAAGCTGATGAATAATCTATTCTACTAGCTCCATTATAAACTTCCAAATCAGCAAATTGTGTACCATAAGTTGATGGTAATGTTGTACTTGGAAGCCCACTGACACCTTTTTCATAAATTATTCTCATCCTAAAATATCTAAATGTAACCATAAGTTATATATAATATATTTGACAAAATAATATTTACACTTATATATATAACTAAAGTGTAAATTATAAAAATTAAGGTGTTTGATAAAAATAAACTGTACTATTGCTAGACCAACTCATAGGTATATTCATATCGCCAATTTTTTGTAATTTAGGATTAGAGCATGTTTGAGAACAGATTATAGTAGTTTTACTAGGTAATTCATTAATAAATTTTTCAAATATTTTATCATTACTATCAGGATTAAAACATAAATTAGAAAACCAAACTATAGTTTTACCAGGTTGAATTAAATTTTGTAAATTTACATCAAAAATATTTGATTTAATCAAATTAACTTTATTAATATATTCAGAAAAATTATTTAATTTTTCTACATCTGATTTTAATTTCATAGCATCTTCGTGTCTTTCATCGACAATTTCAATACCAATAGAATTTTTAATTCCAGGAACAGAACCATACCATAATACTAATTTACCTCTTCCAGAACCAATATCTAAAAAATTAATTGTATCATTAGAACTATTAAATTTATCATTTAAAATATTTATACCATCATATTCCATTTCTCCATATGTTGTATCTATATCTTTTAAGTTAACAATCTTTTTATCATGTTTACATTCAGGATATAATTCTTTTAGTTTTGTAACATATGAAGTTCTTAGAGAATTATCTAAGGATTCAGCAGAACCAGCATTCTGATTATAATTAATTTTATTAATATTTTTTGATAAAGAGTCTTTTAATTCTAAATATTTTTTTTTATATTTGAGATATTTTAATTTAAAATCCATAATAATTAATATATATTTTATATTAATTGTTTATAAAAAAGTTATTTAATTAATTAAATCTAGTCCAGCTAATTTTATCTAATAGTACATGTTCAAGTACTTCCCATATATTTTCAACCATAAAAACATTAAAAGATTCATCTATCAAGTTAGGGAATTTGTTAGTGATTTCTTCAAGATCTTGTGAATTATCTTTAGGACATAAAACAATTTTAGCCCCAGCTTTTTTAGCTCCAAATATTTTTTCTTCAAGTCCACCAATTGCAGTAATTTGTCCTTTTAAATTAATTTCTCCAGTCATAGCTACATTATTATCAACAGGTATTCCTGATAACAAAGATATTAAACAAGTGGTGATTGCGCCACCTGCACTAGGACCATCTTTAGGTGTAGCGCCATCAGGACAGTGAATATGAATACCATAATCAAATGATTTTTTCCAACGTTTATTAACTGATTCTTTAATATTATCAGGTAAAATTCTCCAAGCTACAGTTCTAGCTACAGACATTGATTCTTTCATCACTTTACCTTGCATACCAGTAAGTTCTAATTGTAATTTTTCAGTAGAAGGAATCCAACAACATTCTATAGGAATAAGTCCTCCGACACCTAATTCATTAGCCCACAAACCATTAACTAAACCTACTTTTGGTTCAGAATTAATTTTAAGGTGTTCTATTTTTCTTTTCTTTTTGATTATATCATTTACAAGTAGTTCTTGACTAATAACAAGAGGATTAGAAATTTTTTCTCCATTAATTTTAGTATCTTCAAGTTTTCTTAAATTTACTTCTAAAAGTATATCATTAAGAAGTTCTTTTAATCTTCTTACACCACCTTCATTTGTATATGAGTCAATTAACCAAGTTAATATTTCATCTGAAAATTCAATTTTGATATCTTCTAAACCAATTTGTTTAATAAGTTTTGGTAGTAAATAATCCTTGGCTATATTTAATTTATCTAACATTTTATATCCCTTAACTCTAATAATTTTCATACGGTCTCTAAGAATTCTTGATATTTTATGTTCATCATTAAAGGAAAAGATTATTATTGCCTTGGATAAATCAAAGTCTAATCCTCCAAAATATTTATCATTAAAATGTGAGTTTTGTGTCGAATCAGTTATATGCATTAAAATATTAATAATTTCTTCACCTTTTGCTGTTTCTGATACTTTATCTAATTCATCAAAATAAATTACAGGATTCATACAACCTGCTTGTTGTAAAAGTTCAACAATTCTTCCATGATTTGACCCCTCATATGTATAATCATGTCCTTCAAGAAAACAAGCATCTGTTGCTCCTCCTAAACTTATAAATGAATACGGACGACCTAATGCCTTAGCAACCCCATCTTGTATTAGAGCAGTTTTACCAACACCAGGAGGACCCTGAAGAGCAAATACATTACCACCTTCTTGAGGATTAGTAATTGTATGAGCTAAAATTTTAATCAACTGGTCTTTAGTTGTTTCATGTCCATAAATTCCATCATCTAGGTGTTTACGTACTTGTTTGAGATAGTCACGAATTTTTTCTGAACCGTCTTTTTTTGATACAGGAGGTTTAACATATTTACCAAAAGGAACTTTCATTATTTTATTAATCCAACTTTTTAACTTGAAAAATTCTGATGAACCCCTTAGATTGTCAAATGTAGTTATTTTTTGTAAAATTAATGCTTTATTTGATTCAGTTGTATCACAATCTAAAATCTTCATATAATTTGGTCTCTTTTCTTCTTCCTTAAAAGCATGTTTAACTTGTTTAAGTTTTTCCAAATACAATCTTTTCTTTTCAGGCGTTAAAGTCTTAAAATATTTAAGCCCATTTTGGGTAGTAATATTATCCTGATCATATAATTCTTCAAATTCTTTATCTATTTTTCCAACATTTTTTACATCATCTTGTTTTTTATGTTCACATCCATCTTCACAATATTCGTCACATTCTTCATATTCATCATCTTCTCCATCTTCTCCATCTTGTTTATATCCTGATAATTTACCAAAATCATCTAACATCATATTTGATGAACTAAATAAATTAGGGTCTGTAAATAATATTGTAAAAATCATATCATCCATTGCTTTGTTAAAGTTATTGTTTTTATTATCTTTATTTTTATCATCTTTTGTACTAATTGGTCCATTAAATAAATTATCATCTTGTTCATCAATAAATTTTTTAATACTAAATCTTTTTTTTGCTTTTTCAAGTTTATTCATGTTGTCTCTACATTTATTTTCTAATTCTTTACATGCACTAATTTTTGCTTTAAGTATTTTGTATTTTTCTGTGTTTTTAACTAATTTACTAAGTTTTTTATCAAGTATTACAATTGTTTTATGATATAAATCTACAATTGATTTAGCACTTGATTTTTTATTGTGTCTATATTTTTTCTTAAATACATCTAATGCATATATTTCTGGGATAGTTGACTCAGTCTTGTTTATACTATCTACAGATTCATCTGAATCACTAGAATCATCTGAATCATTAGAATCATCTGAATTATCTGAATTATCTGAATTATCTGAATCATCTGAATCATCTGAATCATCACCATTCTCAGTTTTTATTTCATCAGAATCATCATCAGAACTAGAATATTTTTTTTTAGAAGAATTGTTAGTAACAGATTCATTTTTATAATTTAAATTATTGTCTAATATTTCTGACTTTAATTTTTTTCTTTGAATATCTACATCATCAAATTCTATTTGAATTTTCCGTTTAAGACTATTTTCGTTTTGACTAGAAAAATGTGGGAACGATGGGTTCATGGGGATAAAATTACTATTAGTAAAAGTTGTAGTAAAAATATTAAAATTTGTATTAGGTTTATTAGGTTCCATTATTTATTAATATCAATTGTTAATATAGCTTTAAATTTAGTTTTAAATTTAAGTGCAAAAAAAAAATTAATTAAACTCACATTCAATATTTTTAATTTTATTAATAACTGGTTGTTTATTTGTAAAACTTGATTTATCTGTATTAATTTGACTTTTCATAATAATATCATGATTAATATGATTAATCACATTTTCTATTTTAGAAACAATTAAAAGCAAGTCTGTATTAATATCATTATTTAATTCTAGAGAATATTTAGATATAAAATCTACTCTTTTATCTAAATCATTCAAAGTATTTTTAAGTAAATTTAAAATGACAAGATTATTGTCGTGAGTTATATTTTTGTTAATAACAACATGATTATCCTCATCACTATTAATATTATAATCAATCTGATAATCCATTTTTTATACTATATATTATTATATATAGTTAAACAAAAAAATTATAAAAATGTTCCACCCTATTAAGATAATTCTTTTAATAATTTATTAAATTCTTCTTCACCAAAAGTAGTTTTAAGAGTATCAGCAAGTTTATCAGCATCAATTTTATCAAAATTAATTGAATCAAGATTATCAGACAAAACACCAGAATCAATTAAATCCAATAAAATATTGTCAATTTTCTTTTTATTGTCTTCAAGTTTTTGTTGTTCTTTTTTATAAAACTCAATTCTGTCAACTCTTAGATCACTTTCTTCAGAGTTAGTTTCTAGTTTATTTCTATATTTATATTTGTGTTGATATTCAAAATCTTTTTTGTGTTCATTTTTTTTATCAAGTGAATAAATATCTTTAATTTCATTATCGATGGTATTGTTTTTTTCTTTAAAATTTCCCATGTTTGCATCAAATTTTTTTTTATCTTTATCTTGTTCAGTAACTTTATGTACAATTAAATCTTTTTGCTCTTTAATTTTTTTTTCATAATTAAAATCTTTAATAATACCTTTATAAGGGTTGTTAACCATTTTTTTTTTAGAATCCTCAAGTTCTCTATTATTAGTAGATACTCTTTCATCAATAAGAGATTTAATATTTAAATTTGGTTTTTCTATTTTTTCAGGTTTAATAATAAGATTTTTAATATCATCTTTGTTATGAAGCTGATCAATATTATTAAATTGTTTAATTTTTTTTATATTATAAGCATTTCTGTCTCTAACATTCATTTTATAATATTTTTATATATTATACAAGTATTTAAATATTTAAAAATAAACTTGGTTAATACATATAAGAGATAAAGATAAATTAAGATGAGTTATAGATTTGAAAATAAAAATTATAATTTTGAAAACAAAAATGATTTATATAAAATATTAGGTATTGAAAAAAATTCAGATATTTCAAAAATAAAAAAAGCATACAGAAAATTAGCTTTAAAATATCACCCGGACAAAAATCCATCAAAAGATTCAGTTGAAAGATTTATGGAAATTCAATATGCATATGAAATATTATCAAATGAAGAAACAAGATATGAATATGATAAAATGAATAAAACATCAATTACTTTTGACAAATGGGTAGAAAACCATATATCAAATAAAAATTATTTTAATTTATATTTGATTGTAAAATCAAAAATATTTACATTAAATTGGTTAAATTTATTAAAAGAAAATAATACGACAAAAATAAAAAGTATAACTTCTATTTTAGATATAGAGATTACACTAGAATTTACGTTATATGAAATATATAATAATATATCAAAAACAATTGATGTAAAAAGAATAACAAAAGAAAATTTTATTGAAGAAATATTACCAATTGATTTTAAACAAATTTATGAAGATGAAGGTGAAAATATTAAAATTGATAAATTAAGCTTTACAGGTGATTTTATAATAAATATAAAAATTAAAGAAACTATATACAAAGGTTTAGAATATCATATTGTAAATTCAGATATATATATAATGATAAAAAATAATAATATAATAAATGATGTTTTAGATGTTGATTTTGTTGATGGAAAAAAATATAATTTTTCTTTAAAGAACTTGGATAAAGAAAAAATAGACACAGGATATTTATACAAAATAAATGGAATGGGTTTAAATTATTTTAATACTGATGAAATTATAATAGATTCAAATAACTGTAGTATCAGTAGAGGAAATCTTTTTTTTATATTGTTATTATAAATATGGGAATAAAAAAATTATTTACTTTTTTATATAATAACAAAACTTATAAAGTATATTCTTATTTAAATGATTTGATAAATGACCTTGAATTAAAAAAGTCATCAGTTATTGTAGGAATAGATGGGAACTTATATTGTTATAAATATATGTATTCTTATGGTAATTTAATATTAGGATTTTTTAATCAAATCATTCAATTTTTATCTAATGGTATAATTCCTTTGTATATTTTTGATGGAGGGACAATAATTGAAAAAGAAAATACAACTTTTCAAAGAAATTTAAAAAAAAATCTTTACAAAAACAAATTAGATTCATTAGAAGAAAATTTCTTAGATAAAGATAATGAAGAATACACAACATTAAAAAATAAATACGAGAAAAACAATATAAGAATAGGCAAGGAAAAAATATTATTATTAATTGAAATGTTAGATATGTTAAATATACCATATATTTTTTCACACGGTGAAGGTGAATATTTAGCAGTATTATTAAATAAATTAGGAATTATTGATATGTTATTAACTGATGATACAGATCCTATTTTAGCAGGAGCTCATAGAATAATTAAATTTTATAATAATAGTGTATATTATCTTGACACAACAAAAATAAATGAAACAATTAATTTATCACAAGAACAATTTTTAGATTTTTGTATACTATTAGGAACAGATTATGCTACATTTCAAATTGGAATTAAACCTCCAGAATTATTAGAAATAATAAAAAAATATAGTAATATAGAAAATATTATAGAAAATAATATAGAAAATAATATAATTGATGGTCTAAATAATGAGAAGATTGTTTTAGTAGAAAAAATAAGAAATATATATAATAAATCTTCAGAAAAAGAAAGAGCCTTATTTATAGAATTCGACGAGTTACATAAAAAAAAATCTACAGAACCAGAAAGTTATAAAGATAGCAATTTAAATAATTTAAATATCATATCTTTTATTGATCATAAAGATATAAATTATTATTCAAATATTTTGTTAGAATTTTGGGATGATTTTATATTATTATTAAAAAATAAAGATTTAAAAAATAATTCTTTAGAGAGTTTAAATTTTAAAAATACTATAAATAGTTATATTCGTAGCAAAAAATATAATACTAAAAGTATTATAAAATTTTTAAAAAATAATGTTGATAATATTAATCAAAAAGAAATTAATAATACCATTGTTACCTTTGATTACTTAAATACTTTTGGATTTTAAATTAATTATTTTTTTATTTTTTTTTCACGTAAAATTACCAAATCATCTTCTAATTTGATATTTTCGACATTTTTTTTACTTTCTGAATCTGATTTAATTTCTGAAAAAATTTCATTATCTTTATCCTTTTTTGAATCTGTAATATATTGATTAGATGTTTCTTGTTTAGTTTGAACTAAATCATTTGTAATATTTTGATTTTTATACAATCTTTTAATCCAAGATTGTGCTGTAAAAAAATTTAAACCCTCAATATCTTTCTGGTTATTTGAATTATTAATTTTTTGAACTTGTTCTGAAGTTAGTTCTAAAGCTTTTGCTAATTTATCATCAACTCTCATAATTCTTTTGTTATCTTTAGTTTTAAGACCATTCTTTTCAACATATTCATAAAATTTACCTGTAACTTTTGTTCTAGGCATTTTTTCTTCTTTTATATCAAATAATTCTCTTAAACTAGGAGGAACAATATATGTTTCTTCAAATCCTGTTGGAGTTCTATTACCTGTTTGATTTTTCTTACCTTTTGTTTTTTTATTTATTGACTTACTATAATTTTTTAATACTTTTTTTAAACATTGAATACTATTTTTACTTTCTTCAATTATTTTTTCATGATGGATAATGGATTGTTTAATTGATTTAACAATATAATCAGAATTATCTAATTCAACATCATCAATAATTTCATTTTGTTCATTATTAATATTATTTTGTAGATTTGAAAATTGATTATTTTGACCTTTATTTAAATTTTTTTTTTTTACATCAATAGTATTTTTATTTTTTTCTAAAATGTTTTCATTTTCTTCATTATTTTTTTTAGTCATATTAAATATATGATAAATAATAAATTAAAAATTTTAAATAGATTATTTTCAAAACATAATTAATCACAATTAATTTAAGACGATTTATGGTGTGTAACTATATATATTTTATAGTATAATTTATAATATAAAAATTGATTTAGATTATAAATATATTAATATAATAATTATATTATGGAAATTAAAACTGAATCAAAAGTTTTTACAGAATTACTTAATATACTTGATATTTATAATTCAATATATAAAGATGCAGAAATTTCATGTATAAACTTACAAAACTCATCAACTATTAATTCTCAAAAAAATAATAAACAAGTTTCTGTTTTAAATAAAAAAAATAAATCAAAAGATAATTGGTCTTCAGATGAAGAAGATGAACAAGAATTTATAGATAAATCAAAAAAAGAAATAAAAGATAATTTAGTAAATTTTAAAAAGAATAATATTGAAGGAGAACATACACAAACAATAAATTTAATATCAAATATAATACTAGATTCTGATTATAATGAAGGATATATTAATTTATTAAAGTTAAGAACTAAAATAGGAAATTATTTAATTTCTCAGATTTTAGATAATTCTCCTGAATCAGATGTAATTGTTACTAAATTTCCAAATATCAAAACAGTTTTATATCCTTATCAAGTTAACAATTTAAATTGGATGTTAAATATAGAAAATAAAATTTATTCAGAAGAATTTGAAGAATTAACAAAAAAAATATTATTTAAAGGTGGTGGATTATTCGATGAGGTTGGTATGGGTAAAACATTACAAATAATTACATTAATTAATACAAATACTTCAAAATATTCAAGTATCATTAAAAATAATAAAATATATTCAAAGGCTACTTTAATCATAGTACCAAATCATTTATGTGGTCAATGGAGTAGAGAATTTGGAATTCATTTAGATAAATCCTTGACTACAATTAATTTATTAACTAAAGCCCATTATAAAAAATATACATATTATGATTTTATAAATGCTGAAGTTGTAATTGTTTCAGCTAATTTTTTCACAAACTGTAAACTTAATCAACATGAAGAATTTGACTCATTAAGTATCATAACTAATATATTTGATAAAGATGTTAATATTTTTTCAATATACTGGCATCGAGTTGTTATTGATGAGTTTCATGAAATCGAAGATTCAAATTTATTTGTAAAGCTGAAATTTTTAGAATCTGATTACAGATGGATTATTTCTGGAACTCCTTTCAAAGAAAAGCAGATTAATACTTATACAGAACTAGATACAACATCACTATCAGCAGTTTTAGATTATCTTACATTTGGATTAAATAATATAAACAAAATTAATATTTATGAGAAAAATGGATATAACTATGTTAAAAATCATTTTAGCAGAAATACTCACAATAAAAATATAAAGATTCTAAAATTACCTGAAATTGTTGAGGAAACTGTTTGGTTAAACTTTACAGAAACTGAACGAATGATTTATAATGCTTATTTAGCTGATCCCAACAACACTCTTAATGACGTATTTTTAAGACAAATATGTTGTCATCCTATGATTTCGGATAAAATTCGTGAAAATATTTCTAACAAAGTAGAGTCTCTTGAAGATATACAAACACAAATTAAAAAAATGTATTTTACAGAATTTGATAAAGCTGATGAAGATTATAAAACTTGTTTAGATAGAATAGAAAGAATTAAAGGTGAAATGAATGAAATGGAAGAAGAAAATAAAACTAATCTTAAAGGTTATCAAGACCTTAAAGAAAATTTAGCAAATGCTCAATTTAAGATTGTAGATTTAAAAAAAATAAGAGATGGTAAAGAAAAAACAGTTCTTTATTATAAAACTTTTATTAATCTAATTTCTGATATGGATAAAGTTACACAAGAAAATTGTAGTATTTGTTTGGATCAAATTAAGGAACATGATTTAGGTATAACATTCTGTGGTCACATATATTGTTATAGTTGTATTAGTACTATCATTAAAGAATCAAAAAGTTCTGGAATGAGAAGTGAATGTCCTTCATGTAAAAAACATTTAGAACTTGATAAAATATTTTTAATGTCTGCTAATAAATCTAAAGAAGTTAATTCGTTAGGTACAAAATTAGCCTATATTATCAATTATATAAAATCTACTCCTAATAAATATAGAATTATTTTCTCTCAATGGGATTATTTATTAAAAGAAGTTGGTAAAGTTTTGGAAGAAAATGGTATTAAACAATTATATTGTCAAGGTAATGTTTATCAAAAAGATAAGGTATTAAGATTATTTAATAGTAAAGATGTTGATAATAATGAATTCAAAATTATTATGTTATCATCAGAAAGTACAGTATCAGGTTCAAATTTAAATAATGCAGAGGAAGTTATATTCCTTGACCCTATCTATGGAGATAAACAATACAGGCTTAATACTGAAAATCAAGCTATTGGACGAGTTAGAAGACTTGGTAATAAACATAAGAATATTAAAGTTTTAAGATTACTGATTAAAGACAGTGTTGAAGAAGAAATTTTTAAATCTAATCAAAAATAATTAAAAATAATTAATTAATATTTACAAATTTATTTTTTATTTATGATAAAATTAAACTAATATAAATTTTATCTTTATATTTAAACTTATAATGCAGAAAAATATTTTAGAATCAACTGAAAATTATACTAAAAATATTAAAAATTCAAAAAAAAAATTTACTCATGAAACACTAAATGAGTTAGAAATTTTACACAATCAAACTAATTTTATTAATCCTGAAACTAATAATATTAACTCTATTAACACTAATGAATCAAAAATTATACTTGATAAAGTAAATATTTTAGAAAATCAAGATAATACAAAATTAATTAAAAAAAGAGGAAAAAAGCCAAAATCATTTAACAATGAATTAAAAACAGAAAATTCTAATAAAGAGCTAAAAGAACAAAAAGATACAAAGAATCAAAATCAAGAAATATTTGGTTGTAAATCTAGTAATCAAATAGATAATAACACAGCATTAAGCGATGATTCAAATATTATAACACTTAAAGACTTTAAAATTAAAGAAGTTATGCATTATAAAAAATTAGATAATTTTTTTAATTCATGTACTCAACAAGAAACACAAATGATGGTTGATATAATTAATGGTAATCACTTAATATCCTTAAGATTTTTAGATTGGTTTGTTACTAGATATTGTTATTTATATAAATTAGCTATTGATGTAAATAACCCATATATAAAACAATCTGATTTTAATATTAACATTAGTTATAAGGCTCAATTAAAATCATTCAAAAAGAAATATTTTGACCCTTTTAGAAGAAAGAAGAAGTTTTTTTATATCTGTGAAAAAAATAATTTAGTTCTTCTGACTACATTAGGTCAACTTAACTTTTTTAGATGGGCAATATCTTACGATATTATTAAATATACAGAAACAAATTATAGAAATATTGTTGCTAAACTAGCCCATGTTAATACTTATTTTAAGAAACATATAGTAGAAAATACTTCATTTAGTACTTCTGATGATACTAATACACAAGAAACATCCAAAACTATTTCTGATACTAATGATACAAATTCAAAAAGTTCTGATGAAAAAAATATTTTAGAAAACAAAAATATTTTAGAAAATAAAAATACTATAATTTCTAAAATTTCTAAAGAAAAAATTTCAGATAAAAAAGCAAAATATAAAAATCCTATTGTATCAAGGAATATTTTTCTTGAATTATAATTAAAATAATATCATATATTATATATAATATTATTGTATGAAAGAAACTTTGACAGATAAATTATTATTATTTGTAAGTTGTTTAATAATTGTAATTATTTTTACTATGATTACTACTGATTCTAGTACATATATATCTAAAGAAACACTAATGCAATCATTTAAAAATATCTAATTATCTTATTTTTTTGGTTTAGGACCTGGTTTTCCCCTTGGTTTTGGTTCGTTTTTTATATTTGTTTCAACAGACTTTGGTTTAGGACCTGGTTTTCCCCTTGGTTTTATTTCAGAATTTGGCTTTATTTCAGGATTTGGTTTAATTTCAGAATTAGGATTTTCTGATTGTTTAGGCTTAGGACCTGGCTTTGCTCTTGGTTTTTTAATAGGGATTGCTATAGGTTCAGGGTCAGACTCTGTTTCAGATTCTAGTTTAAGTTCTGGTCCATATATTTTATCTTTATCTTCAGAATCATCTGAATTACTTCCTTTATCTTCTTCATTAGAATCATCTTCTTCATTAGAATCATCTTTTTCATTAGAATCATTTTCTTCATCAGAATCATCAGAATCATCAGAATCATCAGAATCATCAGAATCATCAGAATCATCAGAATCATCAGAATCATCAGAATCATCTTCATCTTCATCATCTTTTTCATCAGAATCATCTGAATTATCAGAATTATTTGAATTTTCATTATCAGCATCTCCATCTGAATCGCTAGAATTATTAAAATTATTAGAATCATTTATCTCCATATTATCTTTTGACTTTACAATTTCAGATTGTTCAGATTGTTCAGATTGTTCAGATTGTTCAGATTGTTCAGATTGTTTAGATTGTTTAGATTGTTCTAGTTTGTTAGATGAATTTTCTTGAACACTAATACGTTCATCCTTAGAATTAATAGTATTTTCATTTTTACCAACAAGTATATAATATGGAATAATCATAGTTTTAGCTTCTCCAGAATCAAATTTAAATAAAACACAATCAAATGAAATTAGTAGACCAAGATAGTCTCCGGGGTTAATATCAGTAATATAATTAGTATTAATTCCATCTAAACTAATATTAGTTTTATTTCCGATATAAAAATCTAATGAGTTAGTATCATAATCAATAGAACTTTCATAATAAACAGAGTCCAAGTCAAATTTAGATTCTTGAACTAAATCATCAACAGAATTAATATAATTTTCAAAAACTTGCGAAATCTTTACATCAATATCTTGGATAAATTTTAATGAGTCTTCATCAAGTTCAACAGATATTCTTTTAGTCAAGATATCAACAGAGAGTACTTTTAAGTAGTTACTTTGGAATAGAGTTATAGTAGGATTATCAGATAAATTATTTCCAATATAAAAAATTAATGCTTCATTATCATTAACATTAATTTTTTTAGCCAAATCTATTTTAATATTATCAATATAATCTATTGCATCATTACTATTCATTAAATATGTAGTAAAATCTGTGCTCATGGTTTATATATAAAATAAATAAAGTAAATAATTTTTAATTTAATTAATTAAAAATATTTAAATCAATTAAAAAAATAAGTTAATTCAAAAATTAAATTTTAACAATTAGTTTATCTGAAATATTAGATTAAATTTATTTACGTTTAGTAGGAGCAGCCTTTGACTTTCCTTTAGTATCTTCAACTACAGCTTTTCCTTTAGCTCCCTTCTTAGGAGGTTCAGGTTCATCAGATGATTCATCAGATGACTCATCAGAACCAGAGGCAGAATCCGAATCCGAATCCTCATTCTCAGATTCTACCTTTTGAGCCTTTTTAACAGTAGCTGTTGATTTTGAAACAGGCTTTTTAAGTTCCTCATCAGAATCAGAGTTATCAGAATCATCGCCCTTGGTATTTTTAGTTACTTCTTTAGCTACTTCCTTTTCAACTGCATTGAAAACAGTTTCATTGCGTGAACCAAATCCATAGCCTGAATAAATTGAACGGACTGTTGATTGTGATGAATTAGCTTGTTTAATATGAATAATATCAATCTGGTGACAAACGAATTGAAGACTAGAACGACGTTTACCATCATCACCCTTTGATTTAGAAGCCCATACCTTTGAAGGACCATAGAGATAACGGACATAGCAATTGCTACGGTGATACTTGTCAAGGTCTTCAGGAGACTTTACAGTCATTTCCTCAGGTTTACCATAGAATTTTTCAAGCTCATCATTGTCAGCACATTCATTAACTTTCTTAGCATCTGAAACATTCTCAGCTTTACGATAATAAACCTTGGTAGAGATTTCTTTACGAGATTCAATATCACTCATCTTAACTTTCTTTTCGGACTTTTTACCATCCTCTTCAGTAAATTTAAGAGTAACAATTAGGTCATCAATAATCTTCTTGTCATTGTTCTTAGCAAGAGCATCAGAAACTGTCTTACGAATAGAAGAAGTATTTGTGTAATCAAGACGTTCTCCCTCATAATAATAGTTCCAACCCATCTTAAGCTTGAATTTAACAGTGTTGTGTTTAGGTTTCTTGGGTTTATCAGCATTAGCCTCCATTTCAAGTTCATCCTCTTCTTTAGGTTCTTTAACACTTCTAACATGATTGTAAAGCTTAGAGAATTTACCAAAAATAATATCTTTTTGTTTGTCAAAAGCATCATCATATTCATTAATAGTATTCATAAGTTCAACACAAGATTTATCTTCTTCAATAATAGGGATACGAATCCAATCACGACTTTCAGGAGGATTAAATTTAGCAGGAGCAAATCCTGAGTATTCTTGGAAAATAAATCCAGTAACTTCATCAGGATAAACCTTCTTTCCATCCTTCATAAGTCCTACACTAGTAGTATATTGGGTAGCTTTCTTTTGTTTATCATCCTCAAAGTTAATAGGGTCGAATACAATTTTACGGCTCATCTTATTATTTAATATATGTTTTCTATATTTTAAATTAAAATATTTTTTTAAAAAATCAATTTTTTTTTCATTATATATATAAACCAAGACCATAAAGCTCTAATATATATAAAATGTGTACTACAATAACGTCTATATATATGAAAATATCTATAATATATAGTAATAATGTCTAATATGATTTGTAGTATAATAGGTATTAGGGTACTAATATTATTATATATTCGGCTCTCGTATATCTTTATCAGAGTGTTATATATTAAAATTTGTATATAAAAAATTGATAAAAAATAATTAAAAAAATCTATTATAATTATAGATAAAATGGATTTAAATTTTGACCTAATTGATTTTTCAAAATTAAGCGTGAGTGACTCTGAGAAAGCTAGTGAAAAAGCAAATAAAGATAAAAACTGTGTTAAACCTAAAGAGAAATATGACAAAACCACAACAGAAATTTATAGAACCAAAAGACTATTCAAAATAGATCCATTAATAGATACAGAGATTCCACAACATTTAATATTTGAATATAAATATAGATGGGACCCTTATACTGGAGAGGTACTTGATGAAGACCCAATAGGACCATTATGTTTCAATGCAATAACATTATATGATTTTATATTTGCAAACAGATATAAAGGTTTATGGAATCCACCTAATGACGGTTTCCAAGGATTTTATGGAGATTTAGTTGGTTCAGGAATTAAAATGGAAGTTAAATCTCGTGGTGAAAATGCTGAGAAATATGTTTTTAGATTACCAATAATTGATTGTTATCTGCCTCCAGAACACAATTTATCTTTTATAACAATGGGACCAATATTAACTGATGAAGATTTAGATAAAATTGACCAAATAGTTAAGAAATATCACAAAAACAAAAATTATATTACAGAACTCAAAAAAATTAAGAATTTATATGATTATGCAATACTAAATGATATATCTGATCCAGAGTTTATAAAACATAAAGAAAAAATAAATGCAAATTTTACAGAAAAAGAAATGTTAGAAAGTTTCAATCGACAATATGTGGATAAATTAGTAAAATTACGTAATTAGTTATTAATTTTAACTAAATAAAAATTTTATATATATAAAATTTGTATTAAATTAGTAAATAATTATAAAAATTATACAATCAAAAACTAAAGTATTTTATAGTTCAGGAATGAATATATCAGTATCAACTTCTTGTTGTTTTTGAATAGTAATATCCTCATAGGTTTTCTTATAAAGTTGACCAACATCAATAGTATATTCAGCATTTTCAAGTAAATCTTTGTCTAAAATAAGATTGCATAGACCAGTACCACCCTTAATACAAAGTCCAGCCATAATTCTTGAAGATACTGATTTCATATAATCAACTTCACTGAAAACAGCAGCAGTAATTAATTGGTCAACTGTTTTTTCAAATGATGCTCTAGATAAGGGGTCAGTATCTAATTTATTAAGACCGAAACGGTCAATTGAGGTAAGTACACCAACATTAGTCATCAAATCACCAAACATACTAATATGTTGATAGTTGGTACTGGAACCATTTGAAGTAAGGACAGTAATAATTTCACGAATGATAAGATTACGAGCAGCCTCAATACCAAATATTTCAAAAGTAGTAATAATATCATTACAATAAGTTCTTGTTAAATCAACACCAATAATATTTCTAATGTCATACATGTTAATACCTTTAGTATAAATCATATATTCATTAAGTTTTTCCATAGACTTCTCAGGATTATCAAAAGAGATATAACGTTCTTCGACAGCTTTACCACCACCTCTGATATCATCAATATTAGGCATACCTTTAAGTTTAAATTCATCAACAAACATATCCATAAAATCAATTAATGTAGAAGAGTTAAAGTTAGTCATATCAAATCTAAGATGGATTGTAGGGATATCATCATTATCAGTATTTGAAAGTACAGCTAATTGAGTTATTTTTTCTAAGATAGCACGTTTTTCTCTTTTAATTAATTTAATATCTTGATAACGTTTTTCCCAAGTAAAACAGAATTGAGATTTAATATCAAGAAGAGATACTTCTTTGGTTAAAAGTTTTTCCTTATCAAATTCTATTCTCATTAACCAAGGTAATCCATCAATAGTGTTTGCACAACATTGCTTAGATTGTTGATAAGTAGTAAAAATAGTTTTAATATTATCTTTTTCCATAAATCCATCCTTATCATAAGGTTTAGGGTCATAATAAATTTCGATTTTAGTTCTTAAATCTTTGATAGTAGTAAACTTAATATGAGAAGCAATCTTGTTAGCAAAATCTTTCTTTTCTCTGTGTTGTTTGTCAAGATAAATCATCATAAAAGGTTCCTTAGGATTCTTTGATAAACTGAATACTTCTTTAATACGGTCAACACCAATACTGGTACCACCTTTACCACCAATACCTGATGCATGGAATGCATTAAGCATCAGCTGTGTAACGGGTTCTCCTAAACTTTGTGCAGCAATAATACCAACCATTTCACCTGGTTCAACAATACTAGAGTTGAAACTTGAAATAATATCTGCACTAATTTCTTCAAGTTGTTCTTTACTAAATTTATAAGTAAAGATACATTTTTTAGGTGCTAACATTTCATAAAGAGCATATTTAAATGCAGTCTTAGCCATTTGGTCATCAATATATTTAACTGATTTAGTATCTTTAATTTCTTCTTCACTCAAACAATAAAGACGAGTATTTCTATTATCAAGTATATTATCAATAAGATTAATAATGAATTCACAATCGTAATTAATGTCACCCTTTTTATTGGGGTCATTACGAATGTTGTTAATAATACGATACAAGTTAACAGGTAACATATATTTATTACTTAAAGTTTTATATTCGATAGTAGATTTCATTTGAGTTTCTCTAAGATGGTCACGATATTTTAACATATTTTTATAGAATTTATCATTATCTGATTCAGAAAAGTTTTTAACTTTAGCTAATTCTTCTTTGGTTAATTTGAATTTATCAGAAACTTCAGAATTAGACATTTCCATAATTTGGAATTTATAATCATATTGTTTAACTGTATCAGCACCAGATTCACCATAAATGAATTGTTGAATACGACCAACAGCATTTCTAACAGTACCATCATAATTTACCATAAAATCTTCGGTAGCTTTAATGAGCTTTCTTTGAATATATCCGCTTTCCGCGGTTCTCACTGTCTGATCTATGAGACCTTCGCGAGAAGATAAATGATGGAAGATAAACTCAGTTAAATTAAGTCCACGCATGAAAGGTCTTTCTATAAAACCACGTGGTCCAGCTCTATCATCATTTTGTAAAAAATATGGTAAAGTTCTGTTATTAAAGTTTTTCAACATACGACTACCATGGAAATCCTGTTGACCAACAAGACCAGCCATTTGAGTAATATTAATAGGTTTACCTTTAGAACCAGATTCCATCATAATTCTAAAATTATTTTCTTTAGGCATATTAGCAATAATAACTTTTGAAACATCATCACGAATAACAGATAATTTTTGATTGACAGCGACTTCAAACAAATCTCCATCCATCATATCTGGGTTATTTTCAATTTCAGTAATTTCATGTTGAATTTCTAATTTTTTAGTATCAAAAACTTGTTGCATTTTGTGATAAAGTTCATCACTAATATGTAAATCTTTAATACCAGCAGTCATACCATGATAAAGGTTAAAGTTGTTAGCAATTTTAGTAGTATTATCAAGGAATGTACGTGTTTTTTCAACACCATATTCATCCCATACTAATTGAATTAAACTATTTGCTTTCTTTACACCAAGTGCTTCGTCAGCAAGAATACCAGCTTCAACAATACCATTTTTAACTAGAATAGTTGGTTTAGCAGGGTCACCCTTCATCAAGTTAATTTTTTTAGGAATCAGATATGAAAATATTTCCTTACCAGTATAATCTTTTTTAGGAATATTTGATAAATCATCTAGACTAGTAGATGCAAGTAAATTCATAGCAGTTCTCCAATCTATTTTATAATATTCTGATGATAAATTGTATGTTCCTAATAATTGATCTTGTTTCATACCAATAATTGGAGTTGAAGATTGAGGTGTAATAATCTGTAACTTTAAATCAGCAATTTCCTCTAATTCATATTGAGCCTCTATACTCTGAGGGGCAAAAATGTTCATCTCATCACCATCGAAATCTGCATTGTACGGCGTCGTAACGTTAGGATTTATTCTAAATGTACAATAATTAGGATTATCAATAACTTTAACTCTATGACCCATCATACTCTGTTTGTGAAGAGTAGGTTGACGATTGAGAAGAACGATATCTCCATCTCTAAGATGTCTTTCAACAACATCTCCGAATCTTAGTTCAATCTTTTCTTTTCTAAATCTTAAATCAATATGTGATTTTGCATCAGTTTCTCCTGATGAAGTAGGAATAACAAAGTTAGCACCAGGATATTTCTCTCTACCGTTTCTTACAAGTTTCTCTAAAAACTCAATATTATGAGGAGTAACAATTTCAGGAAATGTAATATTTTTAGCTATTGAAATAGGCATACCCAGTTCATTAATTGATAAGTTTGGATCAGGTGTAATGACAGTACGACCACTAAAATCAGTTCTTTTACCCATAAGATTGTTTCTGATACGACCTTCTTTACCTTTAAGACGTGAGCTAAGTGATTTAGTAGGAATACCTTTTTGTTGTGTTTCAGGTAGTTTAAGTGATTCATTATCATAATAAACAGCAACATGGTATTGTAAATAAGTAACATGGTCTGGGAAGAATTTAATAGCATTTTCATTAAGATTTTCCTTGTTTTTACTAATTCTAATATTTGCTTTAAGAATATTTGCTAATAGAATAGTTAGATGGTCTTCACGAGTTGTAGAAGAACCAAAATCTCCACGAACTGAAGGTCTTACAGGATTAGGAGGTACTGGAAAAATAGTGTGAATTAAATCTTCAGGTCTATTTTGTTTAGGATTAATACCCATAATCATGCAGTCAGTGTCGGAAATATTTTTAAGAATATTATAAACGAAACTAGGACTTAAAACTTCTCGAATTGGTTTCTTGTCAGGATTATCTTCTGATGGATTGGTAACTGTGTATTCAGCAACAATATTTATTTCAACAGTAGTTTTCTTTTTATCTGCTTTTATTTTAGGTACAGGTGCACCACAACCATAATGAGATTTTTGACAATAAGTAACATTTTTAACGAGATTTTTAATTTCTTGTAATCTGTTTTTACCTGTTTTGGTTTTTAACATTTCCATTATTTCTGATTCATTTTTATAAACAAGTAATTTAGAACATTTTATACATACACATCTTAGAATTGAGATGACATAATCATAAAAACCCATATGGAACACAGGTTCTGATAAATCTACGTGACCAAAATGTCCCACACAATAATTGGTACTTAAACCACATGTTGAACATTCTAATTCATTCGAAGTAACTCCCATACGTTGGTCAATTAAACCACCTTTTTTGGGTTCTGTGTTATCATATAAATCAGGTACAACCAAACCGGGTGTATCCTTTCCTAAAACGGACATATTTTTTATTTCTTTATTACCGAGGATTGTAAAATCAATCCTCTCAATAGAAGATGTCTTCTCATTATAACGATGAGCGTTCATTATATATATATAATCTTATTACTTTATATTATTTAAAAATAAAATCAATTTTTACACTAAAAATTGTTTTATATAAAAAATTATACTTATATAAAAAAATTTGCAAATCAAATTAAATACAAATTAATATAATATTAATAATACAAAATACCTATGTCTAGTATAGCTATAAAACATAACAAATTTAAAAAAAATTCTGATAGTGGAAATGAAAGATTAGACACAAAGATTATAGACACAAAAATTATAGAAAATAAAATAGTGGAAATAGATAATAAAGACCCCAAATTATTAAATAAACAAAATTTACCATGGGCAGAAAAATACAGACCAAATAATATATCAAAAGTAATTTATCATGATAAAATAACAAAAGCAATTGTAAATTATATGGATCATAATAAACTGCCTCATTTATTATTTTATGGTCCACCAGGAACTGGTAAGACTACTACAATAATTGCAGTTGCTAAACAATATTACAAAGAAGATTTTGAAAATATGATTCTAGTTTTAAATGCTTCCGAAGAACGTGGTATAGAAACAGTTCGTAATAGAATTAAACAATTTGTAATAACAAAAGGTATTCCAGAAAATTCAGAAACACCAAGTTTTAAATTAATAATTCTAGATGAGATAGATGCAATGACAGAAGATGCCCAAGCAATTTTAAGAAAAGTAATTGAAAAATATGTTAGCAATGTGAGATTTTGTTTTATTTGTAATTATCTTAAAAAAATTAATCCAGCAATTCAATCAAGATGTGTTATATTTAGATTTAATCCAATACCATTTGATAACATGTATGATTTTGTTATTCATATTTGTAAAAAAGAGAATATGAAAATAACATCAAATGCAATTAAATTAATTATTAAAAGATCTAATGGTGATATGAGAAAATTACTTAATATTTTACAATCAGTTAATATGTATTTAGATACAAATCTAGGTCTGTTATTAAACAAAAAGAATGATGATGATATTGTTTGTGATTCAGACACAGTTAAAGATAATGAAATAGTTATAAATGAAATGAGCATATCAAAAATATTATCTTGTCCTACTCATAAACATATTAATAATTTACTAAATTATATACAAAAACATAGTTTAAATGAATCTTTTTATTATCTAGAGAAATTATTAAGTGAAAATGGTATATCTTTAATGGAATTAATTAATTATGTATATGAATATTGTATAGATTATATCAATAATGATAATCACGAAATTATTAAATATCCCCTCGATAAAGTAGTTAAAATAATTAAACACTTATGTTTAATAAATGAAAACCTTACTTACTGTAATAATGATAATATCCAGATTGTATCGTTTATATCTGTGTTTTATTTATAAAATATCTAATTAAAAAAATTGATTAAAAGATTATTAATAGTAAAATTATATATATAAATGGCTGAAAAAAAGAGTATTAATAAAAATAATCGTTTTTCACTATTAGATGATGATAGTGATGATGATACTAGTACTAAGGTAAATACTAGGGTGGAAAAAGTAAATAAATCTGATAAACCAGAAACTACCTCTAAAAATACCAATTTTGTTACTAATAATAAAACCACTATTAATAGTAGTGTGTTTACTAAAACTAATGATACTTTAAATAAGGCTGAAGAAAGTTTGTTCCAACAATTTTATGGTAAAAATGAAACAAAGATTAATAAATCAACTAAATACCAAAATAAGAATGGTAATAATTCAGGTAATTCAAATAAATCAACCAAATCAGATGATAATGGTTTTGTAATGGTAACAAGTAAGAAAAAAGAAAAAGTAGTAATTGAGTGTGTTTACAAAGAAATTGAAGAAAATATCCCTGAATTAAAGATGCCGAATTATTATAGAATATTAGCTCATCACAATGATGATAAAAATTGGGATTTACTAAGTCATCATAATATAACAACACTAATTAAATGGAATGAGTTATCAAAATTCTTTAATTGTTATAAGACAACAACAGGTGAATGTTGTTATACAGATTTTGATACATTCATTATGAAAAATGACATAACACCACTTTGGGAAGACCAAGACAATCGTAATGGTTGTATTTGTTCAGTAAAAGTATCTGATTTAGATGATGCATATGATATTTGGAAAATGTTAACTGTACATATGGCTAATAATACATTATTAAAATTTTCAACTAGTAATTGGGATATTATTAATGGATTATCATTTAGTCCAAGAAAAATGGATCATCTAAATCCAGACTCTTATTGTATTATTATTAAAATATGGTTCAAAAATAATATTTATGGTCAAGGATTAGATATTTTTGGTTATAATTCTGAATATAAAATTGTGGAGAAATATTTTAATGAAGAAATAAACAATACTATTAAGAAATATTCGATTAAATTCAAAGCAATTAAACCAGAATACTAATTAATAATTTGATTTAATATAATTAAAAATTGATTTTTATAATTTAAATACTTATTTAATATAAGTTTTAAAATTTTAATGTGTGACAGTATGATAAATATATTAGGATATTATTTAAAATGTATTGGTTGTTTTTCAAATGATACTGAAACCAATGTAAGTACTAGTATTGGTACCAATGAGATTATATCTGAAAACCAATCAAAACAAATAAAATTAATTAATAATGATATTGATGTTCAAACACTTTCTTATGAACAAAAATTTAATCTAGTTGGAATAAAAGGTAATTTCTTTGTAAAATCTGTTTATGATGGTGATACAATTACATTACAATTACCAATAAATTTATCAGTATATAATTATATATCTCAAGATAAAATTAATTTAAAATCTATTAATAATCCTGAAAACAAACCAAGTTTGTATGATATAAGAATTAGATTATTAGGAATTGATACACCTGAAATGAAACCATCAAAAAATTTACCTAATAGAGAAGAACATATTAAAAAAGCAATAAATGCAAAAGAATTTTTATCATCTCTCATTCTAAATAAAATTATTACAGTTGAATTTAAGGAAAATGATAAATACGGTAGACCATTAGGAATTATATTTATTAATGATACAAACATTAATAATTTAATGATTGAAAAAGGACACGCTAAAGCATATGATGGTGGAACAAAAGATACAGATTTCTAATATATAATATTAGAAATTTTTTATATAAAAAGTTATTTTTTAATATTTAAACATAACAAGAAAAATTATTTAAATATCTTTATCTTTAAGAACATTCATTCCACCACCAATTATCTCGAGTTCATCTTCATCATCAGAATATGAATAAGAAATATTTTTAATATTTTCTTCTTTAACAGGAGAAAGAGCGATTTTTATTGTACCTAAAGTAGCAATTGTATAAATTATTGTAAGAGCAAAATCATTCTTCATATAAATTTCAATATCATTACATAGATTTGCACACTTTGTAAAAAGTACAATATTCTTAAGTTCATAAATACCTTGAATGATATTATGATTTTTCTTATTTTCATTTGATATATTTAATCCACCTTCTTCAGATTTAAAAATTGTACTTCTTTCTGCACAATCACCCTTACAAGTAAATATAATATTTTTACTGGTACATTTAATATCAACATACTCAGCAATATTATTCATTTCTCTGCAAAGTTTATGGAACTCTGTACTAGGCATTGTAATTTTAATATCATACTCAATCTTTGCAGTTTTTTTAGGTTGTTGATCTAAATCCATAAGTTTAAGTTTATAGAATGTTTTGGATTTTTTTTCTTGATTTTCTATTTCAATAATTAAATTTTGTCTATCATTTTCTTCAACATATAAAGACATTGTGTCATCTTTATCAACTGATTTTAATAATTTATATAGATTGATTAAACTAACACCAAGCTCAAGTTTATCATATTTGCAAAAATATGGTTCAAACTCTTTTGCAGCTAACTGAACTCTAATAAAAATTGTTCTTGAAGTATCTGCAGTAGCTATTTCTAAACCAGCAAATTTCTCAGGATCCTTAGGGTCTGGTGCTGTAAATACCCAAGTTGTCTCTGTAAGAACATTTGATAGGACTTCAGTTAGGGTTTTAAGAGGAATAACATATCCAGTCTTAAGGAATAAAATTCTTTTATTGGTATTTGTGTTCATTATATAATAATATTAAAATTTAAATTATAAATCAATTTTTTTTATTTATTATATAAATATATAATAATCATGAGTTATATTTTATTCAACCCTCAAGTTGGCGGTAAATCTATTAAATCTGCTCAAAAGACCATTAATGGTGCCGCAGAAGAAATCTGGTCAGAGTTATCTAGTAATATAAAACAGTATACACCAGAATTCTATTTTACTATTCAAGAAGGTGGTTCAGACAAATTACACCATTTTAAAGTTAAAGAAACCCTTGAAAATAGTCGTGTTAAATATGTTCTTTCTAAATATAACAATAAAAAAATAAGTGATAAGGACATTATTACTGGTATTAAACAAGATGGTGGTAGAAAAAAGAGATATGATGATTCATCATCCTCATCATCTGATGATGAATACCTTACATATCCTAGCAAAAGAAGAAATGATAATGGTTTAACACTTACTTATTATCCTACAATTTATGGTGTTCCTAATATTTTACTTCCTACTTTTACTTCTACTATCTATCCTTATGTTTCTCTTAAATTCCCTACAGGCTTACCTGTTGTTTTCACATACAATAAAGATAATTATTAATTAATTTAATTAATTAGATTTATAAAAATACATACTATTCTTAATAATTTAATTTTGTTTTATTATAAATTAAATTATTATTTTTTTCCACCACGTTCAAAAGTTCTCTTTAATGAGACTTGAATCTTTGCATTGGCTACACGTTTTTCATTGATTTTTTCTAATATAGTTTCAATAATTTTAGGATCCTTTATTTTTTCTTGAATTGCTTCTCTAATAACATCTTCTGCTAAACTTCCCTTAGATTCATATTGATTGATTCTTAATTTACCTCCAGTAATATTAATATTTGATTCACCAAGTCTCTCCAAGTGTTTTAAAATATCTAATTCAGATGCTTTTTTTTCAGAATTTAGTTTTCGTAGTTCGGTTTGAAGTTCTCTAATTCTATCATCATTTTTTACATATAACTTAACCTTTTCAGCTAATTCTTTAGTATATTCATATTCTACTTCATCCATAGAATCTTCTTCAGATGTTGAAGAATTAGCTGAATTGGCTGAATTAGCTGAATTAATTGATTTTTCTGATTCATTATCTTTTTTATTTGATTTTTTTTTATTTTGAACTGAACCCTTAGACCCAGAATTTAAATCTTTTTGAAAAGCATCAATTTCTTCATCTATAGTCATCTTATTAGGAGTACCCTTTACTTTAATGTTTTCTTTCTCATTTTTTAATTTACTTTTACTAGATACTTGATTAATTACATCTCTGTGTCTAAATTTATAAGAAGATAAATCATCTAATTCACTATCAGATAAATCTTCAGTATATTTAGGACCAAGATTTTTCTTTACTTTAGATAAATCATCATCACAATTGACTATATTAGGAGTAGATTTTTGTAAATCTTTTTGCATTTTTTTAAAAATATTCTTATCTTCGCCCATAGCTATATATTAATATATAAATGATAATTTTTTAAACTGATTAATTATCTCGTAAATTAAAAATGTGCCATGAATCCTTGTCAAGTAAATTATTTTCAAGTATAAAATTTAAACACACAATTAAAGATGGTGAGAAGAATTTTGTCTTGGAAATTTGAATACAGTATATTTGACCACTCCATTCTTCAAATAAATAGGAAATTTTTTCAGTTTGATTCTCATCAAATATAAACTCCAAAGTAATATCATTAATTTTATTTTCGATTTGAGAATCATCAACAATAATATTATTTTCTTTTACTACCATTTCAACCAATTTATTTTCAAGTTCTTTAAGAATCTTGTCTTTTAATTGTTTAAATTCAAAAATAGCTTCAAAAAATATTTCCATTTGAGAAGATGTGTCTTTATTATAATCTTTTATTCCTGTAAAAAAGTTTTCATTTTTATCAAATTTTTCATTATAATATTTCATAAAAACATTTATTAATCTAAAATAAAATTCATTTTCAAATTCTTCATTTTCTATTTGTTTATATTCTTGCTCTTCATCACTATCTGATTCATTTAATTTATTGTAATCTTCTATTTTATTATCTCCATCTGATTCATTAGATTCATCAGATTCATCAGATTCATCAGATTCATTAGATTTATAAGATTCATCAGATTTATTAGATTTATAAGATTTATCTAATTGTTTTTCTTTTTTTTTATCAATAATATATTCTTGATTATTACCAAAAGATATTTTTTTATTTGGCTGTTGAGAAAAACTAGAATTCTTGGGCTTAATTTTTTCTATAAATTTGTTATCAAATTTATTTTGAAAGAGTTCTCCTAAATCATCATCTAAATAGTTATCTTCATTAAGTTCATCAAAATTAATAAATTTATTTCCAGATTGTAAATCACTAACACTTGGAACCCCAGGATTAATTTGTTCATTAATAAATAATTCAGGATTATTAATCAAATCGTCAAGATTATCATCGATAAATTTACGTAAATCCATATTTATATAATAAAAGTTATAATTTGAAATAGATTATTTATTATTAATTAATGTATTAATAATAAATCAATTTTTTTAGCAATAATTGTAATATATCAATAACATAAAGTATACTAAAGCTAAATAAAAAATTAAATTTAGAGACAACCTCTTTGAGTAGCATAAATATCTGGCATAATAGATGAATTGAGGAAGGGAGAAACAACTGTCTTAGGGCAAGGAGGTTCAGCTCTAATATCCCAAGTTGAATTTCTCTTAGAACCAAGAATAGATGATACTGGAATACTCTTAAGTACAGGAATTAAGTTAGGATTTGAAACTGATACAGGATTTTCTAAAATTTGGAAACCTTTTGTAAGTTTATTATCTAATAAATCATTGTTAGGTAAGTATTCATTGGAGTTGTATAATGACATAACCTTTTCTTGTTGAGTTTGTTTACCTTTGGGAGTAAAATCTTTAAGATTTGCATCACCAAATGTAGTTGATGTTTCGTTAAATCCAGTAAAATTGTTATTATCCATGTATTCATTATTTCTGAAAACAAGAGCATCATCATACATACTATTGAGCTCATCTTGACTTGATTGAGATGGACTACCGTCATTATCAAAATCATATCTGTACTTGGAATCTTTATAAGAAACTTTTCTATAAACACCTTTAGGAGCAGCATCAATACTCTTAGCCTTTGATCTATATACATCACCTTGAGGACTATTAACTACTAAATCATTACCTGTATTAACATCTCTAATTAAATCTTCTAGAGCAGCTTGGTCTGAGCTCATAGAGTTTCTATCATTATTTACATTTTCAATAATTGGATTGGTAAAATCAGATGCTTTAGATGATAAATCTTCTTGATTAATTAATTGATTAATTTTCATTTCTTGTTCATTTTTAAGTATATTATCAATAATTTTTGATGCTACTTTTTGTGATTCTTTTGAAGAAGCTGATTTATCTTCAGTATCAATCTTTTTGGTAAGACCATTAGCAGAGTTAGGAGTACTAGTTTGAGCTGGTGCAGTCTTTTGTTCATCAGTAGTAAAATATTGTACAGCTCCCTTATTGGGTATAGCATTACATTGTTGATTTTGTAACCAAACAAGTACAGCTAGTGCTACAATTAAAAACACTAAAAGAAATCGTATATCTTTGCTCATTATAGATTATATATTCTATATATAAAATATTTATTGTAAAAAAAAATTATATATATACTTATATTATAATGAATAATTCTATTTTCTCAAAAAACAGAATGGCTAGTAAAATTAACAAGTATACCGGTGGTATAAACTTTAACGAATTATCCGCAACTTCGGAAGCTTTTATGACAGATATAAGAACAAATTTTGTTATGAAGGGTGGAAGTCACAAATGTCCTTGTGAAGAAGCTTTTGATGCTTTTGGTAATAATAATGTCGAATTAGCTTTATATATTATCAATGATAAAAAATGCTGTTTAAAGTGTTCTGATTCAAAAGGTAATACTGTCTTACATAATTTAATATCATCAACTAGTGAAAATCCTGAATGTGAAAAGACTCTTGATAAATTAATTGATACTGGTAAACTTTATAAAGATGCTATTGATATTCAAAACAAAGATGGTGAAACACCTATTTTATTAGCTGCTAAAAAAAGTGCTTTCGATGTTGTCCACAAATTAGATAAACAAGGTGCTAATAAAGAAATAAAAGATAACAAAGGCTTTTATTTAGGAGAAGTTGAATCAGATTCTGAATCTAGCTCTGAATCCAGTTCAGAAGATGGTTCTATTATGGACACAATTGGTTCAATACTTTCAGGTAAAGATGCTCCTTCAGAATCAGTACAATCACTTCAATCATCTCAATCTGTTGGAGATACTGAAGGATTAAAAAATTTACAAAAAATAATTGAAAGTAAAACTAAACCTACTACAAATGATTCTGATGTTCAATTAACTCTTGATGGAGTTTTTGATACTGAATCTGTTCCTAAAGATACTAAACCATCTACAAATGAATCACAATTCCTTTTAGCAAAGAGTGTTGATGGTCTTAAAGAATATTTCAATTCTTTTATTGCTAAACACAAAGATGGTAAGGGTTTATCTACACAAACTGTTAATAATGGTGTAGTATGGGCTCCTGTAAGAGACAGAACTGTTGGTGTTGATAGTGATGTTGAATTTGAAAATTCTGATGATTTCAAGGGTAAAGTAACTATTCCTTTTAATCCTTTTAAAATTGGTGCAAACACTGCTACAGATGTTGAACCTGTATCTAAATCCTCTAGAGCCAGTAAGGAATCAGAACCTTCAGCCAACACTGAAGTAAGTGATACTGACCAATTAATTGACCTCTTAGCTAACAGATATAGTAAAGATAAAACAACTAAAGCAGATGAATCATTGGACACACTTAGATCTGTAGTTGAAAGTGTTACTGAACAAACAGAAAAAACTGAACAAACTGATGCTTCCAATGCCTCTGATAAATCAGTAGAAACCTCTATTGATACTGATAAGCTTATCAGAGCAATTGAAAATATCGAAAAGATGGGTTCTAAAGAAACTAAACAAGAAGGTGGTAACAAACAAAAAATGATGGGTTATAGAAATATTAATTTATCAGAAAACTCTGAATCATCTATTGGTGGTTACTCTGCCATGAAAGAAAATGGTGCAATTTCTGATGATGAATATGATGCTTTATATAATGAATCAGAATACGGTACTGTCAATAATGAATTATCAAGAATGATGCAAAGACAAAGAGATAATTTACATCAACAAGTTTTAGATATGATTATGGCTATGTTAAATAAAGGAGAACTTGTTAAGGATTCAGAACCTATTGAAGCATCAGAAAGAAATGCTAAATTAATTAAGGCTTATGTATATAGAAAATTCAGTGAAAAGAATCCTCAAATGGGTGGACTTGATAAAATTTTAGCTATCAGTAAGATGAGTGAACAACAAATTTCTGATATTGTTGAATCCATGCCTGATCTCGATGATTTAGAAAAAACTATCCAAAAACATATTGAGGAAAGAAAGGCTCAAAGAGAAAAAGAAAATAAATCTAAAGTTAGAAAATCATCTAAATCTAAATCTGATAAATCCGAAACTGAAAGTCCTGTAGATATGGAATCCACTTTAGACCTTTCAATCACTGAAAGTGAAACTCCTAAAAAGAAGACAAAAACAGCTACTAAAACAAAGGCTAAAGCCAAAGATACCAAGAAAACTTCAAAAACTACTAAGAAAAGTTCTAAAAAATAAATAAATATTTAATATGTTTAAAATATCTTTTTTTTATTTGAATTATTATTAATGGATAATTCAAATCTACAAGAAAAAAATAATCTTAATAATCAAAATAATTCTTTAGGAATTGGTTCAAATTCTACTCTTTTATATACTGGTACAATTAATTCTTTATTTAATATAAATACTAATGAACACGGTTTAAACAATCCAAATGATTCGTCTAATATATCCAAGTTATCAAATTCATCTAATTCATCTAATTCAAAAAATACTAAAAGCCTGGGTAGCAGAAAAAAAAGTAAATTAAATAAATCAGTCAAATCAACAAATAAAAATAATTTTATTAAAAATTTATTCATTAGAGTAAAAGAAAATTTTATTAATGAGGAAATTAAAAATGAAATAATTTATCCAATATATAATGAAATATACTTTAGAATTTTACCTCATTATTTAACATTTTTAATTTTACATATAATCATAATTATTTTATTAATTAGTTTAATCTATTTAATTATAAATATTAAATATTTTTTATAATCATAATATAATATTATAAAATGAATGTTCTTATTAAATTATTTGTTACCGCTATTGCATTATATTTCTATTTAACACATTTTATGGAAAATATAACTGATAGACAATACGCAATACCTCATAAATTGTATCTCTTTATTTTTGTTTTTATAATTCAATTTATGGTTAATTTTGTTTCAAATATTATAGCTAAAAAAGATGATAAAATCTCTATTAATGAAGTTTTTAGCACATCTATTAATAATGCATTATTATCTGTTATAGCCTTTGATGCTTACAATGACTTGGTATATAATAAATATTATGTAGGTCTTACAGCTCAACAACAAATTTTAGTATTAATATTGTTAATTATTGGATTTATGGCTTCTATTAAAATATTGGAATTATTAATTACTAGTAATTAATTTTAATATTATAACAAATATTTTTTATTTATGTTTTATATATATAAATATATAAATGATTTCGTCTGAAACTTTTAATAACCTTAAATATTTTTCTAAAATAGCTATAATATTGGTTGTCGTATTTTTATTATTAAAATATATTATAAATTTAAGACCATACGAGGCAATTTTATTAGCATGTATTATTGCTGTATCTATTTTAATTATTGAAAATATTATTTATATTAATAAGAGAGCAACTGACCCTCTGGATTGTGACCAATGTAAAGTCCAAAAAGTTACTGATAATGATTTAAAACAAGAATCAAATAATGTTAATCTTGCTAATATTGTTCCTGGATTAAATGTGAATAATCTTAACTCTAATACTAATGATTCAAATGTATTGGAAAATTTCGAAACATCTGATAGTATTGGTGGAAATTTAATTAAAATTTTTCAAGATAAATCAAAAGAATTAGTAGCAAATGTTGCTACAACTGTTAATGAATCTATTCCAGTAGAATCTAAACCTGAATCTAATCCTGAATCTAATCCTGAATCTAAGCCTGAAACATCAAGTAAATTAGATAATATTAAATCAAATTTAGATGTTAATAATCCTGATATGATTAAAAATATGGATAAATCTGGTGGTCTAACTCCAGACCAAATTAATGAATTAAAAAATAATATTAAAACAATGCAAGACGATAATTTTGAATACAGATGTATTAAAATACCTAAAAACGAAATGAATAATATCCCATTACAATCATCTCAATCATCCCAACCTACCCAATCTTCCCAACCCACACAATCCAATATTACTGAAGGATTCCAAAATTTAGATGGATATATTGATGAAAATTATGTCGATGAAAGTAAAAATTTTAACCAAAACTTATTTTCAGAACAGAGTAATGGTATTTCTAGTCTAATAGGTCCAACTAATTTATCTGATAATTCTGACCCATCGTCTCAAATAAATAAAGCAAAAAACAATCCTCAAACTCCATCCCAATCAAATCCTATTACTAATTCAAATTTAGTTGATGGTACAACTGATCCTATTAATCCTATTGATGCTACATATGATGCTAATTATGTTCAATATCAAAAAGATGGTATGCAAAAATTAGAAAATGAACAGTCACTTAAACAAAATATGTTTAGAGCTAGTATAGGTAATCAAGATGTAGTACAAAATTATCTTAAAGATGGGAAACAATTTTATAATCAAATAATGACTTGGTCTACAAATGCTCCTAAATCATATGAGGCATTAAATTCAGAATTACAATATGGTAATTATAACTATGTATCACCATTAAATAAAGGTATGACTAATAAAGCTTACACCTTTATTAATCCTACAAATTGGTATCCTATACCACCATTCCCTCCAGTTTGTGTCACAAATAAAAGATGTTTAACAAGTCCTGTTGTAATTTCTGATGGTAAAGATTATATGAATTATGCACCATTAGAAGATTTTGACAATGCTAGAAGATTTACTGGTGATATGCAAATTAATGTTGATTACATAAAGAACGTATTAAATAATCCAGAGGGATATTAATTTTTTAATTTTTTAATTAAGATATTCAATATCATATATTATTTGCATAACTTCATCAGAATATACACAATTCTGAGTTTTATAATAAAGATAGTATTTTGAAAATACTATTGCATCTGAATATATTTCAGTTCTTGTTTTGTATTTGTGAGAATATATTCTGGTGTAGTCATTTATAAACTTATTCATAATAGTCTTATAAGAAGATATAGAACTAATATTTAGTTTTTGGTCAAAATTAATGTAGATATTATCATAATACATTTTGCTTGTTGTTAATATATAGTAAGTTTAAATTTATATATATTTTTCATATTTTATATTATAGATGTTTAATATTCAATTTTTACTAATAATAATTTTACTAGGTATATCTATTTACCTAGTTTACAATTTATATACATATCAAACTAAACAACTTGAAAAGATGAAAGAAGATATTAACAGTACTATTGAAATAGAATTAGAAGAAATAAGTGAAAAATTAGATGAAATCACTGAATTAGTTGATAAAAAAATTGGCGAATGTAATAAAAAAATTAAAGACTTATATTCACTTCAAAATAAGGTTAATGAAGTAAATAAAATGAATAATCAATCTATTATAAATCAGTTTCACCAATTTGATGATAAAATGGATGGAATTGATGAACAAGATGAATATAAAAACCAAATATTTAATTCATTAGAAAATTCTCAAAATAATAATGGTATTAATTGTTTTGTTAAAATTAACAAAGTTAAAAATAATGATAAGGAAATGTTTTATATGAGTTCTGAACATAAGGATAATTTAAAAAATAATAACGGTACATTTTCTGATACTTCTAGTTCCAAAACTTCTGAGGATTTTAATCAAACTAATAATCAGTATAAAATTACACAAAACAAATCTAGCCTAGAAAGTTTAACTTCAAATAATATCAATTCATTATCAAAATCAACAAAATCAAATACATCGGTTACTTCTAATTCAACAAAATCTAATAAATCAAGTAAATCCAGTAAATCCAGTAAATCAAATAAATCCTATTCATTAGATAAAGCAGATTTTAAAAAGTATGGAATATTTATAGATACAAAAGATTCAGATAATAATAGTACAGTTCTTGAAATACAAGATGGATATATTAAAAGTAACTATATGAATAATTCTAGTCCATTAGCTTATTCTGCTATCAAAATATTAAATGAAAGTTCAAATATAATTAAAAATGTATCGTTAAATAAACTAAGTAATATTGATTCAGATGATTTAAATGGATTCGTCTTAGGAGATAATTATGGTTCAAAAGATTCAGATTGTTCTAATTTTTTAATTGAGGAAAATAATATTATTAATATAGAGAAAAAATCTGAAATATCAAGCTCGTCAAGCTCGTCAAGCTCGTCAAATTCATCTAATTCATCTAATTCATCAAATTCATCAAATTCATCAAATTCATCTAATTCATCTAATTCATCTAATTCATCAAATTCAGACGAAATATCAATTGATAAATCAAGAATATTAGGTAATGGTATGTTTAATGTATTTCAAAAAAAAAATAAAGTTATAGATATTGAATAATTATATATATTCAATGGTAAATTATAATTTAATTTTAATATAAAATATATTATTTTTTTATATAATTAATAATATATATAAAATGGATAACTATTGGAAAAACTGTCCTCCCAAAATGGATGATGGGAGATTTACTACAAATTATAAAACAGATACTTGTATTAACGAATACATTAAATATGTAAATGGTATTACAAGAGATGATGATTATAGATTATTTTTACAATTAAATGCAACTAAAATGATGGATTCAGAATGGATTTATTTTAGACAAAATGATTCATGTTGGAATAATGCATGTGTACACAACTATCCCTTAAGAATGGATCCTAGAAATTTTGCTAAAGAAAGACAAAATGCAAATTTATTATTTAAGACAAATCAATTACCACCAGATCTCCAATGTCAGAAATTTGCTGATTATAGAATGACTGAAACTCCTCTTCAAAAATATCAAATTAATGCAGGTTCTTGTAAAAATTGTAAATAAACAGTATAATAAAATTAAACAGTTGTTAAACAAAAAAAATACAAATATAACATTTATTATTTTTAGTAATAATATTTATTTATAAACATAAATTTATAAAAAAATATCTATTAAAATTATATTATGGAACGAAGACCAAATATAAGACCAAATCCTCCGGTAAATCCTAAATATTTACCAAAAAATGAACCCCCTGTATATAATAAAGATGAAGCATCTATTGAAGATTTATATATTAAATTTACGACTCTAGATATTAATGAATTAAAAAAAATAATAAATAGTGGAATAAATTTAAATTTTAGAGACAAAGAAGGTAGAACATTAATTCATGCTGTCATTAAAAATAATATAATTAATGAAATTGATAAAATTTATATTATTAAAGAATTAACTACCAAAAATGTATCAATTAATGCAATGGATAAATTTAATAAAAATCCGTTACATTATGCTGCATCAGAAAATTATATAAATATAATTGAGGAATTAATCAAGTTAAATTGTGATATCAATCTAATTGATAATGATGGTAATTCTCCAATTCATATTATTGTAGAAAAATTTGTTACAGAATGTGGACAAGATGATGTTTTTAATGACATTAATAAAAAAATTAAATTAACTTCGAAAGATGATGTTGTAAATGAAGATTTAACATTAAGACTAACATCTTATATTGCTGAGTACATTAAAAATCTTGACAAAAATAAAAAAAATGAACTTGACAAATTATTAAAAAAGATTGGAAATATTGTTAAATTATATAAATTATTTAAATATAATGACATCAAAGACGTTTATGAAAGCGATATTAACAACTTTCAAGAAATTTTTTTAAAACTTAAAGAGAAGAATAATATTGAAGTAATTGAAAAATTAATAAACTCTAATTTAGATGAAACTAAAAATAAATTAAAAAAAATATATGAAACAGTCGAATTTAATAAGATTGATATTGATTTTTTTACAGACAAAAGTATTGAAAAAAAGATTGAAAACAATAAAAATATTGATGAAAAAAAAAATAAAATTAGTAAAAACATTGTCGACAGTATTAAAAAAATTAATGATTTTACTTTAGACACATCTTTCGAAAAAATTAATAAATATCTTGATTTACATGTAAACCAGTTTTATTTATCTTATTATTTGTTCTATTTATTAATGTCTGAAATGAGACCTAATGGGTCAAAATATCATTATGATTATAATAATATTCTTGAAAATTATTTTAAAAAAAAATCTGCATGGACATTAACCGAAAATAATACTATTAATATTGATGGATATCAGTTTATGACAGGACCAAAAAAAACAAATGCTCCTGAAATTAACCCTAATATTTTTGTAATTAATGATATTGGATACCCAATTGTAAATAAACAAGATTCATTTTTGGTTGATAATTCTGGTAATAATATTACTGAACCAGTTTATCAAGATATTTTACCTGATTTTAGTAAACAAATTAATAAATTTTCTATTAAATATAAAAAAAATACTGAACAACAAAAATATTATAGCGGTATGCCTTATTCTGGAATGCCTGTAGGAATTCCTTTACAGATTGATATTGATGAATTTAATCTCGAGGCACAAGAATTCCTAACTAATGGTAATAGTACATTAATTAATTCAGAACTAAGTTTGAATCCTTATTTTTTACAAAAAGTAATTGATTATATACTTGGTGATACAGATATTATAGATGATTTTATTATGGAAGAAAACGTTTTTAATGCTAAGAATTATATATATTTTGATATTGATGGTAAGGAAAAAACAATTACTGGTTCTGTTTATGATGATAATTATTATGTTAATACTTTAATAACTTCAAATAAAAAAGTTAAAACCAAACTGATAAAAGAGATAAATTTACCAAATGAAACAGATAATTCTTTTATAGGTATACCATTAATGAAATTTGAAAATAAAGTTATTAATTTTCAAGGAAGCCAAGGAAGCCAAGAAAACCGAGAAATTTACAAAGGAGATGTTTTATATTTATTCAGTAATTTTGATATAAAAGAAGCGAATGAAAAACAATCTGTAGCAACAAATCAAACAAATTATAATTTTTTTGCAGACTTAATTGAAAAAAAAATTGATTCGGCTGTTTATGAAAAATTAACTTTTAATAAAATTTTTAGTGACTTGCGTGAAACAGCCTTGTATAATGAACAATTATACAATAGAGGTGAAACTGACTCAATTTCAAATTCTTCAATTCAAGAAATTATTAATAACACAAATATTATTCATCCCTATGTAGGAAATATTAATAATATACCTAATATAAAATTAATACAAATTATTACCCCTGAATATTTTGATTATTATTCTGATCTATATAAATCTTTGGTTTATATATTAAAATATGGTAAGATACAATATAGGGAAAATCCTGGTCATACACAAAGACAATCTCCACCAAATTTTGGAGATTTTGGTGGAACTGAAGTTCCTGATCGTAATGACTATGGTGAAATTAACTTGACACAAATCTTTACTAATGGATTTAATTCAACTAATAACTCAGTACTTACTAAAATATTAAGTGATGCTATAGACAAATATGAAACTATGTATACATCTGGTGCTAGAGAATATAGTTTTGATGAAGAATTACAAAATAAAGTTATAAATTATTTGAAAGATAATAATATTTCATCATTAATAATAACAAAATCAAATTATTTATATCCAATAGGTTCAGAAGTAGAACCACCATCTGATAGTACATTACAGGAACATCTTAATTATAGAAGAGAATCATTTATAATAGCAGATAAAAAATACAGAGAAGAATTAGAAAATTCTAAAAATGAAGGTAGACCTGTCAATTCTAGAGTATGTATGAATTACATATTAGCTTTAACTGTTTTAAAGATTTTAGAGAAAAATTTACCTTATGGTTTTGAATTTGATACAAAAATTGATACTAATAAAAATTATGTATATAAATACAACAATATAACAACACTAATATCATTAATTAAATCTAATATTAAAATTATTAAAAAGCTTATTGACATTACATCATTAGATGAGAAAAATATACAAAGAAATATTATTGATATTAATCTTTTTTATGCACCATTAGCTTATCAGTTGATTATAAATAATTTAAATAATTTAGTTTTATTGGAAAAATATTTTGATGAATATACTGTAAATGAAATAGATAAATTAAAAAATAAACTAAATGAGTTTGATAATATTATTAAAATGTTTGATAGTGAACATATTGAGGATTATTCTAAAAAATTAATTAGAATAAATTTTATATCAATTTACGATAATTTTAAAGAAAAGTTTGATGATAATCTTAAAAATTTAACAAATAAAAGTTATCTTAACGACATTAATAATATTTATAAGGAAAATATCACATTATTAAATTTAGTGATTGATTTATCTAAAAATAATGATGAATTACTTTCTGTCAATTTACTTAAAAAATATGATAAACTTAATAGTAGTAATCAAACACAACAAATTTATGATATATATACAAACAGAATTGATTATAAAAACAAATTCCCATTAGAATACAATAATTTTAAGGATTTATATTATAACCAAGACAGTCCAAATATTCTTTTACAAATTGATAAACTTATTCCTAAAAATTACTTTCCTACTAATTATAATGAATTATATTTTAATAGTGATATTAAACCTTATATACTTAAGATTACTGATTTAGAAGAATTAGCACCAGAAAATTTTGAGAACAAACAGAATTCTTTTCCTTCTAATGATTTTGTAGATATTAACTCTAAATATTTAAATAAATATATAAGTTATAGATTACCATGTAAATATTTCTTTAATTCTGATTTTAAACATATTAATATGGATAATTACAAAAACAACGATATAACAACTGTTATAACTACAAATAATAATTTTGTACCTGGATATTTAATTTATACAGATTATCAGGGATATATAAATTATACTGGTAATAGTGGGAATGATACTGGATATTTGAAAGAAAAACCTTTAATAGAAATATCAGGTGATTTTAATAAAGATAATAAATTAATCAATTATATTTATAAAGATAACAAATATGGATGGGTATATGATGATGGAGATTACAGTATGTCCAAATATAATTTACCTAATGTTACTACTGGTGTTCTGTCAAATAGCTTAACTATAAATTATAATGATGAATACGTTAAACCAATTTTATTATATAATATAAAGGAGGTCCTTACCAATAATATAATTTTGTATATTGAAATATTTTTATCAATAGTAGAGAGGGATAATGATTTTTATAAAAATCTATATGGTAAATTTATTTTAACTCAAAAAGATAAAGAAAATTATGAAAAAATTATAAAGTTTTTGGAAAACGATTCTCGAGTAAAAAAATCATTAGTAGTTGACTTTGTGTCAAATTACATAAAATTATATTTAGAAAACATTAAATTATTTGAAATAAATGATATAGTTGATGGATATTATAATTATATTGATAAAGGATTAAATTTATTTGGAAAAATATATGAAAAACTGAGAGATGTAAAAGATAATTTTATTGGAAAAGGTAAAAAATTATCTGTTCAAGAAATTTTTAAATTATTAGATTCAGAAACATTAGATAAGGCAAATTTAATGATGAATCAATCTCAATTAATCACTACAAGTAATAATAAAAGAGTATTTGGTAATAAATGTACTAGTCCAATTTTAATAGAAAAATTCATAAGATTTTTTGGAAATATAAACTTGAGAAAAGAAGATTTAAATGGTAATACTATTTTAAATAGATTTATAGACCAATTTAATTCTTTAGCTATAGAAAAATTATTAAACGTTGACCCAGGATTAAAGACATATCCAAATTCAAGAGGACAAAATTCAAGTGAATATAGTTTATATAAGATATCAGTAATACAAAATGAATATACTAAAAATCTTGATACAAGAATTAAACAGTATTCTCAAGTTTTACAAAATCAAATTAATACAAGTTCTTCTGAAAAACTAAATATTTTAAATGTTGATATTGATGACACTAATAATTTAATATATAATATAGTAATGAATTCTATATATTTATTTAGTGAATTTGTTTGGGTTAAAATGTTAAATTTTCCAGGAAATTGGACATGGGCAGATAAAACTTCTCTAAATCAATTATTAAGAATCCAACAAGATAAAGAAAATCTACTTATTAAAACAGTTGACAAAGATGTAATTGATGCACTCGAAAATTATATCAAAACAAATAGTAATTTTAAAAATGTCAGAGACGAAAAAATTAAAGTATTAGAACAAGAAAAAACAGAATTAGAAAATCAAATTAAAGGATTGGAAGCAGCTAAGAATCAAACTAAATTATTAACTGAAGACCAAATAAATAATTTAATAGCACAATACAAAACCAAATTAAGTCTTACAGAAACCAATATTAATAAATATATAAAATTATCAGAAGCTGATATAAATATAAATATTACAACTGATACAATAACTAAATCAGTATTAATTAAAGGAAATTCAATTGATTATTCAGAATATGAAAAAATAATTAGCTCTTATAAAAATTTTTATTATCCATTAATAGTTGTTCTAAATAAAAAAATAAAAGATGATAAAGATGGAAGTATTTCAAATTCATTATTAGAAATATTAAAATTAAATTATACAAAATTACCCGATGATAATACATATACTTTACTTAACAAATTTTATACAAATATTATTAACAATGTATACGCAGAATATGAAGATTTTGATAAATATGAAGATTGTGAATATAATACAGTTAATCAAGCTATTTTATCAATAGTTAAAATTAATGTTATTGGTGTAGTTGGTAATGAAATGTTTAATATACTAGTAAAATACTGTATGGAAAATTCAGGAATTAATAATCAACCATTGTCTGGAGTACCAGGAACACCAGATCTAAATAATGAAACTAGGATGAACCAAATTATAAAAGGAGATATAGGTAAAAAATTATTTGAATATATAAAAGAGTTTTTACAACAAACGATGTATGTAAAACTTAAAAATACAGTAGCTATATTTAACCCAGAAAAAACCCCTAAGGATATTGATTTACTTAAAAACACACTAATTAAATCATTTGAAAAAGTTTTTGTAATATCATTTGAAAAAATAAGTCCAACTAAAATAGAAGAACTTAATAATATAATTAGTTTTTATCAAAACATGTCTGATAACATAGGATTAAATGTCTATAATGAATTAGTTGGATTATTACAAAGTCATAAAAAAATATCCTTACTGTTAGGAATATATTCTTTACTTCAAAAAAGATAATAAAAGTCAATAAAACTAATAAATTTTAAATTTGTATTTTTATACTCTAGCTATAAAAGTACTAATATTTGTGTTTTCTGGAGCATTATCAATATATGATATTTCAAGAGTAAGAGAATAATTTCTATTATAAAAATTAATAGGACTACCTTTAGGGTCAATAAAATTAAATTCTAAATTAGAAACAGCTCTAATAGGTGGATTCAAATAAACAGGAGTATTTACAAAAGAATTAAATACAACAGTATTAGGAGGCCCTGACATTAAAAATTTATAAAAAAATGTTGGACCATTTGGATTTGTATTTAAATTGAAATTTTTACATTGTAAAAAAATATATGAATAAGGTATATTCTGATAGTCATAAAATATTTGTGCCGGATAAACAGTATTATTTGTAATTAATATTTTACCTATATCATATACATAAGGTTGTCTGTTTGTTATTGTAAAATTAGTTTCTAGACTTGAATATGAAGTTATAGATGTTGGATTTCCAACAAACCTAAATCCAATAATTGAACCAAATGTATCTGTATAATCAAATCTTAATCTAAAAGAATTGGGAGTCTTAATAATTATATTATAACCACCTTTTGTGTCTCCAACATCTTCAATTAGATTAACATTTTCTATAATTATTTCATAAAAATCATTACTTAGTACATTAAATATTTTAAATCCTTCAGGTGAATTTATATAATTTTTACTAATTCTATAATAATCTATACTTCCTGTAATAAAAATTTGGTCATCCTTTTTTAAATTATGATCTGGGTGAGATATTTTTACCAAAAATTTATTACTATTTTGATTAATTGGTTCTATTTGATTTATAGATGCTAAGCAATTAGGTAAAGTATAGTAATTATAAGATTTAAAATATGAAATATTTGAACTTTCATCAAATAAAATTTCCATATTATTAAACTTTATTAAATTTTTTTGAGTAGTTATTCTTGGTACTTTACTAATTAATTCAATCATAACTTTTTGTAATTGAGGAAATGTATAATAACCTGTTGGAATATCAATAAAATATGTTATATTGTCTAATAAATTATCCCAATAAAATTTGTTATTAACATTATTTATTGAATAAGATTCTGTTGAATTTTCTGTTGTTTTATAATCAACTAATGATACAATATTTTTTACTACATTAGGAATTTCTGAACTTATTATTTTAATTGATGCAACATTATTTAGACTTTTATCTAGGTTTATTACAAAACTTGTAGGAGTTGGATATCCTACATTAAAACCAGTTAATGTAGATATTTCAATATTCATACCAGTATAAAACTCTTCGTCAATCCATTTTCCTGATAATATTATATTTTTATTTACTGACATTTTATTTAATAGTTTTAATTCAATATAATCAGATGTAACATTTGTTATTAAATGATACGCTACTAAATTATATTCAGTTAAGGGAGCATTTGCATTTATTAAACTAATTGGATAATTACCTATGCTGTAATAAGTTATTTCACAATCAGAAATTAGTGTTTGACTCGAATTATTATCAGAATAAAATGTTAAAGGCAACTCAAATTTTAATCTATAATCTGAATTATAATTAAAAACTTCTACTTTGTGAGTTTGATTTATTACACTTAATGGAATATTTTTATAGTAACCAGATGTTCCATTTCTTACATTTTTTATTGAAATCAATATATCATAATATGGAATTGTATTATCAAAATTTGGTTTTATATCCAACACAACATAACTTTTTTTATCTTCAAAATAAATATTTAATGATTGATAATAAACAGTATATACTTTATATCCTCTTATAGAAATCTTTTGTCCTTGACTATATTTTTGATTAGCATTGTTGATTAGTATTTTGAATGTATTTGAGTTATTTTTAAATACTAGTGTATTTGGTTCTAGTTTTAAATAATTATCAACATTTAATGTTGTGAATTTTTCTCTATTAGCTGAATCCACATTAACAAAAAATTTCTTTAATATAACTTTTGTATTTAATCCTCCTAAATTTTTTTTTGCTAAATATTCAAAATACTCATCATATTGTTTTGGAAATACAATTGGATTTGAATAATTTATACTATCTATTACAGTTGGTAATGTATTTAATCTATACGGATTTGTTGTTAATTCTACATCTAATCTCTGTATAAAATTCTCGTTATCATCTTTTTCTTTCTCAAGTGTTTTATAATAATCTAATAATCTAGTATAATTATTTGTTGTTTCATCTATTATGTTCTTTTGATTTTTAAATTCATCTAATCCATCATTTAAATCACCCCCAACATGTGTCTCCACAAAATTTACTTTTGACACAAAATCTGTTGAATTATTTATACTCATTATATTATATATTCATTTATTATCATATATTATTTTAAATTATTATCTATTATATATATCATTATTTATGTTTATTACCTTATATACTAATTATATAGTAGATAATACTAATAAAAAAATTGATAAAAAATAATTTAAAGATTTAATAAATATAAAGTTTCTAACTTAGTTATGACTTCAAAATCTAGTGTAAAAAAAGACTCAGGAAATGATACAAAAAATACAAAGGTTACAAAGGGAACTAAAAACCCTAGTATTGAAGAACAATATAAAAAGAAATCTTTACATCAACATATATTAGATTTACCAGACACATACATTGGTTCAGTTCAATCTGACACAATAAATATTTTTGGTTATGATTCGGATGAAAATATGATTATTCGTAAAGATAGACAAGTTGTTTTAGGTCTTTACAAAATTTATGATGAAATTATTGTTAATGCTGCAGATAATACTGTTCGTGATACAAAATGCAATATTATTAAAGTAAATATTTCTAAAGATACTGGTATTATTTCTGTTATGAACAATGGTTCTACTATTCCAATTGAATTACATAAAGAATATAATATTTATGTTCCAGAACTTATTTTTGGTAATCTACTTACTTCAGGAAATTATGACCAAAAAGGAAAAATAGTTGGAGGTAAAAATGGTTTAGGATCCAAGGTTGCAAATATTTATTCTGAATTATTTGAAGTTGAAATATGTGACCCTATCAGAAAAAAAAAATATTATCAAAAATTTACAAATAATATGTTTGATAAAGAGGAACCTGTTATTACTGATATTTCTAAAAATTCTGAATCTTATACTAAAATAACTTTTAAACCTGATTATAAAAGATTTGGATTAAAGAATCTTACTTCTGATATGGATTCAATTATGAAAAGACGTGCTTACGATATTGCTGGTACAACTAATTCTAGTGTAAAGGTTTATCTTAATGACAAACTTATTGATATTAAATCATTTGAAGATTATATTAAGATGTTCTATACAGAAGATGATGTTAATGTTATTTACCAAGAGTTTAATCCTAGATGGTCAATTGGTGTAGTATTTGATACTAATTCTGGTTTTCAACATATGTCTTTTGTTAACAAAATTAGTACATTCCAAGGTGGTACACATCTAAATTATGTTGTTAATCAAATTGTTGATAAAGTAACTCATGCTATTCAAGAAAAACACAAGAGTCTTAAAATTAAACCATCTCAGGTAAAAGATAATCTTACTGTGTTTGTTAATTCTACTATTGAAGACCCTTCTTTTAGTTCCCAAACTAAAGAATTTCTTACAACTAAATCATCACTATTTAATATTAAATGTGAGCTTGATGATAAGTTTATTCAAAGAATATGCAAGACTGGTCTTGTTGATGAGATTGTTCAAATAGCGTCAGTTAAACAAATGGCTGAACTAGAAAAATCTGATGGTAAGAAAAATGTTAATCTTAAAAATCTCACTAAACTTGATGATGCTAGATGGGCAGGAACTAAACGTTCTCCTGAATGTAGACTTATTTTAACTGAGGGAGATTCGGCCAAATCTTTTGCTATTTCTGGATTAGAAATTATTGGTAGAGATAAATATGGTGTTTTCCCTCTTAAGGGTAAATTACTTAATGTTAGAGAAGCTTCTCCTAAACAATTATTATCAAATGAAGAAATTAAAAATCTTAAACAAATTCTTGGACTTAAACAAAATCAAGTTTATAATGACACCAAGAAACTAAGATATGGAGGTATTATAGTATTAACTGACCAAGATGTTGATGGGTCTCATATTAAAGGATTACTTATGAATTTCTTCCATTATTTCTGGCCAAGTTTACTTAAAATTGATGGTTTTGTTCAATCAATTGCTACTCCTATTATTAAAGCTTATAAAAAATCAGATACTAAAAAAGCTAATCCTGAAATATTTTATACCCTTTCTGAATACAAAAAATGGTCAGAAAAGATTGGTGATTCTTATAAAAATTATATAATTAAATATTTCAAGGGTTTAGGTACTTCTACAGCTAAAGAAGCTAAGGAGTCTTTTACTGATTTAGAAACTAGAATTGTTAACTATGTATGGAGTTTAGACCATAATAAGCTTATTAAAAAAGATGAACTCTTTGATGAAATTAATGATACAGGTTCAGTTAATTCTGATGATGAATCTGTTAATGATAAAGTATCAAATAAATCTAAATCATCTAAATTATCAAAAGATGGCGATGAAAATGAAGATAGCGAAACTAAATCTGTTTCAGAGTGTGAATTTGATAAATCTGAACCATCTTATCAAGCATTAACTTTAGCCTTTGCTAAACAAAGAGCTAATGACAGAAAAGAATGGGTGCGTAAATTCGATCCAGATGTTTATATTGAAAATGATAAAAAGAAAATTACTTTTGATGAATTTATTAATAAAGATCTTATTCAATTCTCTCATGAAGATAATATTCGTTCAATTCCTGATATTTCTGATGGATTAAAACCATCTCAACGTAAAATTATTTATGGTGCTTTTAAACGTAAATTAGATAATGAAGAAATTAAAGTAGCACAGCTTTCTGGTTACATTTCTGAACATACTGGTTATCATCATGGTGAAATGAGTTTACAAGGTGCTATTGTCGGTATGGCTCAAGATTATTGTGGTTCTAATAATATTAACCTTCTCAAACCTCTTGGTAACTTTGGTTCAAGACGTATGGGAGGTAAAGACGCCGCTAGTGCAAGATATATATTTACCCAACTTGGTGACCTTACTCGTCTCATATATATTAATAAAGATGAACCAGTACTCGAACATAATGTTGAAGAAGGTGATGTTGTTGAACCTATCTGTTATTATCCAATTATTCCAATGATTCTTGTTAATGGAGCCCAAGGTATTGGTACAGGATTCAGTACAGATATTCCTCTTTATAATCCTGAAGATATTATTAATAATATTAAAAAATATCTTAGAGGTACTGAAGTTTCTAAATTAGATGAACTTACTCCTTGGTATAGAGGTTTTATCGGTACTATTGAAAAAGTTAATGATGATACTTACAATTCTATTGGTAATGTAAAAGTTATTTCTGAGTCATGTGTACACATTACAGAATTACCAATTGGTACTTGGACTCAAGATTATATTGACTTTTTATCTGGACTTATCCAAAAAGAAGAACTTATTTATGATTATGAAAATAATTCTGGTAACTTTAAGGTTGACATTAAGTTATTTTTCAAAAATAGTGAACTACAAAAACTTCTTAAATCTAATACTCTTGAAAAAAGACTTAAATTAATTACACCAATTAAAACATCTAATATGCATTTGTACAAGAATAATGTTATTACTAAATATAATTCACCAAATGCTATTCTTAAAGATTATGTTCAAATTAGACTCAGTATGTATGAAAAACGTAAAAAGTATCATATTAAAGTCTTGGAAAATGAAATGGCTGTACTTAAATATAGAAAGAAGTTTATTGAACAAATTCTCTCTAAAAAAATTATTATAGAAAAAAGAAAAAAGACTGAGATTATTGATGATTTAATACAACTTAAATATCCTGAATTAGCTCCAACTATTAATGGTAAACCATCTTATGATTATCTTACAAATCTTCCTCTATTCTCACTTACTCAAGATAAAATCGATGAATTTAATAAAGAATTTAATGAAAAATCTGAAGAACTAGAACTTTATACTAACACAACTATTCAAGAACTTTGGATTTCTGAATTAGATACTCTTAGTCTCGCATATAAAAAGTGGATTAATCTAATTGAAGAAGCTCAAGAACTTGATGATAATAAAAAAGATAAAAAGGATAAAAAAGTTAATAAATCAACTAAAAATACTAAAAATGTAGATTTAAAAGACTCTAAAGATGTTAAAAACAAAGAAAGCAAAATTAATGTTGAAACTAATGATAAAAAAATAAATAAATCTACCAAATCAAATAAAAAATAGTTTAATATCAAACATAATGTTTATTTTCATATAATTTTTTTTAATATAAATATATAAATTTTTATATATTAGATGAAGTTACAAAGATTCGAACAAGTTAAAAATATTGATAGATTTGCTAAAATTATTTATATTAATTTTATTGATTTACAAAATCAACCAGGAATTACATTTTCAATAGAAGATATTACAAGTACATTGATATCAAGTAATTTTTTAGGATGGTTATTATTAAATGACAAAGGAACTATTGTTGGTTATATGGTTGGAGAATTAAAAACTTTAGATGATGGAAGAAGAGTTTATTTTTTGAGTTATTTTTATATTATAAAAAAATACAGAGGACATGGTATGGGTTTTAAAATGATGATGAACATGATTCAATATCTTAAAAGTATTAATATTAAATTTATTATGTTAATTTCAAGTATTTTTACTGATGCATTTAGATTATACAGTAAATTAGGTTTTGTACCTGACCCCGTTATAAAAATTAATAATTCTTCATACACAGTCTTAATATACTATTGTTAAATCTGTTAAACTAATAAAATTTGATTTTTTCATTAAATTACTTATATTAATAAGTAGTTATTTAATATATGGATTCCCATGAACTCAAAATTAAATTGCGTAATTACAAGTTATTAGATAAAATATCACCAGAATATTTGGATTTAGTTATTGAAGAAATATTTAATGTTGGATATAATGTATGGATTAAAAATTTTATTAGAAATGATGTTGTTAATGAAATAAATTCTTCTAACACTAATTTAATTACTGAAAATAAACAATCCAGTAATAAAGGTCAAATTGGAGAAAGTGTTGTTATAGATATTTTGAAAGAAAAATTTCCCGATACTATAGTTGAAAATACATCTAAAATACCTCATTCTGGTGATATCCAAGTTACTCTCTCTTCCAAATCTAAGATTATTTTGGAAGTTAAAAATTATAATAAAACTATTGATCAAGAACAAATTGATAAATTAAAATTTGATATGAAATTTTCTAATATATACTTTGCAATTTTTATTTCATTAAACTCTGGAATTGTTGGGAAAAAAAGATTTGAGATTGAAACATTTTATTATAACAAACATAACTATTTTATTATGTATATCCCATATTCAATACAAAAAACTATTCCTAATCGAAAATATATTATTACGCATAATTCTTATGAAGAATCTATTTTTAATCTTAGTATTAAATTAGAATATTCACTTTGTGTTTTATCAAGTCTTTGTGATAATATTAATAAAAAAGTTAGTTTTAAAAATAAACATATTCCTAATGCCGATTTTGATTATATTATAGAACAATTTGAAAAATTTTATGAAGAATTTAGAATTGTTAAAAGTTCTGCTTTTAAACTTGAAGAAAATATCAAAAAAACAGTTGATAGTCATCTTATGGTTTTGAAAGATTATGAACATAATATTAAATCAAATATTAATAAATTAATAAGTAAAAAACTTAATAATTATGAAACAACTAATGATAAAAGTTTTGTTATTAAATCTAATGATTTAATACAAATGGAAAATGGTCAAGTTAATTTTGATATATATTCAATGAATTTAATTGTTGGTAAAATTGTTAAAATTGATAAATTTTATGACTTGTTCCTAATACATAATAAAAATATTTATTATGATTTTTTTGATGATTATAATGAATGTATTAATTTTTTATATAGTATATAATTAATATCTAAATTTATATTATTAAAATAAAAATATATGTATAGAAAAATAATATTTTTTATTGCAGCTATTTATATCTATTTTCTTAGTATTTTCTCAGGATTATTTTTATTTGTTCCAGTAGTTTTTTTAAAAATTTATAATGAAAATCTTGGTAATTTTTTTAAAAATATTTTTTATATAAATTCATCATTTATTATTAAAAATTTTCTTAATACTGAGGTTTTTGTTAACTCAAATAAACTTGTTAAACAATTAGTTAATGAGCAAAAACAAATTTTACTTACACAAAATCATTTTACTGAAATAGATTATTTTTTTATGTCCTGGTTTTTAACCAATCTTGATTCTTTACGAAATATTTTTTATTATAATTTTATTAATGTTGCTAAAAAATTTGTTGGTAATGTTTTTATTGGTATTGGCTTTCTTAGTTTAATTTCTAAAGATATTTATTTATGTAGAGATATTAAAAAAGATTATAAGGTTTTATCTAAAAATAATGATTGTAATCTTATATATATATTCCCTGAAGGAACATGTTTTAATAAATTTACTAGAAAAAAATCTGATATGTTTGTTAAAGAAAATAACTTAGTTAAATATAAATACCACCTGTATCCAAGAATTACTGGACTATACACAATTGTAAAAAATCATAAAAAATTTAGAACAATCTATGATCTTACTGTTGTTTATGATTCAATTGACAAAAAAAATATTGGGGAAGTTTACCGTTTTTTTGATTTTTTTACTAAATATGATTTCCCAAATCGTGTTTATATTAATATTCAAAACTATCAACTTGATAATTCTGCTGATTTACAATCTATTGTTGAATATATCTATATGAAAAAAGATACTTTTATACACAAATTTAAACCCGACCAAAATCAATTTGAAAAAATGTCTTACAATAAAAATGTTGCTCTGGTTTGTTTTATTTTTATAAATATTTTGTCTTATTTTTCTTTTAAACTTTTTATTCAATATGATTTTGTTAGAAGTCTATATTGTATACAAATACTAGCTTATCTAATCTATTTTAACTTATTTTATTAAGCTTTACATTATTATACAACAGGATTTAGATTTATCTATATCTAATATAATTTCATCTGTTTGTATATTTTTGTCACTATAATTTTTTAATAATTTTTTATTTAATATATAATTTTTTATCAAATTATTTTTTCTTTTAATTTTTAATTCTAATAACAAATCAATTGAATTTTCTATTGATTTATTTGATTCTGTTAAATCTATTTTTTTATTGTTAATATTATTTTCTGTATTAATTATATTTTTTGATAAAGTTAAAGATGAAAATATTCCATTTGGTATCCTAATTTTGTTATTCAATAAATATTCAAATTCATCTACTTTTTTATACATAGGATTATATTTATTTCTTAAATTGTTCAATATTTCATAATATAAATCAACAGGATTTTCTTTTGTAAATTTTATTTCTAAAATACCTGAATACAAATTTTTATCATCATCATTTAATTCTGTATTAATACCACTTTTCATAATTCTATAAGTTATATCATTCCATTCTTTATTTAATATGGGATTAACTGATAAATAAATATTATTATTAATTTCTTCACCTATTTCTAATATATAATCCATTAAATAAATAATAAATTCAAAACATTCATAAACTAAATTTTTATCAGAAATATGATCTAAAAATCTAATTTCTATTCCATGATTCCAATGTTTATTAAAATTTATATCGAGACCTATTTGGTCTAATTTTTGATATGCACTGTTAGTATGAAATCTATTAAACCACCAGTATTTTAAATTATTAACTGACATTAACTCAACTTTTTTTGTTAAAATTTTACCAGATTCCATTAAATCTGTATCATAAGTTCCAATACTTATATACCTTGAAATTACATTTCTTTGAGAACAATTTGAATATTTATCTCTTTCTGAAAAATTATATAGAGTAGCAAAAGGGTCTGGCGAACCATATACACATATTATTAACGGCTCAAACCACTGAATAATTTTTATAGCTCTTTTATGTTTTTCAATAAAATCTATTTTATCAATTATTAAAGATTGTTTATTTAATTTTGTAGGTAATGTTAAATTTAAATGAATTGTACCATTATTAAACATTCCTATATTATTAATATTTGTTAAATAACTAGAAAAAGCATAATTTTCCTTCATTATATTTATGCTACCATAATCTTCAAATATTTTTTGCGTTTTTAAAATATTATTTAATTTTTTTATAAAAATATTTTTGTTTTCTTCTAATTCATCAATTATTTCTACTAAATTTTTATTGTAAAACTTTGTTGATATAAATTCTATAGTGTCTCCATCAAAAATCCATCTGTTTTCATATTCTATATTTTTTTCTATATTAAAATAACTATCATATTTACTTATATATTCTATCAATGTTTCCCCTAAAAACTTTGGATTTGGTTCAGCTCCTTTTGTAAACATGGTCTTTGAATTATTTAATATATCTGTCTTTGTAAAACTATGAGAATTTATTAATAAAGGTATTTCTAATACTTTGTTACCCATTATTTTTAAAATACTTTTAAATGCTGTTTCTAATTCTTTTTTTTTGTAATTTGAATAATAATCTACACTATATCTTTCTCTTTTATGATTTTCTATAAACTCTTTTTTACTTATTTGTATTTTTTTTTCAAATTCCAAATATACCTCATTTTCTATTCCTAAACCCCAATATATTTCATCTGGTAAATATTGCTCTTTGTATTTTACATGTTTTTCTATATGATTATTCCCTATATCTATCAAATCTATCATCTTTTATTATACAATCTAATTAGATTTAATTTTTTATAATTTAACTTAATCAAAAGTCATTTTATTATTAGACCTAAACTGCTCTTGTAATTTTGTAATTTTATTTTTTTATCACACATTTTCATCTCAGATTTTTTATTTTTTTGTAAATTTTTAATGATATATTTTTATGCTCTAATATGCTCTTATTTTTATTTATTTCTATTTTTTTACAGACCATTTGCTCTGATTTTTTTTATTTTTTTTTATTTATAAAATTTAAATAATATTTTTATTAAAAGAGAATTTTTTAAAAAGTAAAAAAAAAAATTTTTTTCATTATTCCAACTCTCTCAAGTATTTTTAAAAGAGAAAATTACAAAAAAATGACCGAAAAATGACCGAAAAAAGACCGAAAAACCGAAAAATTGACCGAAAAAGCCGAAAAAAAAATAATATAAATATATAATATATATATAAGACAAACAAAATGGTAAAATACACCTGTCCAACCTGTCATAAAGAATTCAACAAAAAGTCCCATTATCTCGATCATACTGAAAATAAAAAGAAACCTTGTGTACCAACTGGACCTATTTTTACTCCAGAATTACTCCAAAATCCTCCGGAAATCCTCCAAAGTGATGAAGAACAAAGTGATCGGGATACGATAATTTATAAAAATGGTCAACTATATACCCTAGCGTCTGACCAAACACAACCAAAAATATATATATGTGTATATTGTCAATCAACTTTTAAACGAAAAGATAACTTAAAGAGACATATAAGTATTAGGTGTCAAGTAAAAAAACTACAAGATCAAGAGAAAGAGGCTATATTTTTACAATTAATAAGAAAGGACAAGATTATTGAAGACAATAATGATAAATTAGACAAATTATTAAAACAAAACGAAAATCTCCAAACAAAATATGACATGATTTTAAGACAAAATGAAGACTTTAAAAAACAAAATGAATTATTACAAGAGCAAATTAAGACCATAATTAATAAAAATATTAATAAAAATATAATTAAAAATCAACAAAATAACTTGAATATAAATATAATGACAAATAAATTAGTAAAATTTGGAGAAGAGGATTTGAAAAAAATTAATTTAAAATATTTTATAGAACCAATTTGTAAAAAATTTGGAAAAGCAGCTCTTGTCAATTTAACAGAAAATATTCATTTTAATCCTGAATATCCAGAATATCAAAATGTTTATATTTCGGATATTAATAGGGAAAAATATATGATATTTAACGGAAAGGGTTGGATGCTAAAAGAAAATACTGTTTTATATGATGTTCTTGAAAATCTGTTTAAATTCTGTAGAATTAAACATGAGGAAACTCAAGAAATATATAAAAACAATAAGAAAATGCTAGATAAAGTTAATAACATTTTTATGAAATATTTTAATTTGTTATCAGGAGATTTTGATATTGATGACCCAGATTTATGTAAAAGAGCAGAAGATTTTCAAACTATGGTTAATAATGAAATAAAGTTATTATTATACAATAACAAAGATAATGTTATTGAAAATTATAATAAAATGGTTAATTCCAATACAGAACCTTTATTAGTAGATAAGGCTGATAAGGTGGATAAAAAATAATTTAATAATTAATAAAAATTTTATCAAGAATATTTATTAACATTTAGTATTCGATATGGATTATAAAGAAATAATAGATGATAATTTTGATATTTATACTAGTAACAAATCAAAAAAAATAAAGTCATTAAGTTTTTCTATTTATATTAGAGATGAAATAAGTAAAAGCGAAATTAGAACACCTTTAACACCTATACACGTTAAAAAATTATTAGATTTAGGATGTAAAATTTATATTCAATCTTCAGACAAAAGAATATATTCAAATAACGAGTATAAAAAAATTGGTGCAATAATTACACAGAAACCATGGTATCATGTGGATTTTTTGCATTTTATAATATTGGGTTTAAAAGAATTAGATAATATTGATAAATTGATATTACATACACATATTTATTTTTCGCATAGTTATCAAAATCAAACTGGTTCTGATTTAATATTAAAATATTTTAAGAAGTCATCAAGTATTTTATATGATTTAGAATATTTTGTTGATTCTAATAATAATAGATTAACTAGTTTTGGTTTTTGGGCCGGTGTTACTGGGTGTGGATTATCTTTAATTCAATATACAAATTTTATTAATAAGAGAGAAGATATTAATAATCTAATACCTTGGTTAAACATACAAAATTTATTTGATGATATTAGCAAATGTTTAGAAATTAAAAAGAATATAAAAATAGGTTTAATTGGTTCAAAAGGGAATTGTGGGCAGGGAGTAAAATTTATATTAGATAAATTTAAGTTTGATTATGTAAATATTGATAGAAATGATAGTAAAATTTTGTTAAACAAATATGATATAATACTTAATTGTATTAAATTGGATCCAAATATTAATGAAACATGGTTTGATAATTCAACAGTATTTACTAAACCAATATTGATATGTGATATTTCTTGCGATTATACAAAACCAAATAATCCTATAAAATTATATAATAGAGCAACCACATGGAAAAATCCAGTTTTTTCATATAATAAATTAGTTCAAATTATTTCAATTGATAACTTACCTTCTTTAATTCCAAAAGAAAGTTCAGATGATTTCTCACAAAAATTATTTGAAATTTTATTAGAATATAATAGTGATCCTAATAAAATTTGGGAAAGAAATTTTTTAAAATATTTTGAAAAAATAAAATAATTTTGTTAAAAAATAGTTAATAAATATAATATAATAACCAAATATAACATATAATGAGTATGATTAGTATAATAAAAATAAATTTTACATTAAATAACAAATTATTATTGTATGGTTCTGTTTTTGGAGTTGGAATCGTTTTACGTACATGGTATTATTATCATTGTGTAAATAAAACATTTGAAAGATTAGATAATTTATTTCCAAGAAATTTAGAATGGGAAAAAGATTTATCTATATATTCGGTAGCTCTACCAAAATTTTTTACTACTAAAAAAAAGAAAAGATGTGTTTTATTAATTTCAGGATATAGAGATATTCCTCATATATGGGATGAATTAATTGTCTATTTTAAGGAAAAATCAATAGATTATTATGCACCAAGAACACATGGAAAAGGAAGAAGTTTTTTTCAAGATACAAATCCTAAAGAGTGGGTAATTACCTATTTAGAAGCAATAAAAATTCTAGAAGAACAATATGAACAAATAGATATAATCGGATTTTCAACTGGTGCAGTTATAGCCTTATATCTTACTCAATTTGAATATAAATGTAAAGTAAAAAATTTAATACTATGTGCGCCATTTCTGCTTTTGAATCAAAATGATTTCGCAATGTATTGGACATTTGAAAGTCCTATAAGTACAATAATTCAATTGATACTTAAATTAATAGGTCCACTAAGATACAAAATAACATTTAATAATAGTAATCCAAGAGATATACATTATAAACCATCAGCAGAAAAAGATTTTTACGAGTTAGCGGGTAATTTTTGGTTAGATTGTGAATTAATGGAATTCAAAAAATTTAGACCCAAACAAATACTCGTAGATAATATAGCAATATTATATCCTAATGATGATAATGTTATAGGGAATGTATTTGAACAAAGAAAAATACTAGAATCAATATGGAATCAATCAATTCCATTAATATCAATACCAAATTTTTCAAATCTTAATATAACATGTTTAAATAATCCAATAGAACCTATTCCAACAAAATGTGCTCATGTTATGTTTAAAGAACATCCACAAATAGTAAAAAATATATTTGAAAACATTTATCAATTTATTGAATAAATATTTTTACAATCCGTATTAAAATATATTTATATATATAAATATATACAATGCCCGAAATGTCTGAAATCCCCAATTTAGCTGGTTTATGGAACTACCAAGTTTCTGTTATTAGAAGAAATAATTTAACCCAAGTCCCTAATGTTAATAATATTATTACTACAACTCCAACAATTGGAACAATCGAACAAAATGGAGAATTCCTTGTTTTAACATTACCACCTGATGCAACTAGAACTGAGCCTGGTTATTTAGTTGGAACTTTAACTAAAACTTATACTAATTCATGTGGTAAATATTTCTGGACTTTAACTTTTTCTGATTTTGATGATAATGGAGTATTTACCTTAACTGCTAGTGAAGTAACTTGTGATGGTTTTGTTTTAGAATGGAAAGGTCATTACACTGAACCTGGTTTTGCTGGTATGTCTCCAGCTCAACTTCAAACTGCTGGTGTTGCTACTCTTAAAAGAGTTCCTTTAACCGAGTCTAACTAAATTAAATTTTTTTATATAATATTTTTTATTAGAAAACAATAAAAAATAATATGATTTTAGTATATATCATATGAAATATAATGAAGAAATAATAAAGAAATTAAAAGACCAAATAAAAAATCAAATAAATGAATTTGAGTATAATAAGGAAATTATAAACAAACTTTATAAATCTTATAAAACAAATGAAAGATTTATGGATTCTGGTTGTATATTAGAAATAAAAAATAATCAGATAATAAAAGAATTTATAGGAAAGAAAGAGTATAACAGGATTAACGATATAATACAATTAATTGAAAACTCAATTCAATATATTAAAAAAAAGAATATGAATTATCCTGATACAAAACTTTTTTTATTTATTTCAGATGTTTATGTATATTGGGATCAAGAATTACCAGTATTTATTTTAGCTAAACCAAAAAACAAAAAGGGAATATTAATACCTGATAACACATTTAATTCACATAGAGATGCCAGTAGTAAGATGATGAACTGGGAAGAAACTAAATTAGAGTGCTATAAAAACATTGTGCCAATAAATAAAAAGAAGGATAAATTATTTTTTATTGGTGGTAATACTGATAAATCAAGACAGGATATTAGAAGTAATTTAAAAAAATTATCTAATGGTGAAAGTGTATATGGGATAAAAACAAACAATAAAGAATTACCATTAGATATTAGATTTGAGCATAATTTAAAAATATCAGAATTTGGTGAATACAAATATTTATTAAACTTACCAGGAAATCAGCCATGGTCTTATAGATTTAAGTATCTATTTTTAACAAAGAGTTTAGTAATAAATGTTGATGTACATCAAAGATTTAAAGGTGGAGACGGGTTTAATGAGAGTTGGATAAATTTTTTTGATGTAATATTTGAGAGAAATCTAGATTATATAAATTTACCATTTCATTGGTTTGATAGCGATGAAAAATACGATGAATACGAATTTAAGAAATTAATATGTGGTATGGAAAATACTTATGATTATTTTGAGAAAAATCCAGAAAAATATGAGCAAATGGTATCAAATGGTTATTCTAAAGCTCAAAACATAACATCAGATTTAATTAGTGAAGCAATATTTTTATTAGTTCACTATTATGCAAAAAAAATTAATCCATTTTTATAGAAAAAATATTAGGTATTGATGTCAAAATCATCATGATTTTTTAGTCTTTTAGTTTTAACAAGATTAGAATATCTTTGATTAGCCCATCTATCAATCCACCATTTAAATATTTCTTGTACTGACTTTGTATTTTTAGTATCAAGTGATGTAAAATCTGGACTTTTCATATTTAATAATTTTGATGATTCAGGATAAGTAAATCCAAAATATATTCCTTTTGGATTATCAGTTAATAAATCTTCTTTTGGTAAATTTAATATTTGAAATGCTCTTTGTAAAATAATAAATTTTTTCTTTTTATCATAATTATAACCTTTTTCTTTTTTAAGAAAATCTCTACAAATATCTGTGACTTCTGATGAAATTTTGTAACTACTATTCCCTTTTGTATATCCAATAAATTTTAAATTTTCAAGTCTATCATATTGAACAGATTTACCATATAGTGAAGTAGTTGTAATTGCTAATAAAGGTTCATCATATTCTTTTTTAAAGTATTTTTGTATTTCTTTACTAAATGCTAGTGATGCTAATAATTTACCAGCATTAAAATTAAAACCAAAAGGTTGAAGAGATACACATGTACTCATGTTAATTATATATTTAAGATTGTTATTTTTGATTTCATTATTCCAACCAATTAATTTATCCCTTGCTTCCATATTGTATATATCACTGCTAAAACTTAAAATTCCAAGATATTTATTTTTAGTATTATCCTTTACTAAAATATGAAATTGTCTTCCTATAAGTTTAGAACCTTTTTGAACTTTAAGACTGGATACATATCTTCTAAAATAATTCCATATATCCATTTGTTTTTTATTTTCTACAAATTCTAATTCTATTTTAATTTTTTTAATATCTTCAATATTATTAGAATCATAAATTAAATTTTTGTAATATTCATGGTCTTTAAAAAATTTTTCATGTTCAAGTGTTTTAATATTTTTACAAATTTCTAAAATTTTTTCTTTAACCGTTTTCTCTTCAATGATTATATTTTTAACTTTGTAATCATATATTCTTTTTAAGTGTTTAAGAAAATCATCTTTATTAAGGGTATTTTTTAATAAATTACAAGTATAACAAGATGGGGTAATATTACCTAAAATATATCCTATTTCAGAATTAATACGATCGATACCTCTACAACCATTAGTAAAAGTATTTTTACAATAAGTACATGGTTGTTTTATAATAAAATTGTACATTTCTTCTTCAATTTCATTATTGATATCTCTATTTCTTGCTTCACATAAAAATCTACTATAAGATGATTTAGAACCACATACAAATAAATTTGTGTCTTTTAAATCCAATTTATCATTAATAATAAGGTTATTTATTAAAATATATTTGATAATTTTAATAAAATCTTCTACTGATTTAATTCCTTTCATATAATTACATATTTTACAACAAGATACTATATTATTTTTAGTATATCCTTTAGTAGAATCTAACCTGTCTATACCATTATAATTAGTTAACATATTACAATAATAGCATTTTGAATTAAAATATTTTCTAGCTTCTTCATCAGTAATATCCCATTCTAGATTTTTTTCTTTAGCTCTTATTTTATAATCAGTTAAATGTTTAATAAGTGGATCCTGAACTTTTCTACTATCTTCATTTTTTCTATAAGTGTTATAACACTCAAGACATTTATTTATTTTATAATTATCACCAGATACTGTTTTGTTACATACATAACACATTTTTTTGTCTGTATTTTGATCATTAAATTCTTTAGCATTATTTTTCTTTTTATCATTAATTTTGTTTTCTTTTTCTTGTTCATGTTTTCTACATTCAGAACAACTTTTTTTATTTTCAGATATAATTTCAAAACATCCTCTAACCCAATTTTTACATACATGTCTACCAGAATCTATAATCTCTTTGTATTTTTTAAATGTCTGATGTTTTCCACAGTAATTATCATTATCATTAGCTTTATTAGGACAAGGTGTCCCTTTTTGTGTAGTTCCTTTACATTTATGTATGTCGTCTGAATTCTCTTTTTTGTCTTTTTCTCTTTTTTCTCTTCTACCATTTCTACATTCTTCACATGTTTTATTAGTATTATCAGGCATCCATAAATTTTTACAACAAGTACATCTACTCATTTTAGGTATATCTTCATTAGTATATATACCTTCATACTTTGAATGTGCATCACAATAAGATTTTTCAGGACTAATAGATTTCCAAGGACAAGGACCTCCTTTTTGATTAACCCATTCGCATTTATGTTCCTGAATATCTTCCACTTTCATATTGTGTATTTTTTCAAGTTCATCTAATTCTTTTGTACTTTTAATATTTTTTTTATTTTTTTCCATTATTTATAAAGTATATAATATTATGTATGGATATTATATTTAAATCAATTTTTAACATAATATTTTTTACATTATAATAAATAAAATAGATTGAACAATATTAACTACTGAGATATAATTTGTATAATTTATTGATAAATTTACGATATTTATTTGCAAAATGTATAGATAATGTATCATTATCAGGATCATCTGGAAAATCGTAATGAGATTTTCTTAATTTATAATCTATCAAGTCCTCAATCTCACATTCTTTATTTAAAATATCATCAGCATGACAAGGACAAGGTACAAAACCAGTATCTTTTCCAACATCTATACATTTTTGTTCACATTTTAACTCTTTTGTTTCAAAAGAAAAGTTATGATAATAATGTAAAATACAACATCCTGGATATCCATAGTATGCACCATTAAGACAAATATATTCAAATTTATCTAGTTCATCTTGAAATTTTCCCTCTTTATCAGCTAGAAATATTTTATTATCAGTAGACATATTATTAAAATAAATATTAATATTTAATTACCAAATCAATTTTTTATTTTAATAAATAAAAAAAATTAAAAAACTTTTATTTTAGGTTCAAGATATTTGTATTTAAAATCATTATATGGAATATCTTTTTCAAGTGATTTTTTTAATGATTTATCACCAATACCAAGACTTTGACAACATTCTAG
>JACCDO011534455.1_pt1 | contig 67199 bp, 53 predicted proteins | sample 7446101 | NCBI WGS metagenome assembly JACCDO01 (sample SAMN15323440, study PRJNA562643) | freshwater metagenome | isolation source: river surface water | place: USA:Blue River Watershed | collected 2017-08-16 | reverse complement strand
GGAAACGCGAATGTTTTCTTGCTCCATTCTCCCCTCTTCTTTCTTCAATTCAAGAATTCTCTCTTTGGCTTTGTCAGAAACGGTGATCATATCTTTATATCTTTACGCTTTGGTTGGTCACTTCTTCTCTTTTAAACTATTAGGAGAAGAAAAAGATTCAGGCAAAGATACAAATTAATGGCATGAGGAAAATCGAACATCTTGGAATTGCGGTTGCCGACCTAAAAAAATCCAATGAACTCTTTCAAAGGCTGCTAGGCAAGGCCCATTACAAATCAGAAAATGTTGCAACCGAAGGGGTTGAAACCAGCTTTTTTCAAGTGGGTGATACCAAAATTGAGTTGCTCCAAGCCAGTTCCCCAGATTCCCCAATCGCCAAATTCATCGAAAAAAAATCCGAAGGCATCCACCACATCGCATTTGATGTGGTAGATATCTATGCCGAGATATCACGACTGAAAGCCGAAGGGTTTGAGATATTAAATGAGATTCCAAAAAAAGGAGCTGACAACAAAATCGTCGTGTTTCTACATCCCAAGAGCACAAATGGCGTGTTGGTGGAATTGTGTCAAACAGATCCCAACCCAACAAATCCTTAAATATCATCGCCAACTAACTAATAGCTTTTAGCGCTACAAATCCATAAAGCATGTCTGAGAAAAGAACTGAAATCAGTGAATTGGGAGAATTTGGCTTAATTGACCAGCTTGCCAAAGGTGTACTAATCAAAAATCCATCCACACTAAAAGGAATTGGTGACGATGGGGCGGTACTCGACGCAGGAGATCAAGTAACTGTTGTGAGCACCGACTTACTTTTGGAAGGGGTTCATTTTGATCTTGCCTACACCCCACTTCCTCACTTAGGATTCAAAGCCGTAGCAGTGAATGTCTCCGACATTGCTGCTATGAATGCCATCCCTACTCAAATTACGGTAAGTCTTGCCCTATCCAACCGATTTTCGGTAGAAGCCGTACAGGCACTTTACGAAGGAATTTATGCTGCTTGTGAGCAGTACGGGGTAGACTTGGTGGGCGGAGATACCACCGCCTCCCGTTCGGGACTTGTGATCTCCGTGACTGCTATGGGTCAGGCCAAAAAAGAGCAACTCTCCTATCGCTCAGGTGCCAAAGAAAATAACATTCTCTGCGTGACCGGTGACCTAGGCGCAGCACTAGTAGGCCTGCAAATCTTGGAAAGAGAAAAGCAAGTTTACCTATCCAATCCAGACATGAAGCCCGAATTGGAAAAATATACCGTAGTGACTGGCCGTCAACTTCGTCCGGATGCCAGGATGGACATCATCCACGAGCTTCGAGAGCTAGGCGTGGTGCCAAGCAGCATGATTGATATTTCGGATGGGCTAGCCTCTGAGATCTTCCACCTTTGCAAGGCCTCAGGTGTGGGTGCGACCATTTACGAAGACAAGCTTCCTATCGACAAACAAACTTTTGACACGGCCGTAGAACTCAACTTAGATCCCATCACCTGTGTACTGAATGGCGGAGAGGATTACGAATTGTTGTTTACGATTGATCAGAAAGATTTTGCCAAACTCGAAAAACACCCCGATGTGCATTTTATAGGGCATATCACCAAGGCAGAAGAAGGAAAATTCCTGGTGACTAAAAGTGGAACTGCGGTACAAATCAAAGCCCAAGGCTGGAAGCACTTCTAAGCCAAACAATTCCTAATTAGTTTACCTTAGGTCGCATCCCTTTAAAAAATTACCAAAGGAAGAAGCTTCTTTAATTTAGTAGAACTTGCTGTGGTCCGTGGTCTGTCGACCGTTGACCAACTGCATAAATTTGGATGTTACTCGTCTGAAGAGATTAAACCTTATTTTTAGTGTCCATGTGGATGGTAACAGGCCCATCATTGATTAAACTTACTTTCATATCTGCCCCAAAGGTTCCTGTGCCGATGGGCTTGCCTAATTCTGCCTCAAGAACGGTGATTGCTTCCTCGTACAAGGGTAGAGCAATTTCAGGTCGCGCTGCTTTGATATAGGAAGGTCGATTGCCCTTTTTGGTACTTGCATGGAGGGTAAACTGCGAAACCAGCAACAACTCTCCTCCTACATCGAGCAAGCTTTTGTTCATCACTTCTTGCTCGTCTGGGAAAATCCGAAGGTTTACAATCTTTTTGGCTAGCCATTCGATATCTTCTCGCCCATCCGCCTCTTCAATCCCCAAAAGTACCAATAATCCTATTCCAATTTCAGACTTAACTTTTCCATCAATCCTCACCGAGGACTCTGAAACTCGTTGAATTACCGCGATCATGCTCCTAATTCTTGCATTTTACCAGATAGAAAGCAATCCACATTGCTTTTTGAATCGCTAAGCGCCACATTCACCAAGGCTTTAGCTACGACATGGTCCCGTATGGGTCGAATGTTTTTTCCAAGTTTGAGCCAAGTCAAAGGCATCATAAAAAAGGTAGCTACATGCTCACCAAATCGGAATTCATGGCGTGCTCCCAATAGCAAGGATGGACGAAATAGGCCTAAATAGGTGAATCCCATTGCTTTTAAATCCTCTTCCGTCTTGCCTTTTACTTGGTTGTAAAAAATTGAAGATTGGGAATTTGCTCCCATCGCAGATACATACAAAAACTTGGAAGCCCCTAATTTTTTGGACCAAGAAGCAAACTCTAATGCCAAATCATGGTCTACTGCATAAAATTTATCTTTGGAACCCACCTGTTTGATGGTAGTACCCAGACTACAATAGGCATGGACCTCCACCTTTTTTTGTTGCAATGCAAGTACCAATGGCTGGTAAGCTCCTCCCAAGGACTGTGCATTAATTTGATCCTCCCATGCCCATGAACTTAACTTACTCATATCTCCATCGATTTGAATTAGTTTTTCGTGCTTTAAGGCAAGGCTCCTTCGCCCCACACTGATCACATAGGTATATGTAGCATTACGAAGGAGTTGATGCAGCAACTGCATCCCTACCAATCCCGAGGTTCCAGAAATCAAAGCTATGGTCATGGAATCAAAGTTGAATAAATTAATGGATAGATTTCACTTTCAAGGTCTTTCTGTTTGTTTTTGGCATACCAAAGATGAACTTCTTCCAAAAAATCTAAATAGGATCGGCCTTCTGGATTTTGCTTAAATGCCGCATGAAGATCAAGTAAGTATTTGGGTTTGGGCCCCCAGGTAAACAACTCTTGTTGCAGGTCTGCAGTCATCGCCACCAATTTGGGTATAGATCGATTCCCATTCGTCAGATAGGCATCCATCAACTCCGGTTGCTCATCTCGAAACACAATCTTGAGCGTAATATTAGGACTGAGGTCTGCCAGCTTCGCCAAGTGTGGAATCGACTGAGCACCATCTCCGCACCAAGCTTCGGTAATCACCAACCATACCTGTGGCTGATTGACTTGAAGGAGCAACCGTTCCAAGGCCTCTGATACCTTGCTTGTCTTATTCCAGCGAACCATACGCTGCAAGCACATACGCGTGTAGGCAAGGTATTCCTCACTTTGATTGGCACCCGTGGTTCGATTCTCCCGAACGAGCTGTGAGGTAAATTCAACAAACCCTGGGTAAGTAAATCCTCCTGCTAACAATTCTGAAGTAATGGGATAGCGCAACGATTTCATGGCATGGATTTGACTAGCAACCTAGACCCTTAGAATTTGGTTCAGAAAAGAGCCTGTCAACAAAACTTAGACTTGGTCTTTTCCTTCAAATGGGACTATCAACTAAGAAAAAAGGGATTAAAAATAGAGGCTGACCTCAGCTTTTACTTTGCGAATCGCCAAGGCAATGGGATCGTTTTGGCGGTCAAAAGACTGAGTCAATACCACCTTTGCAAGATCTACACCAGAGGCAGATTCATTCAATTGCTGACGGCTTACATTGATGCGGGAGATTACCTCTTCTACGGCAATGCGAACAGCATCCCAGGTATCTTCAGAGAAGTACACTTGCTGGCTGGCATTGTGATTAAATTCTTCACGAATCTCTGAAATCAAGTGATGATGCAGTTCCTCTGCAGAAAACTGCCCAGGAATCGCCCTGCGGATGACTTGACTTGGCGTAATGCGCTCTAAAAGTAAACAAAGCCGTTCAGCTGCTTGAAGCCGAATGGGAAGTACTACTTGCTGATTTTGGGATTTCAATTCCATTTTTAACTTCTCTTGTTCCTTGGAAAGAAAAGAAACCACAACCAAGTACATGCCATACAACACTGCAGCAGCCGGAAGCAAAATTTTCAAAAGTTCAAGTAGGTAGTCCATGTCCAAATTTTAATTCGAATATCTGTAATTCTATGTTGCTATAAAACTGGGTAATCGGCTAATTTTGTATACAAGATTTAAATTTATTCTTTACTAGTTGCTTCCTATCCCATGTTGATCCCAATTGATATATCATCGAAAGCAGCGAGTGAAATCAAACATATCCTAGCGACCAAAAATATTCCTGCGGATTATTTTCTTCGAGTAGGTGTTAAAGGTGGGGGTTGTGGAGGCATGTCTTATGCTTTAGGCTTTGACAAAGCAAAACCTGAGGATCAGCAGTTTGAAGTTCAGGGCATTCCCGTGTTAATTGAGAAAAAACACTTTATGTTTTTGATGGGAATGCAGATTGATTTTTTTGAGGGAGACGAGGCAAGGGGTTTTACCTTTATCAATCCAAGTATTCCCAAGCGGCACGATCTTTAAGTTACTTTGATTAAGACCTGGGGATCCCCGGTCTTAAAAATCCTCAAATCCGGGTTTGACCTGATCCCAAAACACATCCAGTGCGATAATACGGGGTTTGAGAAAGGAAATGATACGAGACCAGTCGTCCGAATCGAGCACATTCACCCCTTCTAAGATGCATTCAATTTTGGAGATGATTTGCCCCTGCTCATTTTCTACATGCAGTTTCCAAGTCCATTCCTCTTGCAAGCAAGCCTCTAGTATTTTTTTAAGTTGCTCAAATTGATCGAGTACCAACTCCTGCATTTCTAGGTCGGCGTGTCCCAATTCAATTCCAATGGAAGCATAATCTCGCTCAGCTCGCATGCGGAAATAGACATCCTTTACCCCAGTCTTGTAATTGGGCCAATTTGTTCTTCTTCCATAGGCATTGGGAACGGGCTTCATGTATTGCCCAAAAGCAATCCAAAACTCCGTTCGGATTTTTGAGAGTTCCGCACGGGTATACATGACTTAATCAGGAAAAATCTTCAGGATAGGAAAGTGTTACGCCCGAAAAATCAACCAGACCACCAAGGGCAGGTTGCTGCTTTTTGAGAGTTATCTGAATATATTCCACCTCAGGATAGGCAGCTCGAATGTCCTGAATGATGCCGTATCCGAGATGCTCGAGCAACTTGACTTGTTGTTCCATACGAGCTTTCACCAGTTTATAGAGCTGTGCATAGTCAATAGTACCCTCCAAATGGTCGGTCTCCATGGCAACCTTGAAGTTAGTCTGGAGCTCTAAATCTACCCGAAACCGGTTACCCAGCAGATTCTCTTCTGGATACACGCCATGGTATCCAAAAAACTCCATTCCCTCCAATACGACCTTGCCCATTAGTCAAATTGATCGAAAAATGAACCCGAAGAAGGTTTGTCTTCTTCCTTCTTTTGCTCCGCTGTATCGGATGCCGGCTCCTCTGGTTTTTCTACTTCCTCTTCTGCATGAAATTCTAAGCGTTCTTCTAGCTCTTCTTCCTCCTCAAACTCTTCTTCAAATGCCTCTTGGTCATCTTCTGCTAGCTCTTCTTCAGTAAACTCTTCCTCCTCTTCAATAAAATCATCTTCTTCATCTTCTTCATCCCCTTCCTCTTCTTCAAATTCCTCCTCTTCTTGCGCAGCTTCAATCGCTGATTCCTCTATTTCATCTTTTTGGTCATCAAAAATCTCAGAATCAAGTTCCTCCTCTGCAAAGGACACACTTTCAACAGTTGATTCTAACTCAGTTTCAATAGGCTCATCTGAATCTACAGACGCAAGCTGTTCTTTATTCCTTTCGGGCTCTGCGTCTTCCTGCTGTGGGGGAGTAGAGACTTCTTCCCGTTGTACTACACTAGAACTAGAGTTGGATGCAAGCGAAGCTGCATTGGCTGCAGAAAAATAATTAGAACGGGAGAGCTCTTCTGCTTTAATTTGAAATGCCTTGGCATCTATACGCGAAAAATGCGTTTCTGAGAGATCGATTTGATTTAAGGCGTCTTGCGACAACCTTCGTAAGCTTTTGACCAAAGCTTCCCGCTGTTCTACTAAGCCTTCGTAGCTTTTAATTAATCCCTTTATATTTTCAACCAAAATACGAGTGGTCTCTTTTGCGTTTTCTTCTGCTGCCTGAGTGATCACCCTTGCTTGCTCTTGAGAATAGGTTCCCAATTGCTCCGCGTAGCGTTGTGCCTCTCGAGTGGTTTGTTCTGCAAGTTGATTCGCCTCCCCAATAATTTGATCTGCAGCCTCAGTTGCTTCTGTAATGATGGCAGCCCCAGTATCCTCAGCAGTTTTAAGGGTTCGAAACAAAGAATCTTCCACATCCTTTAGCCGCTTGGCCTCCCCTTCTACTTGTTGCAAGCGACTTCTCAACTCCAAGTTTTCCTGGTTGATCTGCTCCATCACCACGCTCATCTCTTCCAAGAAATCTGTAACTTGTTTTTTTTCATAGCCTCTAAAAGAGGTTTCAAATGCTTTTTGCCGAATGGCTGTAGGGGAAATTTTCATAGGTTTTGTGCTTCAATTTGCCAAATTGCTACCGATCGATCATCTGAAACCGATACAATAACTCCAGAATAAGTACTCCAAAAGACTTTATTTATAGAAGTTCCATGTCCTGCATTCCTAGCTTTATCAATAACTTTAAGTAGGTTGCGACTTGTGGTATCCCATATTTTTAAGGACTTATCCATCGAACAAGTCACTAGGTATTTGCCGTCTTCACGGAAAGATAAATAATTAATAGCATACAAATGCGCCACTACATTTTCCTCCAACAAATAGTCGGCTGTATTCCAAAATTTTAAATGCGCATCTCGTGCTCCTGAAACGAGCGTTTTTTCATCGGGACTGTATCCCAAAGCAAAAACCGAGTTGCTATGGCTCTCCAGACGGGCCATGGGAATTGTGCCAGCTGCAAGATCTAACACCTGAATGCTGTGATCGCTGAAACCCAAGGCCAAGTGTCGTTTTTGTGATGCTAGGGCTAGCACTCGGATAGATTTAGCAGCAAGTTTTACCTGTTTTTTAATTGTTCGAGCTTGCAAATCCACAACAATAAGTACCCCATCCCCCGTGGCCACAAAAAGTTCATCTCCAAAGACCTTTAAGTCAAAAATGGCCGAGGAAGTCAATTTCAAACTCCAGCTCTCCTTTTTTTCTTCAAGATCTATCACATGGATGCCTTCATAGTTGTGCCCTACTATCAATGAATTTCGCCTGGAATCAACTTCAAGCGCATACACTGAATGTGGTAGTCGAGCAAGCAAGATCCCATCTTTTGGATGATCCAAATCCCATTCCACCACCATCCCATCGCCAGCACCGGTATAAAAATAGCGAGGGTTAGCCCCTTCTTTTAAGGCATAAATGCAGTCATTGTGTCCAGTAAGGGTATGTAATTTTTTTACTTGGATTTTTGACATATCTTCGAACTTCACTCTAGCTGCGCCTTTAAGGCCTATGCAAACAAAAATAGGAAAAATTGATTCTTCCTCCGCCCTGGCAGTGAAGATAATCGACGACCTGTCTGAAAAGGATTTAGAATTTTTAAGCTTTCGAGAAAAACTTTCCTTTGCCAATATCTCTCACCCAGAGCGGAAAAAGGAATGGGGCACAGCTAGACTTGCCATTCAGGAAGCGTTGGAACTCCTTCAAATCCCCTATCCAGGCTTTTTTAAGGATGAGCACGGCAAGTCTCACCCGATGAACGGACAAGGATTTGTCTCGTTGACGCATACACGCGGCTATGCAGCAGCAATTTACCATAGAGAGCTTCCCGTAGGAATTGATCTAGAAGTGATCCGTGAAAAAATTCTACGCATTGGCAGTCGGTTTTTGTCAGACAGCGAGCTGGACTTCCTGGAAAGTCAACCAGCACATTACACCATGGCTTGGTCTGCAAAAGAATCAATTTTTAAATGCCATGGCAAAAAAGGGGTATCCCTGCGTGAAAATATCTTATTGGAACCTTTTGATCCTAATTCAACCTTGATCAAAGGGAAGATTCATGGAACTGATTTTAAAGATCATCACTACAAGGTGCAGGTAGAACGGAATGAAAGTCATATCTTGACCTATACCATTTGGTAACCTTTCCGTCTCGCTCTGCCATGAAATTAGTTGTAATCAGTCTGCTCCTGCTTTTTGGAATTAGTTCCACTAGCTACAGTCAAAATATTAGTCAACTTGCTGCGACCGATGCGGTCAGCGGAAGCCCAAAAACCTTGACCAGCTTGGCTAAAGAGAAAGGATTAGTCCTAATTTTTCACGATCCTTCCTGTCCATTTGCCAAACTGTATGAAAGCCGAATCAAAGTGCTTAAAACTAAGTTTGAGGCCCAAGGGCTTGGGTTTGCATTGATCAATCCACAAGCACAGAACAATGAATCTGAACTCAGCCGATTCCGAGCTTACATCGATGAAAGTGACCTCAATATGCCCTATCTGATCGATGAAAAACAAGAATGGGCCCAATTTTTTCAAGTGAGTAAAATTCCGGAAGGCATACTTTTGGTAACTGGAAAAAATGGTCTAGCCGTAGTTTATAAGGGTGCGATTGACAATAACCCACAACTGGAAAGTGCAGTAACCGAAAAATACCTGGAAATAGCACTGACTCAACTGGTACGAGGTGAAAAGCCTGCTATACCTCAGGTTAGGGCCGTAGGATGCAATATCCGCATCTACTGATGGCTTAGAATTTCCAATAGTTCCTGAACTTCATTCACTTTGTCATTTTCTCCTAACTTTTCGAATGCAGTCGAAAGATTTTTTAAGTAGCGTAATACAATCGCCAAGTGGCTGCATGGTTCAAAAAAAGCAGGTTGCGGATCAATCTTTAGATGTTCCAAGTAATTTTTGATGTCATCTCTCGAAAAAATTAGCCCTTTGTTAAAGGCATTGATGTAGAAACCGGAATCTTCTTGAGCATAGATCAACACAAACAAGTTGGGAAGATTGACTCCATAAATAGGCAATCCCAGTTTCTTAGCTACCAACAGGTAGATGCTGCACAAGCTGATGGGGTTTCCTTTTTTGGATTCCAACACCATGGATAGCATACTGTTGCTTGGTGAATGGAAATTTTTGGTATTGCCCGAAAACTGGAGCTGTTTAAACAATACATGATTGAGAATTTTCACCTGGTCCAAAGGCTGCAAATCAGCCGCAAAAAAAGTCCAGGCCTCCATGTATAGCTGATGGATAGCTGCCTGCAAGGTTTCCAACTCCAAATCGGGATACTGGTAGGTATTTAAGATCCAAAGTCCCTCCAACAGGTCTTGATTTTCCGAATCTTTCCAATCTTTCAATCGCTGTTTGACCAAACCAAACTGCAGGTCATGGACCAAGTCCTCTAATTCTTTCTGCAATACCGGGTTGAAACTCTCCTCCCATTTTTGCTCGAGGACAGGAATCACTGCTGCGCCCAGCTCAACTAGTTTTCCCCGCACATGCTGCTTGACTTCCCAATCGGAATCATCCAAAAGAGAGATCAAGGCATCCAATTGAGAAGGAGAAAGCATGGGTATAAATTCTATTTTTTAGGATTATCCGCAATTATGCCAGTGCTTAAGATTTGTTTTCATTATTGCGGATAATCGTCGACAGACGGCTGTCCACAGACCACAGCCAACCTAAATGAACTTCAATCCTTATTTTATTTCGATACTGGTAACCAAGCGGATAATCAGACTATTCATTTTAAAGGATAGCAAAAGTATACGTCAGCAAGCGGCTTCGGTTCAATTTATAAAAAAAACCTTCCTGAATCCAAGAAGGTTTCCTTTGAGGTTCAAAAAAATCAATTTAGTTCGATTTCATTTTTGTAGTCCTTGATGGATCGGTAAATCGCCGAAGCCATGTACTCTTGCCCTTCTTTAGTCATTAAAAATCGTTCTTCTTCCGTATTGGATAAAAACCCGAGTTCCACTAGGACACTTGGCATGGAAGGCGTCCAAAGAACATAAAATGGACCTTGTTTTACTCCTCGGCTTTTGCGACCAACATTATCACGGAATTGAGTTTCAATTCGGTCTGCTAGAGTAATGCTATTCCCAATATAGGCTTTTTGCATTAAGTTAAACATCATGTAGGATTCTGGAGAGGTGGGATCAAAACCTTCGTATTCTTCCTTGTAGTTATCTTCTAGAAGTATCACCGAATTTTCTTTTTTAACAATATCAAAATTGGCTTCAAAATGCTTGTTCCCCATCACAAATGTTTCGGTTCCAAAAGCCGACTTGTTTGCTGCGGAATTGGAGTGGATGGAAACGAATAGATCCGCTTTGTTGACATTGGCAATATTGGGTCGCTGCTTCAGTGTAGGAAAGCTGTCGTCTGATCTTGTATAAATGACCTCTACATCGGGCATATTTTCCTTGATGTACTTTCCTACCAATAAGGTTACGGCTAAATTGATATCCTTTTCTCTTGCTTTGGAACCAATATTTCCTGGGTCACTCCCTCCGTGGCCTGCATCGAGCACAATTTTTTTCATCCGAAAAGCAGGCATCATCGTTTCATTTGGAATAAATCCGCCAAACAAAAACGGAACGAGGATAAGAAACCTTAACAGATTTTTTTTGGTATTAAATCTTTCCATGAGGGCATTCGAGTTAACTTTACACAAAATTAATTTCAAAAATACTAAAAGCGAAAGCACAGGTGGCGAGTTTCAGAGTTCTTTTTTTAGTCCTGATTGCAAGTTGGTGTGTTCACCTAAGCGCCTCAGCACAGCAAACTACTCGTCCTCAGCGAGAAAGGAGGGGCATCTCTCCGATTCCAGCTACGGCTTTGAGAGGGGATACAACTCTAGCCAAACAAGATACACTCGCTCTTCTCGACTCGGCAAAAAATGTGCCTAAAAGTGATATTGAAACTGAAATCCTATACTACGCAGAGGACAGTATCATTACAGACTTCTCCGAGAACAAAGTTTACCTCTACAAAAAAGCCTGGTTTGAATACGGAAAAATGCGACTCGATGCCGACCGCATTGTGATCGACTGGAAAAACTCAGAACTCTATGCCTACGGAATCGCGGACAGTTTGGGCGTAGTATCTGGAAATCCCTTTTTCAAAGACGGCAATTCCGTCTACGAAATCCGCAAGGAGATGCGCTACAATTTCAAAACGCAAAAGGCAATCATCAAAGATGTAGTCACCGAGCAGCAAGATGGAGTACTTCGAGGGACCACCATCAAGAAAACCGAAGATGGTAGCGTGTATCTGGATCATGGCTACTACACGACTTGCAAACTGACCAAGCCCCACTGGCACATTTCCTCCTCCAAAATCAAATCCATTTCAGGAAAGCAAGTCGTATCTGGTCCTTTCAATCTCTATTTTAATGGCATCCCCACCCCACTTGGATTACCTTTTGGATTGATTCCTGATACCCCTGAAGAGAAGGCATCGGGTATCATTTTTCCATCCTACGGTAGGGAACAGGTTCGTGGATTGAGTTTGAGAGACTTAGGCTACTACTTTGCCTTCAACGACTACATTCACTTGCGTGTCACGGGAGATGTGTATTCCAAAGGAGGATGGGGTGTTAAATCCCAGGCAATGTACACCAAGAAATATCGCTACAACGGTGGATTTAATGTGGACTTTCAAAAATTTGTTAGTCCAGAAACGGAACTCATCCCGCTCAATTACAATACTTTCCGTGTGCAGTGGAATCATAGCCCTATTACACGAGGAACGGGGCGATTTTCCGCTTCAGTAAATGCGGGCTCTACGAGCTATTTCAATAATGTCATCAACCCGAACAACTTTGCTAACAATGTGACAGGAGATCTTAGCTCGAATATTTCCTACTCCAAAACTTTTGCAGGCACCCCCTTTTCCATGTCAGCAAATCTCCGACACTCCCAAAGTGTGCAAACGGGTGAAGTACGATTGGACCTTCCGACCATAGGCATCAACATGAATCGGCAGAGTCCCTTCCAAAATGTCAAGTTTGAGCCCCTCAAAACCTTGAATATTGCCTGGAACTTTAATCTCCAAAACTCCATTACCAACCGCATAAAAACCTTTGGGCAAGCCAATCAATCGGATGGACCCCAAACCATTCCTTTTAACATGGACAACTTCGGCTTGCTCCTTAAAAACGGAAATAATGGAGCCCGAAACACCATTCCCATTAGCTCTAATTTTTCCCTATTCAAGTACTTTACCGGTACCGCTTCGGCCAACTACACCGAACTCTGGTACATGCAACGATTCAACTACAGCTACAACTCTACCACGGATAAGGTAGAGCAGTTGAAGGAAGATGGATTTAATCGGGTAGGATATTATAATACCTCCTTTGCGATGAATACCAACTTTTATGGCTTTTACAACTTCAAGCCTTCAGGTAAATTGCAAACCATTCGCCACCACATGGCCCCTACCATTTCTTTCAATTTCAATCCAGACTTTTCGGATCCAGCCTATGGCTACTACCAAGAAGTTCAATCCGATAAATCCGGAAGAATTACTCGCTACTCGAGGCACCAGGGAATGATCTTTGGGGATGCTCCTCTTGGAGAAGCTAGAGCCTTAAGTTTGGGTATTCGAAATGTAGTGGAAGCCAAAATCAAAACACAAACGGACAGCACCGAAGGAGAATTTAAGAAAATCCCTCTCTTGGAAGCCTTCAATATCAATACCGCTTACAATTTTGCTGCAGATTCTTTTCAACTCTCCCCTATCCAGCTCTCGGCGCGAACGACCTTATTTGAACAAAAGCTATCCGTCAACGTGAATAGCACCATCGACCCCTATGCTACGCTCAGTACGGTTGAATCAGATGGTACCACCCGCTACAGCAGTAGCAAGGAATTTGCTTGGAACAAGGGACAGGGAATTGGAACCATTAGAAGTGCCTCCTTAAATCTAAATGCATCGCTGAACCCAAAAAATGGCCAAAATCCTGGTGAGGTACGAGATGAGTTAACACAGAATTTTATCCAACAAGGGGGCATCATGAATCAATTCGTTGAAAATGAAATCAATCGCATCGTTGCAGACCCGAGCCAATACATCGATTGGGAAATTCCTTGGAATTTAACCCTAGGTTATAACCTAGCCTATGCACGCCAAATTAGCAATACCACGAACATTACCCAAGCCATGAATGTGAGTGGAGACTTATCCATATCTGAAAAATGGAAAGTGAATTTTAATACGGGTTATAATTTTGACTCGAAGGAAATCACCCAAACCATGATTGGAATTGCTCGTGATTTACACTGCTGGCAGATGAATGTCAACTGGGTGCCCTTCGGAAGATTTACCTCCTACAACATCGATATCCGTGTTAAATCCAGCATTTTGCAGGATTTGAAAGTATCGAGAAGAAGAACCTTCTTTGATTTTTAAGCTTAGAAATAAATCTTTCAGGACCTCATTCTCGTTAGGAATACCACATCACTTAAGTCCTGCTATGAATTTACGTCTCCTTTCGATTTGCCTTGGGCTCTTTTTTGCAAGTACACTCTTGCCTAATGTCGCATTTGCACAACTCAAAAAGGTGCTCGAAAAGGTTAGCCAAGCCACGGGCACAACATCCAACCCTTCCCCTGCTGAAATGGTCAATGGCCTGAAAGAGGCCTTGGAAAAAGGAACTAGCCTTAGCGTGGATCGACTCAATCTAGAAAATGGATTTCTAGGGAACCCTGCCATCAAACTTCCTTTTCCTGAAGAAGCCATCCAGGTGGAGCGCAGCTTACGGAAAATTGGTTTGGGTAACCTCTGTGATCAGCTCATCACCAGCATCAATCGTGCTGCGGAAGATGCAGTAAAGGAGGCACGGCCCCTGTTCACCCAAGCCATCAAAGAAATGACATTCAAGGATGTGCAAGGTATTCTTCTAGGCTCAGAGCGTGCCGCTACCGACTACCTTCAGCAAAGTACCACGGCTGGTCTGAAAGTCAAATTCGCCCCTCCTATTCAAGCAAGTCTACAAAAAGTTGGTGCCACAGCCCATTGGGAATCCCTCATGACCCGCTACAATAAAATCCCCATGGTCAAGCCTGTAAACACCGATCTAACCGCCTATGTGACCGATAAAGCATTGCAAGGATTGTTTGTGGAGATCGCCAAAGAAGAATTAGCCCTGCGTAAAAATAGCACCTTGAGGTCTAGCCCCCTGCTCCAAAAAGTTTTTGGATTTGCGGATGCTCAGAAAAGGTAAATCGTCCACTGTTGTCAGACCACGGTCGACCGCTCACCTAAATGAAGCTCAAACTTTATTTTATCTGATTAATTTACTGAAACATTAAATAGGAAAAGGGCAGCAACAAAAAAGTCCAGCAAATACTGGACTTTTTTGTTTTTGTAGCAAGTGTGAAACCTTAGGAATCAATCAAATCCACTAGCAAGCTTTCGCCCTCCTTAGTCACTTTTACGAGGCCTTTTTGAGTCAACCCTTTGATGGAGATGTCCCATTTTTTACCACTCAAGCCTGTTTCTACCTTTAACTCAGGTAAGGAAGCGGGATGCTTGGCTTTCAAGAGCTCCACAATGATTTTCTCCTCCTCTGTCAACTCCACCGCTTTCTTCTCTGGGCGCATTTGCGGGAAAAACAAGACTTCTTGAATGGTGGAATTATCCGTCAACAACATGGTCAAACGATCGATACCAATCCCTAGCCCCGAGGTAGGGGGCATGCCGTATTCCAAGGCACGAAGGAAATCCTCGTCCATGGCCATCGCCTCGTCATCTCCTCTTGCAGCAAGCTTCAGCTGCTCCTCAAAGCGCTCACGCTGATCAATTGGATCATTGAGCTCGGAATAGGCATTGGCAATTTCTTTTCCATTCACAAACAGCTCAAAGCGCTCTACCAATCCTGGTTTGCTTCGGTGTTTTTTGGCCAAAGGCGTCATCTCGATCGGATAATCCGTGATGTAGGTGGGTTGAATCAAATTGGCTTCTACCTTGGCACCAAAGATCTCGTCGATCAATTTGCCCTTACCCATGGAGGCATCTACTTCAATACCCAAGTTCTTACAAACCTGTCTGAGGCCCTCCTCATCCAATGCACTGACATCTACGCCAGCATATTCAAGGATGGAGTCAAACATGGTCAATCGACGGTAAGGTCCAGCAAAATCGATTTGCTTACCTCCAACGGTCACTTGAGTGACGCCATGAATGCTCTGGGTTACTTTTTCTAACAACTGCTCCACCATCTCCATCATCCAGATATAGTCTTTGTAGGCCACATAGATCTCCATGGAGGTAAACTCTGGGTTGTGGGTACGGTCCATGCCCTCGTTGCGGAACATCTTGCCAAACTCGTACACCCCATCAAATCCACCCACAATCAATCGCTTCAGATAGAGTTCGTTGGCAATTCTCAAAAATAGAGGCATGTCCAGCGTGTTGTGATGGGTCTGGAAAGGACGAGCTGCAGCTCCACCATGTACGGCCTGCAGAATGGGGGTTTCCACTTCCAACCAGCCATGTTCGTCAAAGTAGCGACGCATGTTGGAGATAATCTTGGAGCGGGTCACAAATGTGTTCTTCACCTCAGGGTTTACCGTAAGGTCCACATAGCGCTGTCTGTAGCGTTGCTCTGGATCGGTAAATCCATCATAAACGGTTCCATCTTCGTCTCTTTTTACGATTGGAAGTGGCTTTACGGCTTTTGATAAAACTGTAAGTTTGGTTACATGCAAGGAGATCTCCCCTGTTTGGGTCGTGAAGATGTAACCTGTTACACCGATAAAATCCCCGATTCCCAATAGCTTTTTGAAGACGGTATTGTAAAACTCTGGATTCGCATCCGTAGAGATATCATCTCTGCGCACATAGATTTGTAGCCTGCCGGTAGAATCCTGAATCTCTGCGAAAGAAGCGGATCCCATAATTCTTCGACTCATCAAGCGCCCTGCAATGGATATATCCTTGTAATCCGTTTTACTATTTTCATAGTTCTTGTGGATATCCTCCGCAGTAGCATTGATTACAAAAGACTCAGCAGGATACGGGTTGATACCTAAGGAATAGAGTTCCTCTCGGTCTTTTCTTCGTTCCAGTTCCTGTTCGCTTAAAAGTTGCATGAGATTATTGGTTCTAATATTTTGTTTCAATTTGTTCAATTACTTCAGTCTTCTACGGGTCATTTCTTTCCGTACCAGTTCAAACTCACGGCTGCTTTGACCTGCGATGGAAGAGTTTTCAGATGCACGTCTACTCAAGTAGGGCATCACTTTCTCAACAGGGCCATACGGCACATACTTCACCACCCGATAGCCTGCATTTGCCAGGTTGAAGGAGATAGAGTCACTCATTCCATAGAGTTGTGAAAAAAAAACCAACTCGGAGTCAGGAGCAATCCCGTGAAGTTCCATCAGTTCGGTGAGTACTACACTACTCTTTTCGTTGTGCGTCGCACAGACGAGGTGGATGTGGTTTTCAACAGAATAGTGAATTGCAGCATCGTAATCTCGATCCGTGGCTGCCTTGCTTGGCTGAATGGGATCTTCATATCCATGTTCTTGAGCTCTGGCTCTTTCCTTTTCCATGTAGGCTCCTCGCACTGGCTTCACTCCAAATAAATAGCCTTCCTCCTGCGCAACTTGATGTGCTTGTTTGAGGCGTGCCAAGGAATCATGGCGATACATTTGGTAGGTATTGTAGACCACACAACGTTTGGTGTTGTACTTGGCCATGGCTGCATAGGCAAGGTCGTCGATTACATTTTGAAACCAGCTTTCTTCGGCATCTACCAATATTTTTAGTCCCAAGTCATGCGCAGTCTTGCACAAGCGATCTACTCGACCCTCCAGACGGGCGAAAGCCTCCTGCTCCACAGGAGTCAGGTCTTGATTTGCTTGTATTTTTTCCAAGATCCGATAATCCCCAAGTCCAGTCACCTTAAATACCCCAAAGGGCATGTAGTCCGTCTTGGCAGATTCTACTAGGGTTTGATAAATTTCTTCTGTAGTGGCTTCAAAACTTTCCTCATCTCCTTTTCCCTCGACAGAGAGGTCCAAAATAGAATGAACACCATAGTTTGCTAATTGTTGGCAAGCCAAAACACTTTCAGCAATCGTTTCTCCTCCACAAAAATGTCCAAACATGGTATGCTTGAGAATTCCTTTGATCGGGAGATGGAGCTGAAACGCTAAATTTGCCAGCTTGATACCAATGCTAGAAACCAAATTATTGTTGAGAGTAGCAAAAATCAGATACATCTTACGGAGTTCTGCATTACTCTTGGAAGCAAAGGCTACCTCCAAATTCTCAAAAGAAATTGTGGGTTTGACGGGCATAGCGCGCATTTATGGGGGCAAAGATAGTAGAAAAACAGAGTCACTTGGGTTTTGTTTGGGATTTAGGTTTGGGAAAAAGATTGGAATTTTCTTAGTTCATGAAACTTTGAACGCTTCCTAGTGGTTTTTCGAGCATGAACCCAGGTATACAGCAACTTTTTCCTTTCTTAGAAAACTCCCAATCGACTACCCCATTTATCATTGCAGGGCCCTGCAGTGTAGAAACTCCAGCGCAGCTTGAGTCTACCGTAAGCCTGTTGGCAGGCAATGGCATCTCGCTCATCCGAGCGGGTGTATGGAAACCACGAACTCGCCCCAATGGCTTTGAAGGATTAGGAAGCCTTGCATTGCCTTGGCTACAGGAGACAAAGAAAAAAAATAAGGTAAAAATAGCGGTGGAAGTGGCCACCGCCTACCATGTAGAGGAAGCCCTCCAAGCAGAGATGGATGTACTTTGGATTGGAGCTCGCTCCACTGTGAATCCATTTACTGTGACCGAAATTGCTGAGAGCCTCCGAGGGGTGAATATCCCCGTCCTTGTCAAAAACCCCATTAACCCAGATTTGGGACTTTGGCTAGGCGCCTTTGAGCGGCTAGAACAGGTAGGATTGAATCGTTTGGGTGCTGTTCATCGTGGATTTTCAAACTTTAGAGATACAATCCATCGGAATAGTCCCATGTGGGAATTGCCCATTGAATTCAGAACCCTCCGGCCAGAGCTAGTCCTCATTAATGACCCTAGTCATATATCTGGGAAGCGTTCTTTAGTAAAGGGTATTGCGCAGCATGCATTAGACTTGAACTTTGATGGCTTGATGATCGAATCCCATGTAAATCCTGATCAAGCTTGGACCGATGCCGTCCAACAGTTGACCCCAGCGGACTTGATAAAACTAATAGGTGAATTGATTGCAAGAAATGAACGATTCGAAAGCAATACATCACCTAATCTTTTGGAAGAAATTCGACAGCAAATCGACGAAGTAGACAGAAGCCTACTTGAAATACTGAGTAGACGAATGCATTTGGTTGAAAAAATAGGTTCCTACAAAAAGCAAAACAATGTGGTGGCATTCCAATTGGAAAGGTGGCAAGAGATCCTTTCTAGTCGTCCAAATTGGGCTAAAGCCTTCCAATTGAATCCGGAGGTGGTTACAGAACTATTTCGGGTCATCCATCAAGAGTCCATTCGAAAGCAAACAGAACTCTTAGACAATTCAAAAAATTAGAATTATAAACAGGTTAATCTAAGACCACAACTTATTTATTTCTTGTTAAAAAATAATTATAAACTATTATTTTGAAATCTAGCTTTTATAATAAATATTATTCTGTTTTAGAGAGGAGCTGAATTCAAAATTGAAATATTGTAAAAGTTAGGCGCAGTTTATTAGGGAAATGATAATTTATTGCATAAAAAATAATTTTGCTTTTAAAAAATAGCCAATTACCTTTACGACATGTTTATCACAGCAGCGATCTATTTTAGCTTCTTTTACTTTTACTTTCGACAGGAGAATCGAATCGGAGCTGTGTATTGTCTAGCCAAAAACTAAAAACACATAACAACAGAAAGCCCGATTCGAAAGAGTCGGGCTTTTTTAATTTAACCGTAGTACTATGAAGCCGCACAAACAAATTAAAGATTGGGGACTTGGTCTCAGCAACCCAATGATCATCGGAGGTCCCTGCTCAGCAGAAACCCCAGAACAGATTGCACAAATCTGTACCGAAATGAAGGAAAATCAAATCATTCCCCAGGTGTTCCGAGCAGGAATTTGGAAGCCCCGCACACGACCTGGATCTTTCGAAGGTGTTGGAGAGGAAGGACTGAAGTGGTTAGAGGTTGTTCGAGATGAGCTCCATATTCCAGTTACTGTTGAAGTGGGTAATGCTGCCCATGTGGAAATGGCACTCAAGCACAATATCGAGATTTTATGGATCGGGGCTCGTACTACAGTGAACCCATTTGCAGTACAAGAAATTGCGGAGGCACTTCGCGGAGTAGACATTCCAGTAATGATTAAAAATCCAATGAATCCAGATTTGGAGCTTTGGATGGGAGCATTGGAACGCATGTATGCTGTGGGCATCACTAAGCTAGCAGCCATACACCGTGGCTTTTCGGATGCTTACGACAAACGTTACCGAAACAAACCCAACTGGTCTATGCCCATTCACCTGAAGCGCGAGTGGACAGGAATGGAAGTAATCAACGATCCTTCACATATTGTAGGACGTAGAGATGGCTTGCTGGAGGTTGCCCAAAGTGCGATGAACTTTGGCTTGGATGGCTTAATGATCGAAACACACCACGATCCGGACAAGGCATGGTCAGATGCCAAGCAGCAAGTGACTCCACGCAGATTGAAAGAAATGATCGATTCAATCGACTTCAAACAGCCCTTAGATACTGAGCAAGGTGACGAAAAATTATTTGATCTTCGACGAGCAATAGATCACCTTGACGATCAGCTTTTGGATATTTTACAACAGCGATTTTTGATTGTGGACCAGGTTGGGGCTTACAAGCGAGCCCGCCACTTGACTGTGTTTCAATCGGACAGATGGCAAGAGGTAATGGACTCCAGAACTCAAAAAGGAGTCAATAAACAGTTGAGCGAGAAATTCATGAAAGAACTGCTCTACTGCATCCACGAAGAATCTGTAAAGCGTCAGGAAAAACAACTTCGGGAAGCTTAAAAATCAACTCATGAACAGCAAAGCCATATCTACTAGTCCAGTGTTTGTAGGAAGGTTTGCTAACTTTACCTCCAAGACCTATTGATCTGTGGAAACCGTACTCTTCTCAACTGACATCCAAAATTCCCTTGCAGAGGAACTTCAAGAGCGAAGCTATTCCAAAGTGGTGGTGCTCACGGATGTGAACACACGTGAGCATTGCCTTCCCTTGATTCAGGACGCATTGCCTTCCGACGCCGTCCTAATTACAGTACCTGCAGGGGAGCAGTACAAAACGCTGGAAACTTGCTCCATCATTTGGAAAGTGATGACCAAAGCAATACTTGATCGGCAGGCGCTGTTCATCAACTTAGGCGGTGGGGTAATTGGCGATATGGGGGGATTTTGTGCAAGTGTCTACAAAAGAGGAATTCCGTTTTTGACCATCCCTACCACCCTACTTTCTCAAGTAGATGCAAGTGTCGGTGGAAAATTAGGGATAGACTTCATGGGTTTCAAAAACCACCTAGGGGTATTTCAACTTCCTGAAAAAGTCCTAATTGCTCCTGAGTTTCTGGCTACACTACCGCAGCGCGAGTTACGCTCTGGTTATGCCGAGGTAATCAAACATGGACTGATTCGCGATGTTACTTTCTTTAGAGCCCTGCCTTCCAAAGACTGGGAGCAACAAGACTGGACTCGGGTAATTCGGCATTCCGTAGGAATAAAAAAAGCAGTAGTAGCCACAGATCCCAAAGAAGCTGGCCTTCGAAAAATCCTCAATTTTGGACATTCCATCGGCCATGCAGTAGAGTCGTTTTACCTCAATAGTTCCAATCCCTTACTCCATGGTGAGGCCATTGCAGTGGGGATGATCGCGGAGGGATTTTTGTCTTTCGAAAAAATAGGACTCAGCTTTGAAGAGCTCAACGAGCTCAGCAGCAAGGTACTTCAGATTTTTGGGAAAGTGACTTTGGATACAAGTAACCTAGATGCAATCTTGGATCTCTGCGCCCAAGACAAAAAAAACGAAGGAAATACGCAGCTTTTCTCCCTCCTTCCCAGCCTTGGAGATTGCAGCTTTAATACTCCTGTGACCCGTGAGGAAATCAAACATGCGATCCTCTACTACCAACAATTGTCCTTGGCCTAATGGATTATCAAAAAATACAGCTTTTAGAGCTTACTCAAAAAAATGAGTTCGCTCGGGTACATATCCCCCTCCCCTCCTCGAAGAGCGAATCCAACCGTGCCTTGGTGATTGATGCCTTGACGGATGGAAAAAATACGTTAAGCAACCTGGCAGAAGCGCGAGATACCCAAACGATGATCCGGCTGCTTCGCACCAATCCAGCTGTTTTTGATGTATTGGATGCTGGCACTACAATGCGTTTTTTAACTGCTTTTGCGGCAGTCACCAACCAGCAGAAGGTAATGACGGGTACTGCTCGCATGTGCGAACGTCCAATTGGAATTTTGGTGGACGCTTTGCGCAACTTGGGTGCGGAGATTCACTACCTCGGTATGGAAGGCTATCCACCTCTTGCGGTCCAAGGATTGAAGGAACAACTCACCAATCAAATCCGAATCCGTGGTGATGTATCCAGTCAATACATATCTGCGCTCTTGATGATTGCTCCTGTGTTGCCTCAAGGCTTAGAATTGGAACTTGAAGGAAAAGTTGGAAGCCGTACCTATATTGAAATGACCCTGCAACTCATGGCCCAATTTGGAATCGTTTATAGCTGGGAAGGCGCTACCATAAAAATTGAACCTCAAGCCTACCAAAGCACCCAATTTACTGTGGAGAGTGATTGGTCAGGAGCGAGTTACTGGTTTAGCTTATTGGCATGTGCAGCAGAAGGCTCCTTTTTCCTAGAAGGACTAAAAGCTCAAAGTCTCCAAGGAGATGCCGCTATTGTAGAGATCATGGGGCATTTGGGTATACGAAGCAGCTTTCAGGAAGGAGGTTTATTACTCGAAAAGCAAGCTGTAACTGGCCTCAAAGAATGGGATTTTACCCACTGCCCCGATTTGGCGCAGACTGTAGCAGTTACTTGTGCAATTTTGGGTCAAAATACCGTATTTACAGGGCTTGAAAGCCTGCGAATCAAGGAAACTGATCGGATCCGTGCCTTGCAGCAGGAATTGGCAAAGTTTAACGCTGAGTTACGGGAAATCGCTCCAAATACTTTTCAGGTGATCCCATCGGTAACTATGCCAAGATTGGTACAAATTCACACTTACGATGACCATCGCATGGCCATGGCCTTTATGCCCTTGGTCACTAAAACCAAGGTACGAATTGAAGATCCTGAAGTCGTCAACAAATCCTATCCTAGTTTTTGGAAGCAGGTAGCCTTGACGGGTATTGCACAAGAATCTTACATTCCAGGCATCTTATGAAAATAGCAATTCAAGGAATTCCTGGTTCCTTTCACCACCAGGTTGCTCTGTTGAATTTTGGAAAAGAGGCCAAAGTTCTTCCTTTCATGAGCTTCGAAGAGGTAGCCAAGGCAGTAGCCTCAGGTCCTGCAGAATTGGGCATAATGGCAATCGAAAACTCCATTGCAGGTGCAATTCTTCCAAATTACGATCTGATTGATCGCTACAACCTAGTAATACATGAGGAATACTACTTGCCCATCTCCCACCAGTTCATGGCATTACCAGGACAAACTATTGCAGGTATTTCCGAGGTCCGCTCCCATCCCATGGCGCTGCTGCAGTGCAAGACTTTCCTCTCAAAGCATCCTCATATTCAACTGATTGATGACCTAGATACTGCTTCGGTAGCCAAGCGTATTCAAGAAGAAAAACTCAGAGGTGTAGCTGCTATTGCAAGTGAAATCGCAGCTGAAACATATCAATTAGAGATTTTAGCACCACAGATTCAAACTGTAAAAGATAATTTCACCCGCTTTATCTTTCTAACTAAGGAGAAATCTAACCGAAATGAAGCTGCCAATAAGGTTTCTTTCAAGATCACCATCCGAAATGAGGCGGGAGGATTGGCCAAGCTCCTAACGATGCTTGCGAACAAAAATCTAAATTTGAGCAAAATCCAATCCATCCCAGTGATGGATACCCCCTGGGATTATGCATTTTTTATCGATGCGGAATTTGCAGCCGAGCAGTCCTACCAAGAAGCCATCGCCCAAATGAAACAGAACTTTGGAGAGCTAAAAATTTTCGGGGAATATACGAGCAGAAAAGGATGAAGGGATTTGCAAACAGAATTGAAGGGGTAGATGAGTACTATTTTTCTGCCAAATTGCGGGAAGTCAATCGCTTACTTGCTGAAGGAAAGCCTGTGTTGAATTTAGGAATCGGTTCCCCCGATATCGGACCCGATCGAAGCGTGATTGAAGGTTTAAAAAGCACCGCTGAAAACGAGCAGGCGCATGGCTATCAGGGCTACCAAGGCATTGCTGCATTGCGTGCAGCCATGGCCAGCTATTACGAACAAGCATTTGGGGTGCAGCTAGACTCCAATACAGAAATACTCCCTTTGATGGGCTCGAAGGAAGGAATTTTTCAAGTTAGTATGGCCTTCCTAAATCCGGGTGATCAGGTCCTGATTCCAAATCCAGGCTATCCTACCTATTCAGCAGTCACCCAATTGCTTGGAGCAAGCCCTATATATTACAGCTTGGATTTAAGCAAGGAGGGTCGGCCTAACTTAGAGGAACTCGACTTACTTGACTTGAGTCGCGTCAAATTGATGTGGATCAATTACCCACACATGCCTACCGGAGCTCCTGGTTCAGAGAAGGTATTGACAGCACTAATTGCTTTTGCGCAGCGACATGACATCCTTCTTGTGCATGACAATCCTTATAGCCATATATTAAACCCTTCTCCTACGAGTTTACTGGCCCTGCCAGATGGCAAGGAGGTGGGTTTAGAGCTCAACTCACTCAGTAAAACCTTCAACATCCCAGGCTGGCGCGTAGGCATGCTTTGCGGAAAAGCGGAATGGGTTGAAGCTGCCCTAAAAGTCAAATCCAACATGGATTCAGGCATGTTTTTGGGACTTCAAAAAGGAGCTATTGCAGCCCTTTCGCTCGAAAAAAGTTGGTTTGACCGACAAAATGAAATCTATGCTGCTCGTCGAAAGTTGGTTTGGACTCTTGCTGACCATCTGGGATTGACCTATGATCGAGAGGCTGCTGGACTATTTGTCTGGTGCAAAATGCCGGAAGGAGCCTCCGCAGAGGAGTTGGTGGACCGGTTGCTCTATGAAAAAAACATCTTTATAACGCCAGGGAAAATTTTTGGATCTGAAGGAAATTCATACGTCCGAATTTCTCTTTGCCTCCAAGAATTCAAAATTTTAGAAGCCATCAATCGCATCAAACCTACTCCTTAACATGAAAAAAATACACCTGATTGGATTGGGCCTCTTGGGAGGATCCTTTGCACTAGCTGCCAAACAAAAATTTCCCGAACTAGTACTAACGGGCCAGGATACCAATCCCCAGCACCTCCAGGATGCTCTTGCCTTGGGAATCATTTCTGAAGAGGCTGCCAAACCGGATTCCGATACAGATCTGGTGATTTTAGCTACTCCAGCCAATAGCCTTGGGGATTTACTTCTAAAAACTCTAGATCAAATCGGTCCCAACACCTTAGTTTTTGATTTGGGATCCACTAAAGCAAAATTATGTGATTTGGTAGCCTCCCACCCCAAGAGATCTCAGTACCTCGCAGCTCACCCTATAGCAGGGACGGAGTATTCAGGTCCTAAAGCGGCTTCTGCTGCCTTACTTGACCGGAAAGTGATGATTTTGTGTGAGCTGGAAAAGACAGACCTCCACCTAAAAGAAAAGGCCTATCGCCTCTTTGATGCCTTGAATTTGAAACTTCGTTTTATGAATCCCGAAGAACACGATCGGCATTTGGCTTATGTGTCCCATTTATCGCATTTGACTTCTTTTATGTTGGGCAAAACCGTCCTCCAAAAAATGGAAGATGAAAAAAATATTTTTGACATGGCCGGATCTGGGTTTTCCTCTACAGTTCGCCTAGCCAAGTCAAGCCCAGACATGTGGGCGCCGATTTTTATTGAAAATAAGGAGAACATCTTGGCTTCTTTGGACGGATATATTGCGAATCTCAGCGCATTTCGTGAAAAAATTGCTGCAGGCGATGGCGAGGGGTTGAAAAAGGAAATGAGCGAAATCAACGCCATTCGGGGGATTTTAGATTTCGGAAAGTAAGTAACCTTTTTGACATAGGTTCAAAAACAGTTCAAATTAGGTTTACTTAGGCGGTTGGGTTTCATTTTAAATCTTTTCCTAAATTGATCACTTATCCTACTTTAATGCCATGCTACGATATCTTTTAGTATTCCTAGTTCTCGCCTCCTTTCAAGTGGAAGCCCAAGAGTTATGGACTGCTGTAAATCCAAATACTGAGGCTACTGCCCGACATGAAAGTTCATTTGTAGCCTCTGGTGGCAAGTTATATGCCTTAGGAGGTCGGGGTGTTCGTCCAGTTGAGGAATATGATCCCCAAACGAATACCTGGGTGAAGCTAGCAGATGCTCCGATGGAAATCCACCATTTTCAGGCAGTCTCCTTTCAGGATGAACTCTGGATTGTAGGCGCACTAACAGGTAAGTATCCGCATGAAACCCCCATTCCAAACATTTTAATTTTTAATCCCAAAACGAAAGCCTGGCGAGAAGGACCTGCTCTTCCCAAAAACCGAGAAAGAGGTTCTGCTGGAGTTGTAGTACATCAAAATAAAATTTACATGGTATGCGGAATTCAGGATGGGCATTTCGATGGTTTTGTGCGCTGGTTTGATGAATTGGACCCCAAAACCGGAACCTGGAAATCACTACCGAGTGCACCCAGAGCCCGAGATCACGTCAGTGCAGCTCTGGTAGATGGCAAACTGTACCTAGCGGGTGGACGAACCTCCTATGCCAAGATTGGCAAGGTGCTCGAGCTAACCAACAAAGAGGTGGATGTTTATGATTTTAAGAAAGGAACCTGGTCTACTTTGGAAACCGAGCTCCCTACGCAGCGTGCTGGAAACTCCAATTTGGGCATTGGCCCTTATTTGGTGATCATGAACGGAGAGAGCTCCGCTCAAGCAACCTCACATGCCGATGTGGAAGTCCTTGACACACGAAGCAACACCTGGAGCAGGCTTCCCAACCTATTGCAGGGTCGCCATGGCACAGGTACAGCCTTCTTGAATGGGAAAATATGGGTTCATGCAGGCTCCGCCAACCGTGGGGGTGGTCCAGAACTTTCAACAATGGAAGTAATCGAATGGAAAAAATAAGTAGACCAGAAGGGCAGCATACGCTTTTCGGTTCAATTTTTCTTTAATTTCCAAGGTTAAAAATCAGTTTAAGTGACCCCAAGCCAACCTGCATCGTCTAGCACTGAAGAAAAACTCCCTCGAAATCTTGGACTTTGGGGAATTTGGATGCTAGTTGTCAATGGCTTAATTGGAGCTGGAATTTTTGGACTTCCTAGTGGTGCAGCAGCCTTGGCTGGAGAGTACAGCGTACTTGTCTATGCATTTTGCGCACTCTTAATCCTACCCATTATTTTATGCTTCGCCGAACTAGGTAGTTATTTTCGAGGTACGGGTGGACCCATTCGGTACGGTACCTTGGCATTTGGTTCTTTTGTAGGGTTTCAAGGGGGCTGGTTGTATTACTTAGCACGATTGATTTCCTTCTCTGCCAACACGGTGTTGCTCACCGATTCCATTGCATATTTTATTGAAGGGGCAGGTACAGGAACAGGGAGAATTATTTCTTTAGCGGTCATTTGCATTGGCTTGAGTGTGATTAATGTCCTTGGGTCAGTGGAATCCATCCGCTCTATGACCATATTTACGGTAATCAAGTTTGCGGTATTGATTCTCCTTCCACTTGGAGGATTTATTCTTTTGGGTGCGGAGGTAATCCCGAGTTTTGAAACCCCTATTCCTCCTTCCCAGGATTTGGGAGCTGCTGCTTTACTCTTAATTTATGCTTTTGTAGGATTTGAGGGAGCAGTAGTTCCAGCGGGTGAAGCCAAGCGACCAGAGCGGGATATGCCCTTGGGCTTATTGCTGGGATTAGCCGTAGTTGCAATCCTTTACATGCTCATCCAATTGGTGTCGCAGGCTGCTGTTCCTGACCTTGCCAACTCCAAAACCCCTTTATTGGATGTCTCAGCTAGCCTTTTTGGTTCCACTGGAGCTATCCTATTAATGGTAGGGGTTGCTGCCTCAGTACTAGCTAACTTGGTCAGTTCGATGTTTTCGGCTACCCGAGTGACCTATGCTCTTTCCCTGGAAAAATCACTACCACGTTGGTTTGGCGAAGTGCATTCCCAATATTTAACTCCTGCCAATTCGGTCATATTTTTTGGAATTGCTGCCTTTTTATTGGCTGCATTTGGCTCGTTTACCGTGTTAGCAGCGATGACCGTCTTGTCTCGGTTGTTTTTGTATGGGATGAGCTGTGCAGCAATTCCTAAGGTCAGACCTCAATTTCGAGGAGAAGGACGATTTATCTTAAAAGGAGGTTATGCAATTCCTGTCTTGGGCATTGGAGCTTGTCTTTGGTTGATGCTTCAGGTAAGTAGCCAATCGATATGGATGACCGCGATTTTTGTAGGGCTAGGATCTTTATTGTTCTGGATCGGTAAAAAGCAAGCCTAAGCCTCACTTCACATTAACCCGTGCTATCGATTATAGTCGTTTATAAACGGTTTTAAGTACTTATCTACCGATTTTTGTTTTACTTTTTTTCAAGTTTGGAATACTAATTTTTAAATCTTTTTCAGCGGGTTAAGACCTGCTTCACCTCAATTTTTATTCACATGAATGCATTAAAAAACAAAGTTCAGCTCATCGGGCACCTAGGCAGCAAGCTTGATTTAAAAAGCTTGGATTCTGGAAAATCGGTTGGCAATGTCAGCCTTGCTACTTCAGAAGTGTACAAGAATCAAAAAGGCGAGCGCGTCGAAGAGACCATTTGGCATAATCTGGTCGCTTGGGACAAGACTGCCGAAAACCTAGCCAAATTTACCGATAAGGGTTCAGAGATAGCAATAGAGGGCAAATTGACTAACCGAAGCTATACCGACAAAAACGGGGACAAGAAAACAGTTACTGAGATTGTAGTGAATGAATTTCTACTTCTCGACAAAAAAGTAAAAGAAGGATAGAACGAATTCAAAAGGATTAGGGTAGGAAACTTGAAGGGATTTGGATCCCTTCAAGTCAACTAGCTTAGTGAGCTTCTACCAAAGAACCTTCCAACAGCTGAGATTTGATCTGAAATTGGAAGCTTGCTACGCAATCTTTGTTAATTACCTTTTTCTCCAATAACCCAAGGTAGCACTTGAGCAGCTTTAGCATCGGGATAGTCCAGACCCAACAAACGGAAAATTGTTCGCGGAAGCATGGCAGAATACCATTGCCCTTGCTGTTTGATTTCTCCTAAGGCTGGCGTATCTGGGCCGATGGCCATCAGCCAAACCTGCCCGGCTCCTGGAATATCTGTACCGTGACTCTTCCAACTTTCTTTGCTGATCCCTCGGCCATGGTCCACTGTGATGAGCATGGTGGTTTTACCTCGGTAAAATGGATCTGCTTGCAAGTTCTCCCAGATTTCCTTCAAATAGGCATCCGTCTGCTTGGCAGATCTCAGGTATTCGTCATATTTTCCATCATGGGCCCAATCATCTGTTTCGCCATAGGCAATGTAAAGGATCCGCGGCTTTCGGTTTTTGAGCACTTCCAATGCATAATGGTGGGTAAATGGGTCTAAACGAACCGATCCCCAGGGTCCTCGAAACTCCTGCTGCAGGCGGTTGAGGAGTTTTTCAGATTCAGAGAGTGAATTCCCCTTTGCAGGCACAAATCCAGCATTTACGGGAATACCACTTCTGGTTTCGTTGATGATATAAGGGAATACGTCCCAACCGCCTACAGCCATGACCTGGTTTCGGTAGGCAGGCAGCTCGTTCAAGTGCTCTAGAAAAGTCTTGTTGGGGTTATTTATCTTGTCATTGGATCGGATATGCACATCGTCAGCACTTCCGGTAAGCAACTCATTGTAACCTGGATACGAAAACCAGAGTTTGTTTTGGGTGTCTACATTGGCCCCATAGGATCGGTTTCCATACACTTGCCCCTGCTGGACAAGTGTACCCCAGACAAATGGAAGCAGCTTTGCTCTGCGTACCAGGGGATCGGGATGCCAAAAATCATTCATCAAGGAACCTGATTTAGCTACCATTCCCGTGTCGTCCACCAACAAGGAATCAGCTCCACGAAACAATTCTTGCCATCGTAGCCCATCTAGTGTGACCAGCACCACTCGCTCTGTTTTGGTTGTTTTGGATTGAGAAAAAAGCTCCAAAGAAAATACCATGAGGCCGAGCAAAATGAATTTGAATGGATTCATAAGCAATAATGAATTAGTAGGTGGTGATCAAGAAAAGAAAGTTGGAATTGAAATATAAGAATTTTAGTCACAGCCGAAGTTGTCTTCCACGTTAGGAAAATTGGATTATTTCCTTTTTAATCCTTAACCATCAAAAAAAATTCCAAGATAGCAGGTAAAATCAGGTCCTAAAGAGGGCTTACTTTTCTAAGGAATAGACACGCAAATTTGCTCGCTCCACAAAACCCAATCCTCGATACAATCGGTAAGCCGGTAGGTTATCGGGGTAGAGCTGGAGGTAAGGAATTTGTCCTTGCTGTTGAATATGGTTCAGTACATGTGGCAATACTCGTTGCGCCAATCCCTGTCCCACAAAATCGGGATGCGTGCAAACTGCACTGACCTCGGTATAAGGACCTGCAACCAGTCGGGTTCCTGCCATAGAAACTAGCCTTCCTTCTACAAAATATCCGAAATACCCTCCAAAATGAATCGTATTTTCTAAAAAGGGCCCCGGCTTGGCCAACTGGGTTAATGCCAACATTTCGGGGACATCTGCCGAATTAAGTGACCGAATAGCTGCATCTAGGTACAATTTGAGGGAAGAATTCTCAAAAACCATTTGCAACAAGGCATTGTCATTGCGCACTTTCCATTTGGCATCCAGTTCCAAATATCCCGGCGTGAATACAATCACCCGCATTCCCGAATCCATCTGAGTATGAAGCTCGTCTAAGTGCGCTTTATCGTAAGTTGGAAGTCCAGCAAAAAAACCAATCCTTCGATCTATAAACAGCACGCATCCTTTGCCAAAGGCAAAAGCAGCTGAGCCTGAATTTAAAGCGGTCCAAATGGGATTATCTAAAGGATGGCTCATGTTTGAAATGGAAATCTAAATTTGATTAAAAAGCCAACTTACTAAAGAAACCCAAACTGAATCCCATCTAACCCTATTTTAGACGAAAGAAGTTCTTTTTAAAGTAAATTAAATCCGCCTTTTACTAGCACCACAACGGTAGAATCTAAAGCTGACTCTGTGGAAATAGCTCGGTAATGCTTGCCCTTTGCTCCGGGAGTTACCTTGATCTTTTGTAAAGTAAAGGTTCCTGCATTTTTTGATTTCTGAATCAAAATGTAATGATCCTCCCCTACTTCAATAATCGATTCCTCGGGCACAGCCAACGACCGCTGTGGGTCTAACTGGATTCGCGCTTGCAAAAACATACCTGGAGTCAATTTTGCTTCTTCCTTTTCATCCAAAAGATGGGCATGCACATTGATTTGCCGCTGGGCATTGATGGACTTACCTACCACATAAATACTGGCCTTAAGAACTTCATCCGGGCGATCGGGACTAGTAAACTCAACAATTTGACCTGTATGCACTTTGCTCGCATCCTTTTCAAAAAGTACCAATTCCACATGAATATGTTCTTTACTCATCAAGGTAAGTGCCTTTGCTGCAGGAGACAAAAACTGACCAGGAACAGCCAACACCTCTTCCACAAATCCTGAGATCGGCGAGGAAATTGAAATTTTACTCCTCATATTGGCCGGAGTAAGAGCATCTGAATTGATTCCAAGCATGGCCAATTGTTTTTTCAAACTCTGGGCCTTCGCCGAGGCCGCATCATAGTCAGCAGCGGCTTTGAGAAAGTTTTTTTGTGCAGAGATCTGCTCTTGTGCCAAAGTCTTCTGCCTCTCCCATTCTGCTTTGAGGTAAGCCAATTGGCTATTTATCTCAAGAAAATCTTGTTGTAAACGAAGAAAATCAGGGTTCTCCAAAGTAAATAACACTTCTCCCTTTCGAACTTCTTGTCCTTCAATCAACTTCAAATCTTGAACATATCCCCCAAAGTAAGTAGTGATTTCTCGCATCCCTTCTACGGGAATTTGCACAGTTCCTTGAACCTGAATCTCCTCAGAAAAATCGTCCGTATGCAAAGGGCCCCACTCCATCTTCATGGTTTTGAACTGTTCTTCAGTCAGCTCTAGTTCTGTTGTTTGCTCGGGCGCTTCGCTGACTTCTATCCCTTCATCTGGAGAATCGTTTTTTGAACAGGAGGCAAACAAACACAAGCCAAAAATAAGCCCTGCAGAAAAGAATAGGTTTATAGATTTCATGAGATGGTGAAGTAAATAAGTTCGAGTTGATTGAGTAAATAATCCCGCTTGGCCTGAAGGTATTGTAGCGCTAGCGATTGAGAATTTTCGATAAGCTGTACGTACTGGATAAAATCAATTTCACCTTCGGCAAAAGAGCGAATTGCTTGCTGATGCAATTGATTCTCTAGATGCATTCCTTCCGTCTCAAAGTACTGAATAACGGATAGCTCCTGGGCTAAAGTGGATTGAAGTGCGCGAGATTGACTTTCCAAGCGAGACTGAAAGTTGACTGCTTCCCAGTCAATTTGCTGTTGCTGGCTTTTGCTAGATTTCACCCTGGCTGATTGGGCGCCAAAAAATAGCGGTATACCGAGACCTACTTCGAATCCAGGGTAAATTTTTGAACCCACAGCAAGGTTAGTTCCTCGAAATAAATTGACTTTCACTTCAGGTAGAAATGCCTGTTGCTCCGCTCTAGTTTGGAACACTGCCTGTTGCTTCCCTGCTTCATACCATGAAATACCAGGATGTCCTTCTTGGGAATTTACATCCTCTAAAATCACAGGTTTGGACGAAATAGTAAGTTCACCCTCACCCTCCCATTGAATCAGGCTAGCCAATTGAATCAAGGCCTTCTTTTTTTCACTTTGAGCCTCCGATTTACGAAGAGCTATTTCTTTTTGTTTACTCTCAGCCGTCAGCTTTTCAAGCAGTGTAGCATCGCCTGTCTCCAGACGCCTTACAGCCGCTCGGGCAAAGGAGACATAAAGGCTATCCAAATAGGCAAACCTTTTTTCCAATTCCATCCAATACTGAGCTTGGATAAAAGTCCTGCTTACTTCCTTTTTTACAGCACGTACATCCAGCTCTAGCCTCGCTTCTTCTTGTCGCTGGCCTGCTTTTAGTAAATTCTTCTGTGTTGCATAGACACTTGGGAATTCAAGACTTTGACGGAAACCCCACACTCGGTTGAATACCCCATTTTCGGCAATGTCGTTTTGGTCCTGCGCATGGTACACCTCGGTTCGTCCCAGATTCCAGGCTGTACCTGTCATTGCCTGAACCGACTCCAGTCGCTTTTGGGAGGCCTGCAACAGTGGGTTTTGTTTTTCGGCAAGAGTAAGTGCTTCCTCCAAGGTCAACTCCTTGGTATCCTGTGCCCAGGAAAAAGTAATTGGAACAAGTACAAATACTAAAACCAAAGCTCCTTTTTTAGAAAGCGAAATAGTAGGGCTAGTTTTTCCCGAATTGAATAGAACATAAAGCACTGGAAGTACTACCAAAGTAAGTAGAGTAGCAGAAATGAGACCTCCCACGACCACGGTCGCCAATGGGCGCTGTACCTCTGCTCCAGCTGAGCCAGATAGCGCCATCGGCAAGAAACCCAAGGCGGCTGCTGAAGCAGTTAGGAGAACGGGACGTAAACGCTCAGCAGCACCTACAATCACCAATTCACGTAGGGAAGTAAATCTAGAAGCCATGGATTTAAAATGTTCAATCATTACAATGCCATTGAGTACAGCGATACCAAATAAGGCAATGAATCCAACTCCGGCAGAAATACTGAAGGGCATATCTCGAAGCCAAAGCAATACCACACCTCCAATGGCGGAAAACGGAATCGCGGTATAAATCATAAAGGCATCTCTAGCAGAAGAAAAAGCAAAATACAACAACACAAAAATCAAGATCAGCGCAATAGGAACAGCTATTAAGAGGCGATTTCTCGCCTGTTGCAAATTTTCAAACTGCCCACCATAATCCACTCGGTATCCCTCAGGAAGGGTGACTTTTGTTTTCACAATCGCTTGAATATCATCTACTACGGATTGGAGGTCACGATTTCGGACATTGACACCCACCACAACCCTCCGCTGGGTATTGTCGCGAGATATTTTTGCAGGTCCCTTGGTGTAACTGATTTTTGCCAATTCAGACAAAGGAATACTTCCTCCCATGGGGAGTTGAATGGCTGCGTTCTCGAGATGCTCAATGTCTTTTCGATAGGGTTCATCAAAACGGACCACCAATTCAAATTGCTTTTCCCCCTCAAAGACCGTACCTGCACTCAACCCGGCAAAGCCCATAGTCACCACCTGATTGATCGCCTCCACGTTTAAGCCATACTTGGCGATTTTGGCGCGGTCGTATTCGATTTTCATCTGGGGAAGTCCATCTACTTTTTCAAGTATGATGTCTGCCGCTCCTTCTACTCCTTGGATGGCTGCTTCAATCTCCTCAGCGGTTTGAAGCAATACATCCAAATCCTCTCCTACCACCTTGATGGCTAAATCAGCACGGACACCCGTAATCAATTCGTTGAAGCGCATTTCGATGGGCTGGGTAAATTCAAAGTCCAATCCAGGGATAGCCGTTAATGCTTTTTTAAATTCTTCTGCCAACTCATCTTTGGTCTCGACAGTGGTCCATTCGCTGGGTGGATGTAGCGTCACAATCACATCACTCTCCTCCATAGACATAGGGTCCGTTGGGATCTCAGCTGCTCCGATGCGAGTCACTACCTGCTTGACCTCTGGGAACTTCATTAGAATTCGCTCCATCTCGGAGATCGTTTCTACTGTATTACTCAAGGTAGTACCCGTCTTAAATACAGGTTGAATTACAAAATCTCCTTCATCCAAAGTGGGTACAAACTCCGAACCCATACTTGAAAAAAGAAAAACAACACCCACTAGAAGGCTTCCTGCTGCAATCAAAACTGCTTTGCTATGGTCAAAAGCCCAATGTAATACCGGCTTGTAGACTTGGTTTAAAAAATGAAGTAATCGAACTGAAATATTCTTGGGACCTGGAACGCTCGACTTGAGAAAAATTGCAGAAACTACGGGCACGTAGGTAAGACCTAGGATCATTGCTCCGATCAAGGCAAAGCTAAACACCTCAGCCATGGGACGGAACATTTTGCCCTCCACCCCAGAAAGGGAGAGTATGGGAATGAAGACAATAATAATGATAATCTGACCAAAAATCGCTGAATGCATCATTTTAGAAGCACCTGTAAACGCAATCTTATCTTTTTCGAGCTGTTTATCTTGTTTAGAAAGTCCAACTAAGGCCGCTGAGGACTTGCTAAACTGAAAGGCAATGAACTCTACAATAATGACAGCGCCATCGATGATGATTCCAAAATCTATGGCACCCAAACTCATCAAGTTGGCATCTACCCCAAACAAATACATCATAGACAAGGCAAACAACAAACTCAAAGGAATTACGGAGGCCACCACTAGTCCAGAGCGGAAATTGCCAAGCAACAAGACCACTACAAATACCACGATAAGGCAGCCCAAAACAAGGTTCTCCACGATGGTAAATGTGGTGCGACCAATCAACTCCGACCGATCCAAAAATCCATTGATCACAATCCCTTCTGGAAGCGTAGTTTCCATTGCTGCAATTCTTGCCTTTACCCGATCAATCGTCCCCTTTCCATCTGCACCTTTAAGCATCATGACTTGTCCCAAGACCTTTTCTCCCTGGGCATTGGCAGTGATGGCTCCAAATCGATTGGCATGCCCAAACTTAACTTCAGCTACATCACCGATGTAAATGGGGCTTCCATTACGTAGCTCCACCACGATATTTTCGATGTCCTCCAAACTCCTAACTTGACCTTCGCCTCGGATAAAGAAGCTCTCGTTGGTCTTTTCAATGTAGCTACCACCAGCGATAGAATTGTTTTGCTGTAGCACGGTATACACTGCCGCCAAATCCACCTCCATGGCTTTGAGTCGCTCAGGATTGATGGCTACCTCGTACTCTTTGAGGTATCCTCCCCAGGTATTGACTTCAATGACTCCTTCAATGCCAGATAGATTTCTTCTGACCACCCAATCTTGGATAGTTCGCAGGTCGGTGATGCTGTACCGATCTTCATAACCTGGCTTGACATCAATGATGTATTGGTAAATTTCACCCAAACCCGTCGAAATCGGTCCCATGATGGGTTTGCCAAATCCCGCAGGAATGCGTTCCTCAGCTATCTTGAGTCGCTCTGCAATCAGCTGTCGGGGAAGGTAAGTCCCCATGTCCTCCTCAAAAACCAAGGTCACTACCGAAAGACCAAACTTGGAAATGGATCGGATCTCCTTGATCCCTGGGAGATTGGCCATTTCCAGCTCAATGGGATAGGTGAGAAACTTTTCAACATCTTCGGTTGCTAAATTTCGAGAGGTCGTGATGACCTGCACTTGGTTGTTGGTCACATCAGGAACTGCACCTATGGGCAGATTGGTTAAGGAATAAATTCCAAAACCAACCCATGCTGCAATAAACAGGGCAACTAAAAATTTATTGGAAATACTCCACTGTATGATCCGGTCAAGCATAAGTCCTAGGCTAGGGTAGTCTACAAAAGTCCAATGCCCCCCTTAGAACTAACTTAGTCCATTCTTAATTTTTCCTTAAGAAGTCTCGTTGAAGTCCAAACGGAAGGTGCTCCCCTTCCCTTTTTCACTGCTTACCGACAACCGGATGGAAGATTCTTGAGCTAATTTTTTGACAATTGCCAAGCCCAAACCGGTACCAGGAATTCCTTGATCCAAAGCTTCTTGAACCCGGAAAAAAGGATCGAAAATTTGTTCCAAGTATTCCGAAGCAATGCCTGCACCCCTATCCACCACCTCTATGAATGCCTCTTTTTCTTTACCAACGCGAAGGTATACCTCCCCTCCATGTTGTGAATACTTGACGGCATTCTCCAGGAGATTTTGCAAAATCATCTCCAAAGACTTTTCATTGGTACGCACGTAGATCGGAAGGCTCACTAAGGATTGGAATTTGATCTCCTGAGACTGTTCTGTCGAAACCTTATCTGCCAATTCTTCTAAAAAAGTGATGAGCTCCAGCTCTTCTTTCACCAAATTTTTCCCATTTTCCACCCGAGCCAAGGCAAGTAATTGGTCAAGCATGGCGCTCATCCGGTCAATACTCACCAAAGCAGTTTTTACTTTCGACTCGTACTCTTCAGTCGATCTTGGCTTACGAATCAATACTTCTAAAGTGCCTCTCAATACGGCGAGGGGAGTACGTAACTCATGGGAAGCATCCGAAGTAAACTGCTTTTCGCGTTGCAAAGCCTGTTCTAGACGTCCCAATAAATTATTGATGGCTCGAGTCAATTGCCCTATTTCGTCATTGGTACCAGTCTCAGGTACACGCTCGTTCAAATTTTGCTGAGTGATTTGATTGGTCTTTTGGCTAATGATTTCAAGGGGCTCGATGCTTTTCCCCGCCAAATAGCGCATGCTCAGGTAGAGCGAAACGAGTATCAATGGATAAATCAACAGCAAAACATTCCGCAGATTGTCCAAGAGTTCACGAGAATCAGCAAAGGATTTGGCTAGCAACAAGTAACCTTCCTGTTTACCAGCTGTAAGTAATGGAATCTGACGCTGTCGTACCTCTCGAGAACCAATTTTCTGAGTCCACGCTTCTTCTGCTGCCGCCTTTTCTGGTGAAAAATTGAGGTGATTTTCTCCCAAATTAGGGGATCGATCCATGGAATTTCCTTCCAAATCGACTATTTCTATGAAAATTGGGTTGAGTTGGAGCTGCCTGTGCTCCATCTGTTCCCACTCATTCATGTGTAGAAACCGGATTTTTCCATTTACTAAAAATATTTCTCCCTTATGCTTATCAAGCTCAAGTTGAAGTTCTCGATCAATGTTTCGAACTACGGTAAAGTTGGCCACCAGATAAATCAGAAGAAATACCAACGAAAAGATCAGGGCTGTGACCCAGGTCAACCTTCTCGCAATCCGCTCTTTGTAGGAGGTATTCATAATTCTTTGGCCATGTACCCCACCCCACGGATGGTCTGAATATAGTCTTCCCCTTTCTTTAACTGGAGCTTTTTTCTCAAGGAATTGATAAAAACATCAATGATACCCGTGTTGTAGTCAAAATGAATGTCCCAGACACTTTCAATAATTCGGGTCCGTCTGCACACCTTGTTTTTGTTGCGGACCAAATATTCGAGTAGAGCAAATTCCTTTTGTGTCAACGGCACTTCCTTGCCTTCCAAAAGGACCAAATGTTTTTCTGGCTCCAAGACAATGGGGCCAAGGGTCAGTTTTTCTTCAGTTTGTACCTGGTTACGCATCTGAACACGTATACGAACCAGAAGCTCTTCAAAATGAAAGGGCTTTTTGATGTAATCATTTGCCCCATTTTGCAAGCCAAAGACCGTTTCATCCACGGTATCTTTGGCCGTTAAAAAAATGATGGGGGTAGTGGGATACTCCTTGCGAAACAGCCGAGTGAGCTCGATTCCACTCATGCCTGGTACCATCCAGTCTAGCAATAGTAAATCGTAATTTCCGGAAAGGGCCAATTCCAAACCCAACTTTCCATTGTCAGCTACATCCACGGCAAAGGCTTCTTCTTCCAATCCCTGCTTTAAGAAATTGGAAATCCCTTGCTCATCTTCTACTACTAGGATTCTCATGCTGTAAATTTTCCCTATTTTTTGGAAAATCTACGATACCTACTCAAAAAAATCGAATCAATAGAAGTCCAATTGAACATCTAAGGCATTGTATACACTGCAGGTCATTATCTTACTTCTGATTATTTTCAGCTTTTGGCCCCCTCTTTTTCTTGCGCTTGTTCCACCAAATCAAGGTTCCGGTGATTGGAAGAGAAGTTGCAATCGCACAAGCTACCAGCCATAAAAACTTGGTGAACTGACCGAAAATTTCTCCTGTGTGCAGGGCTTTTACCGACTTGCCAATTTGTTGACGAATCGGTAGTTCTCCAAAAAGCACCTTCTCCTTTAATTCTAAGGTTTGTGGGTTCAACTTCAGTTGATCTGCTCCTGCTCTCGCAAAAAATCCGGTTCGAGATTTACTCACCAAAAGATCACCTTGCGGTTCTTCAGGCAAGGTAAGTTTTACCACCCCAGCATAGTTCAAGTGCTGATTCGCTGCTGCGAGGGCTTCATCAAGAGAGATGATTTGGGGTTCAGAGATAGCGGTAGAATCTTCTACAACCGACTCGGTGGTGCTCGATTCTTTGGATTTATCCTCCTTCTTTTCTTCTTTCGGCGCTTGGTAGGTATCCCAAGTTTTCTGCCAGGCCGTCTTGTACCAGCCAAAAGACCAGAAAGGACCAGTCAGGGCCATGATAAAAAGCGCGAAGATCGAGTAAAAAGCCAAGGTATTGTGCAAGTCATGGTTGATCCGCTTCCAGTTGCCTGACCATTTGACAACCAATCCTTGTTTCCAGTTTTTGGCTTTTTTGGGAAGCCAAAGGAAAATCCCCGTGAGCACTCCCAGAAGAAACAAGGAAGTCGCTATTCCATTGATTAATCGACCCAATTCTTGGTTGGTCATGCTAGCAAGTATAGGTGCCTCCACCTTGTCCAAAAGCAACCAGCGGTGCAAGGAAAAGACATAGCCCATGAACTCCTCAGAAGATGTTTTCTTGCTGTTGTCTGCCAAGACTTTTCCAGTGTAAGGATCTACAAAATAGGTAATTGCTTTCTCCTCCCCCTCTCCTTTTACTTGAAACTGGACTGTCCTGTCAGCTTCTGAGTAGGCAGTAACCCCAACAAGCTTGCCTTGTTCAAGTGGTGCAAGACCAGTTTTTAATTCCTCTAATGTTTTAGGATTCCCTTGTCCAGAGGCAAAATACTGCTCAGAATCAAAAAATTCTCGGATTTCTGTGTTGTAAACATAAAGAGTCCCTGTTAAACATACAGCAATGACGATAACTGCGCTAAGCAAACCAGCATACAAATGTATATCATTGAGAAATTGTCGAATGGGCTTCCACATACCGGGTTGTTTTTATTTGGAACAAATCTAAACAAGACTTTTATTTCTTTTGGATAAAGGCGCTTCTTTTTTTAGCAAATTAATTTTAGCCCAGGACATTCGACTTTAAGATGAATGAACTTTTCGCTGTTTTGGTATATTTAAGAAATTTTACCGATTATGTATTTGTCTAAAATTATTTTTCCAGCAATACTTCTGTTTACGCTATTTTCCTGTCAGGAAAAAAATCAAGGGCCGGATCCACGACTGGAGCAGCCCGAACAATTTAAAAAACTTTTGGAAGCACATGGAGATTGGGTACAATGGGTAGACGCCAAGTCCTTCTCCTTTGCGATGGTACATGAGACTACCCTAGAATGGGAAAATCATTACTTAGACCTCAAAGATGGTAGGGTACGCATCGATGCAGACCTTTTTCAAGCTGGAAATGATGGGGAGCAAGTTTGGGTGAGCCCTAACCGGCAAGCTTTCCCAGGAAATTCGGTGCGCTTTTACCACAACTTGTATTCTACATTTCTCAGTATCCCTTATGTACTGACCGATACCTTGGTGACGATCACCCCTTTGGATAACCGCGTATTTAATGGCATCAGCTACCCGACACTGGAAGCAAAAGTGAAAGATGGAAAACTATTAGGGCCCTCCAACCGCTATGAACTTTTGATCGACCCAACTACAGGGCAGTTGGCATGGGTGCTATTTGCAGTCATATTTTACGACAAAGGAAATCAGGTGCAAGAAGCATTGAAATATGAAGACTATCGAGATGCAGGTGGCTTAATCTTCCCACGTGTAATTACGGGTTACCAAATCGAAAATGATTCAAGTACACGAATCCGCTACCAAACCAGTTTCTCGGATGTGTTTTTAGTCAAAGACGAACTGGAAAATGATTTATTTGAGATGCCCAAAGGAGCTGTAAAATCCAATTAATATCGAGAACGGATTGAAACCTCAATTAGGTTCATAAAAAAAGGAGACAAGCTTTTGTCTCCTTTTTTTATGCTTTGCTACTCCTTAGGAAATCACTGAACCTGGGGAGGTTACCTCGTGTGGCTGGAGCAACTTCAATTTCCCATTGGTATCTGCTGCCATCAAGATCATCCCTTCACTGTCAATCCCCATCATTTTACGTGGCGCCAAATTGATCAGCATCGTCACTTGCTTGCCCACCAAAAATTGAGGATCAAAATGCTCCGCAACACCGCTCAAAACGGTACGGTGACCCAATCCAGTGTCTACCTTCAGCTTGAGCAACTTCTTGGACTTCGGCATCGCTTCCACCTCAAGGACCGTCACCACGCGCATGTCTAACTTTGCAAAATCATCGTAAGTAATCAGTTCCTTCATTGCAGGAACAGGGAGTTCAGTAGCTTCATTCATTTTTTTAGCGTTTACAAGTTTCTGAATTTGTCTCTCAACTACTTCATCTTCAATTTTTTCAAAAAGGAGTCCAATCTCCCCTAAAGCTCGATTGGATTGAATCAAATTTCCATTTCCCGCATCCGCCCAGGTAGTGGCTTGCATCCCAAAGGTGCGGTACAGCTTTTGGGCGGTAAATGGCAGGAAGGGCTCAGATAGAATGGCCAAATTGGCTGCTACATTCAATGCAATATTTAGAATAGTCTGGGTACGAGCCACATCTGTTTTAACCTCTTTCCAAGGTTCGGTATCCGCCAAGTACTTATTCCCCATTCTGGCCAAATCCATCATCAAGCCCTGAGCTTCTCGGAATCGGAACCGTTCAATTGAAGCCGCGATTTTCTCTGGAAAACCTTCAAGCTCGTGGAGAACCTCCTGATCTATGCCTCGCAATTCTCCTCGGGTAGGCACAATTCCATCAAAAAACTTTTGGGTAAGCACCACCGCCCGATTCACAAAATTACCGTAGATGGCCACCAATTCAGAATTGGTTCTAACTTGAAAATCCTTCCAAGTAAAATCATTGTCCTTCGTCTCTGGTGCATTAGCTGTCAGTACATACCGAAGTAAATCCTGCTGCCCTGGAAATTCTTCCAAGTATTCGTGGAGCCAGACTGCCCAATTTCGGGAAGTTGAGATCTTGTCTCCTTCCAAATTTAAAAACTCATTCGCAGGCACATTGTCCGGAAGAACATACCCTCCATGGGTTTTTAAGATGGCTGGAAAAATGATGCAGTGAAATACAATATTATCCTTCCCAATAAAGTGGACTAATTTGGTGTCTTCTCCTTTCCAGTAGGGTTCCCAATCAATTCCTTTCTCTTTTGCCCACTCCTTGGTAGCAGAGATATAGCCAATCGGGGCATCAAACCAAACATACAGCACCTTCCCTTTGGCACTGGAAAGAGGTACCGGAATACCCCAATCTAAATCTCGTGTCATGGATCTAGCTTGGAGTCCCTCTCCTGCCTCAAGCCAGGAGCGGCATTGGCCAAGCACATTGTTTTTCCAATCGTCCCCATGCTCTTCTAAAACCCATTTTTTCAAAAAATCTTGGTAGCGAGCCAAATCCAAAAACCAATGGGTCGTATCCTTCAGGATGGGAGTTCGACCACTCAACTTGGACTTAGGATGAATCAAATCGGTGGGACTAAGCGAGGTTCCACATTTCTCACACTGATCCCCATAGGCGTGCTCATTGCTACATTTAGGACAAGTGCCTTCGATGTAGCGGTCGGCAAGAAACTGGTCTGCTTCCTCATCGTAATACTGAGCTGTAGTTTGCTCTAGAAATTCCCCCTTTTGGTACAGATTCGTAAAAAACTCCTGAGCCGTCTCGTGATGGATGGGAGCAGAAGTACGAGAATAATGGTTGAAGCTAATCCCAAATTGCTCAAAGCTCCCCTTCATCATCTCGTGGTAATGATCCACGACCTGTTGAGGTGTCTTCCCTTCCTTAGCTGCTTTGATTGTAATCGCTACGCCATGCTCATCGGAGCCACAGATGTAGGCCACATCTCTGCCTTGGGACCGCAAGTAGCGCACATAAATATCAGACGGAATATAGCAGCCTGCCAAGTGACCAATGTGCAGTGGTCCATTTGCATAAGGCAAGGCTGAGGTAACAGTATAACGTTTAAATTTGGTGTCGCTCATCTGGGTAGGGTATCGTTGCTAGAAAAAACAACTGCTTTTTCTGTAACTAGCGTACAAAGATAGAAAATTCAAGGGAAGCCTGTAATCCAAAAACGCTATAAAATCCTTGTGAGGGCAATTCCTCTCATATTCGGGATTTACCGAAAAAAATGAAGGCATAATTCACTACACAGCGCAATTTCTTGAGCCTTAACCCTTATTTTTAGGGTAGAAATTTTAGCATTGAATGACCCACGCTGAAGCCGAACATCGGATCCAAGAACTCACCCAACAGCTCAATTACCACAATCAGCTGTACTACCAAGAAAGCCGTACGGAAATTTCTGATTTTGAATTTGACCAACTTCTAGAAGAGTTGATCCGTTTGGAAAATGCATTCCCCGACTTACTGCATCCTGATAGTCCTAGCCAGCGCGTAGGAGGTACTATCACCAAAGAATTTCAGACTGTTGCCCATGAGTCACGCATGTTATCTTTAGGCAATACCTACTCGGTAGAGGAATTAATCGCTTTTGATGAACGTATTGTCAAAGGTTTGGGCGATATCAATTACGAATATTTTTGTGAAATGAAGTTTGATGGGGTAGCCATCTCACTCGTCTATGAAAATGGAACTCTCGTACGCGCGGTAACCCGTGGCGATGGCACCAAAGGAGATGATGTCACTGCGAATGTAAAGACCATCCGGAACATCCCTTTGAGGATTCAGGGAGAATCCATTCCAAATCGTTTTGAGGTTCGGGGCGAGATTTTTTTACCTATTAAGGAATTTGAAAAGATTAATTCCGAGCGGGAAGCAAAGGGAGATGCCCTTCTTGCCAATCCAAGGAATGCCGCTTCAGGCACCCTCAAAATGCAGGACAGTAGTGTGGTAGCCAAGCGTAGACTCAATTGTTATTTCTACCAGCTACTAGGTGATGATTTGGAAGTAAATCAACATGATCAAGCGATTCACCTGTTAGAAAGCTGGGGATTCAACGTGTCCCCCACCTACCAAAAGGCAAAAACCATCGAAGAAGTATTTGCCTACATTGAATCTTGGAGGGAAAAACGTTTTGAATTGCCTTTAGATACGGATGGTGTCGTAATCAAAATCAACGACTACCAGCAACGCGAAGAGCTTGGTTTTACTGCTAAAATTCCCCGTTGGGCGATTGCTTACAAATACAAAGCAGAAAGTGCGGAAACAGAGTTACTCTCCATCACCTATCAGGTGGGGCGAACTGGAGCCATCACACCAGTGGCCAATCTGGCACCGGTACAACTTGCTGGCACCACCGTTAAACGCGCTTCCTTGCACAATGCAAATGAAATTGAGCGACTAGATCTCCATGTGGGCGATTTTGTTTCCGTAGAAAAGGGAGGGGAAATCATACCAAAAATCACGGCAGTTAATCCCAAAAAACGAAGAGCAGGCGCAGCAGCTATTGTCTACATCAGCCAATGTCCGGAATGCGGAAGTACCTTGGAGCGGAAAGAAGGGGAAGCCAAACACTATTGCCCAAATGCCGCTGCATGTCCTCCGCAGATCCTTGGGCGCATCGAACATTTTGTAAGTAAGCGAGCCATGGACATTGATTCCATGGGTACAGAACGAATTCGCGCCTTGATCGATCAAGGATTCATTCGCAACTATGCGGACATCTACAATTTGGACAGCAAGCAACAGGAACTACTTGGGCTGGAGATGAGTCAAGACCAATACGAACGGGAAGTCAATGGATTACTATACATCTCCTTGGAGAAGGTTTTGTTTGCGCTCACAGAAGGAATTTCTTTGAAGCAAATCCAAGACTTCCTCCTGGAAAATACCCATCTCCCCCTTCGGGATCGGATCCGCGCTTTTCAGGCGCAACTGAAAGCATGGAAGAAAAAAGTGCCCTCAAATGTAGGAATGGTCGATTTTTTACTGCAAAATCTAGATGCTCATGTGGAATTGATGAAGGTGGAAGACTATATTCCAGTTGCGGTAATCTTGGAAATATTCCTAGGCCGAAGGGTAGAGTTTGAACAAATCTTGGAAGCCAGCAAAAAGCATGGCACCATTCACACCATCCTCCTTGATCTTCAGCTCAGTCTTCCTGACGAACTTCAAGAGCGAATCAAAAAACTAAAAGCCAATACCTTCCAGGAAGGAGTTATCAGTAACATGATGGAAGGAATTTTTGCTTCCAAATCCCAGAATTTTGACAAAGTGCTTTTTGCCCTAGGAATACGAAATATCGGTGAAAACACAGCGCAGCTCCTTGCGAAGCATTTTGGAACTCTCGAGAAACTTCAAGCCGCAAGTGTAGAGGAATTGCTAGAAATCAATGGTATAGGTGAAACCCTAGTGCAAAGTCTTCAAGAGTTCTTTGCCCAACCGTCTAACCTTGACATTATCGCCCAATTGAAGGCCCAGGGCTTGAATTTTGAAATGCAGGGAGGTGAAATTGTGGCGCTTGGCAATGCCCTTGATGGTAAAAAGATCCTGGCCTCAGGCAAATTAAATCATTTCAAACGAGAGGAGATTGTCACCTTTGTACAAGCCCATGGAGGACAGTACCTTAGTTCGGTTTCCAAGAATCTAGACTTTATCATCGAAGGAGAAGAAATGGGACCAAGCAAAAAAGAAAAGGCTCAGAAGTTGGGCATTCCTTTGTTGTCAGAAGAGGAGTTTTTGAAACTCGTACAGGCTTAATTGCTCGAGAAATACTTGATTGCAAAAAATAGATTGTCTGAAAATAATGAATTTTTGGGGATGGAAAATTCCACTCAGACCCTACTTACGAGCACCTTGTCGATCCGTTGTCCATCTTTGTCTACGACCTCAAGTTTGAGTTTTTCGACAATAACAGTATCGCCCACATTGGGAATCGAACCACTTTGATGTAGGATTAAGCCTGCCAAAGTGGTGAAATTTTTATTTTGGTAAGAGATTTCAAAGTCGAAGTACTTCTCGAAATCGATCAAGGAATACTGTCCATCGATCAACCAAGAGCCATCTTCCCGTTCCACGATTTCGTAATCCGTTTGATCCATTTCCGTGGACTCCCCTACGAGTGCGTCTACCACATCATCCATGGTCACCATGCCCACGGTGACACCATACTCATCGATTACCAATCCATAATGCAGGCGATGTGCCTTAAAGGATTCCAAAGCCTGGTAGGCAAACATACTTTCATTCAAAAATAGGGGGGTCTTCGCAATTTTTTTCAAATCAAATCCTTCCTGAAGGCTGGAATCGAAGAGGTCTTTTACCAGCACCATCCCGACGATTTGATCCAAGTCCCCCTCCTTGCAAAGTGGATAGGCTGAATGTTTTTCTTCACTGATTTTCAATCGAACCACTTCTTCGGTGTCAGTCGTGTTGAAAAATACCAATTCATTTCGATGGGTGAGCAAGGTATTGATCCGTCGATCGCCCAACTCAAAAACTCGCTCCACGATGTCCTGCTCTATATCCATGATTTCGCCTCCCTCCGCACTTTCTTTGATGAGGGCCTTTAATTCTTCCTCGGAAATTTTACTATCAGAAGTTCGCTTGATTTGAAAAACCCAGAGCAAAAAATCATTGGAAACAGTCAAAAGCCAAACAAAAGGACTGGTCAACTTGGACAACCAAAGCATAGGTTTAGCCACACGTAAAGCAATCTGCTCTGGAAAGGTCATACCCAGTCTTTTGGGGAATAACTCACCCAAAACAATCGAGAGGTAAGTAATCAGCACCACGACAAGACCAACTGCAAGGGTGTTTGCATAAGGCTGCAAAAAAGGAATCTGTAAAAGCAATGATTCTAGGTCATCCGTGATATTTTTTCCCCCATATACCCCCAGCAAAACACCGATAAGCGTAATGCCAATTTGCACGGTAGACATGAATTTGGTTGGGTTCTCAGAAAGCGCTAAGGCCTCCTTAGCACCCAACTTTCGCTGCTTTTTTAGACTCTCCAACTTGAACTTCCGAGAAGAAACAAGGGATAATTCTGCCATGGCAAAGACGCCATTTAATACGACTAGCAGGAGGATGATTACAATTTCCACTGGAAGAAAAATGAGGATACAGCTATAAATTTAACCTAAAATACTTCTTTTTTTATGCAGTAGTATAAAATCGAACAATTCAGGGTTTATACTTGGTCGATAGAATGCGAGTTTACGCTCATTTCTAATTTCTCAAACTTACTCCATACAGGAATCGAAGATTTAAGGTGATAGGTGTTTCAGACACGTTTGATTATCAGCCAAATTACGGGTCCTCTTCGCAAAAAAACCAGCCAAGACCCTATATTTGCTATTGATTTAAAAACTTCCACATGAACGCATTCAAAGGTCTCGGAGTGGCGCTAGTCACCCCATTTCAAGAAGATCAACGTATTGATTTTGATAGTTTAAAGCGCTTAATCGACCATGTAATCGCGGGCGGTGTGGACTACTTAGTTGTCCTCGGTACAACAGGTGAGTCGGCAACGCTCACTGCATCAGAAAAGATCCAGGTGCTCAAAGCCTCCGTGGAATACAATAAGGGACGCGTTCCACTGATGCTTGGCCTGGGTGGAAACGCTACGCAGAAACTTGTTGACGAAATCGAACAAACCGACTTTTATGGAGTCGCAGGAATTTTATCTGTAAGTCCCTATTATAACAAACCTACACAAGAAGGAATCATTGCACATTACCGTGTCTTGGCGGATGCATCTCCAGTACCAATGGTATTGTACAACATTCCAGGACGTACCATGTCCAACATGACTACAAGCACCACCCTTACACTTTCCCATCATCCCAATATCATTGGAATTAAGGAGGCGAGTGGCAATATAGAGCAATGCATGAATATCGCTGCCTCCATGCCAAAAGACTTCTTACTCCTCTCTGGTGATGATCTCCTCACCAAACCCATTCAAAGTATCGGGGGAAGTGGAGTGATTTCTGTTTTGGCAAATTCCATTCCAGCTACCTTTAAATCCCTGTTGGAAGGAGATGAAACTTCCTCCCTTCAAGCAGCTTTTTCAATCCTAAAGCTAAATGGATTGATGTATGAAGAAGGAAATCCCGTAGGTATAAAAAATCTATTGTTGCATCAAGGAATCATTCAAACGGACCAAGTACGGCTACCCATGATGCGTGCTAGCCAAGGGTTGAGTGAAAAAATCCGCTTGGCAAAGCCGAACTAGATTATGCATCCTCTATCCGTATTACAACTTACTACCTCCATACAGCAGGTCCTAGAAAAAGAGCTGGAACCTTTGGTATGGGTAGTGGGAGAACTAGCGGATTTCAGACAAGCGCCTCAGGGACATGTGTACTTTGAGTTGGTGGAGAAACAAGGAAACCAGATTCAGGCAAAGGTACGAGCCAATCTCTGGCAGTTTACCTACCGCGGTGTCGCTGCCAAATTTGAAGCTGTTACTGGCACCTCTCTCAAAAACGGAATGAAAGTCCTGGCTCAAGTGAGTGTGACCTACCATCCGGTCTATGGACTGAGCCTCAATGTAAAAGACATTGATCCTTCCTTTTCTTTGGGGGAACGGGCACGTATTCGACAAGAAACAATAACCAAACTGACACAAGAAGGTTGGATCGGTCAAAATGCCAAACTACCTCTCCCCTTAGTCATTCAACGAATCGCAATCATCTCCAGTGCCACTGCCGCGGGATACGGCGATTTCATCAATCAAGTGGATGGAAATCCACAAGGTTACAAGGTGTACTACCAACTTTTTCCTTCCCTCATGCAAGGCAATGAGGCAGTAGATAGCCTCTTAGTGGCCCTCGACGAAGTAGCCAACCAAGCAGAAAAACTTCAGTTGGATGCCCTAGTGATTATTCGAGGAGGTGGCGCTCAGCTGGACCTAGATTGTTTCGATGATTACCGTTTGGCTATCAAAATAGCCAATTTTAAACTCCCTATTTTGACAGGAATAGGGCATGAACGAGATGAAACGATCGCTGATCTGGTTGCACATACCCCGCTGAAAACACCCACTGCTGTTGCTGAATTTATTCTCTCCAGCTTTCGTGAATTTGAGGAAGGAATGGGCATAATGGCCCAAAGACTGGATCGGATCACTCGATCCACGTTTAAAGGAGAAGGACAAAAACTTCAAGGCTATAGCCTGCGCATTTTAGGAGAGAGTAAGTCGCAGCTAGTCCGAGAAGCAGAAAAAATTCGAAATCTAGGAATGAGGATACAGCTAGCTGGAAAGAATGGAGCAAAGCAGGAAAATAGCAAACTGGAACAGCGACAGGAGCAGTTGAAGAAAGGCTTGCGGCATTTTTTGAAAAGCCAGCAAGACAGACTTACGCAACAAGAGAGCAGCAGCAGGCAATTGGACCCAAGCAGCCTACTCCAGAAGGGATATACACGCACGGAAACCAAGTGTATCCCCATACACTTGACTACCTTGGCTCCTGGAGATCCCATCGTGACCCATACTTTCAATCAAAAAATTAGCAGCACAATCAATCAAATTGAAAAAAAATGAAAGACTATACCTATAATCAAGCGATGCAACGATTGGAAACAATCCTTGCTCAATTAGAAGAGGGTTCTGCCTCAGTGGATACCCTGTCAGAATTAGTCAAAGAAGCAGCGACGCTTGTTGCCTTTTGCCGTGAAAAACTAAGAACTACCGAAGAGGAAGTACATAAGGCCTTTGAAGGATTGTAATTCTATCCAACCCCGAAAAAAAAGATTAAACGCTTGGTGTACTTTCTATTACCTGCAAAAACTTACGAGGGATGCTTACCAATAAGTTTTGGTAAATCCCTGGAATTCGAATAAGGAAGTAATCCTTGTTCCCCTTTTCGATACACTCCCCTACCATATCCTCAAGTGATCCACCGATCACCTTTACTTTTTCTCCTGGAGCAATTTCAGAACCATCCGTTTCTATAGCTACTCCTGTAGCTACTACGCGTTGGATCGTTTCGACATCTTCGTCACGAATGATCGCATGCTCTCCAGAGAAGTGAACAAACTTTACAGCTCCAGGTATTTTTAAACAGTTCCACAGGTTATTCCGATGAGTTTTTACAAAAACATAGCCGTTAAATAAGGCCTTCTGCACCTTTTTTTTGCGGTCAGACCATTGCCTCAACTCCTCCACCATGGGTAGGTATACTTCCACTCCTTCCTCCACTAGCATGTCGGCTACTTTTTTTTCCGCCCGAGAACGGGTGTACATCACATACCATTTTAATTCCTGCATCTCTTATGGTTCATTGGGGGCACAAATTTAAAAAAATAGCTGTGTTTTAAGTAAAAAAACGAAAAAACCCCTGGAACAGGATTCCAAGGGTTTGATCAAAAAAACCACCAACCTAAACAGGGATGTTTTACCTACGAAGCTTGATAGCAAGTTTATCAGTAAGCAAATACATCACTGGAACTAGTACTAACGTAATAACCGTCGCAAAGGTTAACCCAAATATTACAGTCCAGGCCATAGGACCCCAGAAGGCTGCATTATCGCCTCCCACATAGAACTGAGGGTCAAATTCGCTTAAAAGTGTAGCGAAATTGATATTCATTCCAATGGCCAAAGGGATCAATCCTAGGACTGTGGTGATGGCGGTCAAGAGCACAGGACGAAGTCTTGTTTTTCCTGCCTCCACAATACTTGCTATTAAATCTGGTAGCGCTAGGTAATTTCCTTTTTGGATACCCAATTCCTCGCGCTTCCTTGCACGCACCAAATCAGTGTAATCTATCAATACAATCGCATTGTTTACCACTACACCAGCCAAGGAAATAATTCCAATGCCAGTCATAATGACTACAAAGTCCATGTTGAAAATCACCAAGCCTAAAAACACACCAATGGTACTAAATAGAACCGAGGTCATGATAATAAAGGGACTAACTACCGAATTAAATTGAGCTACTATTATCAAGAAGATCAATGCAATTGCAATTCCAAGGGCTCGAAGTAAGAAAGCTTGTGATTTAGCTTGTTCCTCTTGCTCCCCGGTAAACTTCACTGTAATCCCTTCAGGTACTGGAAAAGCTGCCATTACCTCCTTGATTTGACCATTGATTTCAGTAGGATTGTATCCATCTAGCACGTTGGAAAACATCGTTACCACTTTCTCCGAGTCCTTTCTTTTTACAGAACCATAAGTTGATCCATATTGGATATCTGCTACCGCGGATATTGGAACTTCGCGCTTGTCACCAAATTTATCCCGAAACCCAATCTTTTTGTTAATCAAGGTATTGATGTCGTAGCGAGAGTCTTCATCCAAGCGAAGAGTTATGGGATAATCTTCCTCCCCTTCCTTGTATTTGGATACTTCCATTCCAAAAAGAGAAGTTCGCAACTCCATGGCTATGCTGGATGTAGATAGTCCAAATCTTTTTGCCTTTTCTCGATCGATGCGTACTACCACTTCTGGACTTCCCAAAGAAAGATCTGTTTTGAGCTCCTCCAATCCTTGAATGGAGTTCGACTCCAAATAGGCCTTGGATTCATCTACGTAAGCAATCAGTTGATTGTAGTTCTCGCCCACAAACTCAATGTTCACTGCATTTCCTACAGGTGGTCCATTCTCTTGTTTGTTTACTGTAATGAGTACCCCTGGATAATTTTTTACAAGCTCACGGATCACTTCCATGGCCTCATTGGTATCAATTCCCTCACGGAAAATGTAGTCCACAAATCCAATGGTGATTTTTGCTTTGTGTGGTGTAGATTGAATGCTTGGTCCTTGGGTTGGATCACTGGTTCCAACCCCTACTTGTGTGATGACCGATTCAATAATACCTCCATAAGGCTCTAGTTCTTTAACCACTTCATCCTCCATTTTATCCACGAAGGTATTAGTGGCTTCGATACTCGTTCCCATAGGAAACTCCACAAATACATTGACTAATTGAGGCTGATTGTCAGGAAAAAACAAAACTTTTGGAGACCTTACCCCTAACAATACAATGGAAAGGAGAAACAATCCCAGGGTTCCCAATAGAAACTTAGTCGGATTTTTTCCTCTCAAAGCAAAAGTCAACAAGGCTTCGTAACTATTTTCAAGCTTCTCTAAAAACACTGCTTGAAACCAACCTACCGCTCTTCTTAGGTAAAAGACATACAAAAGCGTGAGTACAGAGGAAACAATGGAAAGTGACCCAAGGGTATTCCAACCCATCAGGTAAAAAACCAGGGCCAGCACCCCAAGAAATCCAGCAACTCGCAAAGAGTTCTTCTTTGGCTTTCCTTGGGTCATGTCTTCAATCTTCATGTACATGGATGTCATCACAGGATTGATGACCAAGGCAACAAACAAGGATGCTGACAAAACAATAATGAGCGTGATAGGTAGGTACTTCATAAACTCCCCAATCAAATCATCCCAAAATATCAAAGGTAAAAATGCTGCCAGCGTAGTCAGCGTAGAGGTAATGATCGGCCATGCTACCTCGCCCACACCTTCTTTAGCCGCTTGAACGGCAGGCTTGCCCTCTTGCATCATGCGATAGATGTTTTCCACGACCACGATTCCATTGTCCACCAACATTCCCAAAGCAAGAATGAGTGAAAATAGAACCATCAAATTCAAGGAAATACCAAAGGCATCTAAAATCAGGAAGGAAATAAACATGGATAAAGGAATAGCCGATCCCACGAAAAGTGCATTTCGAAAACCCATAAAAAACATCAATACCAAAACCACCAGGATGATTCCAAAAATAATGGAGTTCTCCAAGTCGCTTACTTGAGTTCTGGTTTGCTTACTTTGATCGTTAGTAATGGATATCTCTACATTTTCTGGGAATCGATTGGCCTTCGTAGTCTCAATGATCTCCTTGATTTTGTCCGCAGCATCGAGCAAGTTTTCTCCACTTCGCTTGACCACGTTGATGGTGATTACCGGAAGATTTTTACTGCGTGCATAGGAAGTCCTATCTTTGAAGGTATCCTTAATTTCAGCCACATCCTTCAAATACACGATTTTCTGCTGGTCTGTTTTGACGATAATTTCCTCCAAGTCCTTTGGACTGGTAAATTCTCCATCTACGCGAAGCGTGCGTTCAAAGTCTCCATTCTTGATGCTACCACCAGATGCAGTCAAATTTTCGCTCTGAATTGCACCAGAAATATCACCGAAACTTACTCCCATGGATTCCATTTTGTAGGGATCCACATTGATTTGAATCTCACGCTCTACAGTACCCGCAAGGTCTGCCTTGGAAATTTCCGGCAGCTTCTCGATCGCATCCTCTAGGTATTCCCCATAGCGCTTCAACTCTTGCTCCGAATAGGGCCCAGAAATATTGACGTTCATGATGGGAAAATCCGAGGTGTTCACTTCCACTACATCAGGATCTTGATTCAAGTCAGTAGGAAGTTCACTCTTTGACTTATCAACCGCGTCTTTTACATCTTGAATGGCTTTGGCAAGTTCTACTCCAGGCGTAAACTCAACTACAATGGAAGAAAAGTCCTGTACCGAGGTAGATTTGATATCCTTTACATTATTCAAGGACTTCAATTCTTTTTCAATAGGCCTGGTAATCAGGTTTTCCATGTCCACAGGCGAGTTACCTGGGTAAGGAGTCCCGATATATACTGTAGGAATAACGATTTCTGGAAAACTTTCCTTGGGCATGGTTCGGTAGGCACCTAATCCAAGCACCGTAATGATCAGAGTCAAAATAATGATCGAGGTAGAGTTGTCCACGCTGAAGCTGGACAATCCAAACTCTCGGATCGTATTCGATTTTTGAGGAGTATCCATAATTACTGCTTCGCTACGTTCACACTAAAATTATCTCCAACTTCACGGAAACCTTTGTCAACAAGGATTTCTGTACCTAGAAGACCTTCCACGATTTCCGTTTGCTCCCCTGAGGTGTATCCACGCTTCACGTATTTTTTCTTGGCAATGCCATTCTCAACCGCAAAAAGGTAATCGCCCTTTGTGTCTGCAAGAATTAATTGAGACGGAACAACTACAGTTTCGCTATTCTTGTAATCCTGGATTTTCAATACCGAAATCATATTCGGCTTCACTTCTGGAAGGCTAGGTAAGAAAACTTCTACTTTGAAGGTGCGGTTATTTGGGTTAATGATCGCACCCGTAGCAGATACTTTTGTAGTGATCGTTTTGTTGATGGATGGGAAAGTAATTTCCACAGAATCACCTTTAGCCAAAGCACCGATGTAGCTTTCGGAAATATCTGCCTCAATGAAGAGGTCACTTTCTCCTACAAACTGGAACATTGGAGTTCCTGGCTGCACCAACTCCCCTACACGCACGCGAACAGTTTCAACAGTTCCATTGAAAGGAGCTTTGATAGTAGATTTACTCAATTGCGTCTTCAAAGATGCTAGGCTTTTCTCCAATCCTTCTTTTCTGCTTTTCGCCTCCAGATATTGGATTTCTGTACCGATTTTTTGGTTCCAAAGTCGCTCCTGCTTTTCAAAAACCGTTCGTGCCAAAGACAAGCCGTTCTCCAATTCCTCGATACTGCGTTGGATGGCTTCAGAATCTACCTTTGCCAAAACTTGACCTTTGGATACACGCATGCCTTCAATGGCTGGGATGTCCAATATTCTACCTAGCGTCTCGGAGCTGATGTTCACATTCTTTTTAGAAAGTACCGATCCGGTCACCTCCACAAAGTGGGTAAACTCTCCTTTTCTAGCAGGTACCGTAGTGATCAATAAGGGCTTTTTGGCAGCAGCAGCAAATGCCGGATCAGCAGCGATCAACTCGGCCTCCAAAGTTTTGATTTGCGTAGTCAACTCTGAAAGTTGGCTTTTTAGCGCTTCCAATTCAGCTTTTTTTGCTTCAAGGCCATCTCCTGCACAGGAGGCTATCCCTAACGAGAGGGCAAGCAAAGTGACAAAGTTTAAGAATGATTTCATAGGGATAAAATTGTGAGTGGTCGTTGGTTTAGTTTGTCAAATCAGGCTTCAACAAGCCTAGGGCTTTTTCAAGATTTATTTTGGAAATTAAGCCATCGTAGATGGCACCGAGGTAATTGATTTCTGCTTGGATCAAGGCCGCATCAGCCTCCACCACTTCAAGGTTGGAACCCACCCCTTCTTTGTATTTGATACGGGCAATTTGGTAGACCTCCGTGGCTAACTGCATGTTGGCTTCCTGCACCTTTAGGAGACTGAGATCATTTCTTAGGTTAGCCTTTGCAGCATACAATTCAGATTTAAAGGACTCTTTCAAAAAAGATCGCTGGTTTTCCAGTTGATTAATTTGGACACGATTCTTTTGGATTCGTGCTGCTTTGGCAAAGCCATCAAAAATGGGCACAGACATGCTAATGCCCACCAAGGAACTTCCAAACCAGTTGGATTTATTGAAAACACGATCCAATTCGTTACCTGCTCCACTTCTACGTGTATTTCCAATGAAGTTTATCCTTGGCATGTATTGGCTATGGTTATTTTTCAAATCCAAACCCGCAAGCGTAAGTTGTGTGGCCACTTGCTCCAATTCCACGCGCTCCTTTCCTTCTTCTCCAAGTAGCATAAGGGTCTCTTCTTTGGGAGACAACTCCTCAAGTGTCTCTGCGAGGAATACTTCATATTCCATCGGCATCCCCATTAGAAGCTTCAGAATTTGCTTACTGATATCCAATGCCGTTTGGCTTCGTTGCACCTGCGTGTAGGTATTGTTTCGCTGCACTTGAACTCGAGATACATCCACTTTTTCCACAAAACCTGCTTCCTGCAATGCGGTGGTTTCTTTGAGCAAGGTATCGATCCGAGACAAGTTGGCTTCGGCAAGGCGAATGCGCTGTTGATTCACCAAAACTCCGAAATAGGCCTTCTTTACATTTTCTACGACATCAATTTCAGCTTTTTGCAAATCCTTGTTAGTCAGTTCCAAAAGCGTTTTAGCTGCACGTAGTCCAACGAAAAATGAACCGTCAAAAATCATTTGGCTAACTGTCACACCCAATCCAGAAGAATAACTCACCCCAAATCGTGCCGGAATGACATCACTTGGATTAGAGGGATCCCCAAATGGCGGTTGATTGGGAAGAAATACCACTGGGATTCTTGGGTTGTAATCCAAGTTGTAGGCACCATTAATTTGTGGCAATCCTTGTGCGGTAGTTTCCTTGATGGTGGCTTTGGAAATCAGCAGCTGCAAGCGTGCATTTTTAGCATTTGGATTATTCTCCAAGGCATATATGAGGGCATCTTCAAGCTTCAATTCCACTAGCTGTTGAGCAGCTACTTTGGAAATGGTCAGCCCTACAAAAGCAAGCAGGAGTAGGTATTTTTTCATATACTAGTTGGTTTAATTCAATAGGTCTTTTTGTATTAAAAATGCTTGTCTTCCTTTCTCTGTAAAAATGCCATGGAGAAAGTGATCCAAAATCACGAGTTGCTCTTCAAGCAGATTGTATTCTGGATCAGCGAAATTTTTGGGATCAAATGCAGTGGTTATTTGACTTAAGCGAACTTTAGCGAGTATTCGAGAATCAATTTCAGGTCGGAAATACCCCAATTGCTTTCCAAGCTCCAGTACATTGATCAAATCCTTTTGTATGGTTTGATCCTTGAAGGATTCAAAAAGCTTCCAGGCCTCTGGATAAAATTTCTGGACCTCCAGGATCACTAGCGGATTGATGGAAGTAAGCCGATCACGCATCATTTGGGAGGTCTTTACTAGGTGCTCAATGACTCCATCCCCCTGTTCTAGAATAAAAGAAAGCTTCTGTTGATCTTCTTCCAAAATGGCCGAAAATACCGCTTTTACTAAATCCTTCTTGTCCTCAAACTCTTGGTAAATGGTCTTTTTTGAAATCCCTGCCTGTCTTGCAAGATCTTCCATTGTAAACGTTCGAACGCCAAAACGGGCAAATTGCTCAGTAGCTATCTCTAAAATTCTTTTCCTAGTCTCCACCGTTCTATGATAATTGGCTACAAAACTAAGGAAACTATTTATTTGTTCAAAGTTTCCATGGTTTTATTTAAAAATATTATTTCAAAATGGATTCTAAAATTTTCATTTTAAAGAATGTTTGATTAAAAATCTAATATATTTAGAATATAATTTTTTATAGACGATAAACAGTTTACTAATTATTTCCCTAAAAATCCTTTTTACAAAAGTTAATTTTACCATTAGGAAATTTTTCAAAGCCAGAGCTGGTAAACTTGCCTATCAAAACTTCGGCGTCATTTTGGAAGCATAAGGCTTTTTTTGCTTTGGGCATCGCCACCAAGACCTACTCGCCTTTGACAAATTCCAAACACCCAATCAATGCTTATTTTCCTGCTAAAGACCCAAAAAAAGAGTCCAATCTCTAAACCAAAACAACGAGAGCTAATCCGACCAAAGAGACAAAAACTTACCCTTACTTTTTACGATCTAAAAGCCAAATTCTTACCTTTGCAACTTACCCGCCCAAGGACATGATTTTCTTCTTTGAATCCCCTCAGAAACTCATATATGGAGTTCAAGTACCTCAGCCTCTGCACACAGAAGACTTACAAAAGTTAAGTTGGCTTTTTGGGGAGGCCAAAGCCATCCAAACGGATAAAATTAGCGGTACCTACTCAGGACCACGCAAAGAAATGATCACCCCCTGGTCTACCAATGCGGTAGAAATCACAGGAAATATGGGCATCCTAGGAATTCAACGAATCGAAGAATTTATTCCACTTCAACCCGGTGAGCAAATCGACCCCATGCTCCAAAAAGCATACGAGGGCTTGGATCAAGAAATTTTTGACATTCACCTCCAACCCGAGCCAGTCAAAGCCATTACAGACATTGCCTCTTACAACAAAAGCGAAGGCCTTGCCTTGAGCCAAGAAGAAGTCGACTACCTCAATCGGGTAGCCACACAACTTGGACGACCGCTCACTGACTCGGAAGTATTTGGCTTTTCACAGGTCAACTCTGAGCATTGCCGCCACAAGATCTTCAACGGTACCTTCATCATCGATGGCGAAGAAAAGCCAATGACACTTTTTCAATTGATCAAGGAAACCTCCAAGCAACATCCCAATCGGATTGCCTCGGCCTACAAAGATAATGTGGCTTTTATCCATGGTCCACGCATTCAACAATTCGCTCCTAAAACGCAGCATCAAGCAGATTTTTTTGAAGCCCGAGAAATCGACACCGTCCTCTCTCTCAAAGCAGAAACACATAACTTTCCCACTACCGTGGAGCCCTTCAATGGTGCTGCTACTGGTGCAGGTGGAGAAATCCGTGACCGTCTCGCTGGAGGCACGGCTTCCATCCCACTTGCCGGTACAGCCGTATACATGACTTCCTACGCTCGGTCAGAAGCAGGACGTAGCTGGGAAAAAAATCTACCCAATCGCCCCTGGCTGTACCAAAGCCCAATAGACATCCTCATCAAGGCCTCCAATGGCGCCTCTGACTTTGGGAATAAATTTGGTCAACCCCTCATCGCTGGCTCGGTACTTACCTTCGAACACGAAGAAAACGAGAAACAGCACGGTTTTGACAAGGTCATCATGCTTGCGGGTGGAGTAGGATTTACCAACGCCAAATACACCAAAAAAGCGGAGCCCAAGGCTGGCGACCAAATCGTAATCATGGGCGGGGACAACTACCGCATCGGCATGGGTGGATCCGCAGTATCTTCCTTGAATACGGGCGAACTATCCAATGCCATCGAACTGAACGCCATCCAACGATCCAATCCGGAAATGCAAAAGCGCGTTTCCAACGTGATTCGTGCCATGGCAGAGAGCGAAAATAATCCAATCGTCTCGATCCACGATCACGGCGCAGGAGGACACCTCAACTGCCTCTCTGAATTGGTCGAAAGCACCGGAGGTACGATTCACATTGACCAGCTTCCTGTAGGAGACCCTACGCTATCTGCCAAAGAAATCATTGGCAACGAGTCCCAAGAACGAATGGGCCTTGTAGTAGGTAAAAAAGATATTCCTCTATTGCAACAACTATCCGAGCGCGAGCGTGCACCCTTCTACGTGGTAGGCGAAACGACTGGAGACATGCATTTCAAATTTGAAAACCAGAAAACCGGCGAAAAGCCAGTGGACTGGAATCTCGGATACCTCTTTGGCTCTTCGCCAAAAACAATCCTGGAAGATGTAAGTGAAAAGGGGTTGGCATTTGCAGACAGCTCCCACCAAGAAAGCCTTCTCCTTACCTACCTCAAAGAAGTACTTCAACTTGAGGCAGTGGCTTGTAAGGATTGGTTGACCAACAAGGTAGACCGCTCCGTAACTGGTCGCGTAGCTACCCAGCAGACTGTGGGTGAGATTCAACTCCCTCTGAATAACGTAGGCGTGATGGCACTTGACTTTACCGGTCAAAAAGGCATTGCCACCTCCATCGGTCATGCTCCAGTTGCCGCTCTAGCCAATCCAGAGGCTGGCAGCCGCTTGGCCATAGCCGAAGCGCTGACCAATTTGATCTTTGCTCCCATCACAGATGGATTGAAGGGAATTTCCCTCTCTGCCAATTGGATGTGGCCTGCAAAAAACAAGGGCGAAAACGACCGCCTCTACCGTGCAGTGCAGGAAGTTTCTGAGTTTGCAATCGCCTTGGGCGTCAATATCCCTACCGGCAAGGACTCCCTATCCATGACCCAGAAATATCCTGATGGAAAGGTAGTCTACTCTCCAGGAACAGTGATTATCTCGGCCATTGGGGAATGTTCAGACATTCAGAAGACGGTGAAAACCGCGCTCATTCCTCAAGAAGGCACTCGGGTGTTGTACCTAGACTTCTCTAAGGATTCCGCCAAACTAGCCGGTTCTTCCCTCTACCAAGTCCTCAACAAAGTAGGCCAAACACCACCTACCGTAGTCGATGCCACCTATTTTGCAAAGGCCTTCGAAGCGGTACAGCACCTGATTGCTCAGGGCTTAATTCTAGCTGGCCACGATATTTCTTCAGGAGGCATTCTCACCGCCTTGTTGGAAATGTGCTTTCCAAATTCATCTACTGGCATACAGGTAGACGCAGCCCAACTTCCAGAAAAAGACCTTGTCAAAGCTTTCTTCTCTGAAAATCCAGGGATTCTCATTCAAGTAGCCAATACTGGAAAGGTGGAAGAAATACTAGCAAATGCTGGAATTGACTTCATCTCATTGGGTGAAGTGACCTTGAACGGAAAACTGCAACTTGCCAACCATAGCCTCGACATTGCAGAGTGGCGAGATAGCTGGTACCGCTCTTCGTACCTGCTGGATCGAAAGCAAAGCGGAGAAAAGCTAGCGTTAGAGCGATTTACGAACTACAAAAACCAGCCTTTGCAATACAGCTTCTCTCCAGGTTGGGAAGGAAAGTTGGCCAAGCTAGGTCTTGATCCTTTCCGTATCAAAAAAGGAAAAGCTACTGCAGCGATCATCCGTGAAAAAGGGGTGAATGGAGACCGAGAAATGGCCTATTCCCTCTGGCTTGCAGGATTTGAAGTGAAGGATGTGCACATGACCGACCTGATTTCCGGAAAGGAAGATTTGAGTGGTGTACAGATGATCGTATTCGTAGGTGGTTTCTCCAACTCCGATGTTTTGGGCTCCGCCAAAGGTTGGGCGGGAGCATTCCTATACAACCCCAAAGCGAAGCAAGCGCTAGATGCATTTTACGCCCGTCCAGACACCCTTTCCTTGGGGGTTTGCAATGGCTGCCAGCTGATGATCGAATTGGGTCTGATAACTCCAGATCACGCTGAAAAGCCTAAAATGTTACACAATGCGAGCCACAAGTTTGAGTCTGGCTTTGTAAATGTAACCGTCCCTGAAAACAAATCGGTGATGCTAGGTAGCCTGAGCGGACAGCGCCTTGGCGTATGGTTGGCACATGGAGAAGGGAAATTCAAGTTACCTCAAGGTGAAAAAGGATATCACTTCGCCATGAAGTATAGCTATGCTGCTTATCCAGGTAATCCGAATGGTTCGGACTTTGCAACTGCAGGTATCGCTTCAGATGATGGCAGACACCTGGCCATCATGCCACATATTGAGCGAAGCATTAAGCCTTGGAACTGGGCCCATTATCCGAGTGAGCGAAATGATGAATTTACCCCTTGGATGGAAGCCTTTGTGAATGCTAGACATTGGGTAGAGAAGCACCAGAACTAATTAATAGTAAAACCGAGGCCTTGGGGGATCGTCTCTCCAAGATAAAATACAAAACGGATTTTGGATTTAACGAGCAAGTATGACTCCTACCCCGTATCAGATCCCTGCGCAAACCCGCATTGGTCACGTTCATTTGAAAGTTAGTGACCTTAAACGGGCCCTGGATTTCTACACCGGACTGCTTGGATTTGAATTAGTGACCACCTACGGCACCGAAGCCGCTTTTATTTCTGCCGGAGGCTACCACCACCATATTGGACTGAATACCTGGCAAAGTAAAAACGGAAAGCCCCCAGAAAAGAATGCTACAGGGCTCTTTCATACTGCCATTCTTTACCCAACTAGAGCAGATCTAGCCAGGATCCTTCAACGGTTACTAAATACTGGCTACCCCATTTCGGGAGCTGCAGATCATGGTGTTTCAGAAGCGATTTATTTGGATGACCCAGATCAAAATGGAGTAGAACTCTACTGGGATAGACCAAAAGAAATGTGGCCCATGGACTCCCAAGGAAATCTGATGATGTATACTCGTTCACTGGATCTCGAAGGACTTTTAAAAGAAATCTAAAACTTGGTCTCCTCGATTGTCCTACTTTATGTTCAAAGGGGATGTGAATTGAGGACCATTCCTTCTTTCACAGTTTTAAGGTAGGTGACCGCCTTGCCATCCTCCCCTACTTCGCATACCCGGTAGCTGGGAAAAGGATTGCCCCAAGATCCTCCAAAGTGCCCCGCCCATAAAAACGGTTTGGTTCGATACACCATCAGCCCATCCAGGTCATGGTCGTGCCCATGGAAAGTGGCTCGCACATTTTGATAAGAAGCAATCAAATCCATAAATGCTTGGCAAGCAACTCCATTTCGGGTCCAATCCTGCTGAGAAATATGGATGAATACATACACCTGCTCTAGCTTTTCAAACGAAGTCAATACTCCCTTCAGGTAATTCAAATCCGCGCAGAGGTAATCACCCGCTAGATTAGAAGAGTCCAATAAAACAACTCCAAAATCCTCCTTCACCACAAAGGAATGATTGGTAGCATGTCCCATAACACGTAAAAAGGTCTCCTCATCCACACGATCGTGATTGCCACGCGTAGCGAAGGTTGGAAATTGAACTTGATCATACACCGCCTTCACCTCAGGTAGAAAAGAAGGGGTATCGTGAATCAAATCCCCATTAAAAACCACAAAATCAATACCTTTTTCCCGGTGAATAGCATCAATCAAATTTTGATGTGACAAAGCAAAATCTGTGTTGGGCTGCCCCCAGTGCCCATCCGAAGCAGTGATAAACTTGAGTCGGGTAGCTTTTGGATGTTGGGAAGTGATGTAACTCAGAAAAGGAAGGGAAATCAATCCCGCGCTGAGTGCACCTACTTTTTGGAGGAATGGACGTCGTTGCATGGCTTGAAAATACAACATTGCGTTCAATTTCCGAATGGTTAGGATGCCTTCAATAAAGTCTACTTAAATCACCACATGATCAAAAGGATTGGTATTTTACTTAGACGAATTGCTGAAGCAATCCCTTTTGCTTACTTTTCGAAAAACCCCCTCCGCATGCGAAGCTACTTGTTCACAACCCTATTTCTTTTTGTTGGCATCAGCCTTTCCGCTCAAACCCTCGATAAAGGGCAACTGGATGAACTCACCGAAAAACAATGGCAGTCCGGCCTTCGTCTCCTGAACGAGCTGGTTTCCATGCCCAACGATGCGGTGTTTCCGGAGCAAATTGCTGTGAACATTGCCTGGTGCGAAAAGGCATTCACGGCAAGAAATTGGTCTGTAGCCCAATTGGAAACAGGTGGAATTCCACTACTTCTCGTAGAGAAGAAGCAACCGAATGCTAAAAAAACAGCTCTATTTTACTTTCACGTAGATGGGCAAGCGGTAGATATCAGCAAGTGGGATCAGAAAGATGCCTACCAACCGGTGCTCAAAGCCCAAGCGGCGAATGGCACCTGGGAACAGCTCCCAATGGAAAAACTTCAAACGGAATTCAATCCGGACTGGCGCATTTTTGGTCGCTCCACCTCGGATGACAAAGGCCCCTTGGCCATGTTCCTCACGGCTTGGGATGCCCTGAGTGAAGCTGGAATTTCGCCCGACTACTCCGTAAAAATCATCCTAGACTTTGAAGAAGAACAAGGTTCACCTCGGCTTCCTGCAGCCGTAGTCAAATACAAAGAAAAGTTAGCTGCAGACCTCATGCTCATCATGGATGGACCTCGTCACACCTCCAACCTGCCTACGCTTAGTTATGGTGCTCGAGGCATCTCTGAACTTTTCTTGACCACATATGGTCCCAAGCTTCCTCAGCACAGTGGACACTACGGCAACTATGCTCCCAACCCTGCCCTATTGATGTCTCAGTTGCTAGCTTCCATGAAAGATGAAAATGGCAAAGTGATCATTCCAGGATTTTACGACGGCATCACCTTTTCCGAAGCGGAGCGTGAAATCTTTGCTGCCGTACCTGACAACGAGCCAGCTGTCAAAAAGCGATTGGGACTCGGCCGCACAGATCATGTGGGTCAAACCTACCAAGAGAGCATCAACTACCCTTCGCTCAACATCAAAGGCCTATCTGCGGGTTACACAGGAGCCCAGGCCACCACGATCATTCCTGCCATAGCCCTAGCCGAACTCGACATGCGCCTTGTACCCGAGTCGGACCCAGTACGCTTGTTTGAATTGATCAAAGCCCACATTCGTAAGCAGGGTTTCTACATTACCGAAAAAGATCCCAGCGATGATGAGCGAATGACACATCCTAAAATCGTCAAACTAGGCACTTCCATTTCCTATCAGGCATTCCGTACGCCTATGGACTCTCCCACTGGAGCCTGGTTGCGAAAAGCAATGAATCGTGCTTTTGGACAGGATCCTGTACAGATTCGTATTTCCGGGGGATCCATCCCGATCTCTCCATTTGTGGATGCGCTTGGCATTCCTGCAGTGACCATTCCTACAGTTAATGCGGACAACAACCAGCACAGCCCAAATGAAAATCTTCGACTTGGAAATTACAAGGAAGGAATTCGGGCGATTATGAGTGTGTTGACCGAGAAAATGTATTGATCAGGACTCTTGTTCCATTTACAAGTCAAGCGGCAAGTTGTCGAAAATACCCACAACAAAAAAAAGAATTTAAAATCGATAGGCCAGGGAACTAATTAAGAAAAAATTGGTCGCAGTGGGATTCTCTGGATATAAAAATACTTGATCCCTACTTCGGTAATTACTCGCTTCGATTCTCCAAAGCAGTCCTTTCCAAATGGAGTAATCCATATTAAAAGATACCGCAGTGGTGGCAAAACCATTCGGATGATCATTTTTCACTCGAATACCTGTTCGATCCTGGTAATATTCAATCCGAAGTGCTGATTTCAGTCGCTGATTCCACTTCACCAGACCAATCACTATTGGGCTAAACCAAGGGTCATAGACCGAACTTCCTCGAAGCCGTTGCTGTACCCCCATGTCCATCCCTAAGGTCAATCCAAAGGCGTCGCTCACTTGAAACTGACTATACAGATTGGAAAAATAACGCCTCCTTCTGGTTGCATCGGGATCGTCAGAACCTAGAAAAGTGCTCCAATTGATCGAGACATTATCCTTTGGACGAAAAACTACCTGAGTTCCAAAGGAGGGTTTGGTGCTTCCCTCCACATTGGTAATTCGCTGCCATCCATTAAAGACCAACACAGAAAAAAACCACTTTTCAGCAGGCTGAATACTTACCTTTCCCCCGGTTAGAAAATAGGGCGTATTTTCTGCCAAAATGGAGCGCGTCAAGGTCCAGTTATCAGGGGAGATTGCACTTTCAAATCCAATATGAGAAGGAAGTACACCGGCATCTAACCACACATTGCCTTTCTTTGAAATCAAAACCCCAGCATTTGCTTCAAATATATGTTTCAGTATCCCAGGTTCATCTGCATAGTTATCTACTGAATAAGCTCCAGCATGAAGCGCAACATTACTCCGAAACTGCCCTTTGGTCATGGCAATTTTAATCAAGCCTAAATTGAGTGCTACCTGATTGTGTCGATTATGGTTGCAAAGAAAAGGCAATCTAGTTTTGCCTTCTGGCTGGTTAAAATCATATCCATAAAAAAAATCTACTACTCCAGAAACGACCCCCTTGAATTGATTGGATGTAGGAAGGCTGTCTTGCTGCCCCAATACAGAAGTACTTGTAGTTATCAAAAAAAACAGGAGGCTAAACCGCCAAATCCGCTTCATCACCATGCGATATACTGTATTTTCTCTGAGCGAAGATAGCTAAACCAAAAGCAAAGGGTTCTTAGTTTCATCCAAAGAATTTAGATTTAGTAACAAACTCATCTCTCTGAGTACAATACCAATCTCAAGGTGTCGTAATCGTACTTGCCCTTAAAATGTTCAAAATAGGCCTTTAAGGAGCCTAGGTTTTCGGCTACCCCTTGAATTTCCCAGATTGCTTCCTGATCCACCAATGCCTCTACCTGAATCTGCCCCGTTCTGACTCCATGACTGAGATGCGTCAGGATGGTACCCAAGGTATAACCCCGTTCGGCTGCAATTTCCTCTCTGCTCTTTCCAGCAAGGAAAAGTCGAATACTGTGTTCCTTCGTATCTTCTTTCTTCCCTTTCTCAGCTTTGGGTTTAAAAGATTTCTTCTTTCCTGTCTTATTTTTTGTAGTCGAAGCAGTGGGCATTGCCTCTCGAAATTGAGATACAAGCTGCTGCCGAACCTGTCGGATTCGCAAATCCACCGCATCCAAAGATTCGATTCCATCGCCTTTAAAAATTCCTTGAATCAATAGGCTGCTTCGAGCGATGGCAGTGTACTTGGAAAGAAATTCCAGTTCCAATTCTTCCATGGATTCCTGGTAACTCTTCACGCGTGATAGCCGCTCAATTTTTACCAAATGGCGCAGCAAAATCTTCATCCCCTCCAACAACAACTCTAAATAATAGGCAGCCCCTTTTTCCAAGCGTTCCAGTAAACGCCCCTCTTCCTTATTCTGAATCAAAAACTGCAATTGCTGACGGAATTTACGGGTGTTTTCCCGCTCTATATCTAGAAGTCGGTATAAGGCTGGCAAATCTGCCTGCATCGCTTCCTCCTCAAACTCAAGAGTGGAATCTTGATCTTTCTGAAATTGGATTAGTGCACCGATCAAACTATCCAATTCAAAGGTTCGCTCCACCAATTGGAACAAATACTGTTGTTGGTGTACCTGTAGGAGCTCCGATAAATCCTGCTGGCTAGATTTTTCTTGCGTAAATCCAACCACTTTCGCGTCCGAAAAAATCACCTCGGTTTGAATGCGTGTGCGCAAAATCAATCCCTCTAAGCTCCTAAGCCTACTGAGTGCCACATAGACTTGCCCCGGTGCAAAAGCCTGCCCCACATCCACAATGGCTTTATCAAAGGTAAGCCCCTGACTTTTATGCACGGTCACTGCCCAGGCAAGTTTGATGGGGTATTGAGCGAAAGTTCCGATGACTTCTTCTTCTAGCTCTTTGGTCTCTGCGTGAAGCTGATAGCGTTTGTTCTCCCACAACTCTTTCTTCAAAACATAGTGATCGGCACTGTCATCTAGCTGTACCTCCACCTCATCTGGAGCCAAATGAATCACAGTCGCCAATTTTCCATTGTAGTAGGAACCATTGCCAGAGGAATCGTTTTTGATAAACATTACTCGAGCGCCTACTTTCAGTTCCAAAATGGGAGGAAGAGGAAACATGCTTTCAGGAAATTCCCGATCTAAATCTGCATCATAAAAAAAGGAAGGGCTAGCCAAGCTTCGCAGTTCTCGCAAATTCAGTTCGTCCGCCTTGTAATTGTGAGTTGTCAGCGTGATGCAAGGAATCAATTCCTGAATCTCATCCAAGGTTTTATACTGTTGGTTTAGCCGGCGCACATCCTCTGGAGTGGATTTATTATCCCGCAGGTTATTCAGAATGCGAATGAAGGTTTCGTCCTGCTGCCGGAAAATCTTGTCCAACTCCAAGTATACGATTCCCGACTGCTGCAGAGCTTTGGCTTCGAAAAAGTGCATGGAGTTGTAAAATCGACTCAGAATGGTCCATTCTTCGTCTTTGACCACAGGCGGCAACTGGTACAAATCGCCAATTAACAGCACCTGAACTCCCCCAAAAGGAACCTGATAGTTGCCTTTCACACTTCGCATCCGGTAATCAATCGCATCCAAAATATCAGCTCGTAGCATACTGACTTCATCAATCACCAGCAGGTCAATGGCTTTAAGCACCTTTCTTCTAACCTGATTCAAGGGGTGCCGCCGGGCCAAGGTTTGCTGGGTAAAGAACCCTTGCCGATCGGTGAAATTTCCTTCCGGCTCACGGGTAGGCAAAAAGGAACCGAAGGGCAGCAGAAACTGCGAATGGATTGTCACTCCCTTTGCATTGAGGGCAGCGATGCCCGTAGGGGCTAAAATGACATAGCGTTTGTGTGTACGCTCCGCAAGGTCCCGAAGAAAAGTTGTTTTTCCTGTACCCGCTTTACCCGTCAAAAAAATTGGAGCTCCCGTCGTATTTACAAATCTCGCCGCTAGCTCCAGTCGGTCCGTAGAACTGTTCATTCCACT
>JACCDO010699596.1_pt1 | contig 67310 bp, 59 predicted proteins | sample 7446101 | NCBI WGS metagenome assembly JACCDO01 (sample SAMN15323440, study PRJNA562643) | freshwater metagenome | isolation source: river surface water | place: USA:Blue River Watershed | collected 2017-08-16 | reverse complement strand
GCCTTGTATTATGCGTATAGTTCACCGTATCGTATCAGTGCGGAACGTGCTCGTGATTTGCTTCAAAAAGGACAAATTGATGTAATCTTGGATGTTCGTACCCAAGTGGAACGTGATACCCTTGGCTTTTACCCAGAATCGTTGCATATACCGGCAAGCGAATTGGATAACTTTTTTCCGTATAACTATCCAAACAAGGATATTACCATCCTTGTATATTGCAACACAGGACAAAGAGCTCGTAAAGCGGTAGAAAAACTACACTCGCTTGGGTATCAAAATGCCGTATATATTGCTACAACCTATCGTGACCTAATGTAATAGTAACCTAATTAAATGATACTGTAAAATGCTCGTCCTTCAAGTGGTCTTCAATGTCGTAATCCACGCTAATGCGGTACTTGTATAATTTTTGTGATTGAAATGTCGTTTCATAACTCTCAAATTTATAGTTATGAAGGTGGCATACGTGTCGAATAATCGGAATCCAGTCTTTTCGAATCATGGGAAGGGAGAAAAAGTGTGCGCGTTTATGAGGTAAGTAGTACATACGTATTTCTTCATACAGAGTTGTAAAATTTTCTTCGCGTAACTGTCCTAACGTAAATTCACATGGGAAAAGACTGCCGACACCGAGACTTTCAAGCCAAGAATGGGTTAATTCCAAGGATGGAATTTTGGCGAAAATATGGTGCTTGGACGGCATCTCCTATTTTATAACGACACAAAGTCTTTACATGAGGTTTGAATCCATCAAACAACACAAGAGGTCCAAAAAACTGCATCGACTTTGGGCATGAAATGACCAACCCGTAACAAGAAATGTAAACAACAACTCTTGCGAATGGGAATCCAATACAAAGTACAAATCGCTTGTTTGATGAATGGCATGCAAAATATCTTCAAAGGACATGCCGTTTTGCCATAAATTACTAATGTGCGTGTAAATCTTGGTCTTGTCATGTGCACAAATTGCATTGACGAGTGGAATAATTTTTTGATATTCATGGGATGCACAAATCGCCTTTGTATCTTCCAGGGAAGGATTTATCGGTTTTATCCATTTCAAGAGCTGCACCAAGGATAAAAATTCTGATACAGAGGATAAACTCATGGAAATCAACCAGTTAATCACGGATTCATCTTGAATTTCATAGTCCATTTTTTCCAACAAGACATTTTTATATATTTGTAAAGGTACCGGTTTAAAAAATACGGGCTGACACCGCGATTGCAAGGCGGGAATTAAACATTCACTCGACTTGGCGGCAAAAATGAAACATGTCAAATGATTGTATTGTTCCATCGGTCGTCGCAATGCTTGTTGCGAAACTTCAGGCAATGAATCGGCATCGTCAATAAAGACCCATCGCAAAACCCCCTTCTTCTTCGGAGCTCCCTTGGTAAAATCTGCCAACTTTGCACGAATTGTGTGAATTCCACGGTCCACATCTGCCGTCAATAATAAAAAGTTTTCTGGGTTTCGCAACGGCAGGTCATTCATACGCGCATACGAATCGAGAAAATCATATGCCAACGTTGTCTTTCCAATTCCATGCGCCCCATAAAAAAATAAATGGGTTGGATTTTCCAGAGCACGCTTACAAATATGCAGTGCTTCTTCTTGCCCAATGATTGACGATTCCATATTCCTTTTTCTATTACGTATATGATGCTTAAACCTTTTTTAACGCTATGTAAAAGAATGGTGAAGGAGTTATATCAACGTCTTCAGATTGAAAATGAGAAGGCGTCTGAGGGAGAAATCAAAAAGGCATATATTAAATTGGCCCTGGTTCACCATCCAGATAAGGGGGGCGACCCTGAAAAGTTTAAACATATTCATGAAGCGTACGAAATATTAATGGATGAGGATAAACGAAAGTTGTACGACCAAACCGGTATTCTTCCTGGAAGTGAAGGTGGTGGAGGGGGTGGAGTCGATATGTCCAACATTTTTGAAAACTTATTTGGAGGGGGTGGATTTGGAATCCCCATGGGATTTGGTGGAGGAGGGGGTTTTGGAATTCCCATGGGGTTCGGTAGACGTCCTGGACCACCGCCGAAACGAAAACGTCCTGAAACCAAAGTGCAAGATGTTCCCATTAGTCTACACGACTTTTATCACGGGTGCGTCAAGGGACTTCATATGACTCGTCAACGGTTTTGTAAAGATTGCAAAGGGGAGAAATATACAAGCAAAGAACCTTGTGGTCAATGTAATGGTCGTGGTATGGTACACGTTGTTCAACAAATGGGACCTATTATGATGCAAAGTACGATGCCATGCGAAGGATGTAAAGGAGAGGGGTCTCTGAAAACCAATAAATGCTGGACATGTAGCGGTTCTGGATTTTACCAAGACCAAAATGTAATTCAATTTCATATTGAGCCAGGTATGAAACCAGGTGATACGATTCTGTTTGAAAAAGAAACAAGTAATGTGGAAGGATACGAAGAGGCGGGTGATTTAATGATTCGTCTCGTGGAAGCGGATGAAGGTAAAAACTGGGAACGTAAGGACCAACAATTATTTACGACATGCCATATTTCCTTGAGCGAAAGTATCTTGGGGTGCGTAAAAAAGTTGGATCATCATCCTGGATTTCCAGACGGCATGTATGTTCAAATCCCCCCTGGAACCAACAGTTGCCAAATCTTTGAATACATTCGGTGTGGGATGCCCAATAAACAAAAAGAATATGGGAATGCCTGCGTAACGGTGTTTGTCAGTACTCGACCCGAAGAAAAGGAATTACTCGAAAAACATCGAACGCTCTTGGAAACACTCTTTCCCTATGAAAAGCTGGTTGCACCCGATGGGGCGCATGTGTATAAACATTTATAAAGGGTCAAACTGCTTTACAATTTCTTCGTCGGTTAATCCAGATTTATGAGCATACGTCTTTCCATCAATGATACGCATTGCACCTACGATTGGTATATCCTTCATACGTTCTTCAAATGGACTATAGTCAGAAGTATATTCCACCAATACATTTGTATGAAAGAGTGCAATCTTTTTTTCCTTTGTTATAACATGTTCAAAAACAAATCCATCATAATCCATTCCATAAAAGTCTTTTAATAATATATATAATTGGTCTTCATACGTTGGACTATTATATTTATTAAATCCTTGTAAAAGGATATTTCCAATTTGTTGTTGTTTGGTTTGCACTGGGGGTTCTTGTAAAAGCGGATGGTCTGGATATTGGGAAATCTTTTCTTGAAAACTCGTGTAAAAGTCATAGGTCGACGTATCAAATATTTTTGCATTTTGTTTCACAATGAAAAATGTTGGCTTGTTTATATAAGCCCACCGTGTGTTTTGTGGAATGTACCAGGGAGATCCTGGTGGTTTATTTTGAAGTACTTCGTAGATCCGTTGTGTTTTCATTATATTTATAATAACATTTAAATGATTTAAATTATATTATAGCACATTTATTGGCGACGGAAATCGGCAGGACCGGCCCCGTTGGAAAATTGGTCCCATTCGGCGTTTTGTCCGAGACTGGCGGCAGACCCAGATACAAGGGGTTGACCCATGACACTCAAGGGCGCTTCACCTCCACGTTGTTTACGAGACCCCTTGCGACCCTTGCGGTGGGATTTACGATGGGATTTACGATGGGACTTGCGGTGAGATTTGCGGTGCGACTTGCGATGGGACTTGCGGCCCTTGCGACTCTTGCGATGGGTACGACGGCGACGACGTCCACCGGTTTGGTCCTTCATCCCTGCAATGGCTTGGAATGCATCGAGAGTGGGTCCGACACGGGCACTGGCAACCAAGTCGGAAGGTAAAGAGAGACCTCCAAAGGCTTGACCCGGGTAATCGGCGACACCACCGTGTTGACCAACATGGGCTTGGGCAAAGGCTTGACCTTGGGCTAAACTTTGTTGCATTGGACTTGCACCCCCACGATAGCGACGGGTGTGCTTGCGAGAATGCTTGCGACTGTGTTTGCGAGAATGCTTGCGAGAATGCTTACGACTGTGTTTGGCCATTTCTATAATACGTCTTGTGAAAAAAATACGCAACTGCAAGACTATTTTCCAAAATACGTTAAAATGGAAGTCTGCTTTTTTTGTTTGGGTACAGGCACTGGTTCTGGTTCCGGCTCTTCCAACGTATAATACGTCAAGGTATTCTTGTAATCATACGTAAAGACGTGTTTTCCTTTTTTCGTCAATCGCTCTGCATACTTTTCCAACGTTTGCGTCTTTTTATTCAGAAACACGAGCGCATAATTGCATTCACGCTCCACCGTATAATCGCGCATAAAGGTTGCCTTTCGACCATGCTTTTGCCAATCCGTGTAAATGGTCTTCCACGGAATGTTATGGGATGTTGCATACTTTTCCAAATACAAGGTACTATATCCTTCAGACGGACCCACCATTTTTTCCGGAACACGACCCGTGGCTTCAAACAACGGAAGCAAAATGTCTTCAATCATTGATTCATATTGCAAATCACTCCGTGTACCAAATACTCCCAAATAAAAGGGTTTTACAGGTACAACAATTTCGTCTTCCATATTTATAATCTATATCCACATGGATTTACATTATAAACTCAATTTTTCTGTAAAATTATAAAAAACAATGCATCTAATCACCGTTGAGCATGGAAGAGGCTTGAATACGCTTCTTTTCAATCTTCCCACTGACCACGTACAAACTGTTTTCAGTCAAGACTAGATAATCGGGATCCGACTTGTAAATCTTTTTGATTAAACTCGTGTATTCATCGGCACTCTTTACTAAAAGTTTTTCCTTGGATACTTCATCTTCCCCCATAAATGCACGCTTCAAAAGGGTGTCGACATAATAGTCCAATTGAATAGGCTTGTCTAGCTCAAGAGCAAGTTTTGCAGCTTGGACAAGAGTGGTCGCCGCAGGAACCGGAAGTTCTTTTGCAGCGGGTTGAGGATTAAGAACAAGCGGTGCAGCATTGTTGGATGGGGCAGAGGTGGACATTTGAATGATTCTATGACTTGCCAAAAACTTTTTTTATACTGTTTTACGCAACTTTGAGAAGACCCTTCTTTTTCCGTGGCGCCCGTCGTTGTTTAGGTTTTATCGGAACTTGGGGTTCATTTTCATCCGGTAGCCGTAATACATCTTCCACATGGGTTTCCATGACTGCGTTCAAGAAATTATACGCTTCTTCTAATTGTTTCAAAAACCGTGCACCGGTAATAATAATTTTTCCTGTTTGGAAAATACTAATCGTAATCCGTTTACATTCACCATTCCCACATCCGTCCCCCTTTCCCTTGCACTTTTTCGTACAAAAGCAAATTCCTGGTTTTTCGGGACGCGTAGTTGCCTCATTATAATAGTATTTTGTGTTGACCCCTTGATAAATGGTCCCTTCAAAGGTACTAAACAATCCATATTTGCGAGTTAGGATATTATGAATTACGTCCCGTTTAATGGGGTGAGCCACTTTAAAATCACTGTTAATCAATTCTACACGAAATTTTGAAATCGACGCTGGCTTTTGAAAGAAGGGTTCGCCGTTTGGATTGATGGACAAAAGTTCCTTGAGAAGCCAATCCAGAACCGATGCACCAAACTCTTCATTGGGAATTCCCGTCATTTGAACACCTCCATTTGTAAAGATTTTACAATTGACTTCCTTGAATTGCGTCTTTTCCGCATCCATGGCCTTACGCACTACAATGGTTGACTGGTTATTAAAGGTTTTATCACTTACTTGCCGCTTACTAAATTCATCACGCACACACGACCCAATCACCATGTTTTCAAACTCCATCTTCAAAATTCCTTCTCCTGGATACCAAAGTGGAATCAATACTTGATGTATATTTTCAAACAATACCTTGAGTTGTATGGTGGTTGAAAAGTTGGCAGTTACGGTTTTTGTAGAAATCCGCAAAGGGGTTGCTTGGAGCAAATCTTTTGCAGAATTGGAAGTTTCGGATGCCATCAGAATATAATGTTTAAGTATGGATTAATTTTGCATCAACTTTTTCCAGAATTCGTCGTCGCAAATCATATACATGTTGTACAAACAATTCTTGGGGCATCATTCGAATGACCCCTGGTTGGGATAAATGCGTAATATTACAGACCAATTCATGGTCGACAATTCCAAATACCATGCAAAACCAATACAAATCTTCCAATGTAAATCGACCAATTGTATCCATTTTCTGGTCCTTTGTATGAAACCAATTCCAAACTTCCTTGGCCATGCGTTGCGTTGCATTCGGACTATGAATAAAAATACGAAGGTCACCACGCAGCCGCAATGAATCGAGGGGGGTCGGTGCACTGTTGTTGGGGGCATATAACTTGATTCGTTCCGCCAAACATTCGGACGGCAAGGGGTCAAACCGAATACGTAAAAATCGATGGTGCAAGGCCTGCTCGACTCCAGACAAGGTATTCACGAGAAACAAAATACAACAATATTCAAGGGGGGAGGAACTTAATACGGAACGCAACGACAGTTGCGCACTTTGTGTCAGTGTTTCGGCCTCATCAAATACCAGAAATCGTGGATACACACAATGTTCAGGCAAAAGGGGTTTACTATTTAAAAAGGGAAAGACCCGTTCACGAATACTTTCCAACCCACGTTCATCCGAAGCATTCAAAAAGAGCGTAGACCCTGGGGGGATTTTTTGATTGGGATACCAGCTTTGAATAAAGGTTCGTGCCGTCGATGTTTTTCCAGACCCTGGGGGGCCATAAAACAATAAATGCCGCAGACGAAGTTTATCTTGGCGAATCACCTTTAATATATTTTTTACACGTTCATTTGGAATTGATTCCAGTGTCTCCATGGTAAATCCTTATTACAGTCTATGGACTAGTTCTTTAATATGACGTAAATACATTCGGAACCTAAAGAATCTTTGAATAATGTAAGTAGAAAATATGCCAGGTCGTAAAAAGAATAACATTGTGACTTCGATTTCGGAAAACATTATTCAAGAAAAGAATGAAATTAATCCGTTGAATAGCGATGTAATGCCAATGGTGGAACTCAAACCCAAACGTGAACGCAAAAAGACAAAACATGCCGTGGTGGCCATCGTTACCGAAAATGGGATTCAAGGAAACTTTACCCAAGAACTGAATCGTCCGATGATTGCACATTTACCAATTCACAGTAATGAAATTACATTTCAAGACCCACTTGTTACCTATGACCCCAATCCTCCCATGAATCCAGAGGGTTTTGATGTAGGAGAAACGGACCCTTTTTCTATGGAAGCAACCTATGAAAATCAAGACGCACTTGTGGTGGAACAGGAACAGGTTGAAGAAGTTGCGGCGGTGGCCCCCAAAAATGAAACCGTGGTTGAAAAGGAGGAAAAAGTTGTAGAAAAACCGGTGGTGCGTAAAAGTTATGGACCTTCACAATTATTGGTGTGTTATCAATCCACCAAGACTACACAGGTCCTTCCTTCTTCTGTCGATGTTGCATGTTTCTGGTGCTGTGAACAATTTCCCAACCAACCATGTGTCATCCCAAAAGAAAAAATTTCAAATGTATGGAATGTTTACGGAAACTTTTGTACTCCCCAATGCGCCATGGCCTATTTATTGTCTGAAATTCTTGACAATCATGTTCGTTGGGAACGAATTTCGTACATCAATCACATTTATGGCAATAATTATAATGGGCGCATTTATCCGGCCCCCAGTCGAGAAACCCTTCAACGGTTTGGCGGTCCGATTCGTGCTGAAGATTTCCACGAAATGTGTGATAAACAAAATGTACGCGTCGACATTCATATGCCACCCATGGTAAGTATTTTGTCGTCCATGGATACCAAACCGATAGACTTTTATGAAACCAATATTCATAATTCATTCGCAAATCCAGTGGCATATCCATCCTATAAAACGGAATCAGGGGACTTTAAATTAAAACGGTCCAAGCCATTGAAGGAGCATGCCAATACTCTTGATTCAGTCTTAAATATTCAAACCAAGCCACGCACAAATGTATAAAAAATTGATCGCTACAATCTGGTTTTGTATGCAGTAGAATATCATGGCCGACCACATTCATCAAACCTTGCGTACATTTCGTGAATCCATGCTACAATCCGTGGCACTCCTGGAATGCAGTCTTCGCGACGGGTTTTCTTCCGTGGTAGGTGCTTCCACCCAAAACTCAACTTCGACAGTGTGTAATGTTGAAAACCGCATTGTCGAACTTGAAAACTTTGTACGAAAAAGTTTTTCAGAATTTAATCATAGTATTATTGATATGGGTCTTCGAATTCAAGATTTGGAACACCAACTTCCACTCCTTCAACTATATCCTGACCCATCCAATCAAAATACAATTGTACGTCCTCAAGAATATAAATCTTATTGCTATCCTCTCAGTCAGGAAGATTCCGTCGTATCCGATATTAAAAGTGAAGAGGAACACCTTGTTGAAATTGAAGAACCAGGGGATGAAATTGCACCCAAGAAGGAAGATGTTGAATCGGTACATGAAATTGTAGAAGAGGAGGCCGAAGAAGAGGAAGAAATTATCGAGGTCGAGGAAGAAGTGGAGGAGGAAGTCGAAGAGGTCGAGGAAGTCGAAGAAATTGTGGAGGAAGTCGAAGAAGAGGTCGAAGAAGAGGAAGAAGCCATTGAACTCGAAGAACTCGTGTACAAGGGAAATACATATTACAAGGACCAATACAACAATGTGTACAATGATGAATCTGCAGAAACAATGGTAGGTACCTGGAACGGGAAAAAGATTCTAAAAGCAGTTTAAATCATAATTGCATAATTAGATTAAAATGGACTGGTATACAACAATGATTGCCTTTTTTTTGCAAGTTTATAATTGCATCGATATCTTTTTCCACCAGGTCAAGAAACAATATCGATTACTCCAAACAATTTATCATCAATCCATCCAACAACCATGCTACTATTTTTATACAAATGCATACATTCCTGTAAGCAGCAATGATACTTCATGTGCATACAATTTACATTCCGCACAATACGTGTATTATCCAGAAGAAAATCGGTTGATGCATAATTCCACCCAAAATATTCGTTCCTATAAACACGATTATGTAGGTGGGTCAATTACCATAGGTGAAAATGATACCATTGATATTACACCCTGGATGGAAACCTTTAAAATTATTGAGAAAAATAACCAGAATATGAACCCATATTTGTTTTTACAATGCTTCTTGATTCATAATGGAACCCGTGTTGAAAAGGACAAAAGGTACACTCTCTTTTTAATGGATTCGTCTCTTGAAACATCATGTTTTGTATATCTTCACGGAAATCTTATTACTGAAAAATAACAATTGGTGCGAAAAATTGAAGGCATCTTAAAGTAATTATATAGTATATTAATATAACCCATTATGGAGTTGGATTCGAAGATTCCAACTGGGACCTGGACGTTATATTACCATGATCCTTCGGATACACGATGGACACCCGAATCCTATCAAAAGATTGGGTCCTTTGACACATACAGTCAATTCTTCGTGTTGATGAAGGAACTTGGTGATATTGCAATTAAATATGGTATGCTATTCCTTATGAAGGATAATATCCCACCCCTTTACGAAAATTACCATAATATTCGTGGTGGGTCGTATAGTCTTCGTATTTCTCGGAATAAGGCCGTCCAATACTTTTATACATACACACTTGCATGCTTTGTAAATAGTGTCGTTAATAATAAGGATAATATTATTCAAGGAATTAGCATTAGCCCGAAACGTGTCAATGATAAAAGTATGTGCTTTAACGTCATTAAAATTTGGAATAAGGATTGTCAAACCTTTAACAAGGGAAGCGAACTTATTTCCTATGAAAATGTGCAAACTCATAGTGAAATTATGTATACCCCCCATGTCCAACGAAAAATATAATCATATGGTAGAAAACCATGGATAGTACTACTCTTTTTTTAATTATCGTCGTCTTTGCATACCTTGTCCTCTATGTGCGCGGACGCAAGTACAATGAAGGATTCTATGTCGAATCCCAAATCAATCATGCAAACGGTGGTACTTCGACCGTCATTGCAAACAGTGAATCCAAAGAAAAGATTGTTGTAAAGCATTAATAGAAATTGTATTGTATATAAAAATCATTCATATTTCCTTTGAAAAAAATAAATATGATGGATTATTGATTAAGTTTATACCTTTTGATATTTTGAAACGGCTGGGTCGCGATGAGCATGAAATGTCGTGCGGCAATAGACACAGGTTTGATTAAACTCCAACCATTTCGAAAAACAGGTTTGATGGACACTATTTCGACACGTAGTACATACTTGAAGAGGAGACCCGTTCTTGAGTTCCATATAACAAATGGGACACTCATCTTCATCATCAATCGGTCGTGCATCAATGGTGGGTGCTGCAGTGGCTGCAGACGAGCCCTTCTTTATGTTTTGAAAGTTCTTGACTAGCGCAGGGTCGCTGATTTCATGGTCATTCAACAACCCTTCTCGCTGGAGGGCATGATTCTTCAATACGGTAAATACTTCAGGGGTGATTTGTTTGTGTTCATAATATTGAAAATCACGGTAGCGGCACACCTTCCACAAGGTAAATACAATATGTTTACACACCGTGCGGAGTTTACTCGAATACATGAGTTGGTCAGGACAATTGCACTTCATCTTTCCTTCACAACACGATACCGTATACACATTTCGCGTTGACCCTGAAATCTTCCATTCTAAGCGGTCTTCACCCTTAATGGACACATCCAGTAAATACAAGGGGTCATACTGCGTTGCCTTTTGAAAGCGGTCACGTTGTGGCGTCGATAAGGTTTCCATCTCTTTCTATACGTTTTCAACATATTGAAAGAGGTCAATTTTTTATACAAAATGTGAATGATGGTGGATATGCCTACTTACTTTTAATCGGTGCAAGAACAAGTTTTACAGTACCAAGATTTCCCACCGTATATAAAATAATAAGGGGAAAGTCGTTCTTCAAATACATTTCAATACGTTGACACAAATTGGTACACTTGGTAAACAAGACCAAATGCTTGAGATGGAAAATTCCCTGCACAATTTCCCCCGATTTGCCCGAGTTTTTGACAACCTTCATGGAATTATTTTCTCGCCGCACGGTTTCCGCCTCCGCAAAATCACCTATACAACGGAAATACAATTCTCCCCCCGTGGATGTAATTTCCACTTTTTCTACATCATCCCCCAATCCCTTCATATCACGACATTGCTTTTGGAATTCCGAAGACATCATCGTAATAATCGAAGTAAATGTAAGCGAAGGAATTTGAATTTCATCCACATTGGTATCAAAAATCTTCAAGAAATAATTGGTCGTGGTGGCCGTTTCCGAATTTTCCATACGAATCCCCAACTTGTTTGGGTTGTTGGCTGGCAAGTACAAGGTCAAAGTGTCATTGTTTCCCATGGTGCGAATTAATTTGAAGAGGTAAATCATATTAATCCCAAGGACGTGTTTCGAAGGACAATAATATTCACCACCCCCTTGTACAAAACGCTCTGCAAGGAGTTGCAAGTATACAAGGACCGTGTGGGTCTCATCCATGGCAATAATCTTGATTCCATTACTGTCAAACTCGAGATTGGCTTCCGTGAGAATTTCCTTCAGGGCTTCCACGAGGGTCCGTATGACGGACGATTGCATGGTCTTAATCTCAAAAAGATTACCATTTGCGTTTGGAACGGCGAGGGCAGACATCTGTGTTTAATTTAATTCAGATTTGTTTCTTTAGACCTATTTTTGCGTATTCTTAAACGCATTCGTGGTGGGGATGTCATTTTCCCCGGATTCGGTATTGATTTGGTCTTCGTCAATTGTAGGCTTTGTAATATTTTCTCCAATTGATTTCAATTCCTCCATACTATTTATGATCGGCTCATTCTTTCGAAATAAAGAAGGGGTTGTTTCATTTGTATTGGATGATATATCATTTTGACCTTTATTGATAATTGCCAAGGTATTGGGACGAATGGTATTGATGCTGCGATTGGGTACATTGGGAGAAGGAGTAGGTGAGAGAGGTGTTGGCGTAGGGGCTTTGGACATTACTTGATTCATTTTTAATACATTCTTATATTTCTCTTGAAGTTGTTCAAGTTCCTTCTTGTATTCCTTTTCCCGCTCACACAATTCACATGCACTCATATTTTTCACCGATGAAAGAGGCAAGGATGACTTTACCGTCACATTGTACGTCTTGTTTTGCGAGGATGGGAGTGTAATACTTTGGTTCTTTTCATTGGTGGTTGTAATGGGTTGGTATGAATTTCGCACCTTCTTTTGAGTTTTACGGCGTGGACGACGACGCCCCTTGATTCCATGGGTCTTGGCATATTTTTTTGTACTCTTGTATTCTTCCACCCGTTGGGTCAAAACTTTTCGCGAGGCTTCCGCAATACTGTCGCCTTCTCGACGATACTTTACAAACCGCAATACATCTGCGCGCATTGGGTTTTTCCCCATTCGGGCTTTTAAAGACGTTTTTGCTTCATTTTCGTCGGATGCCAATTTCTTTTCGCGTTCTGTTGGCATAATACCCTTCCTAATTAAAACAATGAAAAAATTGAGGTAGCGGATTGTATCTTGTATGTATATTCAATATGGACGCACTACAATATAAGAAACACAGCCACCGCGAACACATTCTTGAACTTCCAGATACGTATATTGGAAGTGTGGAAACATCCGCGGAACCACGATGGGTGTACGATGCACAACATGAACATATGGTCCACCGCGTTGTACAGTTTAATCCAGGTCTCTATAAAACCTTTGATGAACTTGTGGTCAATGCACGCGATGCCCTGGTCCGTTCGCAAAACGACAGTGGCCTTACACCCGTAAAACGGATTGAAATTACAACGGGTATGGAAAATGGACACTTTACCATTCGCGTCAAAAACGACGGCGACGGAATTCCCATTGAAATCCATCCCACCGAAAATGTATACATTCCAGAAATGATTTTTGGACACTTGCTCACCTCTTCCAATTACAACAAGGAAGAAGAAAAGATTGTTGGGGGAAAAAATGGATACGGTGCAAAGTTGGCGTCCGTGTTTAGTAATCGCTTCACGGTGCTCGTGCGGAGTCCGAAACACCAACAATTGTACAAGCAAGTCTGGGAAAAGAATATGAGTGTTTGTCATAAACCGTCCATTACCAAGGATAAGGCGTCCAAGGGATTTGTCGAAATTGTGTATGAACCGGATTTGGCCCGCTTTCGTGGTGTGTCGGTCGATGGAAATGATTGTCATGATGATATGAAGGCCGTCTTTCATACGCGCGCCATTGAAATTGCTTCATGTGTTGGCAAAGATGTTCGTGTTGATTACAATGGGGTCGAAATTAAAACCGATTCGTTCGACAAGTTTATTAAACTGTTTCTAAAGGAAGATGCCCTCAAATCCTTTTCCTTTGAAAAGTGTGGTCCTCGTTGGGAAATCGGTGCAGTGCCAACCAAGTATCTCTTTAGTGATGATGCAGGAACACCGGATGACCGCCATATTAGTTTTGTCAACGGCATCAATACCCGCAAAGGAGGAAAACACGTCGAAACCGTGCAACGTGCGATTCTGGACAAACTGTGCGCGGTTGCCAAGACCAAGAAAAAGATGGACTTGAAACCAGGTCAAATCAAGGACAGTGTAACACTCTTTATTTCTGCCGTCATTGTCAATCCCTCATTCGATAGTCAAACCAAGGAAACACTCACCACACCCTCAAAAAACTTTGGAAGTAGCCCTGACATGAGCGATAAAATCGTCGATGGCCTTGTCAAGGCCGGTATTTTGGAAGATGCCCAAAATATTCTCGATGCAAAGACGGCGCGGGAAACGAAGAAGACGGATGGTTCCAAAAAGCGAATTGTGCGCGTCAAGAAACTGGATGATGCCGAATATGCAGGAACGGCAAAATCGCTGGAAACGACCTTGATTTTGACGGAAGGGGACTCTGCGAAAACCAGTGCTGTGGCTGGTCTCAAGGTCATCGACCCAGACCGTAAATATTGGGGGGTCTTTCCCCTTCGTGGTAAACTCTTGAACGTCAAGGATATTAGTCGCGACAAGTTTAACAACAATGAAGAAATCGTGGCTCTCAAGGAAATCTTGGGTCTCAAACAAGGTATGGTCTACAAGGATTTGAAGGAACTCCGTTATGGTCGTATTATGATTATGAGCGACCAAGATGTTGACGGTTTCCATATTCGCGGCCTCATTATGAATCTCTTTCATAGTGAATGGCCTTCCCTTCTTCAACATAACTTTGTATGCTGTCTCATGACTCCTTTGCTCAAATGTACCAAGGGAAAAGAAGTCTTGTCCTTTTACAGTGAAAGCGAATATGAACAGTGGCATCAGACGGTGGGCGATGACGTTGTTTCCAAATACAATATTAAATACTACAAGGGATTGGGTACGTCTTCCGCTGCCGAAGCATGCGACTGGTTTCGAAATATGCACAACGTAAACTATTGTTTTGACGAACATACCAATGACGCCATGGATTTGGCATTCAATAAGAAACGGGCCGATGACCGCAAACAATGGTTATCATCATATGACCCCAAGAAATACCTTGTTGTTCCAAACGATAAACAAGTTCCTTTTAGCAAATTTGTTCACGAAGAACTCATCCACTTTAGTAATTCGGATAATCTACGAAGTTTGCCATCCGTCATTGATGGTCTCAAACCATCGCAGCGTAAAGTCTTATATGGTTGCTTGAAGCGTCAATTGAGCAGTGAAGTCAAAGTCAGTCAACTTGCCGGCTACATTTCAGAACATACCGCCTACCACCACGGCGAAGCTAGTTTGAACGATGCCATTATTAATATGGCACAAGTCTTTGTAGGAACCAACAATATCCACTTGCTCGAACCAATTGGTCAGTTCGGTTCACGGCTCAAGGGCGGTCAAAAAGGAGAAAGTGCCGCACCTCGATACATCTTTACCAAACTCAACAACCTTGTTCATAAAATCTTTCGCAAAGAAGACAATGGAGTTCTTGAAAATCTTCTCGAAGATGGTATGACTATTGAACCGGTACACTACAATCCCATTCTTCCCATGGTCTTGGTCAATGGCGCCCTTGGTATTGGCACTGGATTTTCCACCTTTATTCCACAATACAATCCTCTGGAACTTGTAAAAGTACTACAAGACCGTTTGAATGGTGCAATTGCAGATTTCGAGGCCGTAAATCTTGACCCGTGGTATATTGGCTTCAAGGGTACCATTCAAAAGAAGGATGAAAGTACGTATAATACCTATGGTCTCTATGACTTTGACGATACCCAAAAGAGTGTCTTTATTCATGAATTGCCCGTGGGAACCTGGAGTGAAGATTACAAGGAATTCCTCTTTGATTTCTACAATGGGGAAGAAGGCAAAAAGGTGGGACTCAAGGAATTCAAGAATGCATGTAATGATGTACAAGTTAAAATCACCCTATACTTTGAAGAGGATGCCTATCTGAAATACAAGAATAATCAAGACGAGTTTGTCAAGACCTTCAAACTTTGCAATAGTCTCAAAACAAGTAATATGTGTGCCTTTGAAGATGACATGAATATTGTCAAGTTTTCGAGTGTAGGAAAAATTCTGGACGTCTTTTACAAACATCGCCTCGACATATATCGTGCCCGTCGTATGCAACGCATTGGCTCACTCGAAAAGGATATTCAGGAACTCGATGGAAAGATGCGTTTCATTCAAGGCGTCATTGGTGGAAAAATTGCGCTCCTCAACCAAAGCGATGAAGCCCTGGTTTCCTCTCTTCAGGCACAAAAGATTCCTCCATGCAGTGCACCATACAAGAAGGATGCAATTGAATCATACAATTACGTCCTCCACTTGCGTGTCGACACAATGAAGAAGAGTGGTCTGGAACATGCGCAAAAGGAACTCCAAAAGGCGCAAGAGGTTCTCGACTATTATCATAAAAATAATGAAGTATCACTCTGGCTCCAAGAACTGGAGGAATTTACGGAAAGTTATAATCTGTTTCTGAAAAACACATTAGAATTTTTGGAAACGTCTCAAGAAGGAAGTGGGGTTCCAGTTGAAGATAAGAAGAAAAAGAAGAAGGTTGCAAAATAAGTTTGTATAGAAAATGATTGATTCGATATTTACATGAATTGACGGAAGGGTAAACTTTTTGTTCCGGCAGATGACAGGTTTTGACTGCGACTCATGGGGGTATAGTTTTGACTAATGTCCCGTAAAAAGTAAAAGTGGGCTTCAATTTCTGTCATAATCTTGGGTACACAATATTCAACTACAAGATTATTTAATTCTTGTATTTGGCCGGGTATATTATGGGTTGCATTCTTTGCATATTGAAGATACATGGACCGCATTACAATTTGTAGTTCATCCACATCTTGGTCATCGATGACCCACCGGCGCTCTCCACTTTTTTGCAAAACTCGTTGTTTGATTTGGGATTGTATGACTTGTACATTCTCCGGTGAAAAAAAGGATTTACTTACCGGCGTCTCTTCCCAATTTCCACGGAGTAAGGCTGGGGCCGGATTTTTTTCAACCCTTGTCCGGTATCCAAACCCGTTTTCAAAGGAATTTTGCAACGCCCCACCGGCAGACGGTACTTGCGTCAAATTAACACGTCCTGGATTTGCGGTTCCCAAAAATGCCTGGTCATACGATGCTTCATATCCATCCATTGTCTATTCTACCTATTTTGAAAATTTAAATCTACCGGCATCGCGTAAATTTTTTTCTTGGCTACAGGTATAGAAAAAATGACCTCTTTACTCAAATCGACTCGTCAAACTCCTTCCAAGTATTTCATCTCCGTCGGTGACTGCCGTGGTAAGATCTACATCAACACTGGTACTGATGCTGCACCCACTGTCGCTGCAGTAGCAGGAACCGGATCTTCTGGTGGCTGGGCAACTGAAGTCTCCACTGTTATTTCTGGTGCTGGTGCCCTCTTCCGTGATATGGGCAAGCAATTCACCAGTGCTGGACAACTTTTCCGTAAGGTCCAACTCATCTACGCTGGTGCTGGTACCACTAGTACTTTTGGTGTCGGTGGATCTTCTGCAGCTGCAACTACAACTGTTGCTGGGGACTACCTCTCTTGCTACATCCAACTCCCAGGTACTGGTGTTGGTACTGACCTTGACCAAGTCACTGCTGGAAGTGCCTTCACCCCAGTTGCTCGTCTCGGTTAAATAAACAATTTATAATTTATAATTCTTTTTTGAATATACCATTATCTTCAAAAAAGAGTCGAAACGTGTGTAAAAAATTTTCAAGATGTAGTAGAGAAGAAGATGTGGAACTTTTATTTAATTGCCTATATTATCCTGGTGATTTTCATCATGATTAGTGTTTCGAAATCCTTATTTTCCAGTGGACGAAGCGTAGCTGGAGGACTCGTGTTTATCGGTTTCATCCTCGTCTTTGTCTTTTACGGAATGCGCTGGTTCAAGGAAAATGGAGACCCCAAAAATGCATATACCGGCAGTTGGCCTCCCATTATTAATACTTGTCCCGACTATTTTGTACAACTCGGCTCAGCATGTATTGACCCCACGGGTGTGAGTTCCGCGTATGGACTTACGGATTCACAAGTACTGGATAATACAAGTATTCCAACTGAAAAGAAGTTTACCTCCTTGTATCAGCCTGGGATGAACAAAACCCAATTAAATGGCTTGTGTACCGCAGCCAAAAACGCTGGGTTAACCTGGGAAGGAATTACCAATGGTGATAGTTGCACCTTTTCCGCATAATATCGAAAAAGGGTCTAAAATGGTTGTACATTCTCTACAAAGATGAATAGTACCACCAAAGAATATTGTTTTCAACCGGATGCCGAAAAACAATTACAAGAGTGGATATTGGACCGCAATACACCCGCTTTTATGATTGTTGGCCCTCCTGGAATTGGAAAAACGACGATTGTCCATCGTGTCTTAAAAAAGATTGGATATACGTTGTGTGAATTTAATGCAAGTCATACACGCAGTGGAATTGCGTTCGATAAAACCATTCTTCCCTTACTCAAGCACGGTGGTGTCAAGGAATGGTATTTGACAGGCAGCCCCGATAAATTGGCAGTCTTGTTGGATGAAATGGATGGATTGAGTGGGGGTGAAAAAGGGGGTCTTTCCAAACTCTTGGAATTCTTGGACCATTGGAAGGTGGGTGATAAAAGCCATCCACTCATTCTTGTATGTAATGAACTCCATGGACGACCCATGGAACGCATTCGTCGTTTGTGCAAAACCATTATTCTCGAACCCCCAAAACCAGAACAAATTTTACAAACGATTGAACAGACCATTCCTGAAGAAGTCATTACGTGTGGCGACTTGCGTGTCTTGTTTCGTTATTTGCAAGGGTATCCTTCGTTGGACCAAAAAGTGCACGTCAAAGACAGTAGTTGTACAAATGCGTCCATGGAATGGGCTTGGTATTGTTTATACGGCGAGTACGAACCGTATCAAATTATTGCACTCGAAAACAATGAAGCCAATTTGGCCGGTTTGGTGTTGCACGAAAATATACCCCAACGTCTTCAAAACTCGGAAGATGCCCTCGAAGTATACAAGCGTCTCTTCAATATTCTCAATATTAGCGACTGGGCTGACTTTTGGGCTTTCTTTTACCAATGTTGGCAGATTTTGCCCCTGACCCAACAACTCAAACTCAAATGCACCAACCAAATCTTGTACAACCAACAAGAACCACCGACCCATATTCCCAAACCCGAAAATCTAGTGTTTACCCGCGTCTTATCGCGCCAAAGTGCCTTGTACAATTCCTGGAAGGAAATGTGCCGTATTCATGATACCCATCAAATTCCCATTCGATGCGTACCCATGGTCTGCGGTGCGTTGCAAGAACAACAAAAGAAACAAAATATTCAACTCAAAAGGGGTGAATTAATCTAATCGGCATGCTTTAGCGTTTCGTGTTCATGTTCTATTCGTATTACATGAAGGGGTTCTGTGCGACCCAAACGATATGCACGGCCCACTACCTGCTTTTCTTCGGCTCCTGTCATTTTATGCAATAGAATAATATGAGTTGTCTGAATTAAATTCAATCCGGCTCCCGTCGTCTTTGCATTCAAAAATAATACATTGACCTTTCCTTTTTCAAAATCTTGGATGGCCTTTGCAATGACCGATTTATTTCCTTTAATGAGCCGATACTTTATTTTTTCATCATCGCATTTTGCACCAATCTTTTGAAAGGGGTTGTCATACCGTGAAAATAATAAAATTTTCTTGTCCTTGTTTTGTTTTAAAAAATCAAAGAGGGCTTCTTCTTTGGTGGGAAGTCGTGGAGTTATGATGGTGTTTTGTGGATTGGCGTGTTTCGAAATCACCTTCAGATTTTGTAATTGAATGGTTGTGCGACAAAAGGGACAAAGCGAGTTATTTTGGGACGACAAGGTTTGAAAAATACACGACGAACAAAACATGTGGTTGCAACACGGTGTAATCGTGGCTGGATTTTCTTCGCTGGGGTTGCCCATACAAATGGGACAAGATTCTTCTTCTATGTTTGCAAAACGTTCTTGAATGGACTTGATTTGTTGACGAATTCTTTCAATCGACTGATTGACACTTGCAATTGCATCATCGTGTTTATAATATTTTTTTCGTTCTTCCAAACGGTCGATTTCTTTTTGTTTTTGAAATAAGACGGCATCTATCAGATTCATATTCGTATCGGCAGATATTCCGAGATATTGAAAGGCAGTCTTGTAATCTCCTCCTTGAATCATATTGTGAATTTCTGGCGAGACAAAGTCCGATACAACACGCAAACCATAGGGTGTCTGACATTGTATCGTTTGATAAAGTATGTCTGGCATTGCATTGGACGATTCTAAAAATGCGTCACTATTTCGAAATACAAACATGGATGCAAAAAAAGGATGTATATTGTGATTGGAAACCCATTGGGAAGTCGTACGATAATAGGCACTACTTCGTGTACTTTCGAGTGGAAACTCATTCTTCAAATAGGTATATAAATCTGGATGAAAGGTTCCTGGATCATTGTCAACAATCCGCAATGCAATCTTTTCCAAATGATTTCCGTGATATACAATATTTTGCCAGGTTGCACTCACCCACCACGTAAAAAAAACCTTGGGTTTTATGACCCCCAACTTGATTTCAACCGAATCGGCTTCGTCCACAAACATGCGGCGCCACGTAATATTTTGATGCTTGGCAAAAAACTCCTTGGTCATCGTATTTGTCAACAACACCAAATCATGGGTACAAAACATTTCCTTGATATTTTGTTGGATTTCCTTTCGTGTACTGACATAAATTGGGTTTAAGGAGGATTGGGTTTGAATGTAATTCCTCCATTGTATAAAAAGTGTATGGGGCACAATAATCAAGTTGCGATTATGAATCGTTTCGTCGTATGTATGTTTTTTTAAAATATATCCACTTCGATTTCCTTGAAACAAGCCATAATTTTTAGAAGATGCACGTTCTTCCAGCGGAAGATGTTTCATGGTCGAAATAAATCCAAGAATGTTTAAGGACTTTCCTGCACCCACTGTATCCGCCAAAATACCATAATTACTTTGAATCTTGTAATTCTGAAAGGTAAAACCGGTTTCCATCTTCTTTTCAAATTCCTTCATTGCATAAATTATGGCTTTTTGATGTGCTTTTAAGGAGATTGTAATCTCCGTTGGTTGTGGAACGCGTGGACTTTCTTCTGTGCAACTATTTACAAAGGCTTGTTGTAAGGCACGCAACATATTGTGCGGATGATACATGTGTAAATCTTCATCGTCGTCTTCGTATTCTCCATAATCACTGCTTGTATCGCTTTCATAATCCAACAAATTGTCCCCTTCAGGTTGTTGAATTATCGGGTTGGGATTTTCCATGGTTCTATTTTACGACGTCAAAACACTGGTATAAAATTCACGCAACGATGTATCCTTGATAAAATCACGAGGTTTATAGGTTGTTTTTCGTACAAAAGGATTTTTTCCATCTGCACGAAAGTTGCCTTTACTAAACGTATTTTCCTTGTGGCTAATAATCAACATGGTTTGAAGTGGGTCGAGTTGAATCATCGGATGAATATACTTTTCCAAAAAACTCACTTCTTCACTATGCGTTACATCTTCATTGTAAAAATGACTGTCGGCATATTGTTTTCGCCACGCCATGGTTCCATTGGTTGCATGATTGGGTCCATACGGCCCAAGACGTACCATTTCCTTGTTATCGGTATGCAACATATAGACCTCGGACGCACCTGCCAATTCGACTTTGGGTTGTTTTTGGAATTGTTTGACCACATGCTCCACACGAGTCGGCGGGTAATAATCGTCGTCGTCCATGGCCACAATAATCGACCCCTTCGCCTCTTTGTTTAAACGATTTCGTTTTGCACCAATGGTACTCTTTTCTTCTTCGCGAATATAACGAACATTTGCAATGTCCTTTGTAAGGGAGAGAAATAAGGATTCTACCGATTCAGGGCCATCATCATACACAATCCATTCCATGTGAGTTTTTGGATAGGTTTGTTGCTTGTAGAGTTGAACCAAATAGGGAATGAATAATTTACGATTATAGGTGGGAGTAATAACAGATACAAAGGGTAGATGTGATTTACTCATTTTTAATACTATAACGCGTTTCTTATTTAAGCGACTGCATCTTTCAGGGCTTTTGTCCAGTTGCCCATCATGGTTTTATAGGCTTCATCTTCTATCCAATAAAACGGTTTCTTCAACAATCGTCCCAGGGTGGTTTCACCAGGACTGGTTGTAGTAAGTGGCAATAATGCATAGAGAGGTAATTGACCCTTATAGAAACGTAATACGATTGCACCAAGAATTACAAGAATATAAATACCTGGTACAAAAAACGTAAACAAGAAATACAAGATACGAATGGCAGGTGATTCAACAATGGCCATATTTGCTGCCAAGGATGCTGCAAACAATTTTAGGGTAAATTGTAAGACAACAAACACCGTATTATAGACTTTTTTACTGGTATCGCTTACAATTTCTTTGGCATCCAATGGGGTTGCTTCGACCTTCTTTTTTGTATTCTTTTCTTCGACTTGCAATTTTTCCAAGACTTTGGGAAATAAATCTGGACGAACATTGGATAATCCTTGAACTTCATTCACAAATAAAGCCTGTTTGTCTGGGTTGGAAATTAATGTACGGATTGTTTCAAGAAACTCTTGGTACTTTTGTTGCAATGTCAATACATCTGCTGTTTCTGCACTTTTATCATACCATGTTTTCAAGGTTGTATGCGCATCCAACAACTTTTTCTTGACATCTTCGGTAAAATGCTTTCGTTGCATGAAAATTTCGGATAAAAAGGGAAATGCCTGGATGACTTGGGAAAGTTTTCGTCGTGGAACATCACTGTCTTTTATGGTTTTGATGGCCGATTTATAATCTTGGTACTTGCTAAAAATTTCCACATACTTTGCATTCTTATTCTGCACAAGCCATTCTTGATTGATTTCAATCTTCTTGAAAATCTGTTTGACACTTTCGGGGGACAAGATGCCTTGCTTTTCATCTTGAAAGGATTTTGTCTGATGTGAATTCATTACATCTGAAAATTCGGTACGGAGCGCCACTACTTTTTGTTGCTCCTCTGGCGTCATTGGTTTTGATAAAATATCCATCCTATCATTGTGGATAGATTTCTTGTATATGCGACCGCAGTGGTCTAAATGATTGTCACGTAGGAAACGTAAGGACCAATGAGTATCACAATTTCAAAAACACATCGGTTAAACCGTGTGCATTTTCCCTACGAGTTTGCAATTATTGTACAACATAGTGTCGACGTGTTTCAAAAAAATACATTATCACTCTTGCAACAATATCATATTCCTGCTTCCAAAATTACCTTGTTTTTGGATGTTTCACAAAAAAACCAATACAAGACACAATTAGTTCATGGGTCGATTGGAAAAATGGTGGTTGTTTCCAAAAAATATCACGTCTATAACTTTATTCACAAGTTTTATGAAGTCGGAACACCATTAATTTATATGCACGACAATGTCCAAGAAATACTAATGAAGAATGAAGAAGATGGTACATTACAACCCTTGAATAGTTTGTTATACTTGTTGAAACGCGGATTTGCATTATGTGGACAACACGGTGCGCGACTCTGGGGAATCTATCCGTACGCAAACGCATCCTTTCTGAAAAAAGATGTGTCGACATCCTTGAAATATATTCATCCATTGTTATGGGGGACCATTCATCCTGGTACATCGATTTCTTATAAAACCAATCTTTCCACCGAGTATGAGCGCTGTTTGCAATATTACAAGGCTGACCACAAATTACTGCGACTCAATGATATTTCGTGCACTGAACATAAAATCAAAACTGAAAAGGACTATGATGAAATAAAAAAAGAACACGATTTTTTATATCAACAATATTACCCGTGGGTAATTTTAAACAAGGACAAGCATGACCACAGTATAATTTCTTTTGCCAAAGACGTTTAACCCGCGTATTTGAGCCCCCCATACCCACCCTTTACCACAAAGAAGTTAATGGACTCGACATAAATATTAATATCATATAAATACGTAGGATTGAGAGGAAGGGGCCAAGGATTCATATCCAACTGGAATAATCGAATAAGACTCGAATTAATACTTCCTGATGGTTGGTTGGGGTCCGTTTTTAAGGAAAAGGGAATGACGGCAATATAGGTGGATTCTGGGTCATTCCCACCCAAATAATATTTATAGGGAACAAACTTGGTAAAGTATTCAATATTCTTTTCTTCTTGATATTCATTTCCATTCAACAAAATTCGCAGGGACCGCAAGATTTGGGCTTGGCTGGCAGGAATAAGACGTCCACTACTCATGATTTGATTTTGAACAGTCGATGCACCGCTGGTCGGCAGCCATGGACGCATGGGATATTGAAACCAATTGGTAAAGTTTTCGACGGCGTTGCGATACATGAGTGAATCTGTGCGGCGCGGAACCAAAAACATGCGCGTTACTGGATTGGTGATTTCTAAATCAATCGTTGTACGATTGTAAAAGTTGGGATTGCGAAAGGTCGTGATTTGCGGTACAATATAATTGAGCGGGGTTTTGACAAAATCGACACGTTCATTTTGCGTTACATAGACATACGTGGTTTCCAAGGTGGGGTTCAAAAACCAGGAATTGTTGGTCGGCACACCATAATCAATATCGGTGGCAAAGGAACGAAACTCGCCCGAAATATCGTAATAGGAAATGTAATTGGGTTGATTTGTTTGAATGTCGTATTGCGAACTGTTCATGCGATACCCTGGGCGGACACGATACCCAGAAGGGTCCAAAATCGTATACAATTCTTGCACCGGGCGTAATGTGAGTTGGATTTCTACATCGTGATATTCGAGTGCAACAATCGGAAATGATTTATAGGTGGATTCGCTAAACCAGAGTGGAAGCGGGACGGTAATTCGTTGCCCGTAAATACTGGGTCGATTGAATTGTTGGGTCATGGAAGTATCTTTTACCACCGTCGGATAGCCGACATTTTGTTGACCGCCTGCATACAGACCCTTTGCAGGATTGTTTAATTCTGGTACTTCACCCACAAGACGTTTCCATTTATGATACATATCGGCATCCATATCCGTTTGTGCTTTTGCCAAAATATAGTCGCCGTCAAATTCTTGGATTTTTGACCCTCCCACAAAAAATGCACAGTTTTGAATAATGTGAGTTCCCAAAAAATGTACCCATTGAAATTCGTATTGTGCACGCCCTTGCACATATTTACTGAAAATGTCTGGAATGTTAAATGTAAAACTCATATCGCTAATTAAATCAGCAACCCGTGGGATTTTTGCTCGTAATTTAATCGGCTGGTCGAAAAACATTTCATTCGGCCCTTCCAACGGAATGGATGTGCTTTCCAGTGCAAAATGACTATGCTTTTTAAACACCGTATAAAAATAGGTAAAGTCTGGATTTCCATTCAAAATTACATTTTGACTCCCATATGCAATCAAGGAAAATAGTCCACCACCGGGCATCGTATCTCTTACTTCTTCTCAATATCTTTTAAATAGGAAAACATACGATTATAATGATAGAACTCTATCCTTATAACAATATGAAACTTTATAGTGTCGATTCTAATAGTATGAAATTATTGGCTGTAAGAATTGACCCACCAATTGTCGGTAAAATAAGGAGGAGCATCTTCAGACTGGGTCATAGTTTGAGGGTTGGAGCCTTGAATACTGAGTCCTTGAATTTCGGTGTACGTCAAGGCATACGAGAAATAGGTAAGCCGACTGACCTTTCCATCAAAGGTTCCATCCACCTTGAAAGTATTATTTTCGCCAATACTCTTAATGGTATTTCCACTCATCGTAAAAATACGTGGGTTAAACAAGTACAGGTCTCCATAGTTTTGGTACAAGACACCCTTATCGAGTTTCAACTTCTTGGTCAAGTTACCATTCAAATAGACTTCAATCGAATTGGAACGAGCGACAATCGCAACATGGACCCACTTCTTGACAGGAATGCCTTCCACATCCACATAATTGTTCCATGTATCGCTACTGTTTTGATAAATACGAAGGGTGTTGGCATTACTGTGCAAGAAGACCCCTGGGCTCATGAGGGGGTAGCACTTTGGATGACCCTTGTGGAGAATGTGGAGAAGACCGTCTTCCATCTTGAAACTGGATGGGTTAACCCACAAGTAGAAACTATAACTGAATTCAATACCGGTACGTTCATTGTCGGAATACGGAAGGGTCTTTGCAATGGAACTGTTGGGGTCTTGAACAAAGGTGTACATTTTATCCTTTGCACTGACGGTTTCAGGTAAAATGTCGACACGGGTTCCTCCAATTTGACGGAAACTGGTGTAGGCCACTTCCAAAATCATCATAAAAATGTATAATACAACACAGAGTACAATGAAAAGTACAATTTGTGAACTAATACTTGTTCCTAAAAGAAAACTCATGACGGGATTTTCACCAGTACCAACGTTGGAATTCATGGTATCACTCTACCAAGTTGTTGTGGATTTTTTCCATCCAAATATAATTCATACATTCGGGTGAAACAAAATTATGTATCAAGGATTTATGATGTTTATGTTGAGGTGGATTGTGCTGGGTTTTTGGGGTAATCATAACTGATTGCATTTGGAGTAAAGAGCCCCTTCAAATAATCCATAAGACTGTATTCAGGAATGGGGCCACTCATGTAATATCGCCACACTTGTTCGGGATTTAATGCATAATTATAGAAGCTTACATTACTAATGAATCCACCAAAGCCACCATAATCACAGAAACGAGCCGTTGAACCATCATTGAGCTTATTGACACGGAAGAAACTTGGGAGAACACACGAACGTGCGAGTTTGCCGTCCATGTATACATCACAGGTCTTGTTGTTGAGTACAATACTCAAGAGGACCCACTTTTGTAAATCAATATTGTCCAAATCACAGACGTCCGCACCGTCCAAGGAACTAGGTGTGTTTGTCATTTTTGTGGTAATTTCGTGTTCCGTTAAACTGACAGGGGCATTAAGGGAACCGGATAAGGAACTTGCACTACCCGTTGTAGTTGTAGTTGTAGTACCTGAACCACTACGATCCTTTGTATCTACACGCACCGATAAGGTGTTCTTGTTTCCACCCAAGTAGACAAGAAGGGTTGCAAAATTTGAAGTACTGTCATTTCCAGTCACACCCCCCAATGTCAAAATGTGCTTATTCGAACCATGGCGAACGGACCAGTCATTGATGTACACCCACATGTTGACACTGTATTCACCACCTTCCAATAACACAGGGAATTTATCACCCGTTTTATTAATGGGGTTATACTTTATAGTTGTACCTGTACCACTGGAACCTGTATTGGCATCGGTAATGTTTCCAATTACGAGGTCCCCCTTGAGTCCGGAAGATGCAAACAAATACTTGTATAAATAATACAAGGCATATAAACTTAAGATGATAAATACAATCTTGATGACGGTACTTGCCATACTTGGGGAACCACTATTTGCATTCATTGTTTCTCTGAATTAATACACAGAAACAATACACGTGAAAAATGACATGATTTTTAACTATAGGGGGATGTCCATTGTTTTAAATAACTTTTTTGTGGTGTTTGGGTTGTATTAAAACAAAAGATGCCGTTTGGACACGTAAGGGTATTTTGGAATATATCAAAAATGGATTCTGTATTCGGGAGTTCGGGTTCATGACGGGTATTCGATGTACTTGCCAAATAGGATTTTACATCGTCCAACTTGAAGGCCTGACCTTCTCCATAAAATGTCGGATATGCAAAGGTACCCTTGAGTTTTGGATTTCCAATCACCAGTCCATTATCTTGAATGACGGGATAGTGCAAGGTTCGGAAGGAAGAAACCATTGTGTCATTGTAGTACACAGTAAATCGTCGACCTTCCTTGGTAATGGTAATCAAGACCCATTTTTGTGTAGGAATTCGTTGAATCTTGAAGATTTCTTCTTCGTCACTTACCACCGTGCTCGTGGGTGAAGTTGGTGGACGACGGGTTTTTACCATCAACTCGCATGATTCTTCGTGCGAAGCACCGGACGGAATTACGTTGAACCGGAATTTGTCTCCAATCGAAAACAAAGGAATTGCACCCGTCCCTCGTGTATGAGAATAAATGTACACATAACACGTAAAGGATGCACTGCTTGGGCTTATAAAGTTGTTTAATACATCGACCGAAGTCCCAACGGCGGTGTCTTTATCCAACGAGCCCGTATTCGGGGATAAATTCGATGTTACATTGAGACGTTTATCACGGATTACACTATAGGTAATTGGTATTGCAACAATTACTAAAACAATCGCAATGGTTAAAATCTTTGATAATTCCATCACTCCTACCTTCTGTATTTCATTTATCATTGTGGGCAAGTTGGTGTATCAGGGGTAGATGGAGATTCACCGGACGGTGTCAATCCTGTATTTATTGTTGCAGAAGGAGTTCCATTGACACGATAAAAGGAGGCTGGTAAGATTTGATTCCACAAGGTCAAGTTTTTGACTTTGGCAGGAGTCGTCGACAATGGGGATGGGTAAATATTTTTTCCTTTTATATCCGGTAAACTATATCCAGCTTGATAGGTCCGTGATTTTACAAGATATCCGTTGACATAGACTTCCATAAATTGTTGCGCAAGACCCAAGGTAAGTCGAATTGGTTTGTTTACAGGAATGTTGGGAATTGTAATGGTTTCAATGGATGAAATCGGTGAACCTCCTGTTGACGCTGGTTTGAAGGTTGCGGTGGATACATATAAATCATTGGTACTTCCATCCAAATAGACAATAAAGTTAAAATTATTGTTGGAGGTAAAAAATGATTGAATGGTACTTTGGTCGGTAAATTCAGTGCTTGCAATTGGGTTATCCGCACGATACATCAAAATGCGCGGTTTATTTCCAAGACCAATTGTGGGGTCTGTTAAAAGAATATCAAGTCCAACGGAATAATTATAAGGCATATCATAAATAAAAGACCGTGGATTCGTTAAATCAACTTTTTCTGCTGTTTTTGTCCAATAGACTTCGGACGTTGGGTTTGTTCCGGGAACACTCACCACCCCTGGGTCCCCTGGTTTCATGCGAAAAATTGGCGTTATCGTGTAGTGCACAATGATGAGTAAAATCAATGTCAAGAGTAAAAATCCACCAATGTACAAGACATACTTGGCGACATTTGATGACACAGATTCCGTATTGGAATTTGTATAATAACCAGTTCCATAATTATCTGTTGTTCCGAATAATCCACCGGCGAGTTGCTTCTTCATCCTTCTTGCTTCTTCAAAAGTTTTTTCTTAGGAAAAGAAACTCATTCGTTTTTTGTCATCCACCACAATCCAAGACCAATGGTTCCAAATAATAAAAAGGAAACTCCTGCACCTTTCAAATACGATTCGTATTGCACATTTTGAAAATCTTCAGGTGTCCACACCGGTGAACGTCCGTAGGCCCCCAATTTTGTGTAATAGTCCAAGGCATCACTTTCGGTAAGTGTCGGTTTCTGTAGCATCGCATTGACCTTGTTATGGATTTCAACCGTCCAACGAAACAAGTCTTTTCGTGAATCGAGACTGACAGTTAATGGCATTTCCTTGAGTTTTTCTTCATAATGGGTCTTACATATGGGACACGGGATTAAAAATGCAAAGGATTCGTAAAACTCTTTTGCAGCCTTCTTTTCTTGGTACGACGGGGCGTTCGGATACCCAAGCGCGACCAAATGCATCGTGTGCCAGAAAAAGGGACCCCATACGGATGGTGGCATAGATACGACCATTGGAAACTTCTAATGTTATTGAAAACTTTTCTGTCTGTGAAAAATCGCATATTACGATTACTTTAAGAACTAGCACAATTGCTTGGTAAGGATAAAATGTTTAAATGTTCCAATTGCAACATTGTGGGTCATCATTTTCGTCAATGTACCAATCCAATTACATCCTTTGGAATTATTTCCTTTCGTCATAAAGACCCCAGTTGGAATCAAGCGCAGTGTTTGGCGGAACACGACAATCATATTAATGGACTTGCCATCCAAAATGTCGAATTTCTTATGATTCAACGCAAAGATAGTATTGGATATGTCGAAATGATTCGTGGAAAATATAATCCGTACGACATCAAGTTTCTTCAAGAACAAATAAACGGGACTACGGCAATTGAACGCGAAAAATTGTTGCACGGCGACTTTAGCACCATGTGGACCGATGTGTGGGGTCCTGAAAATCGTCATTATCGCGGCGACAGTGAAATTTCAAAGAAAAAGTTGGAAAACTTGCGGGCTGGCTATGTGATTCCAGAATCCAACGAAAGCATCAGTATGGAAACACTTCTCAACCAAGCATCACCCCCCTGGAATACACCTGAATGGGGGTTTCCAAAAGGCCGACGAAACCCCTTTGAAAGTGATTTAGATTGTGCCTACCGCGAATTCAGCGAAGAAACCGGTTTGACACGCCGCGATATCCGTGTCTTTGAAAATATTAGCCCGATTGTGGAAACCTTTCTTGGAAATAATCAAGTCCAATACACACATATTTATTATTTAGGATGGATTTCACACAAAATTCCCATTAGTCTCCTTCCGAATCATAGCCATATGTCGCGTGAAATTGGAGCCATCGGCTGGTATTCCTTGGAAGATGCCCTGCAAAAGATTCGTCCAAATAATGTGGAAAAACGTGAAGTATTGTTGCGCGCATCTTCCATGATACGCAATTTATGCCCCCTTCTTATTGGCCCTATACAAACGAATACGTAATTTCTATCCATGTTTATTCTGTCCAACTCATAGATATGTCTGCAGAATCCGAGAATCTGTCGATGAATCAGATGATTGAAAATTATCGGTCGATGCCACTCAATTATCTGCGCGATGTGTATTTTAAAACTGAAACAAACCCCCAAAATCGTGATGCGATTATGAAGGTATTAACATCGTATGAATTAGTTCCAGAAGAAATTGAGAACGGGTATGGATTATATCCTGCCTTTTATAATGATAATCAATTGCTGGAAAATATAAAAAGAGACCCTGCACTTAATCGAAATACCTTTATTCAAAATCTTATGAAAAAAAGCGAATATGCCTACACAAAAAGTTCCATTCAAGATTTGCGCGACAACCAAACCATCGATGTGTGCAAAACTACCCAAGAAGAATTTGAAATCACACCCGTCCAACAATTTGTGGCCAACTTTATTCATCCACGGACCCCTTATTACAGCATGTTACTCTATCACGGAGTCGGTGTTGGAAAAACATGTGCCGCAATTACTGCAGCGGAAGCGTTTCTTGACATGTATCCACGCAAAACCGTGTTTATTGTATGTCCGAAAAATATTCGCCCCAACTTTGAAAAGACGATTTTTGATATTTCCAAAGTCCGTATCTATTCGGATGGGATTCAAAATGAATCGGTACAATGCACAGGAAACACCTATTTGGAATTAACCGGCACTCTCGAAGAACGCGACAGTTCGATTATTGAAAAGCGGGTTCGTTTATTGGTCCAAAAGCGCTATCGGTTTCTTGGCTACAGCCAGTTTGCCAACTTTATCAAGAAAACCCTGGACAAGATTCCTCCCACCGAAGACCCTGTGCTGCGCGCTGAACGACAAAACAAGGAGTTGCAACGAATCTTTAATGGCAACTTTTTAATTATTGATGAGGCCCATAATTTGCGCGACACGGCGTCTATGAAACCGGCCGAAGAAATTCAAAATGTACGCGACGGAAATGCCGTCATGGAAAGCGAAGAAGATATTGATACCGTGGGAAGCGTGGATGAACTGAGTGATAACGCGGGTGGAAAAAAACTAACCCCCTATTTGCAACAAGTGCTCGAAAAATGTGAAGGAATGAAATTTTTACTCATGACAGCAACTCCCATGTTTAACGATGTGCGTGAAATCTTGTTTTTGCTCAACTTGTTGCTATCGAACGACAAACGCCCCACCTTATCATACAATTTAATCTTTGACAAGGAAGGGCGGATAAAACCAGAAGGAAAATCGTTGCTTGGTCGATATGTCCGCAACTACATTAGTTATATGCGCGGAGAAAACCCCTTTTATTTCCCGTTGCGTCTCAGTCCTGGGCTGTATGAAGACAATACCTTTCGTTATAAAGAATATCCAACCATCGGTGTGAATAGTGAACCCTTGGATAATAAAGAAGATAAGCATATGATTGAACAAATGCGAAAATTAAAAAAACTGTGTGTGAGTCAAACTCAGGGAAGTTTTACGGACGACTTTATTAAATATACCCAAAACGCGGTGGTCGGTGGGATTGGGTATTCCGTGCGCGACACCCTTCTTCAATCTGGAAATGTCATGTATCCTGGACGCGGAAAGTTTGTCGAACGCATCAACGTTGATGGATTTCAAAACACCTTTGTACACCAAGACGGTCAATATGCAACAAAAGACAATAACGCATCCTGGCTTTTTCTGGAGAATTTACCCAACTACAGTCCAAAAATGGCCACCATTCTGGAATATATTCAAAATGTGTCGGTGGGCCTTGCTTTTGTGTACAGCCGTTTCTTAAAATCCGGTGCATTACTCATGGCACTCATTTTGGAAGCCAACGGATATAGTCCATGGGGTCGTGATAAACCCTTATTGCGTGACGGAATCCAACACAAAAAGGGAAAGAAATGTGCCCTGTGTCCAGAATACAAAAAGACCCATCCAAAAGACAGCGACCACGAATTTACACCGGCCAAATATATTTTGCTCACAGGGGACCAAGAATTGAGCCCAGACAATCGCAGAGCCCTGGATGCAGCCAATCAACCTGGAAATGCATACGGAAAAGACATCAAGGTCGTTTTGGGGAGCCAAATTACCGCCGAAGGGATGGATTTCAAAAATATTCGTGAAGTCCATATTTTAGAAGCATGGTTTCACTTGAATAAAACGGAACAAATCGTGGGACGTGGGATTCGTTTCAAGAGTCATTGCAATTTGCCACCCTTGCACCGAAACTGTAGTATTTATTTACACGCCCTGACATTTCCCAAAGAAAAGAATTATGAATCCATGGACTTGTATTCGTACCGCATGGCCTTGCGAAAAGCAATTCGTATGGGCGAAGTGAATCGTGTCATTAAAGTGTATGCCCTCGATTGTAATTTGCGTCGTGATGCGGCAATCTTTGGGGATGGGTTTGAACCGCGTGAACAAATTGATAGCCAAGGAGAGCCATATACTGCATCCATTCAAGACCAAGATGGAAGCCCCTTGTGTGATTATGATAAATGTAGTTATACATGTAATCCAGATGTACCGATTGACTTGAGTGATGAATCCATGCAAAAATCGCTCGACCCATCCACATTTTCCAATTTCAGCGCAAAATTCTTTGAAGGAAAGTTGCGCAAAGTCTTGGTGGATGGATTTACAAAAAACCCCTATCAACCCATTGAAGTTTTACAGGATAAATTATACAATTATATCCCTATGCCTGCGGTTGATTTACTCTTACAAAATATTGTCAATAACAAGAGTTTTACAATTAAAGTCAAAAATGTGGAGGGGTATATTATTTACAAAAACAAGTATTTAATATTCCAACCTGAAATGTACCAACGTCTCGAAATTCCCCTTTCTTTACGTATGGCCAATCATCCTATTAAACGAGACCAATATACACCCATTTCAAAAAACGACTTGTTTCAAGAATTTGTCAAAAACACGACCAAACCGGTCGAAAATACGGTCGATAGCGATAGTATTCAATTGTGGACGACGGTACAAGAGTTTATCCAGGGACTCAAGAAAGGAAATGATGCAAATATGAAAACTTTGACCAATCAATTAATTGCCTATTTTAATTCAAAGACAGATATTGACAAAGTAAAAAAAACCAATGATTCTATTTTGAATTTCATTTCCAAAGTCTTTCTGGAAAACATTTCTGGAGAAACCTACGAAACCTTGTATCGCACCTGTTTACTGGAATATTTCTGGGACGAATGGATTTCGAATGTGCAAAAAATGGAATTATTGCAACAACCATCGGATACAATCTTGCAAGTGGGACGCGAAAATATATTGAGTTTTGAAGAAAAGACCTTTCGATTTATGAATGTGGACCGCGGAAGTATGGAATATGTATGCAAAGGGGAACCATGTAAACAAGCCTTTATTGATTATTATGAAGGAAGTAGTTTTACTGACCCTTTACGCGCAAAACCCTTGTCCAGCACCAGCACCGGTTTACCCTACGGATTTTTGGTGGCCAAATCCGAACAACACAAACTCATTTTTAAATCCAAAGATACCCACGACAAATCGGCAGGACAAGAATGTACCATTGTGTCCAATCCAGGCCATAGTCGCGATAAACTCGTATTGTTATTGCAACAATTAAAATCCAGTGGCCACGACTTTCTTCAAATCGATTTAACATCTTTTAAAAATGTGTCACAATCATGTACTCTCTTAAACCTTGTACTCCGTATGATGAATGCCTTGGAAATCAATGGAAAACAATGGTTTTATCGCCCCATACGTTCTTACATAAATGGTCTTCGCAGTGCAATCGTGTCAAAAAAAGCGCCGGCTGAAAAGAAGGGGAAAAAGGGGGTGGCGGTCGATTTGGACGACTGATGCATTCTGTGTATAAAATTGAAGTATAAAGACACAAAATATAAGTAGAGTAAAGATGGATGATATACAAAATGTCGCAATGTTTGAAGAAAAAGTCGCATTGGGACCTCGACTCTTAAATGAATTGCGTAGCAGTACAAAAACATTGGATGATTTGATTCTTTCGGTCTTACGTGAGAAACTTGAAGGAAAATGCAATCATCATGGATATGTTGTACCCGACAGTATCAAACTCTTGTCGCGCAGCATGGGAATTCTCGAAAACGGTCGATTTACAGGAAACATTCTCTTTTACGTGCAAGCCCAAGGAATGGTATACAATCCTGCAAACGGCACCACAATTGTGGGTACGGTCTTGAAGAAAAATAAGATGGGTCTCTACGTCATTTATAAGGATGCTATCCGTATTTTAGTCCCACGTGATTTGCACTTGAAAAACCCAGACTATGAAACCATTGTGCCAGGCAACCAAATCTCCATTCAAATTTGTAAATCACGGTTTCAAGTCAACGACCCCTTTATTATGAGTGTGGGTGTCTTGGATGGAAGTGCAATCCAAAATGTGGGTAATCCGGTGGACGAAATTACAGAACATGAAGAAAATACCAATTCCGCCAATGCCCAAAACCAAGAAGAAGCGGCAGAAGAGCAAGAAGAAACCGAAAATGAAGACACCAATTCAGACAATGAATCAACCGAATAAGATTGGATATGGCGTTTATACAGAGAAAAAGGAATCTTTTTGATTGTAGAAATGAGTTCAACTCCGGACGAAAAAACCTTATTGGAAAAACGAAAGACGTTTTTGCAAAATTTGAAAATCCTGGTCAAAAGCGAATACGAAGAAATCTTTCGTATTATGAAACAATACGATGTAGCCTATACCGAAAACAGTAACGGTATTTTTTTCGATGTAAACACCATTCCCTATGAACCGTTTCAAAAAATGTGCGAGTTTTTAGAATTTTGCATTCTTCAACGAAAGCATGAAGATGACCGTAAAAAAGAAATTGAAGGGTTGCTTCGTAATGCATAGATAAAATTGAGTGGACGGTTTAAAGTTTTGTGCATAGATATATATAAAATGAATATGACAGCGTGGAAAACCCTGGTTCAACATTTGCAAAAAAACCCCCATAAAAAAAAGTCGCTCGAACCCTTTGTTCTACCGTCTTGTTCTTTTGACATGTTTCTGTCTGAAGAAGAGGAAGAAGTTGAACGCGACAATGAATCGCAAACAACCCACGAAAGTATACAGGAAGATGTATTGTCCATGAACGAGATTGTATCCTGTGATACATCCGTGGGGGTTCACGATGAAACCCTTTGGTGCGAAAATTATCTTATGGTAAAACGCCCCGTGGTTGCCGTGCTTACGTATTTGCAACACAAGATTGATGATGTACCCATTACATCCTGCAATGAAGCAACAATTCACGCCTTTTTGCGAGACTATTGCACCCAAATGCAAAAGAATGAACTTGGAAAAATTCACGGTCGTAAATTTCCAAAAACAAAAACAAACGAAGCCTTTGTCAGTGCATGTATGGAAGACAAGCAAAAATGGGAAGACTTATCCTGGAGCGTTATGACTGCCTTGTACGATATTCAACTGATTGTTTTGGATCACCACAAGAAAACGCTCCTCATGTTTCCCCAAGACTTTTCCACCTGGAGTGAGGAAAAACGCATCTTGGTGGTGGATGCAACCTCTTCGATTTTATATAGTACTCCTAAACAATTTACATGGAAGGAAAATATTGTCCAATATTTATTGGAAAAGGAGTCTGAAGAATATACCATTCCCTATCTAAAAGTGGATGAAAAAGTGGATGATTTGAAGGAAATGTATAAGGAATATACCGGACAAGAGAGCGGAAAAATGCTCAAGCCCGATTTAATGGTTGCCGTTGGGCGTGCAAAGGCCCATTATTATTTGGGAAAATGGGCGAAATAATGGAAATGTAATGGACGTCTTTTTTATGTAAAAATGCGATTTGTACATAAAGTTGACGATTACTTAAGTAATTTGTTTAATAGTATTTATAGAGTAGTTGTAATATGGAATTGAGTAGCGTAATACAGGACAAGTTGAAAAATCTTGTATCTTCCTGGTTTACGCCCGGCTCAGAAATGGAACTGGAGGCAACGTTCGGTCTTCGCGGCACCATCCAAGAAGATGCATTCTTACGAATTGCAAAACGTCTAAACGCCAAAAAGTACAAGTCCGTTTCCCAACTGGAACGTCTTTCCGTATGTTTACAAAACCATTTACGTTTTACGATGGAAGAAGTTGGAAACATTCAACAATATTGTGCAACGGAAAAGGTTTTTGGCATTCCGTACGTTGTCATGTACAAGGACCGCGTGGAAGGAATGGACAGCAATGTCGATATTGAAGATTATAACGTTCGCGTCAAGAGCCGTCGTGAACAAGAACTCGATAAGAATGACCCTCGTGTTCTTGAAACCCTTGCCAAGTGGAATAATATTCCCAAGGCATTCCGTCTTATTCGTCGTTGGACCTTTGAAAAGGGGGGTGTCAAGTTCGATTTGAGTATGGTGCGAAGCACCGACCGAAACAGCGCAGGAGAGTTCAAGTGGGTCCGTAATTTTAAAGACAAGGATATTACGAAAAAGAACCCCATTTATGAAGTGGAAGTCGAACTAATACGCGACGCATTTCAATCGGTAGAAGAAGCTTATAAGGCATTATTACAAGGGATTGGTGAAGTATTGCGTGGAATCCAAAACAATAGTTATTTAATTCGCAATAGCGTCAAGTCAAAAGTCTTGGATGGATATAAAAAGTTGACGGGCACGGAAGACTTTCGTGGTGCTTCGACCTTGACTCTGAAATTGGAACACGTGGGACCCCTTATGAAGGGAGAAACGAAACAAAAGGGCAAGATACGCAATGAAAATATTCGCTACGACTACAACGTAACCGATAAAGCCGATGGATTGCGAGCCTTGGGGTATGTTGATAATAACGGAGAACTCTATTTAATTGATATGGCGATGAATGTAATTCGCACCGGTTTGCGAAAGGAAAAGCTTCGGAATTCGCTCGTGGATGGGGAATGGATTACCGAAGACCATCGCGGAAACTTTGTCAACATGTACTTGATTTTCGACATCTTTTACGGCCCCCAAGAAAAGTTTGTGGGGAGCAAACCCTTCCATAGCCACCCTGCAAAAGACGATGACCGGTACGAAGTCATGCAAGCCTGGATTCAAACCTGGAATCGCGAAGGGGGTCCTGAAAAGAAGATTCAAAGTTCCAATTTTGAGGTTGGTGTCAAAACCTTTCAATTTGGAAATCGCGAAGACGAAAGCGCCATCTTTACCGGCGCCAGTTTAATTCTCGACACCAAGAAACCTTATCATACCGATGGTCTCATCTTTACGTCCAATAGTGTACCCCTTCCACATTATCCTCGCGGTACATTTTACCAACAATTTAAATGGAAGCCCCCACATGACAACACCATTGACTTTCTCATGACCTTTGAAAAGGATCCTTCGAATAAGACGAAAGACCGTGTGGTTCGAAACTATGATGAAGCCAGCCAAACGTATAGTCAATATAAAGTGGGTCGTCTCTTTGTGGGTTCGTCCTTACACGAAGCCTTTGTCAATCCACGAAACGCCATCTTGTATCAACTTCAATTGCCGGCACAGTTGGAAGATGACGGTTCCAAGAAGGATGCGCCGTATAAACCAGTCCTCTTCAATCCCATCAAATATTCGTCGTCCATGAGCAGTGTGTGCTATTTACCCGTCGAAGAAGATTTGGAAACAGGGGAAATGTATGCAAAGACCGTCAAAACCCAAGAAGCCATTCGCGACAAGAGTATTGTGGAAATGATGTTTGATATTACCAAGGAACCTGGATACCAATGGATTCCACGAAATATTCGTGCCGATAAAACGTCGCGATTCCAACGCGGCGAATTGAATCGTACCTTGAACTCGGACAAGACCGCGAACGATATTTGGACCAGTATTCATGAACCGGTTACGGAATATATGATTCGCACTGGGTCCGATCGTCCCTCGGAAGAAGAACAGAGCGATGACCTCCAAGAAAAACCGATTGTTCGAAAATACTTTGAACCCAAACTCAACAATTCCGAGTTTCAAAAGACCAAGGCCTTGCGCGACTTTCACAATTTGGTGGTCAAGGAAATGTTGTACCGTGCATTCTTTGAAGCACAAAATACACCAAAGAAATTGATGGACGTGGCCGTTGGCCAAGGCGGAGATATTGGTCGGTATTTACGATACGGCGCCGAGTTTGTCTTGGGAATTGATATTTCAGAACAAGATATTATCAACTCGAGCGATGGAGCTTATCGTCGCTATGTCAACAACATGATTCAATACGGCCAAGAAGCGGTGAGCCCCATGGTCTTTGTGGTGGGGGATAGTACAAAACCAATTCAAGATGGAAGTGCAGGAGCCGATGACGAAAATCGCGATATTTTGCGAACCTTGTTTGGTTCATTGCCATCCGAAACTCCTCCCATGCCGTATATACAATTATACCAAAACAAACTCCAAAAGGGGGTGGATGGGATTTCCTGTATGTTTGCCCTTCACTACTTTTTCGAAACCAAAGACAAGTTTGAAGGGTTCTTGCAAAACTTGGACAATACGCTCAAGGTTGGCGGGTTCTTTTTCGGAGCCAACTTTGACGGCGAAACCGTGTTTAATGCCCTCCAACCAATCAAGCAAGGCGATGGATTGAGCGGTACCGACACCAATACCGTCTTGTGGAGTATTAAAAAGTTGTACGACTATGATTCCTACCCATCCACCGATGAAGAAATGTTTGGAATCCCCATTGATGTCTTTGTCAGTAGTATTGGAAAGTATCATCGTGAATACTTGGTCAGTTTCCGTTATTTGGTCCAACGCCTCAAGGAAATTGGGATTGAATTGTTGACAAACAAGGAGGAATTGAAGGCCATGAAAATGAAGAAGTTGAAGGCCAGTACCGCCTTGTTTGAATACAATTACAAGGGAAATGAAGACAAGTACGTCATGAGCGACATTCAAAAACAATTTAGTTTCTTGAATCGTTGGTACATGTTCCGTCGTGTGCGAAAGGCTGGGGTTGAATATGTGTCACCCCCTGTCGAGGTTGTTCCTACCCTCACACCGGCCGCCGCAGCAAAGGCGATGGCAATTCCACAGGAAGTCGAGGAAGGAGAAGAGGAAAAGATTGCCTTTACTGAACCAGAACCAGTTGCAGTACCTGCAGCAAACGTAAAGAAACAAGGCATCGTTCCTGGTGCCGCGACATTTGAAGACGCTCCCAACTTGCCTGCGATTGAACAAAAATTCACAAAAGCGCAAATCTATCCCTTCAAAGAAGATGCCCCCTTTTCCGATAGTCTCAAAGTGGGTCTCAAGGGGGCGGCACGATGGTTGACACCGAGTGCTCCATTTGCGATTCCAGACCCGCAAGATCCTACCATTTTATACCCATCCGTTCTCCACTTTTATAATGCCATGAAATACAAGTATGCATCCAATCAACCCACCCTTGCACAATCGGTCTTTAGTATTAACGGTGTGATTCATCAAGAATTTGCAAAAATCAAGGCCAGCAAAGAAGCCGATAAAAAGTATAGCGAAGATGAAATGTTTAAACTCATGGAAGATGAGTATAAGAAGGTCAAAAATACAAATCGTGTCAACTGGTCCAAGGAACGCAAGGTGAAAATCGATGATGCAGTATGGAATGGGTTAAAGGATAAAATCTTGACGTATGCGATTAATTATCGCTTGGCCCACGATGACGACTTTAAAAAGATTGTCGATGCAGCACGTAAATCGGGCAAAATTATGATTTATTACAAGACCGAAAAGTCTGAAAATGAATGGGGTGCCGCTGTGAAGGCCGATGGGTCTTTGGTCGGTCAAAACAAGTATGGTTTGATTATTATGAAGTTGGCCGGCGGGTTCCCCGTGTAATTTGTACTTCAGTTTGATGATAAAATTGACATTGTATGTGTTTTTTTTCGAAATAGATACAATGCCCAAAAATCCGCTGCCATGGCAAAGTTTAGCACGCATCAACCGCCACGAACGTGATTTGCGGATTGAATTCGACGAGCCATCGCACCGTTATTATATTGATGGGGACACCAACGGTTGGATTTCCTGTACTGGTTTTATTCACGCCTTCTTTCCCCACTTTGACGCTGACAAGACCATTGAAAAAATGATGCGGTCGCCGAAATGGCCGACGAATAAATTATATGGGAAAACCCCAGAGGAAATTAAAAAGGTGTGGGATGATTCGAAAAATGAGGCGAGCGGGGCAGGGACACTCATGCACTTGGCAATTGAACAATATTTAAATAGTGCACCGGAGGAAATTGACCCGAAGAATTATGATACAAGTGAATGGAAGTATTTTGAAAAGTTTTGGAAGAAATATTCCAAGACCCTTGAACCGTATCGTACCGAATGGGAAGTCTTTTCCGAAAAATACAAGTTGGCCGGTTCTATCGATATGATATACAAGGTCAAGGGTACCAACAACTTTGAAATTTATGACTGGAAACGGTCCAAGGAAATTAAATCGACCAATGATTGGGAAAGTGGGTATCATCCCCTTGACCATTTACCCCATACTAATTATTGGCATTACAGTTTGCAGTTAAATATTTATCGTTGGTTTTTACAAACGTATTATGGACTCACCATTACCGGTTTGTATTTAATTGTATTACATCCTGATAATCCGAGTTATATACGGATTCAGTGCAATATGATGGAAGAAGAAGTGCAGCGTATGTTGGCATGTCGCCTACGTGCCGTCGAAGCACAAAGCAAAGACCCAATTATTTTGCCGGTACCGGCATCCCATCATCATTAATTACATATTCACCTGTTGCAAGTTTTGCAAAAATGTCATCCATGAGAGTTTTATCTTTATTTTCTTGTTTTTGTTTTTTTATTAATTCACGTGGGGTGAGTAAACCCTTGGCTTCACGCTCCTTGTACAACTTTTCTTTGAGTTGACTTGGTGTTATTTTACCCGATTGAAGTTTTTGAATATTTTTTGGATTGATTTGAATCCGTGTCTTTGCCGGTTGTTTTCCAGAAACCATGCGTTTGTTTACCGTAAAAGTACGTACATTGGCAATTGGACCACCCTCTTCATTTTTAAAACGCAACCGGCGCGTTTCACGAGGAGTTCTTATATTGGAATTATTTTGCTTTGTATAATACGGTGATTTTAATATGGAGCGCACGGATTTTGCATTCGAGTTATTGGAAGAATCATTGGAAGAATTGTTTGATGAGTCAGACTCGTTCGATGAGTTATTGGAAGACTCGTTGGAAGAATCCGATTCATTGGACGAATTACTCGTGTCTTGTGGTGGTTTTGGAATTAACAAATCAAAATGATCCACACCATTATACAGTAAATAGATTTTTTTCATAGGAAGAACATTGTGTAGTGGTGCTGAAGAATATTGGATTTGATACTTTCCTTCTTTTAGAATATATGCATTGACCAAAATATTATAATGGAGTGCAAAGGCGTTTCCTTGAATGTCGGTGGTACCCCAAATACGTGGACCCGCATAGGGATTCGTTTCATCAGTTGTTTCCATCAATTTTCGTACAAACTCTTTAAACTTTTTGATGGGTGCATCACGCTTCATATTTTTAATTTGTTCATCTTGAATCTGTCGACGAATCGATTCATGCAATCCAGAGGGATGTTCTGTATCTTGAATCATCGGAATCAAAACGGTGCGAATAAATTGGAGACTTTCATCGATATCACGCTGAACTTTTTGTTTGGAATTATCGCGTAATTCATCCAGTGTTATATTTATATCGTCAAGATACCGTTTTCCACGCAAGAGTGCACTATACAAACACCACCCATCTGGTTTGATATCAATCTTTACAAAATCCGCTGGTTTCAAACTAGCTTGATCTGCCACCGGTGTTTGGGGGGGTTCACTCGAAACTTCAGGTACGAGTGAAGATTGTTCCTTCTTCTTTTCTTCCTTGAGTTTGCTGAAAATCGATGGCGCTTTTATTTTTAAGGAGGGTATCGCAGGTGGAGGGGCAACAACCGGTTTGGGGGGTTCAACCGTAGGTGTTTGGGTTGCACGTTTTATAATTTCCTTCATTTTCTCCGCAGGTGTTTTCGGAGGAACCGGTGGAGGGGCAACAACCGGTTGGGGTGGTTCAACTGTAGGTGTTGCAGAACGTTTTAAGAAACTTTTAAATCGTTTTTCTTTTTCTTGTGCTTCTGCTTTAATTCTTGCTTCCTCTTCTGCTTTAATTCTTGCTTCCTCTTCTGCTTTTACTCGTTCTTTTTCGGCAGCTTTTTGTTTTTTATTCTTTTCAAAAAATGCTGCATATTTTTCATCACGCGCCTTTTTCTCGTCTTCTTTTGTCGGTGCAACTACCGCAGGAAATGCGCTTTGAACAATGGGCTTTGGCTTTTCGACGATGATACGGTCCAATGGATGGTCGTAGATTTGTTTCCGCAATTCAGACCCAAAATAGGATTGGGTGAAAAACTTTTCAAACGTATTTTTATGTAATAAAACACCAGCTTCTTCTCCCTTATAATTGGGGAAGATGCACAGAATCCGTTCCTTATATGTGTCGTCGACTACTGCTATTTGAATGGTATCCTGTGTGATTTGCAAGACAGTGCATTGCAACATTTCACTCAAAAGATTCAAACCCGTTTGGGGAAACACATTCTTCTTCATGGGAAAGAATTCTTGGATTTGTTCTTCCGTGTATTTTGTCTTGATAATCTGCAAGAGATTCAAATAATACAAGACATCTTTTACGTTTCCAGATTTACTGAATCGTGGAAGAGTATACACACCCAGTTCATCATGATACATTTCGGAAAAATATTTCTGAAGTTCGTCCTTCAGAGGGTTGATTTCAAACCCTTCTTCTTCCACAATATCTCCTTGAATCCGTGAAAACTCTTCAAAAAACAAGGGGCGGTCCTTTTCTTCCACCACTTTTTCAGACCCTAATAATTTCGAGTAGGCAGGAACGCCATCAGGAAGAATCCATTCTTGGTCAATATACATGTTGGTCTTGGGCATAAGAATACGGCTCACACGTTGTTGGAAGATTTCTTGACGTTTGGCATGTGCACGAATAATTTCGTCCATCAACCGCAAAATAAATATGTTTTCAATCGGAACCTTGTAAATGTCTTCTTGTTTTGACATACTTGGAATATGAAGCAAACAGGTCTTTTCATCCTCCTTCCACTTGCATGTTCCACTGCATTTTTGCGGGTCTTTAATGCCCAAACAATCCTTGCGAATCAAGTACGAGGTCGGTTGCACAACATTCGAATCTTTATACAGCCACGTCATGATAAAGGGAGCAAAAATCACCTTTAGCTTTTCTCGTTTTTGAAGATAGGTTTGATTCTTTTCATTCAAAATGGATTCAATCAAAACTTCCACATGGGGACCCGTTCGTTTCATCCATTGCGAGAAAATAAGACGCACATGTTCATACAATTCTTCCAACTGCTCCTTTTCTAAAATATCCTTGGTTTGATACTCGTCTTCTTGAAAGACGGTTTCTTCTTCAATCATATAATCTGCACGATTACTGGGAACTTCAATCGGAATTTCCAACCCGTCAATCGGTTCACGGAAATCACCACAGGGAATTCGCAAATTGGGTCCAAGTCGCACTTCATACACCTTCTTGGTATAGGCGTCCTTATAAAAAGATGTAATTTCGTAATAAGGGCTGTTTGTTTTAAAAATGGGACCAATCTTCTTATACACTTCATAATACAAGTTTGCACTCGCCAACTTTCCAATCGAATTATAACCAAAGGATACAATATTGCTTGTGTCAATAGTACCATCATCTACAGCAGGTACAATGACTTCGGATTTATTGATTTCAACAGTGACACCAACAATATGGTTGTACAAGTCGCGCAAAATGCGACCAATACGGAAATTGGGTTGCAACTTTTCCTTGATGTAGCTGTAGGGATGGATTAATTTATAGGAAATATCGCGTTGAATCGTGTAAAATCCGCGGTACAAACTGTTGCACTGGGTTTTAAATTCACGCACACGTTCCTTGACCGATGGTAAACTATCCACCAATGCACGTGGCGATAAACTGTACATTCCCTTTTGCGATTTTTCAAACTTGCCTGGAATTGAGACTTGCTTTACATAGATGAGAGGTTCCCAAATATCGCGGTATTGACTATTCAATATTCCTTTATAATGGGTAATGAAGGCAATATTATTTTTACTATAACGAAGGGAGTCATATCCCAAGATTGGGCACTTTACGTCAATTTTTGTGTCTGCACTGTAGGGGTCGCCCTTGTATTGCAATTCAACAATGGTGATTCCTGGTCCTTCTTCAAATAATAAATTGGGTTCAGCAAGGGCGTGGACAAAATGGCGATATTCTTTTCGTACATCGGTGCTTCGAATATAGTGAATGAAATTGTCATAGGCAATAAACAGGCGTTTTAATTCCAAGTTGACGGTAGATGTTAGATTAGTTTCAATGGTACTGTCAAGATTATCATCGTCAAAATAGAGTTTGAGGGATGGGTCGCGTGCGCGTTCCTTGACTTCTTTATCACTCATCTTCTTGTCAGGGGTATAAAACTCTAAAACTAAATTTCCAAAGTTCAAACTCATAAAAACACGTGGCGTAATTTTCTTAATAATATATTCTTTGAGGGATGAAACAGTTTGTTTATAAAATAGAGGCATTAATGCGGAAAGAAAACTGTCGTTGACTTCTGCAATTCCGTTAGGGACCCCTACACGGAAAAACCCTTCCGCGGTGGGAACAAGGTCTTGGCGAATGGTGGTACGAATGGCAAGACTCGATGATTCTTGTCCAAAATAATTGTCCAATCCCTTATTACACAAACCAATCTTTGCCCGTTTATCTTCGCTCGTAGGAACTTCCAACGGGTATCGGTCTTCACCCAAAATATAGGCAGTCTTGATTTTTGTTTCCAATAAACTATAATCGACAACACTTTCTTTTTTGGTCGTTTTTACCTCTTTGGTGGAAAGTCCTTCGGCAAGGGCCCAAAATTTTCCAAATCGAGGGTCTTCAAAGAGTAAATCATTATCGCGCTTCGAATAACAGCACGGTAAACTGTATTCGTATTTATCACTGGGATGAAAACTGACATACAACATTTCCTTGTTTTCATAGACACCACGCAGTAATACTGTTTCACCCATTTGGGGATACTTTGTATCGGCGATGATTCTTCCATTACAAAATGGACAACGATTCTTGGTCTTTTGACGTGGTTTATTTTCGTAGGGAAATGTGTCTCCTTCAAAATGCAATACTGGAATAAAAATACGGTCGCGGATACAGTAATACTTTGGACAGAAATAATAATTTGGATTACTGGGGTCTGAACCATACCGCAAGGATGTAATCACCTTTTCTTTGGGGACTGCATGGTCTTTTACATAGTCGATTTGTGCTTTGGTTTGGGGAATCCCATAAATAATAAAGGCCAAGGAAGGGTCGTAATATTTTGACCGTTCATCCGCATACGTATAATAATTGTATTCCCATTGTGTCTTGTCCATTACAAGAGGTTGTTTGAATTGAGGGGCTTGACATTTTCCAGAATAATCTGGTGGAAAGATTTTTCCGTCCGTTTCACGTAAGAGACCGATATAATATTCTTTGGTCGAAACAATGGTCTTTCCTGCATCAGTTGTTTCGGCGTGAATACCGGTTTTGGGGGGAACAATGGATGGTGCAACGGATTTTATAACCGCCGCCGGTTTTTCATCTTCCGAATTACTATTGCTTGAATTACTATTGCTTTCTACCTTTTTTGCAGACTTTTTCGATTTTAATGCCGCAATCAAACCGGTTTTTGGTTTTATCACACCTCCACTTTGGCTATTACTTTCTTCTTCAAAGGCATTAAAGTTGAGAAATTCTTCCTCTTCTTGGGTCTGAGGGGGTTCTTGTGGTGCTTGGGTAGGAGAAGAGGAAGACGAAGATGAGGTCGATGAAGTATCGGATGAACTATTACTTTCTTCTTCCTCAAAGGCGTTAAAATCCAAAAAGTCTTCTTTTTCTTCTTTGAGCATCGGTGCATTCCGCAACGACTGTTCCTCCTTTTCATTACTCGAACTCTCTTCACTTTCACTTTCACTTTCACTATCACTGTTGGATGATTCAAAATCGTCATACTCGAGAACATTTGCATTACTTACGCTTTCGGTTGCAATATGCAAGGTTGGGACCCCTGAAACAACTTCATCTGCTGTTGGAATAACTTCCTTTTCGTATTGAATATAATCTTCCGTCAAAAATGCATCTTTGGCGTATTGGTTGGCCAATCCTTCCTCATCAATTAAAAAGAAGAGCGATAAGAGAGTTACAATCCGACGTAAATGCAAGGCTCCTTGCAAGTTGTAAATGTTTGCGCGATATGTTGGATGTGCCGCATATAAGGTAATATCGGTCCCCCCATTTACGCTGTACATGTATTCTTTTTGTTCTGACGAAGTAATCATAATATTGTCCTTGTTGGTAATCCATTTGGTAATCTTTTCTTTTGCATCCGAAACGGATATTCCAAAATTTTCCGAAATCTTTTGCGACAAGTCCAAGACATTCATCACCTTTCCTGCCGACTTTTCGCGATTGTCAATCAGCGTAATAAAAGAGTTGATGGTATCTTCCAAGACAAAATTACTCACCATCTTGTATCGCAACATGAGCAGCGGCTTTTCATTCGCAGGGGGTTGAACTTCTTGAAAAAAGGTTTGAAACAAGGGCAAGCGTTTTCGCAGCTTTTCTTCCGTAAGAAGGGGGAAATCGTTTCCCACATTGAGTTGAAGAGAAATCGATGCACGTTTTAATGATGCTTCGTCCAATTGAAAGGGAAGACCTTCCAACATTTTTACAAATACACTGTCTTCGTCCAACACTTCAGGAACCGTATCTGGTCGAAATTCAGACACGTTTTTGGGGGGCATCATCACAAAATCACCCGTCCCATCATCAAAGACACGTAATGTTCCAAACATGTGATTTCCATCGTCATTTTTCTCCAAGACCACCTTTGTGAAAAAGAAATTGTTTACTTGGTCTGGACTCTTTTCCTTGACCCATGCTTTTAATAATTCCGTATTCGAAATAAAGGGGGGTGCGAGTTCATCCGGTTTGTATAATTTACTTATCGGATTTCCGTGCATGGGAAGCAAACGACTAAATGGACGTACTTCATTGACACTGGTATTGAAAAACAACATGTCGCACCCTTCAAAGTCTTCTTGGACATGATTCCATCCAAACATGAGTTGTTTAATTCCCTTTACCTCAAAGAGTTTTATATAACGTGGGTTGCACAGCAAACGGTTGACGTATTTGATTTGATTGTACCGTTTCTTGAAATAAATAATTGCGTGATTCAGAGTTTGAATTGCCTCGTCGCTCGGTTGAATTTGGTTGATGCTTACATTGGGAAAGTAAGGGAAAATGGTTCCATAAAAGGTAAGGGGTTGAATATTATCCACTCCCACCAATAAATCATGCAATGTATACAAATCAAAAACACAATCTTCAAAGTCGGATATATCTTCCAAAATGACACGGTTGCGATTATTGAAGAATACGTTTCGTTGTTGCCCATCAACTTCCACGAAATCATATTGAATCAATCCGTTTGGAATTACATTTGCAGGATTGGACAATTTCAATATCGGGTCATCCTTTTTCGTTTCATCAATCCAAAGACGTGATGCCGAGTAATAAATGGTATCATTATTTAAGGGTGCATCCTTTTTTCGAACCCCTAAAAATACATAATCTGGATGATACTTGGGATTATTGTTTTTTACAATATAAATGGTGCGTAATATGTCATCCACATTGAAATATGGACATATATGTGTTAATGTAACCTTTTCAAAGGTATAATTTTTAATGTCCTTTATAATGTTTACAACAATGGGTGTTGCACCGGACGCTATACCGTTGCTCAACAATTGACCCTCTTCACAATCGTCCTTTGTAAATGGCTGAGGACGTTGTAATTCACGTAATTGTTCACGGAAACTTGCCATACCTACCTTGTGTTTTGTCTTTGTATCAAGTCCAAACACAAGATTTTATCATTCAGGCAATTTAATAAAAGATTTTTCCAACACTAAAGTCATTTGCATCCTTCTTTTCACTATCTTTTGCAGGATCATACTTGGGGCTATCCGTAATGGTCACTCCACAATATAAAACAGGGTGTGCCTTAAAATCAGTGTACGTGTATAATTTGTTTTCTTCGGCACGAGCCAAGAGCCATGCAAAATTATTCCAAAAATCAGTGTCGTGCCCAATCGATTCCGTGGCCATATGTGCCATTTCATGGAGGGCAACAAATGTCATTACATTTTCATCGACCAATTGTTCATTTCCGTTTCGTTGACGGAGACAAAAGTGGACAGATTCCCCCTTGTTTACACTGTACGATGTATGCTTTGCGTCTGGTGTACTTTCCAAAAATCGGCGTGGGTCTGGAACAAAATTCTTCTTAAGGCGGATTACCTGCGGCTTGGAAGGAAACTGTTTTTCAAGAATATCCATCAATGTTTGCAATCGTATGCGTAATTTTGCCAATAAGTTTGCGGCTTCTTGAGAATCCGGGAGTTTGCGTACCTTATAACTACGGCCATCTACTGTCGACTTTACATCAATCATTTCATAACCCGTGCCACCAAAGATGTTTCGTATATATCCTGACAACGAATTCATTGTATCTTCCCCGGGAATTTTCATTATACTATCTCTACAGTAGGTTAGAGAAGCACAATGAAAGGCTTTACACGACTCTTTCACGTTTTAGAAAGTGTGCAATATGGCCTCTTGTACATGTTTTCTGCATTCTTTGGAGGCGTGACTCTTGATTATATTTTCCCACGGTATGATGAAAATGAAACCACACGAAATGTATTGTGGCAATCCGCATTACAATGTTTATGTTTAGTCATTATGGTATATTTCATACGTTATATGATTAAAATGATACCCCTCTTCTTTCCTGTACCCTCTTTTTCCAAATTTATTCCTTATACAACACCTGAATACAGCGGGGAAATGATGATGGGCTTTGTATTTTTAGGCAGTCAATTGAACTTGATTAATAAGCTCGACCTTCTTTCAAAGCGGTTTTACCAATTCATTTATAATGAAAAACGAGACAAGGTAAATCCATCCGTTTCCATTAACAAAACGGAAAATTCAGATGATTCTGTCGACACGAGTTTAAACGATGATTATAATGTAGAAACCCAATTTATTCCAACAAATGGGTAGAATAATACATTAAAAAGAAAAACCAGCGGTCTGGACATTGTAATGCAAAAGGTTGTGTTTCAAAGTTTACACAATTTATTTTATCTGGAAAATTGCACGCAAGACTCTGCATAATATTTTGGTCCATATTGACACAAATCTTATGATGCACATATTGAAATACCATCCAGTCATAGGCATCGTAATACCATTCCCATGATGATACCGTTCCTCCAAGAATTGCACCTGCAATACTCATATGTGGAAACATGAATAAATGAAGGGGATAGGGAATTTTTGTATCCACCGGTTCATGTTTTGTATTGGCTGCATAGGTTTGAATGGTTGTTCCAAAACATGTATCCATCGGATAAATATGCTGAAATTGTAAATGTGTATTCGAAAAAACACTTGTATTCTTTCCAAACGTTTTTAAATATGGAATCCATGCATCTTTTCGTGCACAACCTGCATCACACCAAATGAAATAGTTGCTTTGAAACGGGTTGCGTTCAATCGCGCGTTTTACAAAAAACCGTTTTTCATACCACAAACCACATAATTCAGGAGTATGATACTTTTCAATATCCAATGCGCATTGCTTCTTCCAAAAATCATATCCATACCGCTGAAATGCAACAAATTCATGGAGCGGTAATATTATAAATTCAATGGGCAAGTCATTTCGATACGATTGTAGTTCACCAATCAAATCTTCCGTTGTAAAAAATACAATGGGGGTTTCCACATGTTGCAAAAAACGTTTCACCGGACTTATATAAAACTCGTGGGTCTTTTTACTCGGAATCTTATAATACGATGATACAATTGTTGCCTCATAATTCATCTTACTGAAATAATAGAACTTTGAAATTTTTCATTTACGCATTTTCAAAATGGATAAATGAAGTTTGTTGGAAACGAATTAAAAAATTTGTTGGTTTAACCAATTTCAAGAGGACGACGATTGACATCGGGTTCAATAGTGGAATTATTGAAAATGGAAACAGCAACTTGAGGGTTGGGTGGGGTACTACGCAAGTCCCAAGAGGCATTGCGGAGCGATTGACCGACGGTGTTGACACCAATGAGGGCACCAGCACTTAAGAAGTTCTTTCCCTTAAGAGAACCAGACCCCATTGGGTTTTGTTGAGACCATACGTTGGATGATTCCTTGGGTAAGAGTTCAGCAGGGGTCAATTGGTCACGTGGGTAGCATCCCATGGGGCTTTGTGCAGAACCAAAGTTGGCGGGGCCATCTTCGAATCCATCAGCAACATGGGGTTGTTGTTGGTCGGCGACTTGAGAAGGACCGTCAACTTGCATTTGACCGGGACTCATTTCACCTGTACTGGTTGGCTTATCCTTGTCCTTATCTTCAAATCCTTCTTCTGGGCATAAATCAGGATTGGCTTTGCGGAATTCTTCATCGCCACAATCGAGTTTGGGCATGTCTTGGAAACCAGAACGTTTTCCAAAGAGTCCGAAGAAAGTTGGGTCCATGTAGTATACGATGAGTAATACAAGGATGGCAACTATAACATAGGTAGGATTCATCTGCTTCTGTAATAGTGTTAGTCTATAATTTTTTGGATTTTGCGTTAATTTTTTCAGTAGGAATCATCACTTTCTACTTCGGTTTGGGCCTCATCTTCGTCTTCACTCGGCCAGTAACCAAACCGTTCTTCGTAAATGGCACAAAGACGTTCGGCGCGATAGCGTGCCAACTTGGCCTTGATTCTGGCATCACGAATCCGTTTTCGATACTTTTCTCGTTGCTTTTCATGGTTTGAATCCAACCGGAAAGGTGATAGGTCTGAAAGAGGAATGTCGGTGAGTTCTGGGATTTGGGTTGGGTAGGATGCCGGATTTGGGATTGTAAAAACCTTTTCGGGTTCGTGCAATTCGGGTTGTGTTGAATCGTCCAACTCAATTGCCGTAGGTCGGGTTTCGGACGATAGCAGATCCCACCGAAAAATCACCTTTTTATTTGACCCAATACAAATTTCTCGCAATTCCCAACTAAATTCATATAAGTAATCATCACGCTCGAGACTGAAACATTCGGTATCAATTCCACCCTCTTCATGAAAGGAATTCTCGAGACATTCCTCAAGAACCGGTGGCTTGACAAAGGATGATTTACATTGTTCAATCCAATCTTTTACAAACAATAGCAGTTCATCCTTTTTTTCTTGTTTGATTTGTGTATTGTATGGAACAATGGTTGGATAATTACTTCCATTATATTGAAATTGTGTCTTGAATACAATTGGTTTCAATGCACGACTTTCAAGACGGAAGGAAAAATAATTCACTCCTTCCCGTTGGAATTTTTTGTACCCCTTTCCAGAAAATATATACGTTGCCATTTTCTATTGCGTATTGTTTTGCATCTTTAAACCCCATTTCTAAATAAGAATCGATGGACGATGATACACAGAGTATCGCGACAAAAGCATCCAACATTGGATTTTTAAAACAAGGATTTCTGGAAAAGACACTGCAAAAAGTCACAAAATATTTACAAACCGAGGAAAATCAAAAATGGCTCCAGGTATTTATTCTCGACCCCATTATCAACCATATTTTTGAGCGTCTTTTTCCCTATGTCCTTTTATTTAGCATCCTCTTTGTAATCCTTATTATTTTTGTTTCCTATACGTTCTATATTGTATTTGTGAATATTCCCAAATATGGTGGGGGAGTGAGCGTTTAAACAATGGAAGAAGAATTTTTCAATCTAGTACAGGAGTCTTATGAACCAACCACCCATCCAAGATGCCGGTTCACTGGTCAATCAACAACAAGTGTTTCAAAAAAATGTACGTTCGTGGGTGCACTATAACAATCTGGCGAAAAGTCATACCCAACAAGCCACCAATGCCCGAAAGTTACGCGATGGTTATGAACATGAAATTGTCAGCTTCTTGAATCAAAAGAAGATGATGAATGCCCGCATCCAAGTCACCGGTGGAAATATTCATGTTGCCGAAGAAAAAACCCCACCGGCCCTTTCCATTCAAATGCTCGAAACCATTCTTCCAAAATATTTTGCCATGAAACATGCAAGTCATGATGAAACCCAAGAAATTGTCAAGTTTATTAAACAATACAAGGATGCTTCCGCAAAAGTTTCCCAGAATTTAAAGTTTACCGCCGGCGGTCCCGAACTTCCGAAACCACCATTATAAATGGGTTAAACACAAATTGTATAAATACAAGAAGAAGTATATTCTACAGCGTGTGTATATGAATCAAAAATCCATTTATAACGTCCTTCTGGAAAAAGAAGTTGACAATATGCGCGACCACTGGTTTCGGCGGTACCCACGCGGATACTTTGCTCAGTTTGTGCGCGAAGGTCTAATTCCATTTGTAAAACGCCATGGATATCACATTAATCATGACTTTCCAACGGTTGTCAAACATTTTACCTCCTGGATTTGGTCTCATAAGAAGGTTGTCCTAATTCAAGAAAAATATCATCGCAATTATTACATTCATTATAAAAATGGAAACAATCATGGGTACCAAGATGATTATGTATGGTTTTGTAGTGCCTTTCCTAGCGATGAATTGAGTAGCTTTTGTCAACAATGGAGAAAAACCGAGTTTTTTGACGAGAGTGTCGTGGGGCAAGCCCAAGAGATGGATTTCTTAAACTTTCTTTGGAACCATATAGACTTACATGCTTCCAAAGCACATCAAATATTTTACGAAATGCAAGAAGAAAATGAAGAAGAGGAAATTGAGTCCGAACAACCAAAAGTCGTTGCCAAACAATACGACTTTATCGAGTAAAGCGGCCATACGACTTTATCGAGTAAAGCGACGTCTATTTACTAGCCCATGAACTGGAATTAAAAGGCAACAAACCAATACTATTGACTTCCCCGCGATACTTTGCAACAAGTTTTTCAAATTCAAGGGCTCCAGGAGTTAAGGGTTGACCTTCACGTTTTGCAATTTCTTGGGCATCATGGTCCTTTTGTACAGGTTTTACACCATAACAATTGACCCCAAAGTGTAATTCTGGATTGTCAAAATACCCACCATTCAATCCTGGGCGTCCACATGCATTGCGCTGGTCTTCAGGTCCATCTTGCAATTGTTGCCAGGTGGATTCTTGAGTAGGATATACTGCCATTTGTCCCTTGACCCATCCATAATTACACCAGTCGGCACCTTTTTCAAAGGCATCCTTGACTTGTTCAAACGTAGCAACTTCTGCACCAAGAGCCTTGCACAAGGGCTCTGCATCATAATAACTATAACGATTGCTGCTAATATTAAACACTTCTTTGCGCCCAGGTAATACCTTTTCCACCAAGGCACTATTATTTAAGAGATTGGTATCTTGAACACTTAATGGAGTTTCCGTCATTGGTGGGGTTTCGGAAGGTGGCGGAATCGGAACCGGGTCTTGATTTCCCCCAAAGAACTTTTTGATACTGTCAATCATACTTTGGAAACCATCTCCAATTTGTTTGTAAAAGAGGCCGATGGTCACTAGAATTGCAATTCCAATAATTAAAATAATCCAATGAATCATTTCCATGTTTCCAAAAAAGTCGCCAGTGGATTCAGTTACCGCATTCATCCCAGAATTGACACTGTTGATGACATTTGCCGATACATTGGAAATATTCTTTCCAATATTATTCATAAGACCACCATTATTTTTTGCACTTGTATTTGCATTCGCAAAATTTGAAAAACTCAACAATTTATTATTGGGAGCCGGAGAACGAGCAATGTTATTCATAATACTACCTGTTTAAAAATGAGATATTCTAAATTGTTTTTGTGTGTATGTGCATTGTAATAAATGTATAATGATTATACGATTTATTAGAGTGAACGCATAATGTGATTTCATTTAAATACCATCGTCCATTGTACGATTTCCTCCACGGGAGGCTAAATACTGGCGTTGTTCGGGGGTTGTGCAAACACATCCGCCATCGCAACTGTAAGATGCTCCGCAACAAGATGGCTTGCATTGGTTATTTTTAAAGTAAAACAAGTTATCGGGACCTACTTCAACACTGGGACCACGCAATGGTTCATTCGGAGAGGTGGAGCGCCATGCACTGATTCCATTTTCAGGCTTGAGTACAACACCGTCAAAGGGTCCCATGGGGCTATATCCCTTTCCTGTCGAAGCCGAAGAGTCAGCAAACGATGCGGCAAAACCTTCGGAATAAGATGAACTACCCATACCACTCATTAAAAGTAAGTTGGCAATAATCAAAAGGACGAGACCTACAATTAAAATGTTTGTTTTCATTTTTTCTATTGTAGGTTTACTTTTTTCGTGGCCTGTTTGGATTGTAATAATCGGTCAATCATTTTGTAAGTTTTTTCAATATTATCCATTCCCACTTCTGTAAAATCTCTTATAGTAATCGTTTGCTTGTCATACAAAATATCATAGGTGCCGCTTTTTGTAACAAGAATACATCCTGGATGAAGAATATTTCCTTTTTTATAATGATGATGACTGTGCATCATATACTTCCAAATCTTGTCATGAAGAACCCACGTGCCATCACTGACCCACCCTGGTTTCAGTTGTTTTATATATGATGTTAAATTTCCATAGTAAATTCCTTCTACTTGTGTATAATGCTGGAGTCGGTCTCGAATATATGCACCCATCGGTACTTCATAGGCATGCATCCAACCATGGTCTTTTACATAAACCTTTGCGTTTTGGTCATGCAAAGGTGTCGATGTTGGAATGGATTGCAACGGATGGGATTTTTGATTCAACATGTCATTTACCATAAAATACCAATACTTATCTTCCTCATCCTCCATTTCTTGCCAATCCGATACCCATAATATATTCTTTTGCGAAATAATGGGTACCGAATGTGTTGTTGTATTTAGACAAATTAAATAGGGGAGTTTTTCTTCAATGGGTGTTGCGTCTGGATGTTCTTGCGCCAAAATACATGCGTCTTTATAATAGACACGATGGCTTCCACTCATTTTGACTCCATACAAGGATACAAGCGGAATTGTATCACTCTTTGCATGTAAAATTCCAGTTACAAGATTGGGCGTTTCATTTTGCGATGCCAAACGGTCACCAATCTTCAACTCAAACAAGTATTTCAAGGTATCATCTTCCATTTTTACTAATGCTTTGGGTTCCACACAAAATGCCGATGCAGCACCCCCCATTGCAACTCCCATGGATGTAAGCGCAACAATGACTGCAATAATCAGAGGAATGGTGGGTGCCAAAAATAAGAAGAGAAAAATGACAATCGCCATTAAAATACCAATAATAATCATGACAATCTTAAGTATATAATCCTTCAGATTGAGAAAGGCAATGAATGCTGACATACCTGCATACACCACACTGTACACCGTGGCTACCATTCGACCCATAATACTATTCATGCGATACGACGAATACCCAACCGCCATTTGAACCGCTTGAAACGTTCGTTGTCGTTGTTGTAATAACTTTTGAAAACTTTCCGCAGCACCCGCCAACATTGTACGTGTGCCGTTTAATACGGACCCCATTCCTTGAACTGCAGAGAGTACCCCCATTAATATTTTTACAAGTGGCATCATCATGAGTCGCAACACATCTTTCGACAATTGCGATTGACAAAACGCAAAATTATCTGTGGCAAATTGGGATGCACTACGTGGGTCATCCTCTGGTTTTAAAAAGACAGACAATAACATGATAATCAAATCACAACGTCGTTTGTCCCAGTTGTTTTGAATATTCTTTATATCGGCAAGTCCTGCAGCACCAAAGGCGATACTGCCCAGGATTGCTACCGTGACAATAAACAAACCCCATGCCATTCTCCTGTATATTTTGCGTATATTAATTTTCTATTCTTGTCCGCGAGTCTCGGGTTCTACTTTTTTTTCCATTACTGCACTCGTGGCCTCTTCCATAAATGGACTTTGTACTTCACACAAATCACGGGTTACAAAATGTTCGGTTTCAATCGTCGCAGAAGACACGACCACAAAGTTCATCGATACAAGTGGAACCAAACTGTGTTGCACATCCAAAAACTTTCCTGCACGCACATATTTCTTTTCGTCATCTTTCCACACCAATGCACTCGGACTGAGAAGATAATCATGGTATATTACATAGTCGTGAATGTGGCGATGTACAATTCCTGCTACACGCCCAAGCGATAATTCTTCTCCAAGTTGGATTTTATTGGCGTGTTTATAACTCCCATTCTTCATTTTAATTCGCAAAGAAGGGTCAAACGAGGGTTGATACAACCAACCATGCGGATACTCGTCCAACACATTGTTGACACTTTTTTCAACAACCTTCATCGTTTGAACATCACTTTCAGGGGTTTCATCATAATCCGAAAATGTAAACCCTCCAATCTGAATGGTATGTCGGTCCGTGTCCAAACATACAAGAGGTCTCGAATTATCTGACCCCCATGGTGAGGCAACTATTGCATTGGGATGATTTCCTGCCATAATCCATTGTCCTTTATACAAAATATAATGGTTGCTACTGACGTGGATGGGACCGTGCGTTCCCATGAATGAAACCATTGCTTGCCCTGGCGCCGAAAAGTTGTACACACTTGTGACGACTTCCTTGTTTTCGGTAACATCCCCCAATTGAACCTGTTTTATCGGAATTAACCCCCTTCCTTGAATCTGAATCAATGTATCAGGGTCAAAACAAAAGGTGTCGAGGAAACGAAATAAAATCGTGTCGCCAAAATTGCGGCCGGCAGTAATGGTACTGGACCCCATATACAAAATGGAAAACATGGACGCATAGACCCGTTTCATGAGCAATTGAAGGCGATGACCCGTGTACCCCACTTGTCGCATGACAAACATGAATCGTGAACGAAATTCATTTATCATCTTCATAACACCTCCCATCAAACTGGCAATCATAATACGAATACTATTAATATTTTCTGAGAATTGAATTAATATTTGCAGAATCATTGCCATAATTTGTCCAAAGGGTCCAAGAACACCGGATGCATTTTTGGAAAAGACATTACTCAAACAATAATTCAAATTCTCTTGCGCATCATACCCATACCACGATGCAAATGGCATAATGGACGGACTACATCGATATTTTTCCCAGTTTTCCTTTATCGCCTTAATATTTGACAGATTCGATATGATAAAGACAATGAATGAAAAGAAGAGTGTTATAAAAAGAAACATTGTCCATCCCGTCGATGCTTCGGATACAACTTCAACACCAGATTCCATGAAACCTCCTGTTGAGTCTGTATAATGAGTTTTTCAAATGTTTACGCTTTTTACTTGTTTTTTAACATGCCCTTTTTAATATGAAACGTGCGACGAATCCAATCACGGTCTTTTCCAAAAATATGTGAGAATTCTGGGGCTGTACGCATCGAATATTTGGCAATCGCGTCGAGTTTACGATAGGTTGACAAGGTTCCGTATTCTTGAATGGCTTTGATTAATGCTTCATGACGGTCCTTTTCAGGAAGTTTTGCACGATACCCATGTTTTGTTAATTCACCCTTCTTGAGTTCTCCAATGGGCACTTGTCCGGGCCGCGGACCTTTTCCTGGGAGACCACGGTCTTTAATGCATTGAGCAGGAACGTGAATACTTCCTGAGGGTACATCGAGTTTGACGGTACGATTCCCACGGCGGACAAATACCCCCTTTTCACGATAGCGTTGGCTGTATCGACGCACGTACGGTGCACGCAAAATTTCACCGGGTTTGCACCGCAGTGTTTTATGATTGGAACGGTTTTGGTTTCTTCGTGTCTTCATAATTCCTATATACTCCTTCTAATTTGTATTTACTGTTTTGTCTTGGGGTGATATTGTAAATAGGATTCTACTTTTTCAATGGGTACCTCTAAATGCTGTTTTGTATGGTCAACCACATTTGCCGTTATTTTATAATAATCATAATTGAAATACCACGCAATGTGCGAAAAATGACGCTTTTCTTGTAAATTCGGCATGAATTCAATAATCGAAACGCTAGGATGACAAAAAATACTAAAGGTGAGTGCGGCACCGTGCGGACTCATAATAACATCGGCACACGAAAACAAGTGGATTTGGTCCTTGACGTGTAAATCCGACATATTTACAATGACAAAATTATGTTTTTGTAAAAGGGGTAAAAGTTTGTCTTCATTCAATACGTGGCGGTCGGTTGCGTCCTTGTTTCGTGATATATAGACTTTTAATCCAGGAATCTTCTCTGGACTTCGATGCCATTGAAACAATGATCGTAAAAAGTCATAATCAATGGGCAATGTCCAATCCGGAAAAAAGGGTTTGACATGTAAGAAGGGCTTGTATTCTTTCCCCGCTTCCTTGATAAGATGGCGATGAAAGTTGGGGGGTAATAATGCAAGGGCCTGTTCACTCAGTTTACAGTCTTTTTTATTGGGGTAATAGTAATATACGTCGGTTCGACAATCGCATGTGCGAAAATTGGCCAACATGTAAATAAAAAAATGGTAGGGGTTGCCTTCCCCCCCATCAATTAATTCAAAATGATGACTCATAATCTGATTATAGGTAATCAATTTGGGTTTATATCATGCATTAATCACGAATGTCATGTTGTTTTGCAAAATGAAAGGCATCTTCATTCGATAAATTATACAAGGTGTTGTATGCTAAAATTACATCCTCGTCGTTTTTCGAATTTACAATGGTTTGTATATATTCTTTTAATGTCATAAACAACTTTTTTGCATCCTCATTTTCCAGATACGGAAATTGTTTTTCGGTTTCTTTATATGCAGGGTCGAGCATTCCCATAAAATATGAAATTAACATGAGCAATAATGCATGATAGGAATACATTCCTTTTAAACTTTTTGCATCATGTTCATCATTTTGGACCATAGAATTGTATAATGTATACTTTAATTCATTGAGTAAAAGTTGGATTTTATCAATCAGTTGGGTATTTTGCTCTGGTAAACTTTCATTATCGTCGTCTTCACCAAAAAAATCCATCTTCTATTACCGCGCAATATTATTTCCGCTTCTTAACAAACGACGCCAAAATTACAAGACAAAGCGCAGTCATACCCAATAAACACGAGGTTTGATTATAATTGGCTTGATAAACCATAAATCCTTCCCGTTTATATACAGGGTCATATTTGGCGTCTTGAACCGATTGGATTTCCAACTGTTTTGCTTGTACCGCCATTTTCGATTCAAGACTATTAGGGTCATCATTGACAACCGGTGCTGTTGTAATAGCGACGACGGAACCCGACATTTCTCTCTACATTGTGAATGGATTCGGTGTTCGTTTCCATCATTTAAACAATAATCCTATTGTATGATAGCAACATGCAACAACCTCGGGATGATGGACCCCCCAATCAAAATGGACTCAACAAGGACAGTTTACTCGCCCAAGCCGAAAAGGAAAAGAACCGTCCCACCCTTTTCGATGCAAATGAACGTGCAGCGTATGTGAAAAAGTGTGTCGATGAAGTACTTTTTCTAAAGCGTACCGGAAAAACCCAAGAGGAAATTAAACAACTCACCGGTTCCTTTCATGAAATGTACCCCACCTTATTTCTCAAAATGTTTGAACCCAATTTTGATTTTGGAAATTTTCAAACCATGATGGGATTGTTGAATCGTATGGGGGACAAGAGTCTTACTCAGCACCAAGCCTCCGTCATTGTCGGTCAACGCATGGTCGATAAATACATTAAACCCGTTGCAAAGAATGTCCCTAAAGCCTAAAGTTGGTCGGCATTCGAAATACATTGCACCATTGCACTGATTGTTTTCGATTGATTTCCCAGAATGTTTTTAATTGTGATTCATCGTGGTTGGATTCACAAAATTGAAGAACATGTTGTAAGGTTTCAATTTGAAGTTTTGTATGTTTTTCTTGTAAATTCAATAAATCGTCATTTAAGGGATTTACATCCAAAATCTTGGTAATATTATTCCCTTCTACCAACATGTCACGGAGTTTGAAAAGTTCTGGAAGAATATGTTGATTCATGTATAAAGGGAGAAATCCTTGTCCAATAAAGTACCATTCACTATTACTGGGGCGGCTCGTGGCTGGTTTATACAAGGTCCATTTTCGAAAACAGGATGCACAAATTGCAAGAAAGTCTCGCGATGCCTGCCCATTCATATCAAATATTTTAATGACACAATCCCCGTTTTCCGCCAGACACTGAAACATGATAATCACACTACACACCAACAAGCGGAGCATGTTTTTTTCTTGACCATAAAAGTCTTCACTAAAGTCGAATCCACCATCGGCAGTTGCAAATTGGACCTTTCCTCCATCTTGTTTGACAAAGTCGACGGCGTGTTTTTGATTATCTGGAACATAGACATCCCCCGTTTCATCCTTTCCATACAATAAACACACATTCTTATGACGCTTTAAAAAATTTTGGGTTCGTCGCCATCCAGGAATAAACACATTTGTGCTTTTCAGGGTCATCCCATAACATTTTCCAACATTTCTTCGAGCATCTTGGGCTCCGTATAAAAACGCTTCAATAAATCCTCCTGGTCCTTCGCATATATGCAAGGATTGTAATTTCGAGTCCTTGTGATTTTGAAAGAATTGTAAAAGAAAAAGCATTTCAATCATCTTGTAAAAGGAACGACTCAACGGATTGTACATACACGACGAAGGCGGTAATTGGAGCCGCGTGCTATAACTATACACAAGTTCATAGGGATTGGTAATCCGTTTGGCCAAATCCCATGTTTCCGTCTTGTCATACACATTAATCTTTTCTTTTAATGCATCCACAACATCATTATGAATTTCTTCCCATCCATCATTTATAATTTGAATGGACTGGCTCGACTTTAAAAAAGTGGGGCGCGCATACAAACACCATGCTTTCCACGGTGAAGACTTTTCTACAAACGGTTCCATAGTTATATAATGTACTAGTTATTTAGGTGTTCTGTTTCTTCTTCTGTATAAATACGATTCCATATTTCCTTTACAGAATCAATATTATAGACCATAATATGTTCTCGAAAACAGGCACTATCGTCGTCTTTTTCCACGGCACTGTATACAAACTTTTTACACGTTTCACAATACGCAAGCAATCCCTCTTCTAAATCATCCTTCATACATCCTTCACAACAATGGATTCCACTAATTTCCATAGTCGGATTACAATTGGGACATGAATCTTGCTCTTCTCCATATTCCATACAATGGTCACAAATATCTTCGCATTGTTCACAATATACATACTCGCAATCGACACACAAAATCGGAATTTGCTTGTCAACACACGAGCATTGGGATACGGTTTCAAACTCTTCTTCCATACTGTCAATCTCTGTTGCTATAAAAAAGATTTGATACATCAATTTTATAACATGATTGCTTTGAGAATTGTAAAACGATTGATTGGTGGGAAGAAAGGAACTAGACGGTAATAATTTCAATCTCTTCTTCGTCTTCCATATTACCCGTTCCTACTGGAAGATTGATATTCATGCTGAGACGAGTTTGACTACACATGTTATTCTCATCATCCGCAAAGACGGCTTGAATATTTTGTTCCGTGAGGCGGTCATCCGGTTCATCATAATGTTCAATGAGTGGTTCATTCGCAAGGAGTGCAGGAAGAGCCTCTTCATCGAGCAGGATTTGACTAAAGGCTGTTCCACCACGAATGGTTTGACCCGTCATGACATTGGCAGAAACACCGGTGACGGGGTCAATTTCACCAAACTGTGCGGCCTTGCGCAAAATCTTGTCGGTTTCTTCGAAACAAGCCTTAGCAAGAGGACCATTGTCATTCTTGTTAATCCCATAACGGTCCACACTGATGAGTCGTCCTGGATGGGTCATGACATCAACCAACAAACACAAGTGTCGATAATTGATGCCTGCTTCTTCGAACAAACCTGCCATTTCCGAGTACAAGACTTGTCGTGCAGCTTCAATACCGAGTTGTTCATAAATATCGTGAACATTGGTACTGTAAATACGATTACCATCGACGGCTGGGTGATTCATGACTTCCAAGAAATTGGAACCATCTGTATCCAACACATATTGCTCAATTTGTTCATATTTTCCATCCTTGAGTACGTGCATATCCTTGCTCTTTCGGAAAGTGACGGCACGAATTCCAGGTACACCACGAATGACAATATTGTTCAAGATACGGTTTTGGAATTTCTTCAAACTGTTCAAGTCATCATTCAAGAGAGGGTCGCTGTCCGTAATACGAATTCGCATAATGAGCTTTGAACTGTTGTAATCCGAGTATACCATGTGAATATCATCGGCAAATCGTTCCTTGAGAACATAGTGAACGTCGTCCATGGTAATATTCCGATTAAACATCTTTTCACGGTCAAATTCGAGACGAAGCATCCACTTGTTCCATTTGTCGTCGCCATCGTCCTCTTTCGATTCAAGGGCTTCAAAGGCTCGGAAGAAATCGATTAATTCACGGTCTTCTTCGACAATACTTTCTTCGTCCTTGGGGTCATAGTAAATACCTGCCTTGAGCGTAATATCTTTGAGCAAGGTGATTTCCAAATCTTGAATGACTTCACGCACACGGTCCTTGTTTTCACGGAATTCAGGTTTCAAGTATACCGTGAGAGAAGTAGCCTTTGGATTGTGGGTTACTTGCAAGAGTTCCTTGAGACGAGGTACACCACGGGTCATGTTGGATTTGGCAGCTACACCTGCCAAGTGGAAGGTGTTGAGAGTGTTGTGCACGTAAATATTGTCATCGACCATGAAACTATCATTGCCTGGAACAGTAAAGTCGTACACATACGTCTTGGGGTCATCGAGAATATTGAGTTCCGTAATTTCGTCCCACACAACATCACTTTCGGTGGCTTGTTGCAAGAGACGCACGTTTTCGGTTACCGTGGCACGGTCTTCGAGCGTGATTCCCTTGTTGGTTTCGAGCGCATGATTGAAGCGACGAATGTACTTGCGCAAGGTTTCGCGACCTACACTTTCCTTCTTGAGCCAACGGCGGTAAATACGCGAACATGAGGGCATGTGCAAGATGGTGGCAGTTTCGGCAATAAGACGTCCGCAATACGGAAGTTTATCAATGAGTTCCATATTACTGTGAACATTGTCGCGATTGTTGTAATCCACAATGAGTTGGAGTCCCTTGGCGCGTTCTTCGTCATGAATACGAATGACATCTAAAATCTCCTTGGCATACTTGCGGAGAATCATGTACACGTATTGACGCTTTTCGACATTGACTTCTTCGCCAAAGGAACCAAAGAATCCAAAGTAGGAACAGAGTTTGGCGATTTGTTGGGACAATACTTTGCTTGTCATGGTGAAACGAATCAGTTGACGGTCGCCGTGAATATTGCCGGCACTATCAAAGCATCCACTGAGCAAGCCACGGAGGAATTCGTAATTCATGTGGAAGATTTCACCACTCATTTCCTTGCGATACAATTCACTGCCAAAGTGTTGGACAAAGTATTCTTGGAGGGAAGAGGAATGCATGACAAAGTTTTTAACGGTACCAAATTCACTTTCAATTACGTTGACACGAAGGGGGAAATGGTAGGTCTTGGCAAATGCTTGGAGACGTTCTTCCATAAAGGGTGCATAATGACTAAAGACAATCGAGTCATCCTTGACGAGCCCGTCATTCAAATAGATACCACATACCCATCCAAAATCATAGTCGCATTGTACCACCACATTGCCAAGTTCCTTTTGTTGAATGGGATTGGGAACAATGGGGACATATTTGGCCACAGGAATACGGTCGCCCACCACTAAATCACTGCCCTTGACGGATTCAATCCCCTTTTCATTCCGCTTCAAGAAACTATGCGATAAGGTTGCCGTGGTGAAACGACCACTGCGGGTCTTGACTTCGACAAGTTGACCGTTGGCAGGGTGGCGACTGACTTGGAGAATACGATTCCAAGAGGACTTTTCATCTTGACTGACACCCGTAATGTAATAATTATCTTCAGGGTCATATACAAGACTGTCATTGCCGAGCGACAAGACACGTTCCTTGTTGTTTTCAATCATCGAATCAATGAACTTGTCAATGGGGCCGTCATAGGAAAAGTTCTTTCCGTGAACAGTGATTTTAGTCGAGCCGACACAGGACATTTGGGTGGTGGGTTCACCAATACTTTGCGCGGCAATAATCCCCACGAGTTCCCCAGGAACCGAACCAGCCTTCCATACCTTGGTGATTACCATATTGACCAACGTTTCCCAGGCTTCCTTGGTAAAACGCTTTTCGACCAAAATGTTGTAGGGACACAAGTGGTAGCGAAGGAGCGCACACCAGGTCTTGTTGTAGGGATAGGTGCGGTCAATGATTTGTTGAATCCCTTCCAAAATCATCCGTGGGGTCAAATCGGTGGGGGCTTGATTGTTGAGACGGAATTTGATTTTAAGATTAAAGATAATACGGTCCAAGTTGAGGGGTCCGAAAATATCACCCGTGCGTGCACCATGAAATACGCGTTCGACAATCATGGTACGGTCTTCCTTTCCTTGGTTTACAAAGTCGGCAAGCATTTGACTATCATTGTCGCGTTGGACATTGGGTTGAAGAATCGAAGTAATATCGACCCCTTCCAATCCATACATCTTGGCCAATTCAACATCGCTCTTGTCTTGCAATTTGAGTTCCGTCATTTCAATCTTGGTACTGTTGAGACCATCTTCTCCGTAATAGAATTGCACAATATTGTTGTTGGCATCACGAACCGTACCATCGTGTTGGACCATCAAATCTTCCATGGCCTTGATGAGTCGACGTTGGGTGTACCCTGTTTCCGAGGTCTTGACCGCAGTATCAATAAGACCTTCACGCCCAGACATGGCGTGGAAGAAGAATTCCTGGGGATTGAGACCGCGCACAAAGGAGGATTCGACAAACCCACGCGATTCCGCGCCGTCGTCATACTTTTTGTAATGGGGTAAGGTACGGTCGGTAAAACCGTATGGGGTACGTTTTCCTTCTACATTTTGTTGGCCAACGCAAGCAATCATCTGGGCAATATTGACGGTCGAACCCTTGGAACCAGCACGAACCATGCAAATCAGACGGTTTTCTTCGGCCAAGGAGTTTTCCCCCAGTTTCCCTGCTTCGTCAACGGCCTTGTTTAAGATGGCGAAAATACGAGATTCAAACTCTTCTTGATTCGTTTTCCCCGTATTGTTGGTAAACAAGTCCATGTGCACTTGCAAAATAATTTGTTCGATTTGTTGCTTCTTTTGTTTAATGACTTCTTCCATATCTTTGCGGGTCTTTTCATCGGCAATTAAATCGCTGACTCCCACACTGAACCCTTTCATAATTAAATAGGATTCCAAGACCGTTTGCAAACTATCAATGAGTTTAACGGCTTCCATGGGTCCATAGTCATTAAAGGTGGTATGGACAATCCCTGAACCAGGTTGGTTGAAGGCCGGTTTACTAAGAAGACCCTTCTTGAGTTCTCCTTCTTCAATTTCCAAGGGACCCAACTTGGTCTTGGTAAGAATATTGACTGGGGGAAGCAAACTACTAATGATTTGTGCACCATTGTAATAGGTCTTGTTGGTTTCTGGGTCCTTCATAGCCGCCGGCAATTGACTAAACCGTTTGTTCCACATCATCAAGTTCATGAATTCACGACGATTAAAGGAATTATTGGGCTTGGTGGCCAAGTAGGAACCCACAAGGGTGTCTTGCACAATATCAATAATGGGTTTGGCATCACGAGGACGCACAATTTGCCAGGGGACTGCTGCAATATCTTCCAATTCCACAATGGCTTCACTCGATTGCGGTAAATGCGCATTCATTTCGTCACCATCAAAATCCGCATTATAAGCACTACACACCGACACGTTGAGACGGAATGTATTATACGGCAACACACGCACACGATGCCCCATCATGGACATACGATGCAATGTGGGCTGACGGTTAAAGAGAAGAATATCTCCATCCATCAAGTGGCGATTTACAATATCTCCATCGTACAATTGAATCTCCTTGGTATTCACATGCTTCAAGGAAATCATACGACCATCCTTACGAATAATACTCTTGGCACCAGGAAACACGTCAGTCCCATTTTGCACGTACTTGTACAACTTTTCCCGCGTGAATTGCGTCACACGTTCTGGGCGCGACAAGTTCATGGCGATTTTAATCGGCACCCCCACTTCGGCAATCGACAAGTTGGGATCTGGCGTAATGACGGTACGCGCCGATTGTTCCACACGCTTTCCTTGAATATTGTAACGCATACGCCCTTCCTTGGACCCAATACGTTGTTGGAGGGATTTGAGTGGACGGCCTCCACGTTGTGCCGAAGGAGGAACCCCAGGAATCTTATTGTCCACCAGTGTGGCAATGTGATATTGAAGAATTTCCGTATATTCCTCGATTTGTTTGCGCTCCGTATTATTGTCAATCTTATCTTGCAAGGTTCGATTGGTACGAATAATTTCAAAGAGTTTGTGGGTCAAATCATCTTCTGACCGTTGATTATTGTCTTGAATGACGGAGGGACGGACTTGGGGCGGAGGAACGGGCAAAACACTGCAAATCATCCAATCAGGGCGGCACCAATGACGACTGAATCCCATGAAATCCACATCTTCATCCGTGATTTGACGAAAGAGACGTTGGACAT
>JACCDO010502103.1_pt1 | contig 67321 bp, 76 predicted proteins | sample 7446101 | NCBI WGS metagenome assembly JACCDO01 (sample SAMN15323440, study PRJNA562643) | freshwater metagenome | isolation source: river surface water | place: USA:Blue River Watershed | collected 2017-08-16 | reverse complement strand
TAGATACGGACAGTGGAAGACTTATCGGTACCGACAGCGTTGGAACTGACAGTGAGGAGGAGAGTGGTGTTATCAATACGACTCAAGTTGCAAGTACCACTGGGTTGGTGGAGTTCAGGTTGGAGAGCAAAAGAGTAGACGTTTACACCGACAGCAGGGATGTTGGTGTGGTGTTGGTAAGGTTGGACTTCGTTGAAATAACGACCTTCACGGACGGAGAAACGATCGTGTCCGTTGAGTTGGAGGAGACCAGTGATGACTGGGTTGCGACCAGCCATACCTTCAACACGGGTTACAGAGTAACCAGATTCGAGGACTGCACGGTCCCAGAAATCAGAGTAGTTGAAGGGTTGTTGACCCTTGTATGGGTTGATGATAGCATCATCACAAGAGACATAAGAATCACGTTGGACAACCCAGATGAGTTCCTTACAAGGGTGGTTGAAGTTGAGCTTAATCTTGTTGCTGGTGGAAGTAATCGATTCACCGCCAGTGAATTGGAGGACCTCAATGAGGTATTCATGGGCAGTTTGGGCGAACTTACGACGTTCATCAGTGTCGAGGTAGATGTAGTCGACATAGAGGGATGCAGCAACGAGGCCAGCGTTTGCAACACGGTCGCGGATGGTGTGGGTGTTGCTGAGTTGAGGAGTGTAGTCCCAGCAGAGGTTGCGGAGGTCGTTGAATTCGAGATTGATACGAACTTCGTGGTATTGGAGAGCAATGAGGGGGAGAGCAAGACCAGCATTGCGGTTGAACCAGAATTGGAGAGGGATGTAGAGAGTGTATTCAGGGGAGCACTTTGCTACTTCATCCGAGGTGTTGGGGACGAAAGAACCGCAATCGGCTTCGCAATCATCACCACCTTGGACGAGGACGTTGACGAGTTGGGGAACGTTACCAACCATCTTGGCGTAACCGGCTTGCTTACCGGGTTCTTGGGTGAGTTCGTTCCAGATGTGGAGCCAATCACCGTAGTGCTTATCAATACGTTGACCACCGATTTCGAGTTCAACGGACTTGATGAGGTTGTGGCCAGGCCAGTTGAGCCAACGGAATTGAGCACCAGAACCGTCTTGGGATTGGAGGGTGACCTTGGGGAGGACAGCTTGGAGGTACATACGGTAGATTAAATCACCGTTACGTTGGATGGTACAAGTGACCTTCTTGCCGAAGTTGGGGGCACCGTTGAAAGGGTTTTCAATGGATTCCATGGCGAAGTTGGTGTGACGCTTGTACACACTCTTGAAGAAGGTAATTTGAGGGTTACCAGTCAAATAAACATCTTGAGCACCGTAAGCAACGAGTTGCATTAAACCACCACCAGTCATTTTTTTCTATACCTATAGATTAGAAAATAATTTTGACGATTTAATCCGCATCCGGGATATTTTTTTTATGATTGAATCGCACAATGATTTTACAACCAACCGCCGATAAGAATGACTTAAAAATGTAATCTACTATAGGACAGCATGGCATCCCTATTCCAAGACGATGCATTCTTCAAAATAAGACCTACAAAAAGAAGTAATCCAGAGGAGCGTACCACCTTGGATGTCCTCCACCAACATCAACTTCGCAAAATCCAAAATGAGCAAGAGGATGTCTTGAATATTGACAAGGAAATTCAAATGCTGCAATTGTGCATTGAACAATGTAAGGATGAGTTGGAACGGGGTCAAATGACCTTGAAACTCGAAAGCTTGCAAAAACAAAAACACGTGAAGAGCGACGAAAAACGGATTTTCGATTATTATTTGGATACGGGGGATTTATTATTTCAATATTACGATATTCAAGAGTCGATTTCCAAGGGAGAACAACACGGGATTGTCCAAAAAAATAAGCGGAAACCGGGGGATGTATTAAGTGCATTGGAAGAGGCTGCCATTCAAGATATTAGTGAAAACAATATTATAGTAAACCCCAACCCTGTTGTAAAAGCGACACCTGGAAAGAAGAAGGAAAAATATGTGGGTCGTGATGATTTATTAGACAAGTATATGCAAAAAATCAATCCTGCCCATATGAAACGAAATTCAGAGATTCAAGATAATTTAGGAGAGTGCAGCGAATGCGGAGAAGATATGATTTTCAGTCCCAACGAAGCCATGTTATATTGTAAAGAATGTCGCAATACAGAATTCATCTTAATCGATAGCGACCGACCTTCGTATAAAGACCCACCACGTGAATCATCCTATTACGCATATAAGCGTATCAATCACTTTAAAGAGTTATTGGCTCAATTTCAAGCCAAGGAAACCAAGGATATTAAACCGGAAATTATTGAAGCCATTGAGGCGCAATTGCACAAGGAGCAAATTACGGATTTTAAGAATTTAAAACCCTCCAAATTACGTGAAGTACTCAAGAAACTCAAACTCAACCGCTTGTATGATAATATTTCGCACATTATTAATCGTTTGAATAAAAACAACGCACCGGTCATGGACCGTGATACCGAAGAACGGCTACGTCACATGTTTATCGAGATTCAACCGTCCTTTCAACGCCACTGTCCCAAAAATCGACGCAACTTTTTGTCGTATTCCTATGTGCTGTACAAGTTTTGTGAATTATTAGAGTTGGACGACTTTTTGAAATGTTTTCCCTTGTTGAAAAATCGCGATAAACTGTATTTACAAGACAAGGTGTGGCAACAAATTTGTGCAGACATGAATTGGGAATTTATACGAAGTATTTAATACATGCTTTATGAAAAAATCATACTTTACAAGACAATTGGTACTTGCTTTGTAAAATATGCGTGCTGGAATTGGTCATCCCATACAACACAATAACACCGCATTTTGACACCTTGTGATTGGGACGCGAGAAATTGTGCACGATACACGGGGTCCAATTTCGAAGGAGTAAAGGAGCTCACATCTCCGCGTTGCGTAATATACACACAATACGCCTCATCTCCCTGGGCAACACAATCCGCCAATGTTGCCAAATGTTTGGTGGCACGTGGACTTACAGGGTCTTCCTTGTGTTTACGATATCCATCCGGAAAAATGGCAATTTTTGCATACGGGTCTTGACCTTCAGTAGGAATACAAATCGAGCGGTAATCTTTCGTTGCCTTGTCTTCGTACGCTGCCAAAGGAACATTTTTGACTTCAATCCACACCTTTCTTCCGTTGGCACGTTTTACACAAAAGTCAATTCGGCTATCCTTGTATACAACTTCCGTTTCAATCACAACAATATCCTTCCACTCTTCGTCCATGTGCTTTCGCAAAATCTCCTTCATCATGGGATTGGCGACCATCGGATGAACCCCAACGGTAATTTTGTCGTGTACATAGGTACCATATACGGCATATTGCGTTTTCGCAGTATTTTCCGTTCGTTCCTGCACAAAGACTTGACAACCTGCATCGACCAATTTACAACATCCAAGGGATGGAGTGTGGGCAATATAGGGACTATTGTCCTTGATTATATCCGCACAATAGGGGCTCTTGATTTGTTTTGACGGACGCGCCACAATTGACACAAGGTCCGAGGGATTTGGCAAAGAATAAACAATCTTTCGTGCATCCATGATGGTGTTTGTATACGCAATTTTCGAAAACACAAATTTCAATTTTTCTTTACATCATGAAACCATATTGTAAAAAAAGATTGGGGGTTATTTTGAAGGATTCAATACGTTTAAGGGAAACGGACGAGGTTGGCACCGAGACCGAATCCTGCACCTTGGCGGGCAGTGACACCAACCGATGGGGCAAGAGCATCGAGGACGGCAAACATGGCAGCGGCGACAACAGCGACACTGACAATTTCATCCATAGGGAGACCCTTACGAGGGATGAACATCATTGCAATTGCAACGGCGAGACCTTCGATTAAATATTTGATTGCACGGTTAATGAGTTCAGCGGCAGAGAAGTCCATTTCTTTCTTATACTTATCGGAAAGAAAAAAAACACGCACATAATTCAACACTTAAAGTCTCAATCTATGTCATAATATATATGATGGCATCCAAAGAAGAATCCTGGCTGGAAGAAGATCAAGAAATTCCGGGGCAACGTTTTGTGTTATTGAGTTTTTTGAGTCCGGAAAACGTCTTGGAAAAAAAGGACCTCTACTTTTTCAACAAATTCGTCGACCAATACGAAATTAATTGGAAGACAAAGAATCTTGAAAAGTTCTTGGCCGAAAGTGTCAATTCGATTAATAAGAAGCTCGATGCGGAAGCTGACCGTCTTGCCAGTCTTGACCTCAGTGGTGCGTCGGAAATTTGCCGTAGTTCTCGCATTAACGTTTCAAGCGTACTGGAAGAGTATCAAACCTTTATTCAAAAGGAACAAAAGGAAATTAAACTCACAAAGATTAAAGAAGATTATGATTCCTTCATGTACATGAACTCCAAGAAGCTCGAAGATGAATTTTTTGCCAAGAATAATTTCCAAACCTCGGTGCGTGGTCTCAAAATTCGTGGTACGTATAGTACCCAAGAAGAGGCTGTGGCGCGTACAAAGAAACTCCAAAAGAATGACCCCATTCACAATATTTATGTGGGTGAAGTTGGAAAATGGCTTCCATGGGACCCAAAGCCTCACGAAGTACCCAACCAAGAATATGCCAATGAAGAACTCAATAGTCTCATGAAGGCATATAACAAGAACGAAGAGGATAAGGCGGAATACTTTAACAGTATGAAGAAGCAAAATCTTGAAGCCGCCAATGTGCGCTCGACGGTCGTTGCCGATGAAAAGCCTCTCTTTGGTGCCAGTGAAGAACACGGTGCGCTGTTTGACGGACCTGCTGATTTAGCCATCCAACGCAAAATGGAACGTGAATCCGCCGCTTCTGAATAATGGTGTTTGGTTGTTGAAACATTCTTCTTAAAAAGTTTTTGTAATTTCTTAAGAAGATTTTTAATCAAAGCGTGGCTTTACATCATCAATCTTGTACGGTGGGTATACTGGTACACAACTGGACTTTTCACCACAAAAGTATCCTTCAGGGCAAGGCTTTTCTCCTTGCTTGCACCCATAGTCCATAAATCCAGAAACACTGTACGTGCCACTGAAACTTTGTAAGAAAGGGAGTACAAACAAAAGTGAGAGAAACACGATAAGTAAATAGGTGAGACTTTGCTTTTTCATCGTTCTATTATACTTAGGGATAAACCGGGAGACCCGTGCCCTTTCCATTTACAGAAGATGGAATATCACTTTGGCAAAATCCATTTTGACAACTTTTTCCAAATCCGCAAGGGGGTAAATCACTTCCACATTGTTGATATGGGACGTCTGCAAACCCTTCATTTCGATACATAATGAGTTGTAACGCGCATGCAAGTACAAGAAAGATGAATACAATCATTAAACGGTCCATTTGTTTCTATTATTGTCCTTGTTTTCGGATTTGCACCACCGGTCCGCGTAAACGTCGGTTTTCATTTGGATTGTAAATATTCACATTTTCTTCATCCTTGTCGCGGTAAAAGTTGGCATTATGTTTCCAAAAATTGGGGGCGCCAATACGGAAATCACCATGGATTTGTGCCTTATACCAGAAAATTGCATCTTCGAGTTTATTGGAACGTGTATTGTTGTTGACCACGAGACATTCATAATTTTCGGTACATTGGTCCATGATTTGACAAAAGAATTCAAAGTTTGGAAATGCACCCCCAAAGTTTTCAAAAATACGACGACGGTTGTTGGGATAGGGTTCCCGCAAAATAAACACATAGTCCACATTTGTACGATAAATGGGCGGAATCCCCAATGGGTATTGCATGGTAATTAAAAAGAAGACTTTGAGCCAACGACCGTTCAAGAACAAGTAACTAATATTTTTATCACGAACCCAGGAATCATCGTACAAACAGTCATCCAAAATCAAGAAACTTCGTGGGTCAATCGGTTGGCGTGGAACTTCGGTACCTGGAGGCAAGGGTTTTCCTGCACGGGCCTTTTCTTGAATATTGACTTTTTGCATAATGAGTTTTTGACGTTTTACGTAATTGTTGAGAATAGCCGGCTCATACGCACCGTGAATAAATAATGGAGGCATAATACTACTGTAAAATTCGTTGGATTCCTCGGTACCACTAATCACCATTCCGCAAGGCAACGATTGGTGGTGAAATAATAAATCACGCACCAGTGTACTTTTTCCGGTACGACGACGTCCAATAAAGACACACACAGCATCTTGTGGAATCGATGCCATGGCAAATTTTTTAATATGGAATTGCGGGGAATCAATAGGTCCTTGAAAGTTTGATGGTGGAGGTGCAGCCATACTTAAAGTTTTATTCTACATCGTTTCCTTCATTCCATTTTTACAAAATATACGCACGGCACAGATGCGTATGATTAAATTAAATAACTTTATGTTCGGCCAACAGAATACGTCCCATGCCACCCAAAAATGGAAAACGCACTACCCATGGAAAACAAGAACCCGCATGGAAGCCGACTGTGGCTTGTCGAAATCCAGAACCGATTTCTTGGTTTCATGAATCGGGGTATACAAATATAACAGACAGTATTCCTATTTGCAAAGAATTTGGAAAGAACGGAAATTTACAAAATTTACAAACACCCTTTCAAATTGTCAATTGGACTCCAACAGAAGATAATCATGGTACAATTACAATTAAAGAAAATGGCGTTCAAACGTCGCATTCGGCCTATAAAAAAGTGATTCCCTTAATTGACCCATACAAATGGGCAAAGAATGAAGTCCGTGTAAAAAAAGAAGAAATCCTTGGCGATTGGACATTTGCACCAGGCATTTTACAACAAACGTACCGCAAAGGGTATGTCGATTGTTTGGCATCGTATTTGGTTGGAAATTATGCAACCGCTCATAACAGTCCCCATTTTCTCAAATACTTTGGGGCATTCCGTGCCTTGTCGGAAAAATACATGTATGATTTGAAAGACGATTTTGAATCCATGCGATTTCAGCGCTGGTTTTGGGAAAATATTCACAACGAGTCCTTGAACTTACAAGTATTTCATAAAGAAGAAGAACGCTATTTATCGAAAGACGAAATCTATGAATTATTTAAACCCGATGATGAACTCTTGGAAGACGATGATTATAACAGTGAAGAAGAAGACGAAGCTGATGAAAAAGAAAGTATACTTTCATCCTTGAGTGCAATTTCCATCGAAAGTGAAGCCGTAAATACACCATATGTCTATGACCAAAATACAAGCGGCGAATTGGAAAGTGTATCCTCCTTTCAAACCAAAGATGAAGAGGTCTATAATATTCATAAAGATGGGCAATGTGATAGTGTTCGTGAACATTATGAAGATGATGAGAATGTTTCAGATACTTCGTTTTCGGATATGTTTGGTATTCATCTTGTCTTGGAAAACATGCCCGTATTATTAATGTTTACCGAAAAAGCCGATGGAACTTTTGACGACTTTGTAGAAAATCCAGAACCCATATGGTCTTTAATTTCCACAAATGACGAGTACTATCCCTTATGGAGTGCATGGTTATTCCAAATTATTGCATCTTTACAAATTCTTCAAAAAAATTATAACTTTACCCATAATGATTTACATACCAATAACGTGGTGTGGAAGAAAACCGAAAAACCATACTTGTATTATAAAAAGGATTCGACGATTTGGAAAATCCCAACCCATGGATATATCTTTCAAATCATTGACTTTGGTCGTGCCATATTCCAGGTCCAAAATAAAACAATGATTAGTAGCGACTTTTATGATGAGGAAGAAGCCTGTGGACAATACAACTTTGGACCGATTTATGATGATTCCTATCCACAAATTGGTCCAAATAAAAGTTTCGACTTGTGTCGCTTTGCATGTAGTTTTATCCGCCCTATTTTTGAAGAGAATCCACCGGAAAAACCAAAGGGGAAAATTATTACCCAAGAAAAAGACGGATTCAAAGTTGTTGAAACGGTAAATTCTCTTTTCAATTTACTCTGGAGTTGGACAGCAAGCGTAGATGGGGATTCCATCTTTGAAGGCTCCCATGGAGAAGAAAAATATCCCAACTTTAAATTGTACGTGGAAATTGCATCCCAAGCAAAAAATGCAGTTCCTGAAAATCAATTACACAAGTCTATTTTTCAAGAGTTTATTATGAAACAAGGAACCGTGGAAGGACATGTAATTGCCTTATAATCCGTATCGTATATCGTATGCCGGTTCTTTTGTAATCGCAATTAAGTTCTCTTCCGTAATACGTTTGTGTTGACGATTGATGTATGTTTCAATCATGACCATATACTTTTCTTTTGCCTTTGATGTGCACAACCAATTACCATCCTTGTATAAATCAAATTTTGAATATTTTTCCAATTCATATTGTAATTGCTCCATTCGTTTCTTTTTTCGACGTTCAATATAATCGTCCCATTCTTCAAAATCTTCGTCCTGTTCACAAATCCACCAATCATTTTGCTCACGGGTATCGTCTAACACATGACGGATGATACGTTCTTCTCCACTTTGATGCTTGTATTGAATCACAAGTTCATAATATATATAAAAATCACACCCCATAACCGTTATTATACTTTATAAAATGATAATAACGATTTAAGTTCTTCTTACTTTGTCCCTGTTTCAACGTCCTCCAATTCCTTATCAGCATCGTCATCGGCCCAGACACGCGACTTTGGATGATACACTTCAGGATATACCTTTGTTTTTTTCTTGGGTACTGGCTTTTCCTCCGTTTCATGCTCGGTTGTTGCCTTTTTTTCTTCCTTGTGTTCAGTGGAATCAATATTAATTTCAAAATCCACATTTCGTCCACAACATTTTGCTCGGATTCTCTTGTGATTAATGGCGGCATAAATCATACTAATAATCGAAATGACAAGTCCACCACTTCCAAAAATGGTCCCTAAATCAGAACTCATTGTAATACTTTATATTCTATCGAGATTTTCCTCTCTTTTTAAAAACGTGGTGGACCTACATGCAAATCAATTTCTCCCAAGGAAGACGATTCTAACAAAGAAGAACCTCCTGTTAAAATACTACTGGTTGTATCTTTTGTTGTCGATACAACCTTGGAGGCAAGTGATTCCATAGTTTCGGGAGCCAACGTCCATGCCATTGCGGTAAAAATGCCGCCTAAAATACCATCGCGAAGAATTGCCTTTTGGTTGATTTGTTCCGGGTCATTTTGATATTGCAAAATTACATTCACGATACCCACAATAATGCATCCAATCACAACGGTTGTCCAAAATCCACTATGTGTTAAATTAAGACCGTCCATTTCTTCTTTACACGGATACGTTGCTATGATATATTTAAACGCATTTTCCCTTATAATGTTTCAAAGTCGTCGTCGTCCAAGGGTTGGCCGGCATCCAAATCTTCAAAACTGGTAATCGACCCTGCATCTTCGTCCAAAATACGGATTTCATCGTCGTCAAATTCATCGTCTTTGGGTCTATAACTCATTTCTTGGTATCCACTCGAGTTGGTACCAAACTCTTGGTCATAATCCGTAAATTGCACGGACGGTTCCGTGGAAACAACAATGGTGGGAGATTCCTGGGTTGTTTCGGGCAAAGCGGGTTCATCCTTGGTAACCTCCACCTTTTTGAGTGGTTTTGTCATGGTAATATTTTTCTCTTCGGAAATTTCTTCAAGTGCAATAGTTTCTTGTAAAGGTGTCTCTTCCACCGGTTTTGAAGGTTCTTGAATAACAGGTGCAGGTTCCGGTGCGGTTTCGATGACGGGCTTCACCTCATCCTTTTCGACGTGTGTTTCATCCACTTTTTCCATCTTGTCATCCTTATCATCATCGTCATCATCACTATCATCCTCCTTTTCACCCTTGTCATCCTTATCATCATCGTCATCCACACTATCATTCAAATACTCCTTCAAAATACTCTTTACGGGCAACATGCCACGGATGGCTTGCAAAATTCCGTTTTGAATAATTTCTTCAATTTGACGGTGATTCTTTTGACGTTCAATGGAAGGGAAGTCCTTGTGAAATAAATAGGCAGACGACCAAAGTAATCGACTGGCTTCACACAAGGCGCGATGAATAAAATGGTCGAGTTTCGGAATCGTAATATTGAGTTTCTTATTCTTCTTTTGTAAACGAATGGCCGTCAAGATTTTCGTGTGAGCAATAAATACGGCCGACAATAATTCTTCCAAGTAGTCACACGAAGATTCTTGACTGATTTGGGTGGTTTCACGAAGAACCTTATCCATATTCCAATCGGGTGTTTGACTCAAGAGTTCTTGAAATCGGTAAATAATGCGTTTCGGATTCGGCTCTTCTTGCTCGGCTTGTTCCAAGAGCCGCATGTAAAACCGATGAAATGCGGGAACAAGATAAGACGACAATTGTCGCGTATATTCTCCCTTTGCCTCGCTATAGACGTTGGCGCCAATATCATAACCTTCCATTTCTAAAAATAAAGACGGGTTGCGAAATATATATTAAACGCATTGAGGTTTGAGTGCTAAATAACTCAATAAAATCCACGGATTTGCACCGTCTCCCCATTTGCGATACAACCGAAACTGTGTTTCATTATCTTGTTGTTTGAGAAGTCGATGCAATAAGGGGTCGGGTAAAAGTCCCTGTTGTTTTGCGTGCATAATGGCTGCGCACGGATTTTGTTTTGGATTCCACAGTTCCGTACGTTGATTCATGACGGCACGCGACTTTCGAAGTTCAGCATAACCACGCTTTTCCACTTGTTGAATCGCCTCTTCTTTTCGATGACTTGTGCCTGGTAATAAGACTCGTTGACAACGCGAAATAAGCGGAGGGCACATGGTCGTTTCATCGCGCACCTCCAGGGCAAACTCGACTTTATTTCCTGCGGTTTCCAAAATACGACGCAAAAAGGCTTGTGCATCCGAGGTAAGCGTGTCGGCTCCTTCCAACCAAATAAGGGTCGGCTCCGATGAACGATGTTGTGCAAATAAAATGGGACGACCTTGACGCAAGGAACGGTCAGTGCGCACTGTATAACGAATGAGACGCAACCCTTGTTTCTTGGCTCGTTCACGAATCCATGTACTTTTTCCGCATCCTGACGGACCACATACCAACCATGCAAGTTTCATTTTAGAAGAAAATGTATCTATTCTAAAATGAAAGTGGTGCTTAAGTATTGGTTTGATATGGTTGGGGTGGAGAAGTTTAAATAAATGCTTTTTCAATCAAATTATTCAAATCTTTTCTTATTTTATATTGAATAATATAATCCTCCTTTTCTTTTACATCATAATTGTCTGACTTTTGAATATTTTCTTTTCCCCATAGAGGTTGTAAATTTAAATAATAAAAACATGCATCCACTTCTGTTTTATCTTGAAAATTAAATGAATTGCACGGAATAATATGGTCAATGTGCCATCCTGATTTTTCATCATTTATATTATACTTTCCATAATTATCCCATGTCATACCTTCCTCAAATTGTGATTCAAGATGTTCGCGTAATTCTTCCAAGGAACATCCCACATACTTCATTGTACACATTGATTTTTCTTGTTTTAATATTTCACGAATTCGTCGTGCAACATTTGATTTTAGTTTATACATTTTATATTCCTCTGCACGGTCTGGATTTGTTTTCATATCTTGATAATCATTTTTCATCCAAATTCGATGTGTTTCTTTTTTTCTTTCCCAATTTGCTTCTCGATATTCCTTATCCTTTTGTCTTTTATGTTCCTTATTATTTTCCAACCACTCTTTCATTTTTTCTTTTATATGTTCCTTATTATTTTCTCTCCATATTTTATTTTTTTCTTTTTGTACATCTTTTGTCTTTTCCCAATATTGTTTATTGTATTCTGTCATTTTTTCTTTATTTGAAGCACGTTTTTCACCAAGGCATGGTTTACATTCTGGACGCAATTTATCCCAGGTTTGTTTCGAATTATTATAATTATCAAGGGGTCTGTATGTCTGACACCGACAACATTTCTTATGTTCAACACCATCTTGAATAATATGTTCTACACGTGGGCTCATTTTAATAATATACTTTCTATATTATAGTATTAAAACGTCTTTAAGTATGAATACATTTTGTTTAACGAATCAGAAATCCGCCACGCAAACGGAGTACCAAATGAAGCGTTGCTTCTTTCTGCACGGAATAATCTGCAAGGGTGCGGTCATCTTCTAACTGCTTCCCTGCAAAAATAAGACGTTGCTGTTCTGGGGGGATGCCTTCTTTGTCCTGGATCTTTTGCTTCACGTTCTCAATGCTATCGGAAGGTTCGACATCGAGAGTAATCGTTTTCCCAGTAAGAGTTTTCACAAAAATTTGCATCCTTATACTTCAAGTTAAGAAATAATTCTTTAAATCTGCAAATATTCGACAAATTCGATGCGTGGAGTAATTTTGCGATAAGCCTTGTGGGTTTTACAAAACGATTCCCATTGTCGTTGAAGGTGAAATCGCATCTTGGTGTGAATAAAAATATTCAATCGTGACACGTACATGAGTTGCAGTGGATTACTCTTCTTGGAAAACTTGCCTTCTTTCCCGTGGACTTCTTGTTTTTCAAACATGTCAATCAATTGTTTTTCAATATAGGGTTTATACGATGGAAACACGCATTCAATGATACATTCAGGGTCGGGTAAAATACGACGCAGCATCATTTCAAAGGGGTCATCCTTTGCAGGTTTTTGAAATTTTAAAAATTTATACTTGTCGACTTGAAATTCGATGGGGTGAAACATACTTACTTTGGGTTTGGATTGTCCATTGGACGAACCATTTTTATAGGCCTGTTTTCGCAATTTATACTTTTTTTCTTCCAACATAATTTCTGCTTCATTCTTCTCTTCCAAGGATTTCATGCAGGATTTTAAAAAGCGTTGAATCACTTTTGCATCTTCTTTTTTGAGATTACACTTGTCATACCCTTCCAGACGGACAACAACTTCGGTTTTATAATTCATCTTAATCAATATACTTTATGATTCTTTAAGATGATTTCAAAAAAGCAACTTACACGGAACAACAGGAATAAAGTTTACCGGCGATGGGGTTGCCTATACAACCACCAGTTTGATAGGTACATACGCTGTCTGGAAAATAATAATTAAAGGTTCCAAGTTGATTGGCACAGTAATTACACATCCATGCACAGCCAGTCCCAGAAGATACAGTAAATTGGATGCAATTATTTACAGGTTGAATCCCCACTTGTGTATAATTTTCATGACCACAGGATTGGGATGATACAAACAGTGCAAAGAGGGTAAGAAAGAATGTGTACATTTTATTCTATGTATATTTTGTTTTAATCTTTAGACGCTTAATATACTTCGACGTCAGCAAAGGATTTGCTGGCATTGCGTTGTAAATCTTGATTCAAGGGATTGTTGACGACGGCATTAACGTATTCTGGGGCAAAACGTTCGCTGCTCATATCCAAACGTAATGGTGCACGGTATTTGACCAACCCAATATCGGCAACACCGGTGGGGAGTGCGGTGACACGATTGACGGCGTTGACACGGTCATTGACATCATCGGTAGTAAGACGCTTGGCGGTTTGACGAATATATCCATTGGATACGGCAATGTTTCCGTTTCCTGCAATGGGGCGACGACCCTTGGCAATCTTTTCCTTGTCTGGGTTGGTACGCATGTTGTATGCGGCTTCTTCAATCAATACACTCTTGCGTGCATCGCCACCGGTACCATACCAAGATAAACTATTACTGAGTTCTGCCTTCTTGGTGGGCTTGGCAATATCATTGGGGTCATACACCTTGAGTTTATTGGGTTGCGATGCTGCATTGATAATACCCATATAATTGGCATTACGTTCCACCATGGTTTCCTTGACGGTTGTACGAGCCACATCATTGGGGTCCCATACGGTGACCATAGGAGCACCGCCGGCATACCCAGTGGCAGTACCAAATTCACGAGTTTGGTTTTCGAGTTCTTCACGACGGGTGGGACGGGCATCATCTTGATAGTGGATGGATACTTGGCCATTTTCTGCAGGTACCAAGTTGAGGGCCATGGTACGTGTACTGGTGGCGGTACGTTCGTTGGGGCGATTTTCAAAGGAAGAGCGACCGTAATCCGATTCCTTGGCATCCACATCATTGGTGTAATATCCATTCATATCGGCATTACGGAATCCGGCCCCGCCATATTGTTGCGTCATCGGACTACGGTACGAACCGGTGACATATGGCACAAACGTTTCAGTACTTCCTGCCGTACCAATAATTTCTTGACTGGTTTCGGTACGACTCGTTTCAGGCATGAGTTGAATGGGGCGCGATGCTTCCTTGACGACCGCGGCAGGGCCTGTAAAGACACGACTGTTGCTTTCGTCCACAAAGAAACGGTCAGGACGGTAGTGGCGTACTTCCCCAGGACTATCGGCTGCAGATGTAATAAAGTGTTGCCCAGGAATGACAGGATTGTCATAACTGAATTTGGGATTGGTGGCCACACGTAATTTATCGGTGGTAGGCATGGCTTGTTTCATGATTTCGTTGACTTCCAATTGTTGGAATCCACCCTTACCCGTTAACCCAAACTTTTCACCCAATGCAGGTCCAACACGGGTAGGTTCAAAAGGGCGTTCATTGTTTCGACGCATGGGGGCCGTCACACGACTTTCAATAAAATCGGTACTACTTTCCAAACCATACGGGTTTCCGTAGGGGCGATTTACGTCAAACATGTTTTCCACTTCCTTTTTCTTGAGTTGGGTCGAGTCAGCACCGGTAAATGCATCCAAACGACTCACATTTGCATTGGCGCGCACGTTTTGTTTGACACTTCCACCAAAAAACGGCACCATATTACTGTGGCGGAAATCTTTGGTGTTTATCTTGTCACCCGAAAGTGTACTAATGACACCTTCTTCCAGATAATTGGTATCACCGTCATTGGGGTTTCCGAAAAAGCGAACTTGACTGGTGGCATCTTCAATGCTCATGGGTTGTGGTGCAAATCCTTCAGCCTTTTGCTCTTGGCCACGCATCGTTCCGTATTGCAAGCCTGTGCCATAAGGACCGGGGGATGGTTCAGAAGGAATTGTTTGACCGGATGGGGTTGCATAATACAAATCCAATTCGCTTGGATTTCCACGATAGGATTGCCCTTGGGGAGTGGTTGCATATATACTGGTTGGCGGGGCTTTCAAAGCAACGGTTTGACTCCCAGGCTTCATTGTCATTGCAGCATTTGAAGACACGAAAGGTTCCGTTGTTTTTGGACCATCCTTTTTTCCAGCAAGTTTTGATATACCATATCCAAGCCCTACTAAACTTGCTAATGCAACGGCTTCCATATTCTACAATTGATAGAGGCTTTCATTCGTGAAAAAAACACAAGGTAAAATTGAAAAAATTTTTTCGATGCTGTTAGTAAGAAGAATTAAAATGGAAAAAAAGTCGTATCTTGTACATGCAAATAAAATGGCACTCCCATATTCGAATATTCAAATACGAGTCCATGAGACAAAAATGGTGGGTTGGACTCCACCAAAAGCCCCTTCTTCTCCAAAAAGTCCAATTACCGATAATAAGATTTCGTTTGAAAGTCAGCAATCTACACCCACCGAGCCACAAATTGGAAAAGTATACACAAAATCATTACAGAATTATAATCATTTTGTCAATAAACATAATCAATACTTGGAAAAACTCGATATTGTTTAAAAAATGGTGTGGACGGGAGCACCAATCACAAATGCCGGACTTTCTTTTTTCATTACTTGATTGACATCCTGGAAACTTTCAACAGGGCCCGATTTTCCAGGACGATATGGATATGATTGGCACCGTTCCTTGTCCACATCGCGTGATGGAATAAAGTAGTCAAACGGTTGTTCAAATGTCTTTTGGGGGTCATGGAACAAGGGTTGCCAACGATTCCAACCGGTTGCGCGTAAGGTGCATGGTGGGTTGAAGAGACGATTAAAGGTTTGGGGAACGGATTCGTCGACACCGTTTTCATAGGAAATATTATTAAAGCGATTTGTGTCTGGATTGTATAAGCGATTTTCGGCACGAATACGATTGCCAACACGGTTAATCCCCTTCAAATCACTTTCCACGTCGGTCTTCCATTGTCCACTCACCCAACCGCCACCACTTTTTTGAATACGGGTGGTGGGGTCGACAGGATAGGTATTCGGGCAGTTGGCCTCAGGCGGGTTAATATAATACCGCATTGCGTAGGACGTAATACGCATATCATCCACTTGGTGAAAGGGGTCTGTGCGCAACCGTGTCCAGGATTGCTGGGGAGGTATAAATGTATCACTATCCATGGATGAATCTCTAATAGGGTACATATGATAAGATTTTTTGGTGTTGTAAATACGTATTTTTCCAGGGACCCATAAAGGAAAGATAATTCTTGCACGGATACATGTGTGTTTTTACATTTGTATACGCTTCATAGACTGCACATAAGGGAAACCAATCCGCCATATAATAATGTTGCAATTGCATGCTTCCCATGTAAATCATAGGGGTAAAACTTCCATAGGAGCCCACCAAGTTCTTTGCATGCAATAAACATCCAATATCTTCCATTAACGACTGTTTTTTCCAACGAATGGGAAGAAAAATTTGTTGTCCATACAATAATAATTGATTTAATACTGGATTTTTATCGTCTTCGGCAAACAAGAATACTTGTGCCCAGTGTTTTGATTGTAATATTTGCTTGTAATACCACAAAGGGGGTTGTACATATTTTTCATGTGTTCCTTGTCCTTCAAATAAATCACCACTGCGAATGTGAATACAAAGGGTATTTTCATGTTCGAATTGGTCCCGTAAAAAGGAAGAAGGTATCGTAAACTTGAGATTGGGGGTAAGATATTGTTGCGCCAACATGCGCTGTGTTTCCATTGATGGAATGGCAAGATTCTGATTTTGAAAGATGGTGGTGTAAAAAAAATTGTCTTGAATCATATAATTCCACCGAATCTCTGGATTGTATTGTTTTTTCAACAAGAGATAATTGGATGTAAAATGAGGATGGTCTGGAAATACAACACCGTCATATTCTTTGGCATGGGCAAAACACAAGGCATGTAATACTTGCATATAATTGTTTCCAAGTCGACCAACCCAGGATGGTATATATACAACATGATAACTCATACTTCTAGAAAAACAAGTAATGTTTTTTTAGATTGTGTACAATGGCAAAAATCCGAAAAAATTGAATGACTCGGATGACCAGACTCGGATAGTTATTCAACAAGATGAGTACAACCATTTACAACAAGCGCATTATTGCCAAGCACGACCACAAGGTTGCGGCAGTCAAGTACTTTATGGAAAAGTCGACGGCCCCTTGTCTGTACATTTATGGCGACGGTGCAACGGGCAAGTCGGTTACTATTTCGGAATGTGTTGACAAGGAAATTCTCCATCCCAAGGCAACCCATCAGCTCGAAAAGCATTCCATCAACATTCCCCTCAATCCCAAATTCAAGCGGGTCTTTGTTGACAATCGTGAACCACCCGCCTTCATGCTCAACAATTCGTATTTCATGATTTACGAATTCAAGGCCGACACTGCATTTCATCCTGCCGATTCAGATAGCGAGTAAATATCATAAAAGGATAGGCTTTATTTTTTTATGATAGAATCAAGGGTATAAACATTAATATTTATGAGGGGCTTGGCAAGTATCCTTGACCAAGGGCAAGGGTGCATACGCCGCTGGATAGGCCCACATTTGTGCATCTTGTAAATGCTTGAGACGAATATCGATTCCCAAATTGGTTTTGCGATTTTGAATGACCAACATGGGTTGATTGGCCTTTAAGGGTTGCCATTCACGTTCTGGGCAATTCGTAAGGGGACGAGTGAGTCCACGCAAGTCCGATTCCAAATCGGGTCGGTTTCCTGCAATTTGACTTACTTCATTTCCCCCTACAATTCCAAGCACATGGCGCGTTGCCTTGGGTACAAACAATCCTTTTTTTCCTGCACCTTGGGCAGCTTGAATGGTTTGATTGGGTACAACCACATCGTATGCCTGTTTATTATCTTCATGAATCCAAGAAGGATTTAATAAAAAGTTTTCTTGAACTTCGCTTAAATACGTTGCCGTCAAACTTAATGGAAATGATGCCATGACAATCCTATTATTTCGTTCTTTAACAATTCAAGTCACGAATGAATTCACGACTGGGAATACCACCACGAATCCACCCATCGGCGGCGACTTCGGGGATTAGATTCTTGGGGTTTTGAATACTTCGGGCGAGGGATGGAATCATCGGAGTGTATTGTTGGGGGAAGAATGTTTCAGTCACCGTATCACAAGCCTTTCCAAGACGGGAGAACTCGGAATGTTGTAATTGGGATTCAATGAGTTGGTTTCCACGTCCACGACCCATGAATGGGACACTTAGGAAGGGACGAGTTTGAGGGCGAATATTACAACGCTTGCTCATAAATCCAGGTTGGTTTCGCAACACACTGTCAGCATTAATACTATTGTTGTTAAATCCAAATCCGTCGCGGGGATAGATTAACAAACTTTCGACGGCCAAGGGATTGACCTTTTTCGCATCGGGTACCAAGTAGGTGGTTGCATACGCCCCAGGTCCTGTCGATTGTTTATAGTATTGATTAATTGCGCAGGTGTCGTCCTTGACACTTGTCATACGATTGAGTTCCATAGTCTTCTCTGAAAAGCATTATGAAAAATCTTTTTCCGATAATAGAAAATGGTACGTAAAATGCGGATGGGCCACTCCAAAAAAACCATGGCAAAAAAGTATTGCAAGTGCATTGGTGCAGTACGTCGTAAAATGCGTGGTACAATGAAAGCCCGGGAATCGGCAGCAATAGGAATTTGTACAAAGTCTGTCTTACAAACTCGCGGACGAACCTTGCGCAAATTTACCTGTGGAAAACGGCCTACGCTTTTGACTCAAACACGAAAGCGTACATAAGAAAGTCTTGTAAAATTGATGATTCTTTTCTTTCTAAAATCGTAAGCGTATACAATGGTATATTTTATAAAGAAAAATCACAGAGTCTACTTTTCAAAAACACCACCCAATGAAACCATTGCGTTTCAGGCAACTGTCATGTTGCACGAACCCTTGTGTGGTACACAACATTATACCATTATATCTTGCGACCCCAAATCAAAACCCTATGTGCCCAATCATACACATGTATATCATGAGGGGATTTTAAAAAGCAATTTGCAAAAAACGTTTCGTGGCAAGTTTGTCGATGCATGTTTGGCAACCGGTCTTCAATATTTTCAGCAAGACCCCCAAGGATTTCTTCGTCGGATGACCGTCATCTTTTTGGAAGATTCTCTCTATCATCCATACTATTACCCGTTTTACATCTGGATGATGATGGCGCAATCCAAAGACTATTCCTTCACCCATCACGATGTACAAATTTTGATGGATGGATTGGCCACCAATTTGTATTGCCCAAGTTGCTATTTTCTCTGGGGGTCCGTGTCCCAACGAAAGGAAAAATGGAAGGCTCCCTTTCTTTCCATCATGATTCGAAGTTTGTATGGAGGAATGGAAGGAGACCAGGGGTTTCTGTATTTATTAGCGTATCGTACATTGTATGAAACCAACTTTCCCATGTACGAAGAAAATTATCATGTCGACGTTTCCTCGATTTCCAACTTTGTTTCGAAAAAGCATATTTGTGTGTATGCAATCGATTTTCACGTGTTTCCAAAAATATTAAAGACTCTCAATCATATAACATCAAAGGAAGCAATATGGAATCATTGGAGTAATATAAATCAAAGAGACTTTGTAGGTCTGTGTTGTGAAGAAGCATCCCAAAAACGAGCCCATAGTTTGGAAGAGACCCTCTTTGATTTTGAAAACGGAGAGGAAATTTTGCGAGACCATGCAACACAAAAGATTGCCTGGATGGACGAAACCAAAGTTGTCTGGAAAAAACCACCGCCCGTCCAAAAAACATTGTTGCATTGGTTTCAAAAAGTGGAATAAAACTGCAATTTCTTCTATATTTTTGTTGAAAACCTAGAAGAAATTGGTGAAGGAGGGTCTCGATCCCTCGACCTGCGGCTCATAAGACCGCTGCGCTAACCAACTGTGCCACATCACCACATTTATAGTAATTTACAAGGGTTTAAGTATTTTTAATTGGGCTGCGACAACCATGGTACGGCACCCCCATTGGTTCCTGGCACACAGGCATCGCGATTGCCTTCCTTGCACGTTTTTCCAGGAATCAAATACAACCAATTTTGAAAGGATTCTTGGTCATTGGGAATACTGGTACTGGGCATAGTGTAAAATTCACGTTGACTTTGCGACTTTCCAAAGACATCGGTAGGGTCGCTGGTCCATTGTACACGGAAAAAGTCGTCCAACGAATCTTGTACATCCTTGCTTTCAACGGATGCTGCAGCGGGACGAGTTGGATTGTATTTAATTTCATCGAGTAATACATTCATAAAGGGGTTTTTTGGTTTTGGACGAGTTGTTGCAACCACGCCAGGATACGTGTTCAACACCTCAAAGGATGATTCTGTTTGGACCGTTGCTGTACCAATCACATCTTCAAACCCCTCCTTATCTTGATACATGGTGGGGCGTGCATACAACCATTTTGCGTGGATAAAAACAGCAATGAGTATAAAAAATGCCATCGGAATCCATCCCATCAATGGCAAAAATACAAATCCGAGTAAGATTGCAAGGGTAAATGTACGAATGACGGCATTAAAATTATTACTTTGGCACACATCGTGGGTGGTAAATTGAAATCGAAATAATTCTTTTGGGTCTTTATACCACAATGTTTCACATGGGCAGTCGTTTTTACTCATAATGACACTCCTAACAAAAGGTTAGAGAAACAAACAAGAAAATCAATTTAGGGTTTATTTCCAGCGGCCTTTTTTGCTTCGAGTTTTCGTTTGAGACGGTCCTTGACAATATTACGTCGTGCATCCCCTTCACGTCCCGCAGCACGCATGGTCGTCATGTCTGCCATTCCAAAGGCATCGCGGAAGGTTTCCATGAGTTCCACAATGGCGGGGTTATCACCCATAGAAGAAATAAGTTCTTCTGCTTCGTGTACAATTTGCTCGGGACGTATTTCACCATTTTGGAATTTGGAAGCCAAACGTTTTACGACTCGTTGCACAGCATTCATGATTTTTGAAGAATCCTTTGTGTACATTTCCATCATAAGTTGAAAGGCATTTTCAACAGAATTCAAGTCTTTTGCCTTTTCTTCCGTAATTCCAAAATCTTCCGGTTTAAATTCTTGTACAATTTCCATTGCAAGTTTCATAATGTGCCCCTTCATGAACTTTTCCGGTAGTTTGGGAAAACTGTTGGGGTCCTTGAAAAAGTCGGCAATCTTCGAACTGATTTCAGCAAAGTTGGTGCCGTTGAGTTTGGTCTTCCATTCATTCATGAACGACTGACTCCATTCTTTTCCAAAGGGAAGGCGATTTCCACTTACATCAAAAATGTGTTCCTTTGCACTGTCATACAAGGAGCAGAGACTGAGAATTGTTAAATATTCCTGAATAGCCTTTTTGTTGTTTTTACTGAGGGTCGACCAGAGTGCATCCGTGATTACAACACCGGGTAAAACTTCGCCTGGGCAAAGGGATGCATCGCGGTCTGGTCCGGCATGGGGCAATACTTTTTCGACATATTGAATAATACGATTTTCGGGGGAAAGTAAATAGGCATCTTTGAGCGGGTTTGACAATTCAGGAAAGGTGATGCCTAAATCATCACAAAACTCGTCGTATTTGGTTTGAAAGATTGCCGTTAATGGTGAAGAGGCTGGCATACCGGAAGCGGAAGAGGATGCACTTGCGGCGGACATATTCTGTTTTATGCTTTTAAAGGATAAAACAAAATCTTTACGCTATGGTTAATTAATAACATTCATGAAAAGGGTGCGTTTATTTATTTCCACGAGCCTTATCGGACAAGGCCACCAACACTTTGAGATATTTCCAGATAACTTGTTTATTTTCATCATGCAACGTGGGCCAATGCTTTTCAAAAATCATAATGGCCGGCATAATCTCGTTGAATTGTGTCTTTACCTTTTGACGGGCCACAAGAACAATATAGTCCGAGTTTTCCGTTGCAATGGCTTCACGAAAATCATTGACAATGTGTTCGATAAACATATCAAGAACCAGTTTTGGATTCATTTTGCGTGCCGCTTGAATGGCTTCAACTGCTGCACGAATTTCACGTTCTTCGGGAAAGGTGTCGGCCAATTCCTCGAAAAAACGGACAAGTTGACTACAAAATACACTTACGGGACTGATGGGGGCGTTCATACGATACTTCTTATGAATTTATTGAGTTTCTTGTTTAAGTATTTTAAACGCACATGCGCAACGTTTATTGACGCGGGGCAGCCATGGGAACTTCTGCACCACGATTCTTCATGAATTCCTCCATACGTTTATCAAACAATTGTTCACCGCGACTGCGGCTGTTGACTTCATTGACAGACGGGCCGATGGACGATGTTGCGCGTACATCCACACTGCTGTTTCCATTCAAATCGGCGAAATTTCCCTGTTTGCTCATGAGGGTGGAATCATTTTCATCAAACATACCACTGTATGCAAGACGGGATGTTCCACTCATTTCGCTTGATACCCAGGGTTGAATTTCATCATTGTTTCCATTGTCATCATTTCTGGGAGGATGCGGCATCGGTTGAATATTTGCCGGTGTGGGGAGTGTATTTTGGTATTGAGGGGGTGCATATTGACTTGCTGCCGGAGGAACATGGGTCGGTTGATAGGCAGGTTGATAGGTTGGTTGATTGTACGCCGGTTGACTATAATTCGGTTGTGCGGGTGGTTGCGGGGTACGTGATTGCACGACGGGTGCACGATTTTGTTGATAGGTGGGTGGTGCAATTTGCAACCCTGGTTGCATAATATGTGGATTTCCAGAGGTGTATTGATTGGGGACCGCTTGGGTCGGTACACGGCTTTGTACAACAGAAGGTGGCCGGGTACCACCCCCTCGAAGTTTTCGTTCAAAGACCCAATTGACAACGGCCTCATCCGTCAACGGTTCAGGGTATTTTTCATCTCCAAAAATCACAAGCGTAGGTACCTTTTTCAACCATGTTGGGCGGTTGGCGGGGTCATCCACTAAAACATATTGAAACTCATCCTTGTATGGTGTATTTACAATGGCTTCAATGAAACGTTTCGACCATAAACAACGTGCACTGAAATAGCAAATATTTTTCTTGGGCATCCCGGACATGTTCATAATAACAAGGACTCCTCTTTTAACAAAGATGAAACTGTACAAGTCGGAGAAACCGCACAACCGTGTTTGTCAAAAAGCATATAAAATTGAAGTTTCTAAAAGTAGTTAGAGCATCATAAGAATGAGTATGTATCCCCAATCCCAGCCGCAAAACGTAGAAGACGTCATTTCGCAAAACCTTGTTGCATCACGCAATAAAAACGCCACCTTTGTGCAAGCAAAGAGCGAGGACGTGGAAGGAAAAAATCGTCTTCATTTTACCTTGAAGGATACAAATGTCGGGTATGCAAATACACTCCGCCGTTTAATTATTACGGGTGTCGAAACCATTGGATTTCGCGCGGATATGAAGAATGATGGATCCACCAGTGATGTCAATGTATTGAAAAACAGTACTCCTATGACCAATGAAATGTTGGCTCATCGAATTGGATTGATTCCCGTTCATGTGAAAAATCCCTTGGAATTTGACCCATCCAATTTCAAATTTGTTCTTCACAAGACCAATCCCACCCAAGAACCCGTCGATGTAAAAGCATCTGATTTTGAAGTCTATGAAAAAGTCGGAAATGATTGGGAAGCTTTGGATAATGCCAAATTCTTCCCTCCCAATCCAATTACCAAGGATACGTGTTTAATTACATGTCTCAAGCCGAAAATGGGGGACAATGTGGAAGAAGTCCACGTGGAATGTATTGCATCGCTGGGAAATGGCCGTGAAAATGCGCGATTTATTCCCACCTGCGAATGCGCCTATGGATACAGTCGTGATGATGACGCCGACAAGATTCGAAAGGCCTTTGAAAGTTGGTGCAGTCGATACAAGAAGATTGACGCAAGTAGTTTGGAATCGGACCCTGAAAAAAAGGATGTGCTCCTTCGTGAATTCCATACCCTGGAAATTCAACGTGTGTACAAGGTCGATGAAAATGGTGAACCAAACAGTTTTGACTTTCGTATTGAAAGTGTCGGTATTCTCGACCCCAAATATATTTTGCACCGTGCTTGTAAAGTCGGTAGTGATTTGTTTGCACGATTCAGCGAGGGTGATGAAGAAAATGAGGGTCTTCCTGAAGAAGTCTATGTACGTCCTGCGGATTCTGAAATGACTGGTTTCGACTTCTTGATTTTGCGTCAAGACCATACTCTTGGAAATGCCATTCAAACCTGGCTTGATTTGCACGTGATTGACCCGAATGGAAACATTTACTATGCAGGATACAAGATTCCACACCCCCTCAAGGATGAAATGGTCTTGCGTATTGGAGTGCGCGATAATAGTCAATCAACGGCGATTCGCGTTTTCAAGAGTGCGGCACGAGCCTTGAGTCATATGTTTGATAGTTGGGCCAAACTTTGGGAACCTTACCTTGGAATTCGAAATAACAGCAACAGTAATACAAACAGCAGCACAAACATCGAATCCAATAACACCAACAGTAGCAACGAATCGTCCAATTCACCCGTTGTCGTACAAACCAAGGAAAATTATTCGAGCAATGAATCGAGTAGCAACGAATCGACAGCAACCCCCACTCCTCCGCCAGCCCCCGTCGTGAAAAAGACGGCATCCCGCCCTTCCATCTTTGCAAAACTTGCCAAAGAAACCAAAAACAAAAAATAAAGACCAAGTAAGATGGCTTCCAAGGAATTTACAATTTTTGGTTGGACACCATATCAAATCGGCCTTTTATTTTTTATCGGTTTTTGCGTTCGTTGGATTCAAAAGTATCGCGTACAATATTTTCGCAATACATATAATGTGTATGAACCCTTTTATTCTGGTAAAGGTGAGGCAGTACGCAATACTTCGGTACTCGGTTTAAATTCGACCGGTACAATGTGAACATTTGGATGAAGACGGTCAAAGGCATCCTTGAAGAGTGTAAAATAGGAATACGCAGGGTCCAATTCATTTACATACGAAATGACATATTCATATGTAATCGTTTTTTCCTGGGGTTTGAGACTTTCCTTGTATACATTGTGCAAGTGGCTGACATGCTTTTTAAATTGTACAGGAAGGGATGAAAACTGGCGTTGATGGGTACAAAATACATTGTGGTAGAGATTAAACAAGTAGCGCGTATTGGTGCGAATGATTCCCTCGTACTTGAAATACAAGTCGCTTTCTTCTGGATAATAGGTCAAGTACTCCTTGATACTCTTTTCCTTGCGCAATTCAAGAAACCGAAGAATTCGATTGGCCTGATTTCCACGAAGAAGTCGCACAGTGGTATATTCTTTGCTTCGAAGACGATAACGAATTCCCTTTTCATTCTTAATCACAATTCCTTGCCAATTTTGCTTTTCTTGCTTTCCCATAGTTTCCACATATTGAATCGCGGATGTTTCACCATCCTGGAGAATCGACGGGTCTTCATAACATTTTGGAAGAAATCGATGAAATTGCGATGGAATTGTTTCCGTGGTATGGCACATGGTTACTACGCCATCCTTGACATACCCATAATGAATCACATAAATCTTGGGTTGTTTTACGGGTACAACAATGCGATTGTATGGATGCTGAAGGACAATACTGAGAAAGGTTGCACTTGCACCTTCATGTTGGGGGAGGAGTGATTCGAAATTAACCCCTGTATCGCGCAACAAATCCGCAAACGTTGGGGAATTTTCATATTGATAATTGTAAAACTTGTTTTTCGCACCAAGATTGCTTCGTGTACTCACCACAATTGGATGATTTTGATAACGAAATACATGCATCATCGTACCATCCACGAATTCTTGAACTTGAAATTTGTCGGTTTCGAGACCGAGCCAGGAATAGTCATGGACGGATTTATATGGCGCAACCGATACAATCTGACCGGTTTCTTTATGGACAATCACACTACGAAAGGCCCCTGTACGTTCCTGTTCAAAGTCGCTTTCGTTCTTTGTATATTTTACAATCGCATAGGGTTCACGCAAGGGGTCAATTACACGCAGATGCGACGGATGAAGATGAATCCGACGCTTTGCATCGTCCCACCCGTCATAAACAGACGATTCGTTATACAAGGAAGTAAGAATGTTTTCCTGAAGTACACTCATTTCTGAAATATAAACTATGTACTCTACGTCATAAAAAGTTTTCAATTTTACTCATACTTGGTAGGTATAATGAATGACAATACCGTAAAGGAAACGGATGCATCGATTCCAACGGAAAGTGGGGTGCAGATTCAAGAAACCGTCGCCCCCCAAGACGAAGGTTTGTTTTTAGGCGATTATGTGAGTATTTACAGCGCTCGAGGAAAACACACGGGGAAAATTTATTATTTGGATGAAAAAATATTACGATTATTACCTCTTGGTTCAAGTAATCGTCTTGAGGATTTTCCATTCACAGATGAGGGTGAATTTGACCCCGACATCGGAGTCACCGAAGTGGAACTCAAGGCTGGTCCTCGTACCGGTTTTGCACAAATGATGGGATTTCGTAAAGGCCAAAAGTTGGACGCATTTGATAAAGTATCCGGTAGTATTTATGCCACATACGACGTGGAAGACGTGGACTATGACGAAGATACCATTGTACTCAAGGATAAAGATGGAAAAGCCTTTGATATACCTTTTAATTACATTGGGATTCAGGATATGCCATTCAACATTTTACAAGTGCATATTGGTTCTCCTGTTGGGGTCGTCGACACGAGTCCTGAAGGGGAAGGGGAAGAAGAGGAAGAAGAATTGCTAGGAGAAGGGGAATATTTGGAATACATGGTGCCAGATATTGTGGGAGTTGAAGTCATTACGGAAAGCGACCGTATGTACACTGAACCCATTCAAAAGGGTGATTTGATTGGAGACCTTGTTTCTTTATTGGAAACGTATGAACAAAAGAACCCTGTGTATTTAAAGGAAATCCGTGCCATTGTGGAAACCTTTTCTTCGATTAAAAACTTGATTATCGAACGGAATCACATTCATGAACCGGTGGGAAAGAAGGATTATGTGCTTCAACAAATTTCCGATTTGCTGGCGCATTCGAGTCAAATGGTCAAACCCATTTTGGACAGCAAGCGTGTTTTAATGGAAGACGATGCCAAATTTGAATATGACGCAACCGATAAGGAAGATGATTCCACCCTTACCCACCAAAATATCTTCTTTTTGAAACGTCTCGAAGAATTTATCAAACAATACGACAATATTATTGTGGGGGAAAATACTGGAATCTTGCGATATTTGCGCTATTATCAAAATCTCTTTTCCCAATTTCCTCTGGGCCAAAAATTCTCCCAAACCACATCGCCTGATGCATACGTCTTTCGCCGCGACGGAGAATACTTTCGTGCGGATGTACCTCCAAATGAAGTCGTGGGTTACATGAAAAACTTGCCCGCACGAAAAGACAGTCCGAAAAACTCCGAATACCCGCAACTTGAACCCTACAAAGGAAGAGTGTCAATGAGTATACTACGAGGTCTCAAATCAACCCCATATACCAAGGGAAACATGTTTTTTGGACCCGATAAATCCTATGCAAAAGGATTTGTATTGTTCCCCATCTTTTTGAGCAAATACATTGGGTCTGTGCGTTCAGGAACATTGTTGGAAGATATCAATCGTTCCCTTGTTGAATCGCATCCCATTCGTATGTTATTGCAAATGTACGGTGGTGTCCAAACACCGGCACCAGGCGAAGCTCCCAACGTAAAGCAAATCTTGCACATGGAACGCGATAATCCAAGTGCCATGTCAATTTCATTTGACGATTATTTAAAATCCATGCTAAACATCTTGTATCCACGCGGATTTGGCGACTTTAACACCATTCTTCAAGATTTTGGTATTGAGGAATTTGAACTCAATCATAGTCAACAAACCTTGTTTCAAAATCGTATCCACGAAGTAATCCAAATGTATCGCAATTTAATTCAGAAACTCCGCGCACCAGATGTTTTTGAATTTCCCATCCGTGATTCCAACCCCATCTATTATCAATATTTGATGGACAAGATTGCAACATACGATATTTTAAAGGATGAATATGAAATCTTCAAACAAAAGTCGTCTGGATACGATGGTGTCGACCTTGCCGTCTTTGGATATTTAATGAGCAAATACCAAGAATATTTTGTGGGAATTTTATCCGGCGTCGAAGAAAACATTCAAACCGGCTTCAATGAAATCATGCGTCGCCGTGCCATTCAAGCATCGAATGAAAAATACTTGGAAATCGAAGCCCAGAAATTAAAGGGAATCAAACCGGTCATCAATAGTTGCCCCCACGTAAAAGACTTGGAGCTCATTCGTCGTGAAACCGATGAAAAGACACGCTACTTGTTATTGGGTACCTTTGCTGTAAAGTGGAAGGGTGGGTTAAAGGACAACTGGCTCGTGTGTCGTACATGCCAACAACATTTGATTTGCAACCACGAATTCTTACAAATTCAGCAATTTATTCACCCCAATGAATACGATAGTCTCCAAAAAATTATTGTTCTCAATTATGCGGGTGGATTATACGGAGCCCAATACAGTTGTAAAAACTGTGATATCCCTATTTCGCTCTTGTCCTACGACAACCACATTGAGTTTGACGATGAAGGGCGACCTATGAGCGGTCGTAGTGAATTAATTGACGAAGACGCTTTACAAATGGATTTGGTCGAACAATTATTGAATATTCCTGCGTATGCCCCTGAAGAATTGAAATTCGACAATGACGAAAAGGACTTTATTTATTCCATCTTGAAACAAATGACATTGCGAATTGGAATAAATATGAAGGACGACATGGTTTCACTCGTCAATGAAATCTATGGAGATTATTTAAAGTCTACCAATGTATTGGACGCCGAATTTGAAGAAAAGAAGACCAAGGAGGGTGTAGACGCGGATGAAGAAGACGACGAAGAACTGACGGTCGCAAAAATTCAACACATGTTAATCTTGATTCTTACATCCTTGTATATTCAAATCCAAACGAAAATCCCATCCTATCACGTATATCTTCCCAACAAGGAATGCGGAAGCGACTTTGGAGGATTCTTCTTGGAAATTGACAAGTCCCCTATGGAATCCGAAGGAGTAAAGACCATGGCCTGTATTTTCTCGTCCTTGGACTTTATTTCCGAAGATAGTTTGTTATCGTCGACCTTATGGGCCAAAGAATCGAATGAAAAACGCATTGAAATTCTCATGCAAGAGTTGTCGCGTGAATTGATGAAACGTGTTCAAGAAAGTATTGTACTTTCGGCATACAACAAGAAGCGTGAATATTTGAAGAAGCAAGCCGAATACGAAGAGTCCTTAAAACATGAAATGGTTCCCTATGGATTTTTACCCTTGATGAAGTTTGACAAGACTGAGGGTGCACAGGAACATATTCCAGAGTCCAAGGTGGGCAACTTTTTGAAATCACAATCGTACATTTATTTGTACAATGAAATTGTAAAACAACATGCCAAGGTGAACCCATTGAGTCCCTACGCGGAAACATCGTGTTGTGAGACCCCAATTACAAAACCCCAAGAATTTATGGAAGGAAAAATGGATGCATTGGTCAAATATTTACCTTCGCAAAAGTCGGCCTCGTATGCGTACGAAAATCAAACCTGGCTCAATGTGGATTTTGTTCCACGGTCGAATGTAAAGCTTGAAACCGAAGCACCGACCAATTTGGCCTTTCAAATGTTTTTGAAACTTTGTTATAAGGGGCCACGCCGTGGATTACCCCACGAACTCAATCATAAATTACGTTGTGAATGGTGTGGACTCCAAATTCCCTATGAATACTTTTTCCCAGATATGGGATTGGATAAAGACAACAAACCGATTGTTGTACCCGTCAAAGATGAAGTTTTCATGCAATCGTTTGAACAACAAAATGTGGATGTGGGTGAAAGTGCCTTTTTACAATTGCTCGATGATGCCCACGAAAAGACATCCTTCAAGGGGGAGACGGCGCATTTTACCGAGTCCTTGGATTCGGTCATGGAATCGCTTGCCAATTTACAAGTAACAATTGGTGATGCCACCATTGACTTTACCAAATCATGGAAGGAAATAATTCTTAAAATGTACAATGATTTGAAGACATTGCCGAAAAATGCGCAGGAAACGGAATATTTGGGGGTCATTGCCGACTTTTCCTCGATTGGTGCAAAAGCAAAAGAAAAGTTGATGAGCAAAAATATTGCGGTGGATGTGATTGAATACATTTTGAGCCAAGATGTTCAAAATACCTTTGAAATTATTCGGTCCTATTTCTTGATTCCTATGATGCGTCTTCTGACCAATACTACCACGAAATATATGAAAATCCCACGTTATTATGGGTTATCTAGCCAACACGAAACCGATGTCAACCAAATTTTGGAGCAACACTTGAAGAATAATGTAAATGTCGATATTACCGATGCAACCACAAAAATCCAAATTGAATCATGTGTCCAATATTATTCCGTCGTATGCAAACATTATCAACACTTGAAAAGTCTCGATTTTAATGCCAAGACTCGTCGACTCATTCCGTATTTCAAGAGTGCGCTTGTATATTTTCCTCTCAAAATCTTATTGCATACATCTTCAGCCACCAAGAATATGGACAACGTTGTCAAGTATGTGAATGAACAATTGCGCAAGTTTTCGCGTGAAAAACTTGGATATAGCACCCAAGAAATCAAGGAACGGGTTACAAAGGCCACCGAAAAGGAAAAGAACAATATTATCAAGGAATTCGAACGTTTAACACCCCAAGAAAAGACGTTAGCACTTCTTCAAAAACAATTGCGGATGGGTCGATGGGCACAAGGGGCTTCCGATGCAATTTATACCTACAACAAGGACTATTACGATGCACAGCGTGAATTACGGTTGCAAGAAATGGAAGCTGGCAACATGAATGCGGCCCAGGACCATTATGAAGCTGAAGCCGGCTATGATGTTGGAATGACTGGTTTGGGGGAAGGTGAAGATGAATAAAAACCTTGGTATAAAGTAAGATGTTGCAATTACTTTTTTCCGGATTTTTATATTTGATTGGGATTGCAATTGTGCTGCTCATCCAACCAGAAACCATGTTTGATGAAAATGGAAACTGGAAGGAATTTGGGATTGGAAAAAGTCTGAAAAAATATACATGGATGCCCTTCTGGCTCTTTGCCATTTTGTGGGCCATCACAAGTTATATTCTTGTATTAATTCTCTTTTCACTTTGGGCACCCACTGCAAGTGTGTCTCCAAAGGATGTTGCAACGCCGATGCCGATGCCAGAAAATGATTCCATGTTTCATGAAATTGTAAAAAAGCAACGGCGGAAAGTGAATCCTGAATTGCAATCCGGATACTATTTGTTTAATAGCAACGGAAAGGGAGGTATTCCCCGTTATATTTATTTAGGCCAAAGTTTGGATTAACAAACACTTGCCATTCCCAGGCCAATTTGACCTCCCATCATACCAGCCCAGAACATGTAAAACGACATTGCTAATGCATCTCCGAATGAGTTTTGAAGATCCACTGGCAAAACATTCTTTACAATCGACCGAATAAACCCAAGCATTGAAAGGAGTACAAAGATGGTTGTACTGACGGCAGGAGCAACTGCACTTTTTGCAACGGTTTCAATATGAAATTTATTACAAGAAATTTTATGATAAATGGAAAGAATCATGAGCGATAGTATATATGCAATGATGGGTAAAAGCCAGTACACCATCAAGGATGTATTATTCATAGCCCATCCCAACAAGAATGCAGAAATGGCAAGTAAAATCCCAAAAATAAAACCATAGCCAACAATTTCAATCATCTCTGAGTTAGACGATAAAAAATACTCTTTGAAAAAATCATGTGTAGTAGAGAACAATTCCGATGCCGCCAACAAAAGTATTTACACAGCCTTCGACGGTAGATGAATGGATTGAAGCACGGAAAGCGGACCCCAGTCGTTTTACATTTGCGTCCAATGGGGATTTGATTGCGGCCCCCGTTGAAGCCGGAAACATTGAAAAAACAATTATTCTTACGAGTAAAGTAAAAGCACCCAAAGAAGCAATCGATACCTTTTTTGAGCAAAAAAGTGCGAAAATCAAGTTGGCGGAAGATGACTTTATTGCCAAAAAACACATGTTGCATGCATTAATGATTCGCTATAAAGAAGCTCCACGCACCAACAACAATAATGGTGCTAATATGGAATTGAATGGTTCCAATGAAAATTCAAACAACAATTCTTCCAATGGAAATGCGTCGAATCAAAGTGGAGGGGATGGTAGCAACAGTGAAAATAGCAACAGTAATAGTGAAGGGAATACGAATGATGAAAACAGTAATACAAACGGTAGTTTGAATAGTAATTTCGGTAATCGTGAAGACGACGCAAGTAATACGAGCAACAATAGTGAAAATTCCTTGCAAGACGTCATGGGATTTATGAATCAAAAAGTTGCCATGACGCTGCGTCAAAAACTGAATGATCCGGTTCAGGTGATTACCAAAGATGATATTGTGTACGCCAACCTCTTTGTTAAACAAGCGGAACAAGCACTTGTTCTTGCCCAAGGAAAGCGGTATGTCGATTCCGTACCAGGTATGTTTCAAAGCAATACGTTTGAATACCGCGACATTCATTTGGACAATCGAAACGAAAATCGAAAAATACCAGATCCTGTATATATTTTACAACACAATACATTTCCCTACGAAGCATTTTGGGTGACCCAAGAAGTGAATAATCAACTTGCCATTCAAAATATGGTTGCCGAAGAAGAATCGAGTAATAATTCGTCCACGGGTGGCGGCGGTGAAACACCAGAAGAGATTCGTGCAAAAAATGCAAGAAAGTTTTCCATTATCCGTTCACGTATGCGCGCAAAAGCAATGCGTAATGGCATGTAAATTATTCAAACGGGAAATCCTTTAACTTTTCCTTTATGGTCCCACAATCAAGGGCTTCCATATTATATTTATAACAAAGTCCGTTTTTATCGCGATACGTGGTATCCTGAATATTTTTGGGGTGGGGCCATTTTACCACACGCTGACTATCATCCGGTTTCCGTATGGTAATAAATACAATGCCCACAAGAAACGCAAGGAAGAATGGCACAAATTTGAAATGTTCAAAGAATTTTATATTCATATTTCCTATTCGGAGGCCTATATTCTTTTTCCAAAAAGTAGAGGATGATTGCTTCGATATTCAAGGATAAACGCTTTGACTTCTTTTTTTCGATTATGTTGGGATTGTTCTTGGCAACCTTATTACGTCCCATGTGCAAAGACGGAAACTGTTTCGGATTCAAGGCCCCACCGGTAAAAGAATTAACAGAAAACTATTATAAAATCAAAGAAAAATGCTATCGTTTCCATCCCGTTGAAGTCGACTGTCCCACCAATGGTGTGATTGAACCGTTCCATCGTTAATGCGGATTGATTTGGCAAATTTGTTTACTCATTTTTTTTAGTAAAATGAATAACCAAGCCCAATCCTTTAATCAAGGTTCGAGTCTTTCCGATATTGACCGAAGCGGTCGAAATGAAATTGATATTAATTTGGTCAATTCTATCTTGTCCGACGCAAATATCCCAAGTTCAAATAACCCAGTCATGCAACAACACTATGGAGGTGGACAAGGACCTATGATGAACGCCAATCAACAGTATACCACCTACCCAAATGCTGCAGACCCCGTCGTTGCCACCGCACATATGATTGGTCGCGAAAGCCCGACACAAGGCGACTTTCAACGTATGATGATGCAACCCGCACCAACCCCCATTCCCTATAACGCCGTGTCCCACGATACGTATCTAAAATATGAAAATGGCCAACCCGCAATGGCTTCCGGTCCTACCAAAAACAGCCACGGCAAATGGGTCGATGAATTGCGCGAACCCGTATTGGTCGCAATCTTGGCCTTTATTATTACTCTTCCCGCCATAAAAGTCCTTGTATCCCATTATGCACCCTCTCTTCTTCATCCCGGTGGTGAATTTACCTCCATGGGGATGGTTGTCCGTGCCATTGCTGCAGGTGCACTTTTCTGGTTTTTAAAACAAGTGGTGGTCCCTCTTTTGACACTCTAAACACACAATAATGTATCGATAATATAGGATTTCAAAATGGATGACTTGAAACACATTTATCAAAAGCACAAGGTGGAAAGTGTCATTTTAGGTGCATATTTGCTCTACAGTTTGCTTTATATGGGAGTCCCAAGTATTTTATTTAGTGCAGCCATTGGTTTAATTACCTATAGTTTCACCGACAAAATGACATTGATTGTTGCCGTCGTCATCTTATCGGGTCTCTTATACCCCGTCCTTCGTGGATTCTATCGTGGAAAGTTCAAGGAAAACTTTGTTGCAGAAGACCCGAAAACAATTTCTCGCCGTGTTCAACAAATGGCATCCGGTAAACCTGGATTTCTCGGTTCTGTAGGAATGCAAGAGGGATTTTCTGAATCATTTGGAGGAATTCTCAGTTCTGACTTTTCCGAAGGGTTTGAAAATCCAGACAATATGGAAAGTACTGGTGCAGGAAGTAATGGAAATGCAAAAAAGGAGGGTGATGCCACCAAGGAATCGTCTGCTGCGCCTGTAACTGCATCTTCCGTCACTGAAAACCTTGTCAAGGAGGTTTCGGGCAAGAAACTCGAATCGATTGTCAAGGATGTGGAAAACTCGGTCAAGGATAAAAAGGAAGAAACGCGTTCCAACTTTCAAGGGTCGTCCTCGGGAAAATTTGAACTCGGTAATATTCCTACCGAAACCCAAGGGGGAGTCCACATTGATGCAGGAACCACCCTCATGAAAGCCTTGGGAAGTTTGAAGCCAGACCAAATTAAGGCCATGACCGCTGATACCCAACAACTCATGGAAACCCAAAAGAGTCTTATGGGAATGTTGTCAAGTATGAAACCCATGTTGAGCGACAGTAAACAATTATTGGATACCTTTAATGACATGTTTGGAGGAATGAAAGGTAGTTCATAAACAAAATAGTACTTGGATTTTATAATATAGAATCATAGTAGTAAAATATGGTACTCAAGAAAAGTGTATGCCCACCAGGGGTCTTTTGTATAACACCTGGGGTGGGAATCGTGTTGCTGATTGGATTGTGCATTGTCATGTATTTCTATTTTGAAGGCATGCCACAAACATCGTCCAAACGTTATGTCAATGAAGAACCCCAACAAAGTACAGTTATTAACAATGTGGTTCAAGGCGGGGATGACCGCTACACACGGGCCCCCGAGCCATTACGTTCGTGGATGTCCATTCCCGATTTACGAGGGGCGCTCTTACCTGCAGGGGCCGTTCCAATCAACGTGAATCCCCGTGGAATTCCATCGGCCTATCAACAAATGGGGTACATTAAAACGGATGGTGAAAAGTTGCTTCCGCTCTACGGTCGTCAAACCGCCTATCGCAGTGACCGATTCAATTATTATACACGCACCGACACCTACAACCCCATTCAAGTCCCCATTACCTACAAGAAAAAGAATTGCAGCGAAGATATTGGCTGTGAAGAATTGTTTGGGGGTGAAGAAGTTCATGTAAAGGGGGTTGGACAAAGTGGAACCGTCGATATTTACAAGTTTGATGGTCCTACCTATATTCCTGGACTTGTGTAAAGAAACGCATAATCGCTTTTATAATATATAATAGATATTATGAGTTGTATTGGTGGAATACAAGGATTTCCGGTCAATCTGAGTGGACTTACGTCCGCACTGAAAGAAGATGTCAAACAATACAATGATGTCTTTTTACAATTTAAAGATACACCGTCGACATGGACCTATAATACAACGAATGGGACAAGTGATGGGACATTTACTGTACCAAACGTATTCAATAGCGACACCTTTTTTATTGGTGCCACGCAGTTTCTTGTAAAGGCCATTCGACTTTCCAAACCGTGTCATGAAGGATTTACGGAATCTGGACAAACATTGATGGGAGAATTGCAAATTTGGGGAACGCCTACATCCGGTGGGGCACAACAAAGTGATGCAGGAGTTCTTGCGATTCCAATTATTCGTGCTACAAAATCCAATATTGCTGGAAACATCTTCTACAACATTTATAAAAACAAAAAGGGTATCCTCAATGATATTTTTTATAAAGACAACTTACAATTGCTACGATACACAACGTGTATTTCTGTTCAATCGATTGCACAAACACCCGTCGCATCCACCAAATCCATCAGCGTGGCATATTTTTTACCCGGTCTTCTTCTTACCCAAACACAAATCAATATTTTTCCAAATGCAGGGAATGCACTCAAAGAAAAGGGAATCCCGCAAAATATTTTTGAAAATTTCAAGGTCTATACAACCATTAACAACGACAAAACGATTGTGTATAGTGGACCGCAAAACGGAATCTTTCAGGTGTATTTTGGGTCCTCTATTAATGCAAATACCGATGATTTCAAAAAATTTGTTTATGCAACCGATTTCAAGAAGGGTGAGCCTTCGAAAAAGGACGATTTATATACGAATACCTTTCGATGCATGAATATTGACCGCAACAAGGATATTGTGGATGGAAAGATTTATGTAGACCCGTCCACGGGGAAACGCATGGACGATGAACTAAAGGCCGCGGAAGAAGAGTTAAAGGCCTCCACCAATTCAGGCGAAGAACCTGGGATCGCACCGAGTCGATATATTCCCATCATTCTTGCCATGATTGTTGCGCCGATTGCGTTTGGGTTGCTAATGTATCTTTTATGGAAGTTCTTTGGGCGGGCAAGTGATGGAAGTCAAGCCGGTGCAATTGTACCCACTATATTTGGTGCATCGGATGCGGTGAGAACATAAGAACCCGATGCAAATATATGGATGTAAATAGGTATTACATGAACGATGACACACGTAAAATTTTAACGGTCGCACTTTTGGCTGTGGCTCTTTCGATTGCGATTGTATTATTATATCCAAGCGGGCAGAAACCCTTGTGTGTGAATGAAGGATTTCAAAATCCGGTCGTTTTGGACTGTCCCGCCAACACAAAGTCCTTTATTGATGCAAAGGGAAATACAAATTGTTGTAAAGGAAAGTTGAATGGAAACAAATGTGAAGGTCCCGTTGCGTGTACCTTGAGTGCCGGTGGAATCAGTAAAGATGTTCCCCATTGTATGTATTACAGCCACGAAGGATTATTCAATCCCCAGAATCAACAAATTCATTCCACGGGAAATTCGGAAAACTTATGTTGGGAAAATGCAAAAATGACCACAGTTGCAAAAAAGTGCAGTGATTCTCCCCAACAAAAGTTTACGTATACCAAAGACAAGCAAATTAAATCGAAAGATGGTACATGTCTTGTTGGGTTGAATCTTTCTTCCATGGGATATCCAGCCATCGTATATTTTAACGTCGATTGTAAAAATATGAAGGAACAACGATTTACGTATCGCATGGATAAATCCTTACAATGCGAAGCCTTTCCAGATACTTCTGTAAGTATTTTGCAACACAAGAAGAATAAAAATGATTCATTTCTTGCTTCGTTTGTCAATGTAAAGGATGCGATGAAGGAATATCGTGAAGGCAGAAAAAATGTGACGTACAATATTGATTATAATGCAGTGGAAAAAGAGATGAATCAGATAATTCAAACCGTAAAGAAGGAATTTAATACATATACTTCCTTTGATGTATTACCCGATAGTGCAAAAAAGATTCCCATTCCACCTGGTGCAGAAAAATATTTGAAATTAATTAAAAAATAGTCGTAAAAGATTGATTCTCTTTTAAAAATCATACAGCATCATTTTTAAAAGATTGGAAGAGACTCGTTTATTCTTCGTCCATCATGGGTCGCACATGCGAAAACAATTGTGCAATGGCTTTACTGCTTCCATCCGATGTTTCGGTGGGCAACACGGGGCGTTTTTGGTCAATGGACATACCCACCTTATAAAAGTCATTGGAACCGGTTCCAGCCAAGGGTTGGAAGGAAAAACTGCTTGAAGTTGGCATGGTAAAGTCCGGTACATCGGGCAATGCTTCGGGTTGGCGAATTTGTTGCAAGGCTTCACTCTGTGCCACATTTTGAATATCTTGACTCATGTATTGAACCTTCTTTTGGTTTCGCAAAATGAATAAATAGGCCACGGCAACAAAGTATACCATCGCAACCACCGGGTCAATATAGGCACTATATACGAGCGCTACAAGGAGAAACGCCTTTACCAAGAAGAAATCCGTTAATGCCAACACTTGCCATGGCAAATATGGCAAAAGCAAAAAGACGAGTACAAGGCCGCCGAGTAAGGTGGATGTTTTGACAATCATTTCTAACTATAGAAAACGGTTTAAAATTGAGAAACATGTTTGTACAGGAAGAAACAGTATAGAATGAATTATAACGAGTATGATAAAGTCCTGACGAGCAAGGGCTATGCAATAAAAAAGTCCGCCTTGTCGACGGAACAACAACAAATGATTCGTCAACAACTGACGGTAAGCCCCATCACCAATCAAAAGTTTGGAGGAACGGGAAGCCCCTTTTGCGTGTATTTCGAAAGCAAAGAACGATTTTATTTGCCACGACACTGGGCACGAGCCAATCTGGGTCCTGAAGATGCCTCCGCATTACCGGAAGAGCATTTCTTACCGTCGCATATAACATTTCAAGGAAAACCGTTTGATTACCAGGAACATATTGTCCAAACATTCATGGATGCAGGGGCGAATGGTCTTATTTGTGTACCCTGTGGCAAAGGAAAAACCTTTATGGCCTTATATATTGCCTACAAATTGAAACAACGTTTTCTTGTTGTCGTCGATAAAGAATTCTTCTTACAACAATGGAAGAGTGAAATGGAAGCCTTTTTCCCAGGTCTTCGAATTGGGATTTTGCAAGGAACAAAACTCGAAACAAATCCAGAAAAGTATGATTGTACGATTTGCATGTTACAAACCTTGTGTCAAAAAGATTTTCCATCATCCACCTTTCGTTCGTACGGATTTACCATCTTTGATGAATGTCATCATTTGGGGGCCGCCCACTTTTCTCAGGCATTGCTCAAAGTACAAACCCGCTACATGTTGGGATTGAGTGCCACACCGACACGCGATGATGGTCTTAGTAAAGTGTTTACGTGGTATTTGGGAGACCCAGTTTATTGGGAAAAGACACGCGAAGCCGATGAAACTGTGCAAGTCCAGGTACTCCAATATAAAACCAACGATAGTGCCTACAATGTCGAACCGGTCGATTACAAGGGCGATGTCATCATGGCAAAATTATTAAGCCAAGTCGTCGATTGTTTCGATCGTACGAAAAAAATCGTGGAAATTATCGAAAAATATGCAAAACACGAGAAATCTCGGCGAATTTTGGTGTTGAGTGAACGAAAAAAACATTTGGAAACGATGGAAAATTTGCTGGAAAAAAGTGGACTCAAAGTTGGATATTATATTGGTGGCATGAAAGCCGACGTTCGTGAAGAATCTGGAAAGGAATCGCAGGTTTTATTGGCAACGTATGCGATGGCATCGGAAGGAATGAATATTAAAACCCTGAATATGGTAATTTTAGCCAGTCCACGAAAAAAAGTCGAACAATCCGTGGGACGTATTTTACGACAACGGGTGGAAGAACGAACCTGTGCACCGATTATTGTGGATGTGGTCGATAGTCATGGATTGTATCAGGGGCAATATCGCAAACGCCGTGCATTTTACAAGACCTGTGGATACAAGATTGTAAACGTTGGTCGTGAAGATACGACGGAATTGGAAAGTGTGGAAGATGATGAGCCGATTGTATCGGAGAAACCGGTATCATCGTGTGGATTTGTGGATGATGACTAGTGTTTTTGGAAACATTTTATAAAATTCGGATTTTCCAAACTTTATAAAATACAAAATTCAAATTTCCTAGGACTTTGGGAAATCATGTTTTTGTGTATACATGTTTTTTTTTAATGTTTACGACGATGGGTCTTGCGTCCCTTGCGTTGACTCTTGCGGCCACGACGTGCGCGGGTCTTGCGACCGCCGCCGGTTTTAATGCATGCGCCGGATAAGGATACTTGTCCAGGATAGGGAGTGTTAATCATTTCCTTGGTTCCAGCCGCTGTTTGGAAGGAACTTGCACCATCGTAAGGGGCAAAATGGGTATATCCTGCACGGGGTGCATAGTAAAAAGAACTATCGACACCACCGACTCCTCCATGTTGCTTACGACGACGATGGGTCTTGCGAGACCGATGCTTGCGACGACCCCCCTTCATAGGACTAAAAGGAACTACAGGACTGGGTTGGTTGAGAGGGTTTCCAGTGGCGACTCCTGCCGAATCACCGCATCCAATATAGTTGCGACCAGCCAAAGGAATATCGGGTCCTACAATTTCGGCGCTACGGAATCCGTAATTTCCACCGGCTTGGGGAGTATTGGGCCCTTCATTGGCCATTTTTTCCAAGTATTCTGCTTCACCACCCCCTTTGAGTAAACCAAAACCGGGGAGACCACCAGATGTACTGGCCCCTGAAATGTATCCTGGACGGTCGGCAGCTCCACACGATGAAAAAGAATTGACCTTTCCATCATAGTTATTAATGGTACCAGCTGCCGCAACCGGCCCACCAATACTATAAGAACTTCCTAAACCACCCCCATAGGATTTGCGGTTATTGCGTCGGCATCCACGACGATGACTACGTTTTCTTGTATCACGGTAATTCATGATTCTCTAATGGTAGACATTTATTTTGCAACACCGATAATTTCAAACTTTTCAAACGGTTCATGCCATCGAATTTGGACACGAATGGATTCCTGTTCAGCCAATAAATTCCGCACTTGCAAGGAAATATCGAGTTTTCGAAGGGATGCAAGACCGAGTGATTCTCCATCTTTGGTTTGCAAGACATAACAATCGGTGAGTTTCGACTTGGTATCCTTTTTACAATAGGCTTCGGTACACGTTTTGAGTCGGTCGGATATGAAATGTTTGTCCTTTTTGATTGGATTTGACACCATTTGTTTTTGAAGCGGGACAATGATATTTGCGGGTGCAGGAGCAGGTACATGTGCCATAACGGCCACCGTCTTTTTCACAGGCTCGGGTTTTACAATCTGGATTTCTTTTCTTGGTGCTGGGGAATCGTATTGTTGTTTTTGGGCAATGGAGATGGGCTTTTGGGGGACAAGAAATCCACGATTGCGTTCGGCCGTGGCTTCCATGGTATTTTTGGCAGCAATTTTTGCCGTTCCGTATCCCACCTTTTGGTGTTTCATATGTTCTGGGACACGCATAACAAATTCTGGAACAACACCACGGGATTCTTCACGATATACAAAGACAAAACGTTTTTTCCCTTGAATATCAGGTTGAAATTCGATGGCCATGGCAGGGTCAAGATTTTGCAAATGGAGAATGGACTCGATACTATTCATTTTTGGAACAATGATTTCGAGTTGCACCGAAGGATGTTTGGGGACCAAGACTTTTTGAAACAGGGTTTTGAGACAATTGTAGCGTTCGCGATATGGTTTGGTTTCATACATATTTTGTTGATTCATGTACAAGATGTCAAAGACATAGAGTTTACGGTCTTGATGGTCATAATAACATTCACCAATAATGGGACCGTGCGTTTGAAGACCATGACTATGAATGGGAATTTTGGTGGTAAACATCTTCTCTGGATTTCGTACATCGACCAACACACAAGGGGAATCTTCCATGACAACAAACCATGCAGGGCGACAATACGAAGGACGAGACCACGTATAAAAGGGAAATTTCGACAAAATAGGATATAAATCTTCACGAATCATTTGATGAGTTGCTTGCGGAAGTTGCACTGTTTTCAAAAACTGTAAAACACTCTTTTGAAAACCATGGTTACACTTGTGTACAACCGCTTGCGTTCGAACTTGAAAAGTACTCGAATTTATGGGGCGATAATTCATCATTTTGTTCTTGTTCTATAAGAAGAATGCAACTATTATTTAAGTGCAGAATAATCACTTAATTTTTTCATAGTATTGTCGATTTATAAAGAGCCATAATAATTGGGTTCTTCGTGGGCAACAATCGTACCATCAAAGACCCCACCGTTTTGAACAAGTTCTGGACTGTATTGTTGGACATGGGAACCGACGACGGCATAGGGATTGGCTACACCAGATGCTTCGGCAATATACGTTGATTCGGGAACAATTCCAGGACCAAAATTACGTTCAGGATAGGTAAGGTTTTCCGGTGCATATGCATCTTCATGTCGTTCCATATAGGGGTCCGCTGCTTCCACGGGTGGGTTGATAATGGCCTTTCGTTGTTGAATCGGTACATTCATCGAAGGAGGATTGGGTCCAGAGGGAACCGTGGAGGCAGGCCCATAGGGATAGGGTGCTTGAATCGAAGGAGCATTACCGGGTGCAAATGATTCTGGAACAAACGACTTGTAAATAAAATAAGCGGATATGGCTAAAATAAGAAAAAATACGACTCTTTGTACTACCATTTATCTAAATCGTAGGATAAAAAACAATTTACAAATTCTCCGACAGTCATAGATTCAAATGGAAGGGGTTGCGCAAAACATTGTCGACGAAATTATCAAGGATGCATACGAAGTAATTAAAGACGGGGTTATTACCATTAACGAATTAATTGTTCTTGGCGGAAGTTTAGCCCAAAAGGTTGGATATTTTCAAACCTTGAGTGGAAGTCAAAAACAAGAGTTAATTATTTATTCCATTAAAGCTGCAATTCAAAAAGTGTTAAAAGAAAAGGAGCCCATTTTAAAGGATGAGGTCTTTGCGGATTTAAAACAAAAATTACAAATGGCAGAAGAATTTGCCAAGAATACATTGCCGACCATTTTATCGCTCATTGTCGTGGCAAGTCGTGGTCAAATTCAAGTCGACCACACACAAAAGGCTCAAGGGTGTATTCAACAACTCTTGTCGTGTTTTGGAAAGACCGTGCAAGTCTTGGAACCTCCCAAGAAACTTACACTGATTGAGTTACCTCAAAAGAAGGAGTCATCCACTGAAGTGGTTGCGGATGCTTCCCAAGTTCCAGTGGAGTTACCAGGGGATAAACAATAGGATCCTGAAAACATGGCATGACAATCCAGTCTTCGTGAATGGGTACCAGGGTTTCCAAAATTACCTTTTTTCCTTGTTCCTCCATAAATTGTTTTTCTTCAATTCTATAATTATAACACGCTTCCATACCCGTTTTATCATCATAGAATGTTTCTTGAAACCACCAACCACCATGCAAAACACGATACATGGTTGAAGATTGTTCCGCACAAATATTTGGGCTGGACGTAAATACTGTTTTTCGAAGAATGGGATTCATAATTACGTAAAAATTGAAGCGTATTTAAGCAATTTTTTTCGTATATTGTTAGATTCAAATGTCGCAAACATTGTATGGTGTATTATTGCAAGCCAAGGGGGAAATCAAAAAGTGCAAACTTGCCGACAGTTTGTATGCTTCGATTGATGAACAAAAGCTCATGACCCTTTTGAAACGAAAGCAGATTCCTAGTCAACTGGGGGTCTACAAATACAATAACATGAACCTCTATCTTTTCGGATACAAGGAAGGACGGGCCGGTACCGAAAATAAACACGAATTGCCGCCTCCGTGTGATGAAACCCTCTTTTTCGGTGATATACTAGTGATTGCATCAAAGGGAAGTGTATGGAATCAAGAATTCCAGTCGTTTTTGCCAGAAATGTACAATACCTTTTACGAAAAGGCGTTTGGTGGATTTGAAAATCTGGATGACGACGAAGAAGATGAGGAAAGCAGCGACGAAGAAGCGGAAATAGAGGAAATTCTCGAAGAAATTCCGGAAGAAAAGGAAGACGAAGATGATGACGACGAAAGTGAATCCGAATCCGAAGAGGAAGAAGAGTCCGATGCGGAGGAAGAGGAACCGAATGAAGATGGGGACGAGGGTGAAGGGGTAAAAGAAGAGGAAGAAGAGGAAGTTGTTCCAACCAAGAAAAAGGCTCCTGCAAAGAAAAAGACCACCAAGGCCAATTTGCTAATTATGAGTTCCCTCGGTCGTGCCAAACAACAACAAATTGCCCTCAAACCTGGATTTGTTGAATTGGATTTCAATCAACATCGCCCCATTCCCAGTGAACCAGGAACTGAACAAACCTATCGCCAACATATTTGCACCCTCATTCGTAAAGAATTTGGAAAAACATTTAAAGAAAAACAAGTCATTCAATTGGAACAAGTCATTTTCGATATTACACTCCAAGAATCCCAAAAGAAAAATGTATTGCGAAGCTTTGAAAACCAACTCTTTACAACCTTGTATAAAAGCAGTGCACGAAAAATCATTGGCAATTTGTCGCAAAAGTCCTATGTTCACAATGAACACTTGTTTTCCAAGATTAAAAAGGGGGATTTGACACTCGACCATTTACGCGCTATGAATGACACTGACTTGTGTCCACATTTATACAATGAAATGCGCGACCGTCAATTGCAACGAGAACAAAGTCAATTGGAAGGAAATAAGGCCATGGCAACCAACAAGTTCAAGTGCAATCGTTGTGAAAAACGCGAGTGTACTTATTATGAACTACAAACACGTAGTGCGGATGAACCGATGACCATCTTTATTAGTTGTTTGAATTGTGGAAAACGTTGGAGACAATAAACCCGAACATTTTCGCAAAGAAAGGTAGGAATATATATGGATTCAGACGATACGCATTCGTCGTGTTCTGAAGGCTCGTGTTTTTCAACGTCTTCTGTGCCCGCGTCTGACAGTCCCTTATATTTACAAAAACAACTTTTTTATCATACATTACAAAAACAACCGCGACGCAATGCGATTACGGCCTATATTCATTTAAAAAATAAAGAAAGTGTAGAGGATACGGTGCAATGCCAGATACGAAAAAACAGAAAAAACACGGGCAGCACCAAACAAGGCATGCAAAAAAATGGAAGAATACAAAAATCCCGTACGTACAAAATCCGTCACGACACATTCATCCAGGGAATGACTTTTATAAATATGTCAACGGGGTTTGGCACCGACACGCTTCTATGCCCAGTTTTATGAGTAGTTATGGAGTCTCGGATGAAATCGAAAAGAATATTCAAAAGGAATTGCAAACGATACTTGCCGATTGTCGTCAAAGTTATTTACATCATCCAGACAAACGGCTCCCTTATTATGTCAAGAATATTGGTCTTATGGCACAATCGGCATTGCATGTACCAAGTCAAGTCAATAGTGTAAAATATTTGCGTCGATTGATTTCTCAGGTCTATTGTTTACGAACCAAGGAAGAAGTTGCGCATATGTTGGGGTCCTTGATTCAGAAAAAAGTCAAAATGCATACTCTAGTCTTTGTTGCACCCAGTCAAAATACAGGAATCAATCATATATGTCTAACGTTTGGCGACAATGGTCTTCCTGATACGTCGTATTATACCCTTCAAACGCCACAAAATAGCCAAGTGTTGGAACAATACAGTCAATTGTTAACAAAGTTGGGTACATTGTTGGACGTTGAAAAGTTGACTTCCCTTATTGGAATGGAAACTATGGCGGCCAGATATTTTGAAAAGGCACGGGCATCCAAGGAAGATGAGGTCGTGCATCGAGGAAATCAACTCCATCAAAAATATAAACATATTCCGTGGGACGAGTTTTTTCAAGGATTGATGGGATGGGAATCTGGTGCTTACAAGGAAAAACAGTTTCTTCTTTTGTCCGAATCATGGTTTCATTTTTTAAACAAGTGTTTTCGCACGTTTTCCTTGGATTCGTGGAAAATTTGGACAATTGGAAATATTGTCAACTATGCGCTACCCATTCTTCCACCTCCGTATGATGACATGCATTATTCCTTGTTTGGAAAAAAGTTGCGCGACCAAAGTGAAAAGATTCCCCAGTATCAATTGACTTTGCGATTGATTCAAGATTGGTTGCCGCAGTCCTTGGGTCGATTGTATGTAGAAAAATACGTGCATCCAAAATTAAAAAGCGAAGTTTTGCATCTTTCGAATGAAATTGTGGATGCGACGGTTCAACATATTGGAACCACCGATTGGTTATTGCCGGCAACGCGCAAGATTGCACAAAAAAAGGTGAAGAACATGTTTCTTGGAGTTGCCTATCCATACGAATTCGACGATAATACACGCGATTGTGTCTTGGACCCCAAAAATTTGTTGTACAATGTGTTGGAAATTGGGAAATGTTCCTTTTTGTACGAATGCAAGGATATTGGAAAACCGGTTGATATAAAACGTTGGGACGACCAAGTCTTTGTGGTGAATGCCTATTATTACAATGAAGGCAATCGTCTCATTTTACCCTCGGGTATTTTACGTTGGCCCTTTTTCGATGTTCATGCAACTTTGGGATGGAATTATGGAGGAATTGGATGTACTCTGGGGCATGAAATTACACATGCGTTTGATGTCGATGGACGTGAATATGATGAAGATGGATTGTACGGTGTTTGGTGGAAACCCCAGGATAACCGAAAATACAATGAAAAGACAAAGTCCTTGATTCAATTATATAACAAGACCTTGTACATGAATAAAAATATCAATGGCAATTTAACGTTGAGTGAAAATATTGCAGATTTAGGAGGCGTAGCATTTGCTTTGGCCGCATTAAAAAAACGTATGCAGGAAGAGAAACTCGATTCGTCGCATCAAAAGAAAATGTATCAAGACTTTTTCCTTTCTTATGCAACTTCCTGGCGTACCAAGGAAAAACATGCAAAAGTCTTGCAAAGTTTATTTATGGATGCCCATGCCCCTCCACCCGTGCGTGTGAATAATATTGTGTGTCAGTTTGATGAATGGTATGAATGTTTTGATATTCAACCGAGCCACGCCTTATACAAGGCCCCTGAAGAACGGATTCGTATTTTTTAAGACCCTATCCCAATGTTTATAAATAAAAAATGGAGGATTCTTTATTTATAAGGGTGGTATATTTTGGAATGGAATGTTTATTGAATCATGAAATCTTGAAGACGCCAATATTCAAAGGTCCCGTCAGGCATGGTTCGTTTTACAATGAAGGGAAGTTTTCGCTCTTCCATTTCCATACGTGCAATTGTAATCACGTCATTGACGTGTGGGGGAACCTTAATATAAGGTTGCGCTCCCTGCGAAAGTTGGTTGGCGCGAAATCCAATCATCTTGGTTTTTTCGTATTGTGTCATGAATGGACGACTTTTATGGTTGGAATCTTTGGTTGGGTCTGGAGGATAGGTTTTCTGCGAAAGTTTCTTGTAGACCTGTTCGACATAATCCACCACGCATTCAGGGTGATGACGGTACAAGAATTTTACAGCACGGGCATCGCGTTGACCTTCTTTGATTTCCTTGATACCATCCACAATTTCTTCGTCAATATCATCGGTAATGATTTCCTCATCACCACCTTCACCTACAAATTCTTCATCATAACGTTCATCGGCCATGGCAATCGTATCTCTACAAAGATAGGAGAATCTTTTCCCTTCAATTTTACGTACATTTTGCAAAAGTGTGAAAAAATTGTTTCGGAAATGGCTTAAACAGATAATAGTATATTTTCAGTAGAAATGGACACCACACAAGCGCTTGAAAATCAAGAAACCATCGTTAATACAAAACCATACGAAGTCATTTCGTATCCGGATTTTGAATCGATGAATATTCCTGACACCCTTTTACGTTCCATCTTTAGTTATGGGTTTGAAAAGCCATCGGCCATTCAATCCGTCGGTATTGCCCCTATGGTCCAAGGCCATGATGTAATTGCACAGGCGCAATCGGGTACTGGAAAAACGGGTACCTTCTGTATCGGTGCTATTAGTAATGTCGACCCTGCATATAAAGGTGTACAAGTGATTGTCTTTGCACCGGTGCGTGAACTGGCACAACAAATTGAATATGTTGCCAAACATCTTTGTGAGCACAACAAGGTCAAGGTGTATAGTGCGACGGGTGGTACTCCAGTACGTGAGGATATTCAAGCCATTCGCAACGGTGCGCAATTCCTTGTGGGTACTCCTGGACGTATCTTTGATTTGCTCAACCGTGAAAACCTGATTGACCGTGGACGTATCAAGTATCTTGTCTTTGATGAAGCGGACCAACTCTTGTCTGACAAGTTCCGCGACCAATGTATGGAAATCTTGAAACTTGGTTTCCCGCCTTCGGTTCGTGTTGCCCTCTTTTCCGCAACCATGCCCGAGAATGTTCGTGAATTTTCCGACAATCTTCTCCAAAATCCAGTGCGTATTCTCCTTCCACCGGAACAAGTGACGCTCGATGGTATCAAGCAATATTATGTGGAAATTGAGCGTGAAGAGTGGAAGTTTGATGTTCTCTGTGATATTTATGCCCAACTCAACATTACCCAAGCCATTATTTATTGCAACCGTCGTCAACGCGCAGAATGGCTTGCCCAAAAGATGAAGGAAGCCGGTTTCAGTCTCGAATGTATTCACGGTGACATGGAAGTCCGTGAACGAAAGCGTCGTATGGATGAATTCCGTAAGGGAGGTGTCCGTGTTCTCATTTCCACCGATATGTTGGCCCGTGGTATTGATGTACAACAAATCAGTCTTGTCATTAACTTTGAACTCCCACAACAAAAGGAAAATTATATTCACCGTATTGGTCGTAGTGGTCGTTATGGGAAGAAGGGTGTTTCCATCAACTTGATTGATAAAAATACCGAAAGTGCATCCCAACGTGATATTTGCGAATTCTATCGTACCAATATTCAAGAACTCCCCAATGATTTGGCTCGTTTGATTTAATTTGAAGACCCCTTCCAATGAATCCAATCACCAGAATCAATATATACAAAACGTTTTCGCTCATGGGAAAGAATATGAGTTTCAATTTCGTGTAAGAAATCAAGATTGGTAAGTACGTAAATGTACGCTTTTATTTTTTTTCCGTCGACAAGAATTGATGTCGATTGTCGCGTGTAATTATATTCGAGTTTATCGATTTGTGTAAGAAATGCATCCACGTTTTCATGGATTTTATACAAGTCTCCCACGATTTGGATTTTTTGCGAATTTGGAAATGTATATTCCGTCGCATAGGGGAATGAACCAGATGTTAGACCAATAAAGGAGTATGTATGTTCTGTTTTGTACTGTCCAAGATATTCAATTTCTGTACTGGATTCAATGGTGGAATAATTTGTTCCAGATTTTCGTAACGTTCCGTAAAAAAATATGTACTCACCCATTCTATCCTTTCTTTGATTTTACTCTTAAATGAAAGAAATGATATTATACGATGTTTAAAGATGGTTTGTAAGAATCAAATATAAAATGGAATCAAATGATACTATCCCATATTTACTATGTATTGATGACTTGACCGACAAAGTAATAAATAATTTTAATCGTCTGAAAAAAAAAGAAGACCCAAATTTTGTTCCATTCGATAAAATCTATTCTCGCCCAGAACTCCGAGCCGACAAACTCTGGAGTCGTGTAGTCCCAAAACATGATCAATATATGTGTCCATCTGATATACGATATGTACTTGTACCTCGTGAGATGGTTCCATATGTTGTGATTCATAAATATGATGGACGTGAACATCATACTCTTGACTATAACAAGTACGGTATTCACAAAATTCAGGAAATTTTGCAGACTACAATTATCACCGACAAATTATCTGCCATCCAAGAAGTAATTGATAAAGTATTACGCGAGACAAATAAATAAAAAAGAACGTGTTTTATAATATATAGTTTGATATTTATTATAAAATGCACATTTTTATTGTTTAACTCACACTATCCACATCCGTTTCTTCGTCGTCTGATTCGACAAGTCCGTTTTCATTCATGCGAATGGTAAAGGAAATGGTATCAATGGAAGTACTACTTTCTGGATTGGGACGAAGCTGTGTGGTTTGTGGTGCGGTTGTTGTCGCGACCCCTTGTTCACGAATATCATGATTGCAGTTTGGGCAACGCACATTTCGTTGAAACCAGGTATCAATGCACGTTTTGTGGAAAATGTGATGACAGGGCTGGAGAACGCGTACTGGACTTTCGACAGCAATCGCATCCAAACAAATACTGCAATTTTCGTGTACATCATCTTGGGATGCATTACGAGAAACAGACCCACGTTCAATTTGTTCAGCATTGGGGCGGACTACCACCGGTTGCAAGTTTTGGAGATTCACTTGCCCTAACATGGAACTTAATACGTTGGGTCGTCCAAAGCCAAACCCAGAAAGACCCAGCATACTATCCATTAAGGAGGTTGGGTCAAATAAATCACGTGCAACATTTGGTCTGGTTTCTTGTAATACTTGTTGAAAGATATTACTGCGACGCGGTGGTTCTACGACACGTTGCGGAACGGTTTGCTGAACGCTTTGACGAAAAGATTCCGAGTTGGTATGCATTCGTGGTCTAGTCCGTGGTTGCGGTGGTGGCTCGACAAACTGCGGTTGGACCATACGACGCAGTTCCTCCAGTTCGTGGGCCTGTGCCCGTTGAATATGGTATTGTTGTTGGGCATACGAATAATAGTTTTGACGACTGCGCAATTGTTCTTGAATGTAGGAAACAAGTTGTGGCACGGTTTGAAATTGGTTGGGGTCTCCAAAGACAATTTCAGGAAACAATTCATACAATTCTTCGGAAAGTGAGGAACCTCGAAACATGGTTTGCAAAGAAAAGGGGGTGTTCATACTATTACGTAGGATTGCGAAATTATTTCCTCAATTTTTCCCCGAAAAAGACAAAAAATTGAAGGAATGGTATGAAAGAAACCTGTAACGAAATATGGATTCGGATGATGACAATATGGTTTCCTCCGAAATCAAAATCGAAAAAGAAGAAAAACGGGGCGTTGTCGGTATGGCAAACCTAGGTAATACATGTTTTATGAATGCATGCATCCAAAACATTCGCCACATTTTGGAGTGGACCATCTTTTGCACCAACGGAAAAATCAAAGACCACATTTCCAATGAAGAGTCGTCATCATCAAAGGTACTTCTTGCCTACTGCGATTTATTAAAGAGTCTTTGGGCTGGCAGTTCCCCTGCATACGTAAACCCCAAGGGATTCTATCACATTGTCCAACAACAAGTCAAAGACACCTTGTATGAAGACTTTGGAAAAAAGACCCCCCAAGATGCCCATGAATTTCTAGTATGGCTCTTGGACCAAATGTATATGGGGTCTCAAAATAAAGTTCACATGGAGTTGCTCGAAAAAGACACAAATTCTATGAATTATAAGGCATCTGAAGCGTGGAAAAATGCATTTACCAATGCCTATAGCCCCCTTTCGGATATTGTTTTCGGATTACTTCGAATTCAAAACACGTGTCAACGTTGTCATCAATCCTTTTATCGATGGGAAACGTTTAATACGTTAAAGATTGGTGTGGAAAATTCGCATTTGCTTCAAAATCTGGAAGCCGAGTTTGGAGAAGAAGAAATCGAAGACTATGATTGTGAAGTTTGTAAGGCAGCACCAGGCTCTCGTCCATCATGTAAAAAGGCCATCAAAATTTGGCGTTTACCAAAAATCCTAATTTTGACGTTAAAACGATTTACCTATGATTCCTTTGGACGAAAGAAAACAGACAATGTTGCGATTGATGAAACGTTGCAATTTGAACCCTATTTTGTCAACGAATCCAAGGAATCAAGTAAAACACGAAACTATAAACTCTTTGGTACGGTCGACCATCATGGATACACAATGGGGGGTGGACATTATACGGCACAGTGTTATTCCTTGATTTACAAACACTGGTACTTGTATGACGATGAAACGGCCTACAAGATTCCAAAACCAGCTATTGGACCCCATACGTATTTACTCTTTTACCGTCAAGAACATGTATTACCATCTAAAAAGGAAGAGTAAGAAGAGTCTCTTTATTTTTTATTGGCATTGTTTATTGTATAATCGTTAAAGTTTTCAATATGTCCATCATGTAAAAAGATGGTTTGAATGGACCCTAAAAATCCACTGGGTCCACATGTACGAAAATGAATATGGGGTTCGAGACGACCACGAATGGGGACTTTATAGGCTTGGGGTTGACGTACCTTTAAGAGAGCAACACCATCCCCATTTGCTGTTGTGACTCCTGCATTCTTGTATTGCAAATAGGCCTGGTCATATGTCTTCAAATTTTCAATTCCATCATTATCTGGTTCGGAGGCCCAGTACAAGACCTTTGCATGGGGTGCTACTTGAATATTTTGACTAACTGTGGCTCCATCGGGACTAAAATCACGTAATACACTGCATGGGAAGACCGTTTCACCCAAAAAGGGTAAATACGTGTCACGCGAAAACATGATACTGATGGCAGCAATTCCCACAACGATGAAGATGATTTTCGAAATTAGACCCTTTCCAAATATCATCGACACTAAATCCTTTCCAAGAATTCCAAAGACCATCCAATTTAATCCCCCCGCAATTAAAAGAACCATGGCAATTTTAAACGCCATTTTTTCCATGTATTTTGTGTTTGCGCCGTAGGAATCGCTATCCATTTTTTCTATACTATTACAAGAAAAATGAATTGTGCACGATGTCGTTGGGGTCCTGGTACCACATCAACCAAACCTCCCAATACCGAAAATGCCAAACAATTGGAATCATCGTTGAGTGCATTGATGCAAGCGCGAAACACGCAAGACAATGATTTGTGGGAATCACCGGCAACCTATCTCCAACCCACCAAAGGACAAACTGGTCAAGAAAAAAAACCACTGGTACAATCTACATTGTCAAAGTAGCACCTCATGTCTAAATGTACATGCCCATGGGTGGCTTATCACGACTTTCCTTCTTCTTGAGGAAAATGTCAATATGTTCCTTTTTGAGTTCAAAGGGGAGTTTGAAATCTTTGATGTAAAATGGCAACGACTTGTCATTATACATGCGAAGCATATTGAGTTTGAGAGTAATTTGTTCCAAGCAGCGCTTGAGTTCACGGACACCGTTTTCTTCCTTGGCATAGTGTTCGATAATGTGCTTGATGAGGTCTTGACTCATACCGACCTTTTCCCCAAGACCGACTTCCTTGAGTGCTTGCGGCCAAAGGTAGTTTTCCGCAATGGCACACTTTTCCTTTTGATTGTATCCCTGGAGTTCGACTACGACGAAACGGTCGAGAAGTACACGGTCAATGCGATTAATGTCATTACCGCTAAAGACAAACATGACACGGCTCAAATCAATCGGAATACCAGAAAGGTACTTGTCTTCAAACACATCGTTTTGTACAGGGTCGGTCATGTGGACAAGAAGGTGTTGTACTTCTTCACCCTTGCTGGTGGTACTAATCTTATCCAGTTCATCAAACATGAGAATCATGCTCATGCTTTTTGCGGCTGCCAAACAATTGACGATTTTCCCACAATGACTACCTTCATAGACAAGTTGGTGGCCCGTATACGTTGTGGCATCACTATCGCCACCAAGACTAATAAACTGAAAGGGCCATTCGAGCGCCTTGGCAATCCCATTTTTAATAAGTGAGGTTTTACCAATACCAGGTGGACCAATCAAGAGAAGACTGAGACCACGACTGTTGGGATTGACAATGCGGCGACTAATGAATTGGAGGATTTGGAGTTTGGCTTCTTCTTGACCATAAATGGCATCTTCAAGACATTTCTTGGCCCGTTCCATAAACTTTCCACAAACGTCATTTCCATCATCGAGTTTAACGGGAATTTCCTTGTAAATACCGAGGGGAAGACTGGTAATCTTTTCGAGCCAGTTTCGAAGTTTAAAGTATTCGCCGCTTCCAGGGTCCATGTTTTGAAGACTATTGTACTTGGCCATGACCATGGATTGGGTCTCGGTGGGAAGATTCATGGTAAGAATCTTGAACATGAGGTTTTGGTCTGGGTTGCTCAAGGATGCATCATTCGTGTGTGTTTCGAGAACATCAAGGAGTTTGGATTGTTGTTCTTTGGGAAGGGCCTTGAACATGTCGATTTGGGTATCAATATTGTTTTCTTCCACGGGTTTTGTCACAAGTTTCACAAACTTTTTAACGTCCTTGGATTCCTTCTTCATATTGTGTCGCTTGGGGACCATGCGTTGACTACTTCCAAATCCACCCAGGTGAATTTGGATGCCTTGAAATCCTTCTTCTCCTTCCTCATCTTCTTCATCATAATCCTCGTCATCTTCTTCGTCATATTCTTCTTCGGAATCCTCCTCTTCTTCGGATTCTTCCTCTTCTTCCGAGGACGATTCATACTTTTTCGACTTTTTACTGGACGACTTTTTCGCAGACTTTTTGGAACCACGTTTTCGCTTTTGGATAATTTCTTCTTCGGATTCTTCGTCTTCACTTGTCATGTACGATTCTTCTTCGCTACGGTCTGATTCCTCCGATTCTTCACTGGTTTCTACAAACTTGTACTTCTTTTTCGATTTTGCAGAAACGACTTGCTTCTTCTTTTTTGCATTTGCAGCATCCTTACTGCGTGTTGCATACTTTTTCCGAGAAACAATATCTGATTCCGAGGAAGGAATGTATTCATCTTCGGATTCTTCGCTGTATGCAATGAGTCCGCGAATATTTCCTTTACTGTCGACACTTTCATCTTCGGAATCATCGTCATTACGCCCACCCTTCTTTTTACGAAGGTTCTTGAGCTTCCAATTGTTCTTGTTATCCTTGTTGATTGGCATTGTAGAATTACTATACAACACACGGACGAAAAACGGATTCAATTTTATAATCGTTCTGAAAAATTATAAAAAAGAATTTACAAACCTTACAATGTCTAACGACGACGGGTATAACGCTTCTTACCCTTTCCCATCTTAAAGGGGATGAGACCGGAAAGAATATTATCCCCAGAACGAACAATGTTGGAACCAGTGTTCTTCAAGGTGTAGAGGGTATTACGACCAATACGACCAACATTACCAACACGACGACCAATGTAATTGGTACCACGCTTAAAAGTACGACCGGTTAATCCAGCAACCTTGTTGACTGGGCGGTATACATAACCTAAAACACCACGACGGGAGCTACGATTCTTACGAGATTTGGCCATTTGTTTCTATTATCAAATTGAGAATTTTTAGCGCAATTTTAGGATGGGAAAAAGTCTTGTACATCCATAATACGAAATTGCGCCTTTTTGCTGAGACCGGGATATTTTTGTTTTTGATTGTCAATAAGTTCTTGTAGCATAGGACGATACTTTAATGCAATTGTATCACGCATTTCGCTTAATTGTTTGTTTTCCTTTGTACTAAAGGGTGTTGTAATACGATACAAACATTCAATACAATCTTCTACGACACTATTGTTTTCCTTTTTCTCGGAAAGTAATTGCGTTTGCATAAGAAGAATGTCATAAATCTTCATTAAATCATCCAGTGTCAACACGTGTAAACTGGTAAGTTCGGCCAAGAATTGACTGTATCCCAAACGATATTCCTTACTATGCATTTGTTGCATCGATTCGTCATTGGATTCATCCCCCACTTCCTTGAAGATTTCAATGTACTTGTAATACAATTCCATCATTTCGTCATGTAGAGATTTATATCCTTTTTGCAATTCAGACAAGAGTTTTGCATATAGGGGACAATATGATATTTCACTGGCTGCCTTTTTAAATACAAGAAGCAAGAAGGCCTTGAGAAATTCTTTATCATCACTATCGAGAACTTGTTGAATAAAGGATTTAATTTCACTGTAATTTTTGGTACTGAAGCGATTCAGTTTTGATAAAATGAGATTGTTTAAGATTTGATTGTCCATATTATCAGACCGTGAAAACTTACTTACATAACGATTGTATCCAGACGGTTGATACGGCTCCTTCTTTCCCTCTTCCTTTTTTGGCGTAGAAGGAAAAGAACTTTGTGTTGACCCCTTGGAATTATTTCCCCATACGTTTCCAGACCCTTCCGTCGATTTACCCGAACGAAAGGCAAGGGGTACACCATTGCTTGGTCTGGGGGTTGTAATGGGAGACGAGTTTTTCGAGTTATTATTTGACTTTCGCCATGAATTGTCAAGACTCCCTCCAAATTTTGTGTATTCTTCTTGTTCGGCTTGATAACACTTGTTTTTAATAATTCGCACCTTATCCAATACTTCCTTGGGCAAACTTGCCTTGAAGCCTTCACGGTTTTCAAAGAGTTTGCGGATTTGGTCTTCCACCGGTTTACTGGATGCTTGCATTCCTACAATATGTATTTGCGAATTCATTAAGTCCCTTTTTGCGGTTAAAAATAGAATTTACGATTTCAATTTTATGATAGAATATGATTGATACGATTCTAAAAGAAAGTCAATTAGACCAAATACAATTACCATGGACCTTTTATACAGAATCCGGAAAAGAATCGTTTTACAGTACCATACGTCATTTGCATCGCAACCCAACCTTTTTACAAAAACGGGCCAACACCATTTTGACACTGCGGAAAAAAATACAAACCGATCCAGCATATCACCAGCAATTGGTATCAACGTTTGAAACCCTAAAGACCCAAGAAGCCATGTTTGGAAATTCCTGGAAGGCATCGAATCTGCAACAAGAAAGCACCGATACCAGCGAAGATGCTGAATCGCAGGTCTTGTTTACCAGCAGCGTGTTGCGTATATTCAATCAAATCCCCTATTTTATTCAACTCCTTCTCCTTTTAAAGGTATATTTGAACCCTATTTTTACATTATTCATCCCTCTTGTGGTTTTAATTGCCCCATACTTTTTGATGCACAATATTTATAATATGCAGATTTCCTGGGACGCATATAAGGATATTGTATACAATATGGTCTTGGGAATGAAACCTGGAGAACCATGGACCCTCAAACATATTTTCCAAGTGTCGTGGACTTTGTTTGGGGTCGTACAAAGTATGGTCCAGCCCTTTATGAATGCCTATCACGTACACAAGATTTCCAAGAAAATTCATGCTCGCGGCGAAGCCTTGTGTAAATATATGGATGGGGTTCAACAATTGGTAAAACTCTACACACATATTGGATGCCCACATCTCCATATTCCAGATTTGGGAAACAATCCTTACGGAATTGTAGCCTATATTCAAGACAATCCCTCCTTTTTTGCCTATGTACAACGATTGGTGGGTACCATGGACGTCTATTATGCCTTGGCATGCGATGCGGGTTGGACCAAGGTGCAATGGAAGAAGGGTGCATGTACTCTGGTGAATTTCTATGATTTGGCAATTGATTCCTCCAAGGCAGTAAAGAACCGTCTTACCTTACGCGGACACAGCTTATTGACCGGACCGAATCGCGGAGGAAAGTCGTCGTGTTTACGAGGGATTTTGCAACAAGTTATTTTCGCCCAGTCATTTGGAATGGTATATGCCGAAAAAGGAATCCTACAACATTTCGATTGGATTTGTACACGGATTCAAACGGGGGATAAACCAGGAAAAGTGTCGTTGTTTGAATACGAAGTCAAAAAGGCATCTCACATCTTGCAACAATGCGCACAACCCAATACGCGCGGTCTGGTATTAATCGACGAATTGTTTCACAGCACCAATCCACCGGATGCCGAAATCAGTGCGAAAATCTTTTTAGAACAATTATGGAAGCACAATCATTGTTCCATCATTTCGACTCATTTGTTTTCTCTATTGGATTACGCGCCCCGTCATATTGAACCCTTGTGTATCGAGGCATCCGAGGATGATGACGGTGAAATTACCTATCAATATACTTTACAACGCGGCGTATGTCTTGTGAGCAGTGTCAAGGATGTACTCAAAGAAGCAGGATTGTTGCGTTAATTTAAACAATCAAAAAACTACGAGCGCAATAGAATTATGATTAGTGAGGCTGCACTTTTAGGCGTTGTCCTGTTCCTCGTATTTGGTGCGGCATGTTATTATTTGTACATGCGGATTGAACAAATCGAAAAGAAGGTCGGTGTCATGGAAAACATCTTATTGGATTTAAAGGTTGCTACCGAAAATACACTCTTGTCATCGCGTGATTACGACGATGATTACGCCCCCGCACCTTCGGTTTCCAAACAAGAATCATCCTCCTATGAATCATTTCCCCCACAACACGAACCTGCACAACCCCAAACAACCCAGGAAGAGTTTCTCCCATTTGAACCTGCACCCAAGCCTATTTCCGGCATTGCACAACCCAAGGTTTCCGTCAATTATGAAAGTATGACCTTTAAAGAACTCTTGGCGATTGGTCGTGGTCGCGTGGTTGGCTATAGCCACATGTCCAAATCCGAGCTCATTGATGCTTTAAAACGTATTGATGAAGGCACCTTGGCACCCAAAGGTGGTGTGAAGACCGAAGAAACAATTCCATTGACCACCTATACCCTTTCTTCTTCCGACACCCTTCAAGAAGTACAAGACTTGCCCGCATTTGACGACAAAAACGCATTTTCTACAGAGGAAACAATTGACCAATCCATGGTAGAGTAAGGTTCCATGGATGCTCAAGGATTTCGATTGCCGCAAGTTCCGCGGTTTTTAATAAGCCCCAATAATGAAGTCATTCAAAGTTTTCAAGATAAGTTTACGGTAGCCCCCCGCAAATCATTACCCACCGCCGATAGTCGGTACCCAGATTATGCGGCTCCGATGAGCGATGGTCGACTCGTTACCGATTGGCGAAGTCGGTGCCAAACCACAATTCCCTTGACCAATCAAGAGGCTGTCAAAAATTGGTTGGTCCACAATGCTGATGAAATTATGAATGTGAGTCGCTATCGTCAAGTGGAATATACAGGTGCCCTATATGGCACGGCGCGCACGGAAATGCCATTTGAACAAGGTCAATCGTGTAATCCCTATGGTTGTGCGATTCAACCTTTGAATGATAATGGAATCGGTATAACCCGACGTGAAACGGTTCCTGAACTGTTTGGTACATTTTCGTACCCCAAACCCGCCAAACTCTTGCGCGAAAATACACAACTCAATTCGAAAAATGAATATGGTCGCAACACAACACGCCGTTGGGCCAATTTGTTGAGTAAGACCCAAGGTTAATCATTTCACATGACTCTTTATATTATTTTTATTCCTTTGTACAACAAAAATAATATATTATACATTCTTCATAATGATATTTCTCTATTGCTTTTCATTACTTTCGGGCAACCGGATTTCAATGTCGCGAAAAGAAACATTCACACTGTCCTCAGGTTCCACCGGCGGTGATGAATAGGCCGACACATTGGTTTCCGTTGTATATCCACTTTGGTTGGTGGAATTGAAATTCGAGTCGCCTAAATCCAAGACAATTTCATTCAAGGGAATGGACGCTTTGGGTTCAGAAAAACTCACGGCGCGCTTGGAATTCATGGCAAACTTGTTTTTCAATTCACTGACTTTTCCACTACTGGAAACCTTTTCCAACTCCTTTTTTCGTTCTTCCTTTTGTTTTTCGAGAAGTTCAACACTACTAGCTTTCGGTTCCGACGATGACGACTTTCCCATACGACTTTTTCGTTGTTCTTCGAGAATTTGGGTGGCAATCTTTCGCGCCTCTTCAATGGCAGCATTGCGCATACGATGGTCCAATTCTTCGACAATCATGTTTTTCAAGACCATCTTCTTGTGATGCAAGGTCAAGGCTGCTTCCGCGGCAATACGCTTAAGACGTGCACCGCTATCCTTGTAGACCTTGGTGTGTTCCAAAATACCCACGACTTCTGGTTTCTTGACATCGGCCTTGGAAAATAAGGCATTAAATTCTTTAATTATGGGGTCTGGGATTGCCGGCGATTGTTCAATTAAACGGTCCAATTCGACACGAAACATTTTCAAAAAGTTGAAATTGTCCATACGTTCATTGGGATGCAAACTCATTTCAATACAAATGAGACGATTGAATTTTCCCCAACTGACTGCGGCTAAATGGTGTGCTTCACATCCTTGTGCATACCGCAAAAAATTACCGACGGTCGTAATAATCCCCGCTAAAATACTCACACCTCCAATCCCACTTTGCACATACTTTTTTAAATCAGCATCACTCCCTGGCGGAAAAAAGGAATCCAACGACAAGGATGCCGAACCGGTAAGTGTCGACAAGATAATCACAGGAATGGTAATCATACGGTCGCGCCCACCAAAGAGACGGCTCGTACGTTCGTGCATCCAACGATAACATGCTGCCTTATCCGCCCAGTCCGCCATAAGGTCTTCCAATTCTGCCGTCCATCCATTTAAAAACTTTTTCTTGGGTTCCTCTTGACTATCCGTACTGGTGGGTGTATTACTTCCATCATTTCCCGACATAATACTATCCTAAAGACGTTTGACAAAATAATTTTAGAAGAATGGCAACTCGTGTACTGTGTTTTGATATTGGGATTAAGAATCTTGCCTGGTGTGTCTTGGAAGCGACCACCAACCAGACCTACCAAATCTTGGGCTGGGACAATGTCAATATTCTCGAAAATGATGAAAATCCCACTCTCAAACTTGTATGTTCTGGATGTAAGGCCAAGCCTTCCTTTCTTCATAAGGACAATCTCTATTGTGCTCGCCATTGTCCAGCGTCCCACCCCCCGTTAAAAGATTTGAACGGGAATCCTTGTAAAACCATCCCTGGCGCAAAAGAATGCAAAGAACTATTGCAACAAAAACAAGAGGGGGGTCTTCCCAAGAAAAAGGATGATGTTGTAAAGGAACTGGAGAAATATTTTAGTCTCCCAATTCCGAAAAACATGAAACCCAAACATGTAATGCATCAAGATTTAAGTTTGTATCACGATGGAATTCGTTCCATGATTCTTAAACAAAAGAATCTTTGGTCATCGTGTACATTGTTTTGTTTGGAAAACCAACCGGTCCTAAAAAATCCGACGATGAAATCGATTCAAATGCTTTTGTACGCATCCTTGCGTGACATCATTTCCACCATCATTCCGATCAAACTGGTACACGCTGGAAAAAAGGTACAAGGAAAGACCAAGGGGGATGAAGGGTACAAGGAACGGAAAGATGGTTCCGAAATACGTGCCTTTGCGTTTTTGAATGGGTCGTCCTGTGCACAACCGTTTCCCTGGACCATGCAATTTACGCAGGCCAAGAAAAAGTCCGATTTGGCCGATGCGCTTTGTATGTGTTTGGACGCATGTGGTGCGTAAAATAACGACTTAAAAAGGTCTCGAGAATCCAAAGAAAGAGAAGTATGTCTGGTGTATCAATTCACGATATGGAAATCTCCGCCACCGAAATTCCAGATTTTGGCAATAGTATTGAAGTGGGCGACATTGGGGATGATTTGGGAATGGACTTGATTGCAAATACACGGTCCTTCAAGCCACGCAATGAAACCATTCAACTATCGAAACCCAGTAGCAGTAGTGGGTCCTTTAATATTGACAGTCTTCCCAATGCCCTCGAAGAAATTGATATTCAACCGGCCGATAATTTTCAAAATATTCAAATCGATTTAGGGTCGAGTGGAAATGATGGAGGCGGTATTTCCTTTTCGAAAGACTCGTTTGGAAGTTCCATGCCAATGTCGTCTCCTGCCCCCAATTACAATAATTACCAAACGTCGAGTGGGCCTAGTATTGGGTTTTCGCCCCAAATGATTGACCCAAATAGTCAAGCCAACAATGCCAAAAAGGCTGATATTATTAACAAACTCAATCGTCTCGAGTCAAAGGGCTTCCCGGTGGCAAAGCGGTATACGATGGACAATTCGCTTGAAGAAATTGAAACAGAATACAATCGACTTGTGGATGCAAAAAATATGGAAGCATCTCTCCGTTTCCAACGAAACATGTTGATGAGTGTTGTTTCGGGTCTCGAATTCTTAAACAATCGATTTGACCCGCTCGATTTGAAGTTGGACGGTTGGTCGGAAAATGTTCACGCCAATGTGGAAGATTTCGATGACATTTTCGAAGAACTCTATGACAAGTACAAGGACAAGGCCAAGATGGCTCCTGAAGCGCGTCTCGTCTTTTCTCTTGCCAGTAGTGGGTTCATGGTCCACTTGACCAACAGTATGTTCCGTGCAAAGATGCCCAGTGCCGAAGATGTGTTTAAGAAGAACCCGGAATTGGCCCGTCAATTTGCGGCGGCCGCAGCCAGTCAAGTCAGTCCAGGCATGGGCAACTTTGTGCAAATGGGATTGGGTGGCGGAAACGGCGGCTCGACCCGTGAAATGCCCAGTGGACCGGCCCCAAACATGCCCATGGGAGGTGACGGCGTAGGTGCCTTCTTGAACAGCCCACGTATGCCAGTCGTGCCCCAACATGTGGCCGCACAACCACCTGTACAAACCGCACGACGCGAAATGAAGGGTCCAAGCGGTGTGGAAGTTGATGATATTTTACGGACCTTTGAAGAAGTGAGTCAACAATCAGCGAATCCCCAGGTCTTCATTCCCCCCATGAATCAAGGAAGTGGGTCCTCGGCCATGGATGCTGTCAGTGAACTCCAAAGTGTCCATTCGGGCGATATGAGTTATATGTCAGAGCGAACCAATGCAACCGGTAGTCGTCGTCCACGCAAAGCTCGTCAAGCACCGGTGGGCAATGTCATTAACTTGAATGTATAAAACTCGAGTTTTTGTAATTTAATGATTGGTAAGGTTTGATATAAACGACGCTCCACATCTTCATATGTAATATCTGACTTTTTATAAAAACGAAATAAAAAACTTTCAATTCCATAATCAAACTTACAAGTGCATACAATGTAGTTGTAAGGGTGTAAAAAAGAGTTCTCGGAAGACACCATCTATTTAGGGCGTTGGTCAACAGGTACCATGTAATAGACACCTTCCCGTTTTTGTTTTTGTATATGCGCATCATATTGAGGGGCGGTGTACATTTTTTCAAAAACACATATATCTTGATTATACACACATTCAAACAAGTTCCCTTGAGTGTTGACAATGTGTCGACCGTGCTTTTTTCCGTGCTTGTACTGTCCATAATACAAGTAGCGCCAATAATGATTGGGATTGTTGGTTTCAAAAGCAAACTCGTGGTTTTGATACGTGACGACGGGTCCATGGGTTTTTCCATGACAATAGTTTTCGGATACAAAGAGTTTGTCGTTGATATAGACCAAATGTTTTCCGTGATATAAATTCTTTTTATCCTTGGTATAAATCTTTCGTGTGGTACCGTGTTCATTATGCGACACTTCTTCGTAGGTAATACTTCCATTCTCGTGAATTGCAACAACGTTTGGAATAATAAGGGGAGGAACCGGTCGATAGGAATCATGAAAACGGGTTTTGCATACATCACACTCGTACCGATAATTGCGAATCATGGTTTTGAGACACTCCACGTGAATTACAATTGAACCGCGACATTGGCAGGGTATCGGATCCTTTGCGTACGGTTTTTCGTCGCTTTCTTCCGCAAAGCAAATATAGCATTGCAATGGGTCCTGTTCTTGCATTTTTGGAAGTGTGTTGTATACAATTCAAAAAATACAAACTTCAATTTTTCCGCATTTCTAAAACCGTGGATTTGTAAAACCCTCGTTTCGAAGAAAACTCATATTTTCCCAGTAATTCGTCACAATCTTTTGTAAGGAATGGTCATCATCGGAGGATGTTTTTTCTTCCGTGGTGGTTGACCCCACAGGTGTACCATTCAAAGGCTGCGTTCGCATCATCTTTTCGTGCAGTTTGCGATAAATGTCTTGTTCTTCAGGAGTTAATGCACTGGGAGGTGTGGCCACTGCGGAAGATTGCATTCCCTCTTTTGTTTCGGTCGCACAGGTACTACCAGGTGCCCCCACGTTGAAAATACACAAACTGCTATTTTCGTTAAACAAGTATCCGAGACATAAGATGATAATGACGGACATATAAAAGGCCACCAATACATTCCGTGTACCCATAAACAAGGCAAAAAAGATTAAGAATCGTCGTACCCACGGATTCTGGAAGACCGCTTCTTGTCCTTTCGACAATTCCATTGAAATGAAACGGCCCCCCATATTCAATAACAGTACGGTCATCCCAATTAAATACGGGTTGCTGTTAATACCCATCATGATTGCGTCAAAGGGATTTATGGAACCTCCACTCATGGGAGCCCCTGGCGTCGGAAGACTCGTCATATCCTAATTGCTATTTCTAAATGACTTGGTGAGCAAATTCATATCCTGAAAGTAAAAAAAGAGAATGAGGGCGTACACGATTCCCACGCGAGGACACCATGCCGCACCGACAGCCAAGAGGAAAAGGAGCAATAAGCGCCACCACGGGTAGGGATAATAGAGGACCATGGGTGCGGGATAGGTATTTTCAAAAACGGTACCTTCGTACAACAACCAAAGGATGCCGAGAGCAACCACAACAAGGCGAAGCATTTTATCGACACTTTCGTCCATCGGATACAACCTCTATTGGTATTTTACATTGTTTGGACACTACTGCTGCCTCCATAACCCTTTTGGTTATTGTCTTGAACGGGAGAGGTCTGTACAAGTTTCTCTTCAATGAGCAAGGGGGATTCATCCTTGACTTCTTCAATGTACCAGCGATGCTTGTCGGGTACGATGGCAGTTTCTTGCGTGGTTTGGATGGAAAGGGTGGGAATACTCGACTGGAAGGATTCGCGATATTGTTTGGGTTGAGGTTGGTGGACACGACTGAGAAGAAGGGCAAAGAGAAGGGCTGCCAAAATGCCTTGTACCCATCCAAAGTAGACAAACATGGCGGAAAGAAATGCAATCCCCAAGAATTGAATGTACCATTTGGAAAAATAAATATCGACCCACGGGGGGTACATGGAAACGTACGCATTCGCAAGAATCAAAAAGACAATCATGTAAAGATGGCTTATGTTTTTCATTTCTTCCATCATAAAGGATGGTACAATAGACTTGATGGTCATATTCCTAAAAGACGGGGGCAAAGTTTTTTGGACTCTTGAATGCATCGCCCTTCAATTTGCAATTTTGTAAGAAGCGTTGATTAAAGTCGGTCAATTGCTGGATGCAAGTATTGTTTTTCTGGTTGATGCACTGGGTCCAGACTCGAAATGCGTCATTGGCCTCGGATACAGTTTGGGGGGACAAGGGTTTGTTTTTTCCTGGGGGAAGAACTTGATTCCAATGAATCTTGTATTTACAATCCGGTGTAAAATAAGATTGGCCAATATTTTTAAACACGCCGTGACTGTTGTTGGGGTATTTGTACATGAACCCGATGACTTTATTGTATGCACCTTCTGTTTGCGCATTGAGTGCGATTCTTGCATTCCGTTGCATTAATTCTTGGAGCGAAATAAAGGGTTCTGCACTGCGCATGTGATGATTGAAAAGAAGAATGGCTACGACGACGGCAACCACGAATACCAATCGGTAGGCTGAAAATTGCAACCGCATCCTACGTTCTATTCCTGAACAGGGTTGTTATTTCCGGTGATTCTAATTAGGAGGGTTTCCGTATGGAATATTGTAGTTTACAAGATGCATATAGCAGTCTTGAAACCCCGTCGTATGCAAATTGCCGTGATGGCGTGGCAAACACGGAGTCTCGGAAACAAGAGCGAAAAAAGGCACGCAAATGTCGGGGTCCACAACAAGTGTATAAGGAATCCACGTTGAGTATGAGTGGGGTTATGGATAGTGTAGACCCCGACCGTCCCCAAGTGAAGAAGATGGAACCCGTGGGGGCCTATAATCCAAGTTTGGGTTTAAAGGTGCATGCTCCCGTCGACCAAGACTTTGATAGTTATGAACCGTTTGTGGGATGTGGCGTCAAGGAGAACTTGCCCGAAATCAAAAAACAAGTGGTGGGACCGGCTGCATTGGATGGGGAAAGTCCAAAGGGGTATTTCGGAGCTTCTATCAGTGAACCCATTGGAGCCCAAAAGAAATTACAGAAGGATGAAGATACATTTGCACCCTTTGTGAATTATATTGGGGAAGACAGTACATATACTTTACAACCGGATTTTGCCAAGTCGTTTGGACAAAAGGGGGCGAGTAAGGCGCAGGGGGTATCGAGTGATGACGGAATGTTTGCATCGGTACACGGCATGGGAGCCAATGATTTTGTGCCATTTCCCACGAGCGACTTTCAATGGAAGAACAAGTATGCAAACTCGTCGTATTATTCCTTGTTGCGTGGGGGGCCCGAAAAAACTCCAGAACCGGAGGAAACGGTCATGGATGGAGCGTCAAAGAAAATGTTGTTGGAAAAGATTGACCAGATATTTTCACGTTTAGATTCGATGGAATCATCCAAAAATGAAAATGTTCAAACGGAGATTTTGTTATTTACCATGACAGGGTTGGGAATTATCTTTTTAATGGACGTTGCCTGCCGTGCAGCGTGTGGATTTCGTCGGTAAACAGGGGATTTACAATTAAGTTCTATGTTTACGTTTCTGGGTTTTGGTGTGGCGTTTGGCTATACGTTTTTTACTGCGGGTCGATGCTTTTTTGGCGTTATGCTTTTTCGTGTGTTTGATGGCACGGCGTTTGCGGGTACCGCCACGTGTGGCTCCTGGTTTAGGACCAGTTGGTTTTGGTAATAATCTTGGAGGAGTACCTGGGACTGGGGGTGGAACAGCAGCAGTTTGAGGACCTTGAACTGGAGTAGTAACTGGAACTGGAGTTGGAACAACAGCAGTTTGAGTACCTGGAGGAGGAGTACCTGGAACTGGGGTTGGAACAACAGCAGTTTGAGTACCTTGAACCACTGGAGTACCTGGAACCACTGGAGGGGTACCTGGAACTGGGGTTGGAACAACAGCAGTTTGAGTACCTTGAACCACTGGAGTACCTGGAACCACTGGAGTACCTTGAACCACTGGAGTACCTTGAACCACTGGAGTACCTTGAACCACTGGAGTACCTTGAACCACTGGAGTACCTTGAACCACTGGAGTACCTGGAACAACAGTTTGAGGACCTTGAACTGTACCTGGAATTTGAATTGTTAGAGGACCTTGTGCTGTACCTGTAGGACCTTGTGCTGTACCTGTAGGACCTTGTGCTGTACCTGTAGGACCTTGTGCTGTACCTGTAGGACCTTGTGCTGTACCTGTAGGACCTTG
>JACCDO011849321.1_pt1 | contig 67401 bp, 45 predicted proteins | sample 7446101 | NCBI WGS metagenome assembly JACCDO01 (sample SAMN15323440, study PRJNA562643) | freshwater metagenome | isolation source: river surface water | place: USA:Blue River Watershed | collected 2017-08-16 | reverse complement strand
CTTAGCTTAGTAAATCCTAATAAAGATGTTGATGGCTTTCACCCTTTCAATAAAGGACGTCATTTAGAAAATTTAAATACCCTGATTCCTTGCACAGCTCTTGGAGTGATTCGGCTTTTAAATTTCTATCAAATTGAGTTAGAAAGCAAATCTGTTTTAATGATTGGTCGAAGCTCTATTGTGGGACAACCATTGGCTATAGAATGCCTTCATAAAAATGCAACTGTCACAATCGCTCATTCAAAAACAAAAAATATTGAACATTTAATTAGAGAATCTGATATTATTATCAGTGCAATAGGTAAAAAAAATATTTTTTCATGGGATCTTCTAGAATCTCATCAAATTTTAGTTGATATTGGTATTCATCGCCTTGATGATGGCTCAATTGCCGGTGATTTTGGTAGAAAACCTGAAGAAAAAATCGTTGCTGCATACACACCTGTTCCTGGTGGAGTTGGGGCTATGACAGTAAACACGTTAATGTATAATATCGTTAAAGCTTATTGTTTACAAAAAAATCTTAGCGAGCAGTGGCTGAAATTAGCTAGCGCAATAGATAAAATAAAATATTAACACCAAGAGGTACTTTGAATGTCTAAAGAAGACTACATTGAATTTAAAGGAAAAGTTGTTGAAACCCTTCCGAATGCAACTTTTAAAGTCCAGCTCGAAACAGGCAATGTTGTTCGCGCAGTGATTTCCGGAAAAATCAGAAAAAATTATATCCGAATTCTCACAGGGGATAGTGTTATTGTTGAAATTTCACCTTACGATACAAGTATTGGTCGTATCACCTATAGAGATAGCTCTAAAGGCGATAGAGATTCATCAAAATCCGAATAAATAAAAACAGCTAAAAAGACCATTGATCTTTTTGCTGTTTTATTTCTCTTATCTTAATGAATAAATGATGATAAGCCTCCATGGACAACGTTTTTAACGATATCTGTGTTATTTTTTTCATAACAATCGATACTAAGTTGTCCATTGACTTCTCTGATATATACATGCCCGCCTTGAATTAAGGCTCCAAAAAGAACTTCGTCAGCTAATGATTTTGCAACCTTATCTTTAATAATTCTTGCGATTGGTCTTGCCCCCATTTTAGAATCATATCCATTATCTGCTAACCAATTTAAGGCGCTTTCTTCAAGATGAATTTCTATATTTTTAGATTTTAATCTCTGAGCTAAAATATCTATTTCTTTCTTAACAACTTTAAAAATAGTAACTTTTGCTAATGATTTAAAATGAACAACTGCATCTAATCTATTTCTAAATTCTGGAGAAAAAACTCTTTTTATAGAAGTATCTAGATCGCTTGCTGTGCCCTGGTGCATAAAGCCCATCACGTTTCTATCAAGAACATCTGCCCCGATATTCGTAGTCATCACGATAATTGTATGACGAAAATCTGTTTTACGACCATGAGTATCAGTCAACGTACCGTGATCCATCACTTGAAGTAGTAATGGGAAAATATCAGGATGTGCTTTTTCTATTTCATCTAAAAGAACTACTGAATGAGGATGCTTACTAATTGCTTCGGTCATGATTCCACCGTTATCATGTCCTACATATCCTGGAGGAGCGCCTACTAATCTTGATACAGTATGTCTTTCCAAATACTCAGACATATCAAATCTCATAAAATGAAGGCCCAGCTCTTCTGATAACTGTTTACATAATTCAGTTTTCCCAACTCCCGTAGGGCCTGCAAACATAAAGCACCCTATTGGTTTTCGCTCATCATTTAAACCAGATCGAGATAGCTTAATAGCATCTACTAATTCATGAATAGCTTCATCTTGTCCAAATATTTTAGATTTTAAATTAATATCTAAATCTTTAAGCATTTGTCGCTCACCTTTAGATATTGTATTTAAAGGTAAACGTGTTAATTGTGCTGTTGCCTCTTCAACTTCTTTAGAAGTAATAATTTTCTTTCTTTTCTTTGGATCTATTAAAATTTGATGAGCAGCAGCCTCATCGATTAAATCAATTGCTTTATCAGGTAAGAATCTATCATTAATATATCTTGCTGATAATGTGACAGCTGACTTTAACGCATTGTCTGCTATTTTCAATTGATGATGATCTTCTAATAGCTCTCTAACACCTTTCAATATTCTCAAGGTATCTTCTTCAGAAGGCTCTAAAACATCTAGACGTTGAAAGCGACGTGTTAATGCTTTATCTTTTTCAAAAATTGTTCTAAATTCCTGGTAGGTTGTTGCACCAATACAACGCAACTCTCCAGATGACAATTTAGGTTTAATAAGATTTGAAGCATCCATAACACCACCTGAAGCGGCTCCAGCTCCAATAATAGTATGAATTTCGTCAATAAATAAAACTGATTTTTTGTGTTTTTTTAGTTCTTGTAATAAATTTTTTAATCTTTTTTCAAAATCGCCTCGGTATTTTGTACCTGCCAAAAGAGCTCCCAAGTCAAGAGAATATACTGTCCAATCAGATAGTTCTTCTGGTACTTTCTTCTCAACAATAAGCTTAGCTAAACCTTCAGCAATCGCTGTTTTACCAACACCCGCTTCACCGACTAATAAGGGATTATTTTTTCTACGACGACAGAGAGTTTGAATACAACGCTCAACTTCTTTTTCACGGCCAATTAAAGGATCGACTCCTCCTTTTTTAGCCTTTTTATTTAAATTAATTGCATATTTTTCAAGAGACATTCCTACTGAATCATCGTCATCATCCTCTGAAAAAATCTCCATTTCATTATGCTCAGTATCATCGTTTTGAATTTTTTTAGAGCTTTTATCTGGAAGGATATTTGCCATCGCATTAACAATGTCTAAACGACTAACATTTTCTCTTTTTAATAAAAAAACTGCTTGGGAATCTTGTTCAGAAAAAATAGCTGCAAGAACATTTGCACCATTAACCTCTTCTTTGCCAGAAGATTGCACATGAAAAACAGCTCGTTGTAAAACACGTTGAAAACCTAATGTGGGCTGAGTATCACGACCTACATCACTTGAAGAAATCAGAGATGTTGTCTCATCAACGAATAAAAGCAAATCAGCTCTTAATCTGTCGATATTAGCACCACAAGCTTTAAGGATATCGAATACCAAGGAATTATCGATCAAAGCCAATAACAAATGCTCCACTGTCATAAACTCATGTCTTTTCAGTCGAGCTTCGTTAAAAGCTACATTTAAAGTTAACTCTAATTCTTTACTGAGCATAGCGCCCCCTCTTCTGTTAGGACTCTCAAATTTTTATTCCTGATAAAAACTCAAGCATCAATGCCGCCTAATTTAATTTTAGACGCATTGATGGCAAAAGAAAGTCGAGTTCTTAATAATATGTCAAGTTATTCTAAATTCTCATTCTTTCTATAATGGCTTCTCCAAACTCAGAAGAAGATAATAAAGTTGCATCATTCATGAGACGATGAAAATCATACGTCACCATCTTATCAAGAATGGCTCGTTGCATTCCTCTTTCAATAAGTTCAGCAGCCTCAGTCCAACCCATATACTGCAACATCATTTCTGCAGAAAGAATAATTGACCCAGGATTCACTTTATTTAATCCTGCGTATCGAGGAGCTGTTCCATGAGTTGCTTCAAAAACTGCCGCATTATCTCCAATATTTGCACCCGGAGCAATTCCGATTCCACCAACTTGTGCTGCCAAGGCATCGGATATATAATCACCATTCAAATTCAGTGTGGCGATAACGTCATAATCTTCAGGTCTTAATAAAATTTGTTGTAAAAATGCATCAGCAATAGAATCTTTAATGATAATAGGCAATCCATTTTTAGGAGAAATAAAAGACAAAACTCCATTTTCCTCATCGACTTGAGCCCCGAACTCTCTTTTGGCTAGCTCGAATCCCCAGTCTTTAAAAGCACCTTCTGTAAATTTCATGATATTGCCTTTATGAACAATAGTTACAGATCGACGTTGATTATTAATAGCATAATTAATAGCTTCTCTAATTAATCTTTCAGAGCCTTCTTTCGAGACTGGTTTAATTCCAATTCCGCAATGCTGATCAAATCTTAACTTCTTGACATTCATTTCATTTTTTAAAAAATTAATGATTTTATTTACACTATCGGTATCTGCAGCCCATTCAATTCCTGCATAAATATCTTCTGAGTTTTCTCTAAAAATAACCATATCTACTAAATGAGGATTTTTAACAACACTAGGTGTTCCTTGATAATATCTGACCGGTCTAAGACAAACATATAAATCTAAATCTTGTCTTAATGCGACGTTTAAAGAGCGGATACCTTTCCCAACAGGGGTTGTTAGAGGTCCTTTTATTGCAATTTTAAATTCTCTAATAGCCTCTAATGTTTCATCAGGAAGATACATGCCTTCTCCATAAACATTAACTGCTTTATCCCCTGCATAAACTTCCATCCAATGAATTGCTCTGGAAGAGCCATACGCAAATTCAACAGCTTTATTCACGACATTGATCATGACGGGAGTAACATCTTGACCTATACCATCTCCTTCTATCACAGGGATAATAGGGAAGTTAGGTACAATAGGCTTGGTTGCCTGTTCATAAGTAATTTTTTCACCTTCAACTGGAATCTGGATTTTATTAAAATTGATAGACATTTTTATCACTCTATTTTTAATTACATTTTTTCATGATAGCACTAGTTTTATATTTACAGCGATATCAAGATATCTTTCCAAAATGGATTTTCTTATTAAATTTTTCGCTGTTTTTTATAAAACAAAATGGTTATAATATATAAAATTTATATCTAGACAATAAGTTATGAAAGTTTTTGTCGGTCTATCAGGTGGTGTTGACTCTTCCGTCACTGCACTATTATTAAAGCAAGCTGGTTACGATGTTTACGGCGTTTTTATGAAGAACTGGGCTCAAGAAAGCGAAGAGTGCCAACTAACTAAAGACCTCGGGGATGCTCAACAGATAGCTGAAATGTTAGATATTCCTTTTCAAGTTGTCGATTTTTCTGCGGAATACTGGGACCATGTTTTTGAAGAGTTTTTAAGAGAACTAGAAGCAGGCAGAACTCCTAATCCTGATATTTTATGCAATCAATATATTAAATTTGATAAATTCTACCATTGGTGCAAATCTCAAGGAGCAGAAAAAATTGCGACAGGGCACTATGCATCGTTAAGCGCTGAACGCCTTTTAATGAGACCCGCAGACGATAATAAAGATCAAACTTATTTTTTATGGTCTGTCAAACCGACTGTTTTTAAGGATGTCCTTTTTCCTTTGGGAGAACTTACTAAAGTAGAAGTTCGCCAAATCGCTCAAAAACACGGCTTAATTACTCATAACAAAAATGATTCTACAGGGATTTGCTTTATCGGCCCTAAAAATTATCGTCAGTTTCTTTCAAAGTATCTGCACCCCAACCCAGGTCCTATTCTAACAACAGAAGGAGTCACGATAGGAACTCATCAAGGGCTAATGTTTTATACTCTAGGCCAACGATCGGGGCTTCATCTAGGTGGTCAAAAGGGATACTCTGAACTGCCATGGTATATCATCGAAAAAAATTTCAAATCAAATAGCCTGCTTGTCAGTCAAGATAAAGATCATCCTTTCTTATTAAGTGATAAGCTTTATGCAAAATTTGTAAATTGGCAAACTCCTCCAGAACAATCATCTATAAAAGGATTGGCTAGAATTCGACACTTACAAGAATTACAGCCATGCATTATTTATCCGCAGCATGACCGAACAGTGCTCATCAAATTCGATTCGGCCCAACGAGCAATCACACCAGGGCAATCATTAGTATTGTACCAAGACAAATTATGCCTTGGCGGTGGAATTATTGAAGCACCTTACTGGCCTATCGAGCAAAACTGAAAAAATCCATAATTTTTGAAAAACTATAGTCCAATCCCAAAGATATATGATCAGAAAGAGCTAAGCACTCGCTGATCTGATTTGGGGAAATGAATCTTTGGCTTTTTGATTTAAATTTTTCTCTAATTCTTTCTCTAGAATTTAAATGATCTCTAGTCATACACTGATTAAAAATATTTATTTCTTTATCATGAATATCAAAATTTAAAGATTTACCAAAAACTCTTTTATTTAAGCCGTATGTCTCGTCGGACAAAATATCAGGAATCCCCTGCTGACCCTGAATAACTAGATAAGCTAAGCGAATAGATTGAGCAGTCTCAAATCCATTTCTCCAAGCTTGGCGATGATTTTCATTTTTAACTGATTGGAATCCTTTAAAGCCAAATTGAGCACCATCTCCGAAGGCTAAAGAAATCACTGCTTTAATTAATAATGATTCAGGCTTCATTAACTTCATGACAGCAGCACTTGAGGTAACTTTTAAAAAGAAATTTTCATCTAAGCCTAATGATTTAAGGTCGAGCTGCTGATTCAAATGCACAAAACAGTAATATGATTTAATTAAAACATCTAAAACATCTTTTAACTTCAAAGGTTGCAAGCCTCTGACGATTCTTTTTCTAGAAATATAATCAGCGACAGCAATAATGGGACCTATTAAATCTGATGGATGGATTTCACGATTAGTTAAAGGAAATGATTCATGATGACCAAACCATCCAGTTAATAAGACCAACTCAAAAGAAGCCTGGGTCGGATCTAATAAAAGAAATGTTCCGGGAACCCTAGCCCCTAAAGGGACTTCAGTTCCTGGAACAATAGCCTCTAAAATCTTAGCAGGCTCAGCACTTTGGACTGTTTCATAAATACATGAAATTGAATCTAAAAGACTCAAAAAAGCTCGCTGATAATCTTCATCACTATACACTTTCGAAGTTAGAAAGTAATCCGCTATTTTTTGTATTACTAAATCGTATTCCATCTTAATCTCCAAAATGAATTTCTTGATTTTTAGCTATATGTGCCTGCCAACCTAAAATTTGACTAAAAGAAATAAAAATGCAAAAAAGGTGCTGTGGTATCTGTAAAAAATGCAAACATAGCCCTGTATAAAACTCTATTGTTGGTTCTAGGCCTCTTTTTTTAGAAATTTCTGCCACAAAAAATTCAGCCATTCCAAAAAATTGCTGATATTGGGGATCTTGATCTGCAATAATTTCAGCAACTTTTCTTGTAAACTCAATCATATATAAATCAAAAGCAGATTGTTTTTGATTTGTGAAACCATCAATGATTTCATTTCTGACTTTAGACTGCTGAATAAAAGAGTCTACTTGAGAGACAGTTAAAGATAATAAATTATTTAAAGATTTTTCAATAACTTTTCCCTCTCTTTGTCCGCTTATAGATCCTATAGCACTTGAAACAATCGAACCGAAATCAGCTCCTGATTTTGCCGTCATTAATGCGATATTCGTCGGAGTTGTTAAGCCTCGATCAATCCATATATTTAAAAGAGTATTAAATTTTTCTAATTGAGCATAGTCATATCGTTGTTGTGTTAACAATAAAAAAAGCTGTGATTCAAAATTATCCATCGGGATTAATTGATCATAATAAAAAGAGCTAAAAGTCATGAGTAATTGATTAATATATTCCCACTCATTTTGATAAACAGTTATTGAGGCAGCTAATGACTGCAACACAATAATTGGAGCAGAAAAAAGGCTTTGTTTAACTGTAAAGGCCTCCGCTGCAAGAGCCCTGACTCTTTTACCTTTTTCATTAAAATGAATTAGTTCATTTTCAGATGGAATGGTTTGATAACAAAGTGTAAATGATGCTTTTTCAAAAGACCATTCAATTAAAATTGTAATATACGGGATTGAACAAAATTCAAATTCATGTTCCTGATTAACAGTAGCTAATTGACCTGACGCCATAATGAATACAGAAAATAAAACTAATCTAAGTCTAGCTTATTTATTTACAGATAGATATCTTGATTATCAGTAATTGAAATTACTTTTGAATCAGCAAGATAATACAAAAATCCTTGAACTGGCGCTTTTAAATAACTTTGCAATTTATTGACATAATTTAAAACTTGTTGATAGTATTCATCTCGTTGTTGATTAGATACTGTTTTGTAAAAAACTGTTTTAAATTCAATTAAATAATAATTACCCGCGGAGTCTTTTAATAATTTATCAATCACTATTTTTCTAACTCTATCTCCAGATTGATAATATAAGGCATACTCTCGATGATCTTGGATGATGTCTTTTTGATAGATCTCTTTCAAAAACTCTGATTTCTGTATTTGTAATAAAAGCCATCCTATTTGCTGTTTCACTCGTTCATAATCCTCTCTCAAACCGCCATGCTTTCTCCATAAACTGATTAATAAATTAGATTTAAAAATTGTTATATCATATGGATATTTTTTCAAAGTCGATAAAATATCATGAATCATTAATCCAATAATTCTTAAATGCTCGATATCATCAGTCATCACTTGCAATTCTAAAGGGTCTTCATTCATCGAGATTAACGATATATCTACAGAATTCGGTTCATGATATAAAGGTATTTTTTCAATATCTTTTTTTAATTTAGATGGAAGTTCTAAATCAAGATGTTCGTTAATATCGTCAGCTAATGGTGTTATTAACTTCCAAAATGACCTTAAATCTTCAGATTGATTATTCCCTGAAAGATATAATGTTTTTTTCGCACGAGTTAACGCGACATACAATAATCGCTCTGCCTCATGTTGTTGATGAAGTTTATTTACTTTATGGCAAAAATTAAATCGATTCTTTATTTCATCATCATCTGGAGAAATACCCCATAATGCATATTGATCCCAACTGATAAAAGAAAGTAACGGCCTATCAGAAGTTGGCAGTCTTGCGCTTAAATTAGGAAGGATAACACAATCAAATTCTAATCCTTTTGCTTTATGAATTGTTAATAACTGAACAGTTGCATTTGTTGAGTCAATCAAAGAACGTTGTTCACATCTTCTTTCAATTTTTTCCCAGTCTATCTCTTTATACCACCCATACTCATTGACCATATCGATAAGTATTCTAATACTTTCAATGTCATTTTTTCTTAAAAATTTATAATATCCTAACGCTGATATAATATTATTAACCCACGAGCTGATATAATTTCTTTTTCTATATGGCAAAAATGATTCTATAACTTTAATGAATTTTTGATAAGTTTTTTTAAATTTTTCAGAGAAAGGTAGAGTCATATCAAATTTTAAAAAATTATCATGATCTATACCAAAGCAATAATAAATATCTTGATAAGTTGCATGAAAAAATCTACTACTTAAAAAATTTAACCAATATTCTTTTTTATGTGGCTCAAGAATAACTTTCATTAAAGATAATATATCTAAAATCTCTACTTTATCTATCATTCGTGACAAATCATTTGATTGAATAGCAACTCCTATTCTTGAGAGCATCTTTTGAACAGGCTTTAATGATTTTCGGTCTCTGCCCAAAATAGCAATTGTGCGATCTCGATATTTAATTTGATATTGCTTGATAAATTGAGCAACCTGCCAAGCTTCTTGTTCTTTTGAGGAGTAATTGTTAAAAAATATTTCCCCTTCATAATCTTTTGAAGCATAACTTGTTAATGCCTTATCTAAACCAAGCAATGGTAAAGAATCATAACCAAAAGTTAACTCAGACCATTTATTAACAAAATTCACAAGAACTGGTGAAGATCTAAAATTGGCTTGCAATGAAATATTTAATTTATCAATTCCTGGATGCTCTGTTTCTTCAAATCTTCTAAAAACCCCTACTTCGGCGCCTCGAAAATGATAAATAGCTTGCTGTGGATCTCCTACAACAAAAAATGATTTTTTCTGATAACTCATTGTCTGAATTAGTGTTTGAAATATCGCGTATTGTGCTAAAGATAAATCTTGAACTTCATCGATAAATAAATGCGTGAGCTTTTCTTCAATATGTGACAAGAATACGCTCTGCCCCTCATCTTGATTAAGAAAAGCTAGTAATGTTGATGTAATATCCGCAAAATCAATTAAATAATTTTTTTGCTTATAGACAAGACTAAATGCAACAAACTTTTTCAATACCGAAATAATTTTCAAATCTCGATCTTGATCTTTAATAACCCCTGGCCATAGTTGAAATAATGATAATATTTTTAAAACAGAACTTGATTCTGATAAATTAACAATGAGTTCATGAAGAGCCGCTAGAATACTTTGTCGATCTGATTTTGAATGCCAAGGATGCAATTCTTTTTCAGGCACAATTCCTTGTTCACTTCGAAATGTTTTTCTCCATTGTTGGCGCTGTGTTAACAAAATATCAGAAAAAAGTATCCATTCATCAAGACCTATTTCAGTAATAGGATAATCCATACCTTGTTTATATTGCATAATAAATTGCAATATCTCTAAAACTTCTGATTCTCGCCCCTTGATGGCTTCTTTTAAAATTCTTAATTCAGTATAAAAAAGACTTTCTATAGCTTGGGAAGAAAGTTCTTGTTGATAAATAATCGGCAACCAATTCTCTCGACAGCCCAACAAAGATGCTAAAAGATCACTTAAATGACTAAAATTATGATTTAAATCTTCTGCTAGTGCTAATAAATCAGGGCATGGATCTTTAATCAAATACTCATGAATAAACTCTTGCGCTACTTTTTCATTCAGCTGAGTGGGATCGTCTGTAAGTTTTGGCATTAAGCCTATTCCTTGCGGAACAAATCGTTCATACAGTTTTCTAAAATAAGCATCAATCGTCATAATATGAAATCGATGAGGATTGGATTCTAAACACCAATTTCTCTCTTTTCCATAGAGTAAAACCTGATTAATTAATTCTTGTGTTTCAGGACGTGCTAGTCTTTCACCAGCAATCATTTGCATCAATCGTTCTTGAAGCTCTTTAACGGCTTTATTGGTAAAAGTTAAAATTAAACATTGCTCTGGATTTTCAACGGTTAATAGAGATCTAAGATATCTTTGAATAAGAAGTTCTGTTTTTCCAGACCCTGCAGGAGCTCTGACAACAAAACTTTTTTCACAATCAAGAGCTTTTTGACGTAAGGATTGATCAATAAGATTCATAGCGACAGGCCTTTTTTAAGGAGCATTGATGACATGCACTTAGATCTTGAGGTTGAGGAGCATAATCTCCTTTTTGCCATTTTTTAACAATATCATTTAATTGATCACTCCATTGTATTTTTAAATGTTCAATCTCTTCATTAGTAATCATCACTTTATTTTCTTGAAGACGAATGAGGCCTAATGAATCAGCATTTAATGAAAGAACATAAACAGCTCCTTGAATATCTTTTAAATGATCGTTAAACCAAGAGCTCACTGTAAAGCCTTTACTTTTAATATCAAAAACTCTTTTTTTAACAGGATCCCATAAATCAGCTCGGCCTTCGATAGACCAGCCATTTAAATTAAAAGAAACTTTTTTTTCAACTTGCAAATACTCTATGCTCTCTAAAAATAATTTTCTGATATCTGGCAAATAACCATCTAATCTCATTTTTTCTTGCTGTATCAATTGTGTTGGCCAATCAGGGGCATACTCTTCGAACACTTTCATGCATTCTTTATGTTGTAATGCATGTTGTAAATATCCATGCACAAGATGCCCATGATTTGCAGCACTAATTGGCAAAATAGTCTCTGTTTTTTTCTGTGCACCCTTTAAAATTGAAGCAAACCCTTTAAACGGACAAATTAAAAATTGATTTAATTGAGAAACGCTCACTCGAAAATGTTGATGCTGAAAATTCGAATGTTCAAAACAGGAAGTACTGAATTGCTCAATTTTATCTATGTCTTCTGATTTCTTTTCAACATATTCTCCAGGAAAAATTAAATCAAGCATCGGAGAGCAATGTCGATGCTCATCAATTTTTTTTCGAGAGTAACTTAATTGAAAATCAGGACTCATCGATAATCTTTTCAAAATTTTTTCAAGATAACCCATTTCTCTCTCTAAATGCGCATGCGGCAATGCGAACTTTTCTTGAATTTCAGAGGGTATTAATGGATGTGGTTGTAATGATTGTGGAATATGATAATTATCAGCTCCAATTAACCAACAAGCATCTAAATTTAATGGGGCCGCTTCTAATAACCCCATGACGGTTTTTTTTCGTTCTATCGATTGAGGTTGAAAAACAGCGAGTTTAACGTAACTTTTTAAATAAAAAAGCCATTCTTTATAAGAACATTCTTCAATCATTCCCGAAGCTAAGCTCAATAATTCTAACTGATCTAAAAAAGCTTGGCGAACTTGATACTCAATACTTGATAACTGAATTAATTGGCACCACTGTGTTCGTTGCAGTAATGATGTTAAAAATTGTTTCCATTCAAATAATGTCTTTTTTTCATTCATATCTTTAAGATGATATTCAAGATACAAATCATAATTTAAGTAAACAGATTCATTCGCATTATTTTCAAGTAAATAAAAAATTTCTTGAACAAGTGGGTAATCAAATAAAGTTAATCCACTACTAAACGACACTTTATCCAAAACTTGCTCTAAAGGTAGCGTGTTTAGACTGCTAGATAATTTTTCAATTGCTATTTTTTTTAAAATTTCAAAATCTTTAGCCATATCTAAAACAACGATAGATGAAAAAGGAGAAGAAGAATTCATCAGCCAATCAAGAGCTGCACTATACTCCTCTTCAAATGAATTAAAGACGAATTTCTTTATTATTTTCTCACTCTGAATATCTTCTTCAAAATTTAAACAAAGTTTTGTTTTTAATTTATTAAAAAGGCTTTTTTGTAATGGGTAAAAATCATCAAACCCCTGAAATCTATATTTTTTAAAGGGCAAATCTATAATTTCTTCTAATTCAATAAATGATTGGATTGCATAATCAATTGTCATCATATGCTCTTTATCCATCCATTGTTTAAACTGGAAGAAAACCGTTTTGAAAAATTTTTGTCGTTCATTCAAAAAGCAATAGTCAAATTCTTGAAATGAAAGTTGCCAACGTATAATCAATTTAATGGCACTGACAATCGAGCGAGCCAATTCAAATCTCTCAATAAAACTCAACTCAACAGGAATCATGCCAAATATGATTAAAAACGCTTCTTGATCCGAAATAATTCTTATTGAAAAGAACATCGAGCTTCTTTGCAAAAGAAGTCGACAAAAATCTGAAAAAGATAATAAATGATCGGCGTCTAAAATTGGTGGCTCATGAGATTTTAAGCTTTTTCGATAATGTTCAAACCAATAAGAAACAGCTCTATTATTTGGTAAAATCAAGGCTGTTTCTTTATCAAAAAAATTAATGCTCGGCTGATTCATTTTCAATCGATTGGAGTGGCGGTTCAATTTGATCGATGGTTTTGGTTGGCTTTAGTTTAGTTTTACTTAAATTCATTCTGGTCATAAGCGGAGCTATCGTCATACCTTGAACAATAATCGAAAAAATAACAACTGAATAAGTAATCGCAACAACGGTATTACGATGAGTAACAGTTGCCGGAATCATCAAAGCTAGAGCAATTGAAATACCGCCTCTCATTCCGCCCCAAGTCATCAACCAAAGCAAATCTGAATTAATAGACTTAAAACCAGAAAGCCAGGCCAGAGGCACTGCAACTGAAATCCAGCGAGCAATAACGGTAATCCCAATTGTTCCAATACAAGCAACAAAAATAATAGGGCTTGATGTAATTTCTAAAAACTCTAGCCCAATTAACACAAATAATAAGGCATTTAAAATTTCATCAACAAATTCCCAAAAGTCATATAAATGATGTCTTAGATCGGCTGAAAATCCATCTCGACGAAGTGTATTCCCAATAAACAATCCTGATACGCCGACAGTGATAACAGCTGAAACATGAAGATAATGCTCTGCAACCGTATATCCAGTACTTACTAATGAAATTGTCATTAATATTAAAACAAATGAGCTTTCTACCCCTTTAATTAATCGACCAAAGATTGCGCCCAACAATAATCCAAAAATAAAGCCGCCTACGGCTTCTCTTAAAAAATAAATGATAAAATTAACTGCGGATAAAGCAATCGTCCCATCTGCCAATCCCGATATAGCCACAAATAACACAATACCCATTGCATCGTTAAATAAAGCTTCTCCGGCTATTTTCATTTCCAGACTTTTGGGGGCTTTGGTTGATTTTAAAATACTCATGACGGCTACAGGGTCTGTAGGAGAAATTAAAGCTCCAAACAATAAACAATACAAAATAGGCACATTTAATCCAATAATCTGCGTAACGCCCCAAGTTCCAAACCCGATAACAAAAGTTGAAATAAGAACACTAACAGTAGAAAGCAAGCTGATGATTAATTTATGCTTATATAGATCCCGAACATCAATTTGAAGAGCACCTGCAAATAAGAGAAATCCTAGCATCCGTTGAAGAAAAGTTTGAGGAAACTCTAAAGTTGAAACAATATCAATTAAATTAACAGCTATTGGAAAACCTATATGATTCAATAAAACTATAATCATTGACACAAAAAATGTTACAAATGTTAGCCCTATCGATTTAGGTAATTGTAAAAACTTATAATTGACATAACTCGCCATTGCTGTAATCAGCATTAGGATGGTTCCAACTTCTTCTTTGGGCATCTAGATTCTCCTTTAAATCTCTTTTTAATATGACTAAAACTTTTATATTATCGAATCAACATACTTAAAAATAATTTTATCTATGCGTAAGAGGATTGAGCTGTTTTTTAAATAAGTACTTTTTACGTAGGAATGATCTGTAAAAATCTCTCGAGAATATTTATTAAAAAATATAATTTCAATAATTTTATAAATATCAAATAGATACTTAATGAGGATTGTTTGAATTTTCATAATTGTATCTCCTCTTTATTCTGAGAGTTTAAAAGCACCTATCAAGCACAAATTTCTTAAAAATATTTTCATGTGCTAAGATGAAAACTAGATCGATAACTGACTATCTTGTTTTATGGAAAAAGAAATTCGATTTTTCTAAGCAAGATCAACTTACTATGTATATAAAGGAATATCTTTGTTTTGAACCACTTTCGCTATTTTAAACTATTATCATTATGGAGTATAGTTGCTCTGATTTATTGTCTTGAATTTTTTATTAGAGTATCGCCGAATACACTTCAAGAGCATCTTCATCAAGACTTAGCTATTAATTATTCTCAACTGGGTGAGATTTCTGCCTTTTTTTATTATAGCTATGCTTTATTTCAAATTCCTTCAGGCTGGCTCCTTAATAGATTTGGAATCAACTCTTTATTTTCAATATTTCCTTTAATTTTTTCAATATCATTATACTTTTTTTCGTACAGCTCCTCTCTCCTGAGTGCTTGTACTTCAAGATTTTTTATGGGACTGGGGGCTTCGATAACCTTTACAGCATTACTCCATATGGCGCACCAATGGTTTGATCAGAAAAAATTTAGTAAATTTGTTAGTGCTGCAAATTTATTTGGAATGATAGGTGCATTAGCATCTAGCTATCCTTTAGAAATTTTACTGTTGAATTTCTCATGGCAAAATATTACTAGAACTTTATCTTATTTATTAATTACGTTAACAGTTATCATTTTTATTTCGCTTAAACTTATCAATCCATCAAATCCTCGTGATTTTGAAGAAGATATTGAAATTCCTGAATATTTTGATAAAAAATTATTTGTTAAATTACTATTTATCGCTGTTGCCATGGCCTCCCCTATTATGATTTTACCTGAAATGTGGGGTTCTTTATTTTTAGAAGAAATTTATAATATATCTGACATTTTCTCTGGCCAAATTATATCATTGTTTTTTATAGGGATTATTTGTGGGAATTTTTTAAATATATTCTTTAGGAAAGATTTAAATCCTATAAAAATCTTAAAATTAACAATTATTTTGGAATTAATTTCTGTTACTTTCTTTATTAGCGGTTTAAATATTTCTTTGTTTTTATTGGCTTTTTTTGCCTTATTGATTGGGAGTTGTGCTTCAAGCATGTTACTAACTTTTACAATGGTCCAAGAGTTATTCCCTAATAAATCTTTTTCACTCGCTTTATTTAATATTGGAGTGATGCTCTTTCCCGCGTTTATTCAACCACTGATTGGATTAGCTATTGATATTGGTCCTTTGATGGGATTGCCATTAGCTTCGACATTAAAAATGAGCATGTATCTCTTGCCTGCACTTTTGATTCCCGCGTATACTGTTGCTAATTCGATCGTAGAAAAAGACAATTAATACAATGAAGATTTTTAAAATTCTAAGCATGCTCTTGATGATGGGCTTTACTCAAGCATCGACTTCTTTGTCGACTATAACTCCTTCTTGGGTAACTAACTCTCTTATTTTTTTGTTTGTTATAGGATATTCACTTGTTATAGCTGAAGAGAAAATTCATCTCAAAAAATCAATATCAATGCTTATCACTTCAAGTTTAATGTGGCTGATTTTACTCGTTAGTAATAATTATTATCACCTTCCTTTTAATACATCAATGGAATACGATCATATTGTTCTTGAATTTAGTCACCTCTTCTTATTTCTTCTCGTAGCAATGACCTATATTAATGTTATGACTGAGCGACAAATATTTAATAAGCTCAGGGAACGATTAATTGAAGTTGGATTTACTTATAAACAATTATTTTGGATTACGGGATTTTTAGCTTTCTTTATTTCACCCGTTGCTGATAATTTAACAACAGCTTTATTAATGGGCGCAGTTGTTGTTTCCGTTGGAAAAGAATATCCTCATTTTATAAAAGCAGGATGCATTAATATTGTTGTAGCTGCTAATGCAGGTGGTGCTTTTTCTCCTTTTGGTGATATCACCACTTTAATGATTTGGCAAAAAAATATTCTTCCTTTTGCAACATTTTTTAAAATATTTCTACCATCACTGATCAATTTTTATATACCTGCTTTTTTAATGAGTTTAACCTTAAAAAATACTCAACCCTACCCTAAAAATGACTCAAAACGTGTCGAGTTAAAACCTTTTTCATTGTTAATTATTTTATTATTTCTTACAACGATTGCTTTAGCAGTCTTAGGACAACATCTATTTGGCCTTTCACCAACATTTGGAATGATAGCAGGCCTAACTCTTTTAATGGGCCTATCATTCTATTCATCGAAAAATAATAGAAAATTGGAAATCCCTGTTTTTAAAGCCATGGAACATATTGAATGGGATACCATGTTTTTCTTTTATGGAATTATTATGTGTGTTGGTATTTTGAATATTTTAGGACTGTTACAATCTCTTTCTTATTTTCTTTATAGTCAACTAGGCTTCTATATGCCGATTGAGCATCATGCTTTACCTGCAAATATTTTAATTGGTCTTATTTCAGCAGTAATTGATAATATACCGGTGATGGTGGCTATTTTAAAAATGAAACCGGCTTTGTCTGAAGGGCACTGGCTTCTCGTCACCTTAACTGCTGGAGTTGGTGGATCTTTGTTATCAATAGGATCTGCAGCAGGAGTTGCTTTAATGGGGCAAGCACGTCAATATTATAATTTCTTATCTCATTTGAAATGGTCTGGAGCCATTTTATTAGGATATATCGCCAGTATTGTGTGCCACCTATGGCTTAATGCATCAACATTCATTATTTAAGGCGCTATCATGATTAATATTTATACAGATGGATCATGTTGCAGAAATCCAGGCCCCGGAGGCTGGGCTGTTTTAGTTGTTCAAAAAGATCTACCTTCAGTTCAAATCAGTGGTAGATTGATTGATACAACAAATAATCAAATGGAATTAGAAGCTGCTTTTCAAGCCCTTAAATGGTTAAGTGAAAATAAGCCATCTCAAAAAGCAACTGTTTTTACAGATTCAAATTATGTGAAACAAGGAATGACAGAATGGATCTACTCGTGGAAAAAAAGAGGTTGGCGAACAGCTAACAATGATCCTGTCAAAAATTTAGAATACTGGAAAAAAATAGATCTACTCAATCAGCAATTAATGATTCAATGGCAATGGGTAAAAGCTCATAATGGTCATCCTGAAAATGAACTTGTTGATAAATTAGCTCGTGCCCAAGCTGAGTCCTTATTAAGTGGAGATCATTCATGAGATTAATTGCCTTCGATACTGAAACAACTGGAATGACAAGAGAGCGCGGACGATCAGTGTGTGCTGAACATCGAGTCATTGAACTTGGATGTGTTGAACTAAGCGAACTAGATCAAAGTCCTTTTTTTCACAGCTATTTAAAACCTAATAGAGATGTTGATCCCGGAGCTTTTGCTGTTCATGGTTTATCAAATTCATTTTTAAATGATAAGCCTACTTTTGATCTTGTTGTTGAAAATTTTATTTCCTTTATTGAAGGCGCAACTTTAATAGCTCATAACGCACCATTTGATATAGAGTTTATTAACCAAGAACTAGATTTTATCGGGATGAAACCCTTAACATATTATTGCAATACGATTATCGATACCTTACCCCTTGCAAGAAAAATCTATCCAGGAAAGAAAAACTCTCTTGATGCACTTTGCCAAAGATTGAATATTGATTTATCGGGACGTGCATACCATGGAGCATTAAAAGATAGTTATCTACTCCTCATGGTTTACAGAAAGTTAATTGGTGGGCAATCTGAATTAAACTTTATCTCAGATCATCTCTCATCGACGATAACAAATAAAAAGATCGATTCTGCTGCTCAATTAAGTTTACCTAAAATTTCAATCACGGATGAAGAGTTAAGGGCGCATCATGAGTTTATTAAAAAATATATTAAAACTTATTAAATTAAGCTTTATTTTATTGATAAGTAGCGTTGTAAGAGCAGATGGTCCTTATCTTTTATCGATGATTATTCTTTCCCCAGAAGCTCACCCTCCTCTGTTTATTCGTTCTCAACATGAATTTTATCGCCATCAAGCAAAAGTTGTTGAATATGAACCGGCGCTCGTTCAAAAAAAGTTTTTTAAAAAGAAATCATCTATCCCTGTTCAATATTATTATGAAGCTATCATCCCTTCTTTTGATAAACAATCAAAATTATCATTAGTTAAAATAAAAACAATAGTTAAACCCGGCAGTGCCGAAATGTTCTCGAATGAAAAAATTAAAATCCCTTATGGAAATTATGATTTTATTAATAAGCTATTTTTAGGGCATATTGAAATTTATCCTCAAACAAAAAAAGACTTCAAAATACTACTAAATTTTCATAATGGCGAATATATATTGAATTTTAGCGAGCAGTTAACTTTAAATCAGTGGGCTGTTATTGACAACCATTACTCTAGTGCTTTAATAAGACTATCTTCACTGTAAGAACTATTATGGATATTGACGCTCATCTTTCCTTAAGATTGAAAGGGCTTTATGCTCGGTTAATTCATAATCCTTGGCGTCACACTATTTTATATCTTGGCTCAAAATCTCACTATCCTTATAATTATGAAAAAAAATGCTTCATATCTTGCCTGTTCAATCCTGAAAGCCTTATTGAAGAAAAAGTATACCAAGTTATTCTAGAAGATTACTCTCTTCCTTTTGAGCGTGAATCTTTCGATGTAATTATTTTAGAAACATCAGAATTTAGTGCCGATCAAGAAAAAGAGCTTTTTCCTCAAATTTACAATTTATTAAAAAATAATGGGAAGCTTATTATTTCTTTTAAAAATTATTGGGCTCTTCAATATTTTTTTTCAAATTCTAAAAAAAAATCATTTTTACAAATAAAAAAAACTCTTGAGCATTATAACTTTTGTATTGTTCATAAATTTTTCATTTCATTCTGTCAAAGTTTTTTTCCAAAAACTATCAATAAATTTTTGTTAAAAAATGAAAAAATCATCAGAAAAATCCTAGGTTATTTTTGTAATTCGATCACGTTAACGGCTGTAAAAAAAACAGATCTTTATCAGCCGCTCCCAATGATTATTCGAATTTCAAAAAAAATTGATATTGACCCTACGGCACCTTCTTATGCTCGAGATTCTTTATGAACGTCCATGCTGTTAAAATTCTGCATGACAATTACTCTTGGGTTTTAGAATCTAATCAAATTGCTTTTTGTATAGATCCAGGCGAAGCTGCCCCTATTCTTGATTTATTAAATAGAAACAAATTAATATTGAAATGTATCTTATTAACACATGAACATGAAGATCATTGTGGCGGAATTAATGATCTTCTTAAGAAATTCCCTCATTGTATTGTGATTAATGATAAAAATTATGAAAAAATTCCTGATATTCTAGATCAAAAAATCATGGTCTATAAAACACCAGGGCATACAAATAATCATTTAAGTTTTTATTCAAACCATCATCTTTTTTCAGGTGATAGTTTATTTCATTTGGGTTGTGGTCGTATTTTTTCCGGCACAGCTGACGATTTTTTAAACACGCTTTCTTTTTACGAAAATTTTCCCCACGAAGCACTTTTATGTTGCGCCCATGAATATTCTTTAGAAGGCGCTTATTTTTCAAATTGGATTTTTAATAAAATTGACAATATTTATCTAGATCTGATTAAATCTTATCAATTAAAAAAACAAACAATCCCTGTTAGCCTGTCGATTGAAAAAAAAATCAATCCTTTTTTAAGAACAGATCCTTTTCTCTTTAAAGCTTTAGCTCAACATGGATTTGACTGCTCTACTCTGAGCGAAGCTCGTTTAACCTTACGAAAACTGAAAGATACCTATCAATCAAACGTGGTCTTCTTATCTAAAAAATAATCTATTAGTTCTTCTAGTTTCTTCAATCGCTCAGTTGGTTGATTGATTTGAATTTTTATCTCTATCGAATGAGCTGATAATAATTTAATAGGGTATTTAGATTGTTTCATGAGTTTTAAAAGTTGATCAGTTATCGCATTTCGAGAACAAACTTCAAGTTGTAAGCTCTTAGGCGAGAATTTAATAGAGGAAATACCTAATTGTAAAGAATGAGCTCTTAAGAATCCTAATCTAGCCCAAGCATCTGTTACTTGATCCATCTGTCCGAATCTATCAATAAACTCATATCTTAAAGAAATTAACTGATCGATAGATTGTGCCCTATCCCATTGTTGATATATTTTGAGTCTTAATGGAGCATCTTTAATCATTTGATCTGAAATATACGCATTGACATATAGTTCTATATCTATCAATTGCTCATTTTCTAAATCAATATCCCCTTGAATTGTTTTCTTCGCTTTTTGCACCAACTGTTTATATAAATCAATCCCTATATCATGCGCATGACCACTTTGATTATCGCCCAATAATTCTCCAGCCCCTCTAATTTCTAGATCATGCGTTGCTAAACTAAAACCACTACCTAAATCTTGATAACGAGTAAGAACTTCTAATCTTGACTGAGCAACTGCTGGCAATTTATCAAAAGGTATAGGAATTAATAAATAAGCGTAAGCTTGATGATAAGATCGTCCTACTCGACCTCTTAATTGATGCAATTGAGACAACCCTAGCATATGCGCATCTTCAATAATAATTGTATTCGCTGATGGGACATCTATTCCTGTTTCAACAATAGTTGTACAAACGAGTATATCTAAACGTTGATGATAAAATTGAGCCATGATTTTTTCCATAACTGACTCTGTCATTTTGCCATGAATCACTCCGACACTAGCATTAGGTAATAAATCTCTTAGCTGTTGTGCCTTCTTCTCAATACTTTGAATATCATTATGTAAATAATAAACTTGCCCGCCTCTAAATAATTCACGATCTAGAGCATCTCTGACTGTTTCTTCATGATATTGATATAAAAATGTTGAAATACTTAAACGCCTTGCAGGTGGAGTTGCAATAATTGATAAATCCCTTAATCCTTGGAATGTCATTGAGAGTGTTCTTGGAATCGGTGTTGCTGTCATCGATAAAACATCAACATGAGTTCTTAGTTTTTTCAACGCTTCTTTATGAGTAACCCCAAATCGATGCTCTTCATCAACAATCACTAACCCTAAATCTTTATATTTAACGGATGGCTGTAATAATTTATGAGTTCCGATAACAATATCAACAGACCCTTGACAGAGCCCTTCTAATATTTTCTCTTGCTCATGTGCATATCGAGTCATCAGCCCAATTTTAATAGGCCAATGCATAAATCGCTCTAAGAGAGTTTCATAATGTTGTTGGGATAATAATGTTGTTGGAGTTAAAAAAGCTACCTGCTTACCATTCATGGCGGCAACAAACGCCGCTCTTAAGGCAACTTCTGTCTTCCCGAATCCAACATCTCCACAAATCAAACGATCCATAGGTTTTTCTGATTGCATATCAGTTAATACTTGAGCTATTGCTAATTGTTGATCTGCAGTTTCTTCAAAAGGGAATTTCTCACAGAAGTCAACATATTGTTCTGGCATTTTAAAAGAAAAGCCTTTCTCTTCATCCCTGGTGGCATAAAGTTTTAAAAGTTCACAAGCATGGTCTTTCGCATGCTCATATGCTTTTTCTCTTTGTTTCTCCCATCGGTTTTGTCCCAATTTATGCAAAGGAACAATAGATGGATCAATTGATTGATATGGCGAAATAAGATGCAAATCAGTGTGAGGGACATATAATTTATCGCCATCAGCATATTCGATTTCCAGCATTTCTCTCTCAATGGCCCCCAAAGACATTACTTTTAAGCCTTTATATCGACCTATTCCATGTCGATAATGCACAATTAAAGAATTGTCGCTTAATTCGCTTGTGTGAGCAAAACCCAAATGAGCTACGGTTCCAGATCTTAGACGTCTGGTCCTATGAATAACTTTTTGTTGATAAAGATGAGCTTCTGGTAATACGATAATATTGTGTTCTTGTAAGAGAACAGCTGATTCAAAACTAGCAACCATCCAAAAAAACTTTTTAGAATGATTTAATACCTGATCAACAGAATCAACTTGCTCGATAGAGCCTACTAATTGCTGAATTTTAGGGGCAAGTATTTGAGAGCGAGCTAAAGACTCAAATGTAAATAACCATTTTTTATCCGAATTTTGTTCAAAAAGATTTGATAAACTACTCCAAGGATCTGCATTAAACGAGGGGATAAATTCATTTTGAATATTTAAACCATCTATTTTTTCTGTATAAGTTATAATTTTTTTACAATGATATTTCTTCTTATTAAACACAGAAGGCTGAATCATTATTTGCTCTGGTTTAAAAGGCTCAAATCCAAAAGATATTTTGGCTAATAATAATCGTTCCTGAGCTTTTTTTATAATATCTTCAAAATGAGACATTCCCGAAGAGGGAATAGCAAGTAAACAATCTTCTGGTAAAAAATCAAAAAAGCTGCTGCTGTTTTTAAAAGCTAATGGCAAAAAAAATGAAAATCCGGCTGGAATGATTCCTTTTGATAAAGTTTCATAAAAATGACTTCTTCTATCATCGAAAGTTTCTCTGAATGCTTTTAAATATTCTTTGATCTTGTCTGGATCTGAAGGATACTCCGTCGCAGGTAAATAATTTAATTTTTCTAATTTTTCTGTTGATTTTTGAGTTTGCGGATCGAATAGTCTCAACGATTCTAAGACGCCATCAAAATAATCAAGTCTAACAGGATCATCAAAAATCGGAGGATAAAAATCTAAAACAGCTCCTCTTAATGCAAATTCACCTGGCTCTCTAACCTCCTGAACTCGCTGATAACCATAATGACTTAACTGATCTGCAAATCGATGCCCGTCAAATGATTGCCCAACAGCTAAAGAAACAGCATATGATAAATAAAAATCTTTCGGCGGCATTTTATATGCTGTTGCAGAGATTGATGTGACAACAACCCATGATTCATTTGTCAATAACTGATGAATTGTAAAGTTTCTTGTTGATGATATTTCGGATGACAATCGAAAAACATCGTAAGGCATCAATTCCCAATCAGGCAAAAGATGGCAATCTTTTCGATAGTTTTTGATGAAATCATAAACTAATAAAGCATGTGAGGGCGTATCTAGCACAAGGCATACCCGCTGATGATTTTGAGCCAAATCAGCAAAAGCCAACATTAATGATGTGTTAGCAACCTGACCGATCTCTGTGAGATCTCGTGAAGAAATAGAACCAAGCGCAGAATAATACATCTGTAATTTTATTATTAAATCAATAAACTATAGTTAATTTATCGTGATGATTTATTGAATGCAAGTTTTATCTTTCATCACAAAGTTCTTTTACTTTTTCCCCATAGGAATCTTAATCATTTGATTAATGATGATCTTCGAATCAACTAGTTCATTTACTTTTTTAATTTGCTCGACTGAACAATCGTGAGCCCTCGCAATAGAAGATAAAGAATCTCCTTTTTTTACTTTGTAATCGACTAGTTTTAAAAAAGTATCAGATATAGGCGGTATTAATAAAATTTGACCAGGCTTAATATTATCATTTTTTAATGAATTACAAGAAATGATAGCATCGACTGAGTGATTAAATTGTTTTGATATTTTTGTTAGCGTGTCGCCCTGCTTGACCTGATATACTGGTTTTTTATTAAAATATTTTATTTTTTCAGAGGTCAATTTGATATCGCCCTGAATATATGAACCTGGAATAAATAAAACTCCATTATGATTTTTAGGAATGCTATAACTAGAATAACAACAATTATATTTTGTTAAAGTTTGCAAAGGAATGTTCAGTGCCAAAATCACATCTCTAAAATCCGTAGGATGATGACAAGGTACCTCAACTAAATGATCTACTTTATGTGGTAAAGGAATTTTATAATAATCGTAATACTTAACAATATGAGCTAAAGCCATTATTTTAGGAACATAGTCCATTGTTTCTGTTGGTAGTTTCAATTTTATAAAATCAGCTTCAGAGCGATAATTTACTTTTTTCAAAGCTTCTTTGACGCGATTAGGTCCTGCATTATAAGCGGCAAAAACTAAAGGCCAACTATTAAAAGTATCATGAAGTTGTTTGATATATTTTAACGCCATATCAGTAGAGTGTAGAATATCTAATCGAGCTTCATAATTCCAAGAATCTTCCAATTTAAAATGTTCAGCGGTAATGCCGTTAATTTGCCACAAGCCTAAAGCACCAACTTGACTTGAAGAACGAATTCTATAACAACTTTCTACTAATGGAATAAGGGCTATCTCTCCTGGCAAATCATATTCTTTTAGCTTTTTGGTGATAAATGGTAAAAAAGGAGCCATATTCGTCATCAGTGACTTCATATGAAACTTATTATTAAGATATTGTTTTTTCCAATTTTCTGTTTTAGCGTCTTTATAAGGGAATTTAAATCTAAAATCTTGAATTAATACATCTAAATCATTCTTAACAATTTTAGTTGATTCCATTGGATACTGAATAACAGGAGCATCAGCTAACAAAAATCTAGGTATAAGTAATACAAAAAAAATTGCAACTATACTAACTTGTTGATATTTCACTGAGTCCCGCCATTTCATCTTTGCTAACCTATTTATCTACATGTTGAATAATAACTTGAGAGACAGGCAGACCATAAGTGGTCTCATATTCATTAATTATTTTTAAAATCCCCACCATCACATGTTGTTGAGCTAATAAAAATTTATCCATTTCAGTATATTTTGTAAAACAATAAACCATACATTCAACAGAGGACGCTGCTAATTGAGTGATATGCACATAAATAGGCTTCTCGCTATCAATATCTGTTGAGTTTTTTAACATAGTACTAATATCATCTAAAATTCCTGGAATTTTATCAAAGTCTTTATAAGGAAGATTAATAAAATGTTTAATTCTTCTATTTTCCATTCTAGATAGGTTTTCAATAGCTGTTTGAGCAAAAAAAGAATTAGGGACATACAAAGGTCTTCGTTCTAATGTTCGAATATTTGTTAAACGCCAACCAATACTCATCACGGTTCCTTCAATATCTTTATCAGGGCATTTAATCCAATCTCCAACACCAAATGGCTTATCGATATAGATCATCAACCCTCCAAAAAAATTAGAAAGCCAATCTTTTGATGCAAAACCAATCACAACAGAACCAGCAGCTCCAAGAGTTAGGATGCCTGAGGTATCAATTCCCATCACCGATAATAAAGACAGACCAATGAAAATAATGATCGTGGCTCGTGCTATTTTAGTAAATGTTTGAACAGCTGTAGGATCGTATTTTTCTTTTTGATCTTGCACATAATGATCCGCAGCTGTTCCAATAGAAATATTTAAAAACCATGCAACGACTCCAAGACCAGCGATTTTAATCAGATCTTTTGTTTTAAAAGGAGTAAATAAAGAAAAATCACCAAATAAAATATGCAGTAATGTCACGAAAAAGAAAAATTTAAAGAAAAAATCTATAGGATGGCGAGCTTTATAAAAAGTTTTTGTTAAAATCTCTTTTCCATCTTTAGCTCGACGGACTAAGCGATCTAAAGACTGTTGAGTGACCCAGTAAGCTAGACTAATAGTTGCAATTTTAATAATTGCAGCCAAAAATTGGCCTATCGTTAATGTTGAAGATAATAAACTCATATATCATAATCCTATATCTTAAAATTACCCTTGAATATTCTTTTAACTTATTCAATATACAGTAGTAAATCAACTGCCGGTTCAATTGAAATTAGAAGCATCATAGCAGGGTCGCCCTTAGGATTGAATCACTCTCGACAATAAATAGGCAATTTAATTTATTAGTTATCGTTCATTTTAAAAAAAAATTTAGTATATTTTTGATTTTTATAAGAATATTTTGATTATTGTTATTTTTAACAAATGAAAAAAAAGATGTGTTCTATATAATGAGTAAATCAAGATGAGCCTTCATTCATGCCTCAATTATTTAAAAGTCATCATCATTCCAAATTTGAATTATATCTAACACACGCGCAAACTTTTCTAGGCTTGCTTGACTCATCTACAATCACTTTAAAAAGAAACTTAAAAACGAATGAATCTTTATTTAATGATTTTTTATCGTTTTTAGAACAAACATCTGAACTTGACATTGAACTCAATTATTTAAACTCTATGAATGCTTTTCTAGATCATTTGAAAAATAAATTAGATGAGCATCCCTTCCTTGCTCAAAACGAAAGATTTAATCCTCTTGTTCAAAAAATAGAAAAAATACATCTTGAAACTACGATGCTCCTTTTATATGAAAAACTATCTGGTCTTTTAGAATCAAATCTATCTAAATTTTCAACATCTTTTATGTCAGATTGGAGCAAGTGCCATTTTAGCCCCATTACAGATGTCGAAGCGCTCTTTCAACAACTAAGTACAATTGTTCAAGACCAATCTCATTTAGATTTATCATCAGTAAAAATTATTCTTCAGCAACATCATTTAAAAAAATATTTAAAAATACCGCTAGGTCCTATCACGATTAATTTCCTTGAAGCATTAAATTTATTTAAAAATTTTTACTCAACAGAATCAATTGATAAAAAAATAAGACTTATTGTTGATAAAAATCAAAAAGGATTTCCAACTTTTATCAGTTTATTAAGAAATTATCCTGAGATCGTCCAACCCTTAGCCACACATTTTCTATTAAGTTTACGCCGTTCAAAACCAATGTCATTAATGGGCTTATCTCATATAGAGAAAAGTTTTTTAAATTTTTTATTAGTTTGCTCTGAAAATAACATTAAATTTAACCCATCCATCGAAAAAAATTTAAACCATCTATTGTCTGTCATTGATTCAAAATTTTCGACTTATATTGAAGATGAAAAAAATTTACTCCAAGCCTCTATGATGCATAGTCCTTTATTGGCAAATTATCGAAACTCTTTACGAGACAAATCCAGAAAATTTATAGATAGAGTGAATCTTAGTGTTGATTTAAGAATTCGCTATTATAGTGAAATTGAGCAATTGTTCGACTCATCATCTAAAGAAGTTCTTTATAATCAAATTAGATTTTTAATAAAAAAAGAAATTTTAGGCCCTGGCCTAGATGAATCTTTACTTTATTTAGAAGAATGGCGAAATCAAATTCCTTCGGCTGCTTCAATTTATTTAAAAATTCACGACCTCATTCTTTCTAAAAAAAATCACTTCAATTCCTCAGAAAAAAAATTAATTGAATTAGTTGATAGAAAAATATTTCTTGATGTCTCTAAATTGATTAATGAAAATAAATTTTGGCATAGTCGATTACAACATCAAGATTTAATGAGTTATTCTTACGTTTATAACTCTATAGTTAAAATACATCAAAATGCTCTCAATTCTTTTTTAAAAATTGATCGGGACAACGTTCCTTTATTAATTAAATCAATTTTATCTTACAATAAAAGTAAACAACACTTTGGAAAATTAAAAGATCCTTCATTTTTCTCTGAAGAAAAAATATCTTCTCTTCTTAGAGATTTTAATAGCCCTTTAGATATTAATGAGATGATTTCTCAAAGAATTCTTCAGCGACATGAAATAAATCATAAAAATTATTATTTATTTCATAATCATTCTAACTTTTCTCTAAATTCATATTTAATGACCCCTTCAAAAAACAATGCTTTTAGAGAATTTTCAGATATTTTAAAAAAAATCATTACTCAGCAAGAAAATAATTTATTATTTAGAATTCAGAAAATAAATATTAAAGATAAACGAAACCCTCTTTTTAAAATACAATTCTTACAAAGAACAAAAGATTATGCGCAAGCTATTTTTTTAGAGTCTCGAAAAATGATTCAAGGCATAAACCCTCTTGCCTCGACAAAAATCATTGATCCGGACTTGCCATTATCAAATTTAGAAAGCTTAGACTTACACACAGTATCAAGACTTCGAGATCATCATGCAATCATGCTCAATGATGAATCCCAACATGAGCTAGTGCAAGCAGAATCTCTTAAAGATTTTCTAAAAAAAAGATTAATTAAACTTTCAAAAAGCAAAGATAATGAGAGTAAATTTTCATACTATGAAAATCAATTATTATGCATTCAAGAAATTATTAATCGATTGCCTGAAATTAAGGCTAGATATCCTTCTATCCAATATATAAATGATTTTTTTCTAAATTTTAATTTAAAGAAAACAAGAAATGAAAAAACATTATTTTTAGAAAAATTACTGAATCAAGAATCATCCAAAGAAACGATAGATCTTTATCAATCATTTAATACTATTATTCTTGAAAAAATAGCAAATCAACTCAATGAAAACTTTGATCTTCTTTATTCTTCATTATTCCCTGAATCAATATCTTCTATTTATTCCATCTTGACAGAGAAATCTACAGAAATTATTAATAATTACTTTGAAGAAATTTCGAATCAATCTGAAGATTTTATTAACAAGAGATTGTTAAATGACTCTTATTCAAGATCAACCTCTTCTTCGATTTTGGATAGGATTATTATTCGAATCAGCCATCAAGTTTTATCAACAATTCTGATCGATGATCAATTAACCAGCCTGAAAGAAGCCATCATGGGCGCAAAAGAGATCTCCGAATCATCGTTGGCAACAATAGATTCGATTAGTGCTCAGTTTAAAAAGCCCGAGATTTTAGATTTAATGTCGTCATCCCTTTCTCAGTCTGGGTTGAAAGATGTTTTTATTTCTTTAATCCCTAATGAGTTTATGGAGTCTTCAAGTAATTTTGAATTTTCTAAAATGATTTTAGAAACAATTTATAAAAATGCTCATGATTTAGTATTATCTCAAGAAGATCAAGTGAAAATTATTTCATTTTTAATGAATAAAAAAGATCAATGGCCCTTAAATATTAAATCTTCACTATCGTTATTATCTCGAGAAGCCTCAAAAGAAGGATTTATCTTAAAAAACAATCCTCATTTTCACAAAGTAATCTCAGAAGTTTTTAAAGAAAGTATGTCATCTTTAGTGAATTTTTCAAAAAGTTTAAAACAGGCAGAAGGGATTCTTGCACACTCAAAAAAAATACTAATCGACAATTTACCTTCTTTTGATTTATCAATTATTCCCATACCAGGATCTGGTTTGTTAGATATTGGTTTTTCTTTAATTAAAATTGGTCAAAATCTTATTTATATTCAAGAAAATTTAAAGAAAATCAATGATGGGAAAATTGGAGAAGTATTTTATGCTGATGAGCATATCGAATCAATTCAGAATAATATTAAATATCTTCTTGATAACATAGATTATGAAGATGAAATAATTAATTCTTTTTTAAAAATTGGATCGCGATCATTAGATGAGTTAATTAAATTAACACCAGTGCCTATTCCTTTATTTAAAAGTCTTGAAAATCTTTTCGAAGCACTCTCTCTAAAAAGCAACAAAGAGCACCGCCGAGAACTTTTAGAATCCGCATATCTTGAAATTGAATCAGCTTCTAGAACCTTAATCCAAGAAGTCCTTATATCTAATTCATCTATTCATCCAGATTTAGAAAAACTAAAACAAACTTCTAAGCTTTTAGAAATAGAAGAGGATGTTAGCAAAGAGGAGTCATCATCCTCTTCTGTTGACAGTGAAATTCTTTGCGATTATAGATTATTAGAGCATGCTCAAATTACCCTTGGCATGGAAAAAATAATTTGGTGTTTATCAGAAAAACTAAACCCTGAAGAGCCATTTAATTATCATTTGAAGAAGAATAAAGATGATTACTCTTTAATGATGAGTTCAAAAAGACCAGAGCAACGATCGCCAGCATTAAATTTATCTGAATCTCTTCAGCTAGGAACTACTCAACATTTTGTTGAAAATTTAACTATTCGACACGCTTTAGGTGACTTAACATGCTCTTTTAAAGATCTTCTTTTACAAGAAGATCAATCTCGTCATTTCAGAGCTAATTTTATATCAAATCCTGAATCTTTCTCTTGGATTTGGAATGAAACAGTCGACCATGAACCTTTTGAACAAGACATTTTATCTAGATTTACAAAAGAGTCTATTCGTCATGTAGGTGAGTATCGCGATCAACAAGATATGTTGAGAGACATGCATGAGGTTTCTTGTTTTTCTTGTGTTAACTTTTTTAAAGAGCAGCATGAAGCTCTTTTAAAGATTTTATTAATGCCTCGCTGTTTGATTAAGAATATTTGTTTAGAAAGTATCGATAATAAAACAACTGCTTTAATCGTTTATGAAAAAATAAAAAAAAGAATCAAAGAAATTGAAGATTATTGTCTTTCTAATTCTTTATTTTTATCAATGTTCATCGACTATCCTGTTATTCAAAAAATATGCGCTAATTATCAACAATCTCTTTACGAATCAATTGATTCCATCTCAGATGAAATAGAAATTTTAGATTCTTTTCAAGAAAAAAAGAAGAAGGTTTTTGATAAGATCATGATTCAAGCTTCGAAAAACAACGATGACTTTCTTTTTTATTCTTTGCTATTTTTAAATGGAAATCCTCAAGTCAAAGCAACTTCTGATTTAACAGCACTTCAACTATTAAACAGAAAAAAATCAAAAAGTGAAGAAACTCGAAAAGCAATTAATAAACTATGTTCAGGAGATTTATTGGAGGAACCTAAGAAAGAAAAAAATATCTTTAGCAACTTTATTGAACTAATTGCCTCTCCATTCAATAGAGTTATTGATATTTTTAAAAGCGATGAGTCGACTGCGTCTTCAATAAAAGAAACTGAGCTCGCAGAGCCTATTTTTTGGGATGAACTAAAACCAATATCTTTACAATTAAAAGAAAGCTCTTGTGATATAGAAAAACCTTTAGAACTTCCTTATCACTCATGTTTGAATCATCAAGATCTCATATCTAGAAGATAAAGAGTAAGAAAAAACTTACTCTTTATCTTGGTTATTAAGCGTAGGCTAATTTTTCATGACCTAGGGCAAAAAGAGTTTCTGCCCTTTGTCTATCAATTTGTTTTAACCATCGCTCAATATAAGATCTTTGAACATTTAAAATATTTTGATCTTGGAGTGTTTGAGCTAATAGCATGGCACCCTGCGATAATGATAAAAATGTATATGCTGTATTTGATGCATGATCGGAAAGACCAATTAATAAAAACTGCTCTTCTAACCACTCAATAAAACTCATCAAGAATTTTTTAGAAGCAGCGCCTAAAGGGCCTCCTTCACGAGAAAGTTCTTGACAGAGATGACCTACAGGGCAACCAAAATCATTATTACATTGTAATGTCATAAAGTTTTCAAGAAATAAAAGCAATCGACTTAAAACTAAAGGTTGCATCGATGCTTTTTTCTTCCAAGATTCCCACTCTTTAAAGCGATGATCAATCACAGCTAAGCCAATAGCTTCTTTTGTCTTGAAATAGTAATAGACGTTGCCTAAAGGAACATCTGCTTCATGAGCAATATCAGCCAATGTTGTTTCACTAAAACCTTTTTGATACACAAGTGTTTTTGCCGCCATAATAAGCTTATTTTTCTTATCTTGACGCTTTCTTTCTGGCGGTTTTTGAGAAATTGGTGATTTTACAATCGATTGCCATAAGTTTTTAGTCATATCAAACATCCTTATTTCCACTCAGCATTCCATTGCAATCCGAAAAGGTGAACGTGTGTATGCCAGGCACCTTGAACATTAGTGCTAGCACCAGCAAATGTGGCATCTGAGGCAGGAACGCTTCTGTAATTTAATGTTTGATCTTGCATATTAATGAACGCATAACCTAAATCAAAAGTAGAACTGCCTATTTTTGAAGATAGCCCTAAACTAACCCAGGTTCTATTACCATCAGGTAAAGCAGGTCCTCTTTCTTCATCAATAACAGGGGTTTGATCATAAGCAACACCGAAACGAATGGTCATTGCATCTGAAAATTGTTGTTTATAACCTAAAGCAAATCTCCAAGAAGAATCAAAGAACTCTCTCATTGTTCTCAAAGGTTCACTTGCAGTTAATGCACTTGCTAATGTTCCGCCGGTGTAATCAAGAACAATTGTATCGATTCTATCCCAGTTGGTAAATTGAGCATCAAAAAGAATATCGCCTTTATCAGAGACGTGATAATTTAAGGATGCAACATAAAATTCTGGAGAGTTCAATGTTGTGCTGACTTTATCACCTAAGGTTGTAGGATAAACATCTCCATCCATTTTATATTCAATAGTTGAATGAAATCTAAAGCCAAGATCGTATTGATTAGCACGATAAAAAGCACCTAAATGCCAACCTAAGCCATCTCCATTGAGTTTGTTTTCAACAAGTACGCCTGACAAACTTGCGCTTTTTTTACTTAAAATCAAGCGTCCAAGAGAATAATCTGCTCCAACAGCAACACTTAAACTGTCTGTAACTTTATAAGCAAAATTTGGACTGAAATTAATTGTTTGTAAGGAGGATTTTTGAGCAGCGTATGCTAAAGATGAGCTCTTATCATATTCTGTCGATAGTCCAAAAGGAGAGTTCACTGAAAACCCAAACGCAAGTTTGCTTCCAAAGTCTTTTGTCATAAAAAGTTGAGGAATCGGGATTAATCGATTATCAGCATCTTCTTCTACGCCTGAAGAGCCGATATCAACTCGCGAGCTACCATTGAATACACTCACCGGAGCTGACAAAGTATATTTTGTTTGAGGTAAGATGAAAGCATTAGAATAGCTAAATTGCCATCCTTTGGTAAAGACTATCCCTGCAGGATTGTAAAAAGTTGCAGTTGCATTATCAAGAGAGGATGCTGTTCCTGAATATGATTGTCCTAGGTATGTCACATTTTGTTCTAAAATTTGGAATCCAGCAGCGCTTGCTAATACTGGTAACATGAAGATAATTTTTTTCACGATTGTTCTCCTTAACATCTCGGATTCATCAGTATTGAAAGATCAGATCGATCGATCGTTTACTCTATAAGAAAAGTAATCCAAAATAATTTTTTGAATTTCTTTCTCGTTATTTTCTTCTTTTCTTTTGAAATAAAAATCAATAAATAATAAAAGAATTTTTAAAAAATAATTTTAAGATATTGATTTAGATTAGAAATAGAAAAGGAGGGGAAAATAGTTTGAAACAACAAATTCAAAGTTGAACATTGATGCAAATTTTTGTCGCAGAAATCTTTTTTCCTAGAATTTTTATTTCTAAGAAGAATTTTCTTTATTAATTTATTAGCTAATCGTTGTTCGATTTGCATGATGACAATCCTTTGACTTCTCCTGGCAATAATCCACTCTTAAAAAGAGTCACTGTAGTAACATCATCCTTAATGCTTTACTGCAATTCTTCTATTACCGTTCAGTTGTCCAACTATTCGCTCATTCTAAGCATCAAATAGAATGAACTTCAAGAGCCCTGCTAAAAAGAAATATAATAATTTGAAAATTTATTATTTAAGGTTTTGTTTTTTTTGAAAATAAATATTATCAGGATATTGAAATCTACTTCTTTCACGATTGAAAGAAGTAGATTGTTGATTTTTAAGCGATATCATCCCAAGCATGGTGGGGTGTAAATCTATCACCTAATTTTAAAGACATTTGTTGTAATTGTTCTTTAATCACTAAAGGACCTGTTTCTAAGATGTAAGTCATGATGCCACCTCTAAATGGGGGAAATCCAAATCCAAAAATAGAGCCAGCATTCATATCATCTTTTGTTTGAACAATTTCATCAGCCCAAGCAGAAACCGCTTCATTACACAGCATCAAAACTAGTCTTGATTGTATATCTAATAAATAATCATGACTTACTTTTGTCTTCTTCAGCGCTTTTCCATCTTTATAGTGATAAAATCCTTCGCCTGTTTTTTTTCCAAGATTTTTTTCTTGAATTTTCTTTTGAAGTAAAGCGCTTACTGTTGGATCTTCACCTTTCAGGCTCGAAAAAGCTGCTAAACAGACATCTAAACCAACCGTATCTGCCAACTCTATTGGCCCCATAGGCATCCCAAAAGCAACTGCAGCCTGATCAATAGATTCCATCGAGTGGCCCTCTTGATGAAGCTTTAATGCTTCTACCAAATAAGGTAGTAAAATTCTATTTACTAAAAATCCTGAAGCGCTTTTTACTGTCAATGGGTATTTATCAATTTGTTGAACAAATTTTGTCGCAATAGCAATTGCAAGATTAGAAGTATTTTCTCCTTGCACTATCTCGACAAGTGGCATTTGTGAAACAGGGTTAAAAAAATGAACGCCCACAAACCGTCCTGGATCACCAAAAATATCATCTAATTTCTCTAAGGGGATAGTTGAGGTATTGGTTGCAATAACTGCATCCGCTCTAGCATGTTGATTGACGTTTGATAGGATCGTTCTTTTCAATTCAAGATTTTCATTAACAGCTTCAATAATAATATCCGCATCAGCTATTCCTTTTCCATGGACATCGACAAAAATTCGATCCATAACAGCTTGAACTTTAAAGTCAGCATCCAATTGTTTTTTTGCTAACTTATATGTTCTTTTTAATGAAGCTTGAATATTTTTTAAGTTAACATCTTGAAGTGTTACTTTTAATCCTCGTAATGCAGCCCATCCTGCTATATCGCCGCCCATCACACCGCCACCGATAACATGAAGATGTTTAATTTTTTCAGAAGATGTCTCTGGGCTCTTTTTAGCACGATCTTGCATCATGAAAATATCGACAAGATGCTCTGTTGTTTTATTTTGCGATAACTCAATAATCGAGCGGAGCTCTTCTTTATAAGCATCCATTCCCATATGTCCAACTCTTTTCCAATTATCAATCATGGCAAAAGGTGCTGGATAATGTTCTTTAGATGTTTTTGAAGAAACTTGATTATAAACAAGTTGAGCAATAAATGGCCTAATAAATGGAATATTTAATAACTTGCTAATGAAAGGTACTTTTAATTTACGCTTTGTATTATATTGGGCTAAAGCTTGATGCACAACTCGTTGAGGAACAGCATCATCAATTAATCCTAGTTTTTTTGCCTTTTTAGCATTGAATGTCTTACCTGTAAGAATAAAGTCAAAAACATTTAATGGAGATGTTAATCTCATTGAACGAACTGAACCACCCCACCCTGGTTGAATGCCTAATCTGACTTCTGGTAATCCAATTTTTGTTTTCCCATCATCAATAGCGATTCTCCAATCACAAGCTAAAGCAAGTTCAAATCCACCACCCAAACAAAATCCATGGATTAATGCAATTGTTGGAAAAGGAAGTCTCTCTATTCTAAAAAAAACTTCTTGTCCTTTATGGATCATGAAATTTGTTTTTTCTTGATCTCTGACAGAAAATATTTCAACAATATCAGCTCCGGCAATAAAGCCTGATTTTTTTTTAGAGCAAATAATAAGTTTTTTAACATCTGTTTCTTTTTCTAGCTCTGAAACAATTTGTTCTAACTCTAATAATACATCTAAATTAATAGCGTTTGCTGATTTCCCTTTTCGATCGAACTCTAACCAGCAAACGCCTTCATCATTATGTCGATGCCAATGTTCATAATTCATGATAAAAAACTCCCTTAAAGAACTTCGACAAGCGCTGCGCCGCCTTGACCACCACCAATACAAAGACTCGCCATACCATAGCGACCTTGCTGTTGTCTTAAATTATAAATTGCTCTTAAGATGATTCGAATCCCTGAAGCTCCGATAGGATGTCCCAAAGCGATAGCTCCGCCACATGGGTTTAACTTTTCTCTAGATATTGAGCCGAATTCATCTGTAATGTGGCAATATTGCTGCCCTAATACTGGATCATCAAAACTTTTCAAGACTCCTAAAACCTGAGCCGCAAAAGCTTCATTAATTTCAACAGTATCTATTTGATCAAAAGTCATTTCATATTTTGTTAGCAAAGAACTCATTGACCGAACAGGTCCTAATCCCATCATTGTAGGATTGCAGCCAGACCAAGAAATATCATGCAGGACCGCTAAAGGTTGCAAACCATGTCGTTTAACAAAAGATTCTGATGCTAAAATTATTGCGCCAGCTCCATCAGTTACTTGTGAACTATTACCCGCAGTAATGGTTCCATATTTCTCAAAAGCCGATTTCAAATTTGCTAGCTTCATTAATGAGATATCTGGTCTAATTCCATCATCTCGCTCTATGACATCAGCATAAGCGCTGACAAGAGGAATGACCTCTTCGTAACGACCTTGATCCCAAGCTGCTACTGCTTTTTGATGGCTTTCTACAGAAAATATATCCATTTCTGTTCTGCTAATTTGATAATTAAAAGCGATTTCTTCAGCTGTTTTTCCCATAATTAAATTATTCATAGGATCTGTTAAACCTTGAAGAAGAGCGATTGTTGGGTTTAAATATTTAAAACGAAACTCCATCAATGTCTTGAGCTTTTTCAATGTTGTTTTACTCATTGAAAGACGCCCCATCCAATTTGTAAAATCAGGGCTACAAATTAAAGGAGCTCTTGACATTGCTTCAGTTCCAATCACAAGAACGCACTCACTTCGGCCTGATTGAATAGCATGCATTGCGCTATCGACAGCTTGCATTCCTGCTCCGCAATTTCTTGCAACAGTAAAAGCTGGAACATCTTCACCACAACCTAATCTTAAGCCCATGATCCGAGCAATATTAGCTTCATTTTCACTAGGCATCACACAGCCGGCAACCACTTCATCGATTGATGTTGGTAAAATTGGATTTTTTAAAAAAAGCTGAGAAGCAGCGATGACGCCAAGATCTGCAGCGGAAAAAGGGCCTCTTTGGCCCTTTGCTTTAATGAATGGAGTTCTTACTCCATCAACAATGTAGATTGGTTCTTTTTCAGTTGTCATACTGCACCTTTTCTAGCAAATTCGTTAAAAGAAAAATCATCTGTCATAATTAATTCATATTTCATTTTTTCAAAAGCCAGCAGTCCTTCGTACTCTGTCTTAGAAATAATGCCAGCAGCTTGAGCTAATTGATAAACTTCTTCAGCTTTTTTATCAAAAGTACGAGGTAGAGTTTTTTTATATCGAGCTACTCTTTTCATCGCATCCTCTAAGGCAAGAGCTGATTCAAATGCTCCTAATGCAGTATGTAATGGCTCTCCTTCACATGCATTTGGCACAAGCGATGTTAACTGGCTCATAATAGGATCGTTTTTTAACATTCTTTTTGCAAGTTTATGAGTTAACTTATCAGTTGGTTTTTTATAAAAAGCTCCATAAGGGAAGAACATCATTAACAATATTTTTCCAATAACTGGGCTTGTAAAATTATGACAAAATTCGATAAAAGCTTGCTGAGCTTGATAGGTATTATATTCCAAAGACCATTGTGCAAAATCTTCATGTAAAGCCATGTCTTTTTGATTGTGATGATAATACATAACAGCTGAGGCCATATAAAGATGAGATAACATATCTCCCAAGCGAGCAGATAAGGACTCTTTCCTTTTTAAATCACCACCCAAAACAGCAAATGATAGATCACTGGCAACACTTAAGGCATGCGAAAGTAATTGTAATCTTTTAGTATATTTTTTCAAATAATACCCAGAATGATCGATAGCAAATAAAGCTCCAGTCCATCCTAATGTAATTCCTCGAATAGCATTTCCAATACTATAAGCTAAGTGTCCAAAAAGAGCCTTATCAAATTCTTTAAGTTTTGATAAATCTGCAGAAGCTTCCATCTCTTTTAAAAGATAAGGGTGGCAACGAATAGCTCCCTGGCCAAAGATCATCAGACTTCTTGTTAAGATATTTGCGCCTTCAACTGTAATTGATATTGGGCAAGCCATATAAGCATGTCCTAACAAGTTTCTTGGTCCAAGAATAATTCCTTTTCCGCCCTGAATATCCATTGCATCATTAATAATCGTTCGACCCATATCAGTCATATGATATTTGCTGATAGCGGAAATGACAGATGGTTTAAAACCAGCATCAATTGCTCCTGATGTTTGCAATCTTGTAGCTTCGAGAATGTATGTCAGTCCTCCAATTTTTCCGAGAACATCCTGGATTCCCTCAAATTCGCCAATTGATGTTTTAAATTGAAAACGAACTTTAGCATATGCGGGTGTCACTTTACTGCAATAATGGCCTATAGCTGTGCCTAAAGCTGGTAAAGAAATGCCACGCCCAACAGAGAGGCATTCCATTAACATTCTCCAGCCTTGACCGACCATTGATTGTCCACCAATAATCCACTCCATTGGAATAAAAACATCTTTACCTTTTGTTGGACCATTAGGAAAAGCCATTCCTAGTGGATTATGTCGACGACCTATCTCAACACCAGGGTGTGATGCTGGAATTAAACAAACAGTGATTCCTAGCTCTTCTGTTTGACCTATTAAATGATCGGGGTCAAAAAGTTTAAAAGCCAAACCAACAACTGTAGCTACTGGAGCTAACGTGATATAACGCTTGTTCCAAGTAATTCTCATTCCTAAGGTTTCTTTACCTTCATGCTGCCCATAACAAACAACACCGAAATCAGTCATTGCTCCAGCATCTGACCCAGCTTCAATACCAGTTAGAGCAAAACAAGGGATATCTTGACCTTGTGCTAAACGAGGTAAATAATAATTTTTTTGATCTTCAGTTCCGTAATGAATTAATAGCTCTGCAGGCCCTAAAGAGTTAGGGACCATGGCCACAACAGCTGCTGAAGGACTTTTGGTTGCGATTTTAGCGACAATTGTTGAATGTGCTGTTGCTGAAAAGCCTAATCCTCCATAACTTTTTGGAATAATCAATCCAAAAAATTTATTCTCTTTCAAAAAAGTCCAAAGATTATCTTGAAGCGCCCAATCTTTTTGGACAATTTCCCAATCATTAATCATCTCACAGAATTTTTGAACAGGACCATTGATAAAATTATTTTCTTCTTCAGTGAGCTGATATCTTTCAGATTTTAAATGTTTTTTTAAATCAAAATCTGCCTTAAATAAATTTGATTCAATCCAAACATCTCCAGCAGCTATAGCTTCTCTTTCTGTATTAGAAATTGGTGGAAGAATTTTATGAACCCATTTTTGAACAAAAACACTAATGAGTCTTTTTCTAATAAATGGTAAAAAAGTAATCGTCATTATTAAAATAATTGGAAGATATAATCCAATAATAAATAAAAGACTTGGTTGATAAATTTTTGCATACGCAGCCAATGAAAAAGCCACTGCCGCACCAATTAATTTAAAAGAAACTCGAAATAATAGTAAAATCCATATTGGAATAATCAAAAACAGTAAAAACATGATCCGTCCTTGTGTCAATGTGCGTTTTCTGAAGCAATTATAGATGTAATTTAAATTGAAAGGGAGAGACCAATGCCGAATTATTCCGGCATGATTAAAATTCAATCGAGTGTTTTGTGGTAGGATCGAATTGCAACGCGTTGTCTTAAATAATTAATACTTTGAGATGTCATTTGATTATTTAGCTCATCATATAGGCAACAATCAAGCTGAACAGCAAAATGAAAAGCATCCTCTATCATTTTATCAAAACAACTTCGTTTTATATGATCGGCATCGACGATAAAGAAAAATTTACAGCCACTATAACTTGACTCCGCTAAATGAGTTTTTGTAAAAGTGCCTGGCTCATAAAGATGGCATAAAGTGTATACAATAAAATCATTTTCTACTTTATGAAAAAATTTATCTTGGCCATAAACCAAATTTAAATTCTTAATAATCTTTTCAAATTTAATTGCATCTAAATATTGATCTTCACGTGGTTTAATAATTAATTGAATAACATCGGGTGAATTCTTCTCGATAGCTTTTTGCCGATTAATTTTAATCGGCATCAGTTTTTTAAGGTATTTAATAAGATCTGTTCGAATCTCTATTAAATAAAGAATGAAATAAGCCAGCGAAAAATATAATAACGCTTTAAACATTAATGAATAACTCATAGAGCTGTCATCTCTAAAGCTGCTTTCATATCAACATCTACTAGTCTAGAAACGCCAGGTTCCTTCATTGTGACTCCAAAAAGAACATCTCCTTGTTCCATCATAATCTTAGAGTGCGTGACAACAATAAATTGAATGTCATCACTTAATGTTCTAATCATTTTGGCCAATCTAAGAGTATTCGTATCATCTAAGGGAGCATCAACTTCATCTAAAAGACAAAATGGAGCTGGATTTAATTGGAAAAAAGAAAACACTAATGCGGCTGCAGTCAAAGCTTTTTCACCACCAGATAAGACAGCCAAGGTTGCGTTTTTCTTACCAGGCGGCTGTGCTTTAATGACGATTCCTTCTTCTACGCCTTCTTGAGCTGGTAATCTTACTAAACTAGCTTGTCCACCCCCAAAAAGAGTTGGGAATAATCTCTGAAATGATGTATTTAATTTATTAAATGTGTCATCAAAAGTTTGAGCAATCTCAAAATCTAACTGGGCAATCGCATCTAATAATTCTTGAGTAGCTTGATGTACATCTAAATAATTTTCTTGAATAAAATCGAGTCTAGAGCGCTCTTTTTCGTGCTCTTCTAAAGCCCTTAAATTCACTTGTCCCATTGATTCAAGAGAGGCTGTAAACTCTACGACAGATTTTTTTAATGTTGCTAAAGGAACATCTGTTTCAATTAATTTAATTTGCTCGACTTCCCAACCAAAATCTAAAATCTGATCAACTAAATGACGAAGTTCTAAAAGATTTTTTTCAGAAATAATTTCTTGCTGATGGGTTTGTTTTAAGATCACAGCCAACTGTTGCTCTATCTTTTTCTCTTGAGAGATGAGCTCTCTCAATTGTTCTTGATATTTAACAAGAAGCTCTGTTGTCTGTACTAAATGAGTCTCAACTTGAGCGAACTCAACTTCAGCTTGTTCTAGTAAAAGCTGATATTCTGTAATTGGATTCGCAAGATCTTTATCTTGAGATATTTTTTCTGCAAGATCTTTTTCTTGTATTTTTTTCTGTTGATGTAAGGAATCAATATAAGCTTGAACTTTTTGATATTGCAGCTGCCATTGCTGAACAATATTCATAACTTGCTGTTGTTCATCTTGATATTGTCGTAGTGTTTGCTGATGAAGTTGATACTCTTCTTGCAACTTTGTCATTTCTTGTTCAAGTAGAGTGAAGCTTGTTTCTTGCTCTTCAATTAAACTCGTTAGTTCTTCTATTTGTGATCTAAATTGTTGTATTTGATCTTGCTGTTGAGAACGATTCTTTTTAGCTTGTTCTATTTGTTCTTTTAATTTATTTAATTTGTCTTGAGTTGCTACGTACTGTTGATAGAGTCTTTCAGCCTTAATACTTGCTTGCTGTTGATCTCTTGTTGCATTTTTCAACTCTTCACTATGAATTCTTTTAGTTTGAAGAAGCTGATTAATTTTTTCTTTAATCTCAATTAATTTCTTTTGACAATCATGAAGCTCTACTGATTTTGATTCAACTAAAAGAATCCATTCTTGCTCCTGACTCTTTAAATGAGCTGAAGTAATTTGTGGTTTTTGTCGAGCTGGTCTTAACCAATTATTCCCCATTAAAGAACCATTAGGTAATAATAAAATATCTCGCTCGCCTAAGTGGTCTAATTTTTCTAAAGCTTGTTCATAATTTTCACAATAAATCCAATCTTTCCAGTAAGATGGTTGAGGAACTTGCTGATTAAATGCAAAATGTTCTGAAGTTCTACCCCAAACATATTCCAAATCTCTATCGGCTGTTTTTTGTAACTGCTCAATTGTTGGAGCTTTTTGGCCGTAATAAAGAAATTCTGTTCCAGAGGCCATTGAAAGGGCTTGTTGATATTGTTTTTGTGGAAGGTGTCGAGCAAAAACCTCATATGCTTCTTGATCTTGATCGAGCCATGAACTGACCTGTGCAGATCTTTTTTCAATTAATTGTTGAATCTTTTTAAGCTCTTGCTGAGCATTCAAATATTGTTCTTGTTTCCTTGCTGTTTCTTGTTCTAATTGTAATCGTTGATTTTGAGATTGGTCTAATTCTAAATCAATGGTTTCAATAATTGTATTTTTTTGAGCAATAACTTTTTGAATATCTTCTACTTCTTGTTTTGCTACAGAATAATTTAAAGAAGGCAATATTTGTAAAAGATTTTCTGTTTCTTTTTCAAAATTATCAACAGCTGCATTTCGTTGTAAAATTTGATGCTCTGCATGCTGAATCTTTGTTTTAATAATTTCAACTTGTTGTTTAGGTTCTTGTTTTAAATTTAATAATTTTTTATACCCTATTTGTTTTTGAGCCAGTACATCTTGAATTGTTTTTACTTTCAATTCGTGCTCTTTTTTTACTTCAGCTAACCATTCTAATTTATTATCTTGAGGTTTTTTTGTTTCCAGCTCGGCTAATTGATCTTCACAAGTCTTAAGTTGGGCATCAATTTCTTCTAGTCGAATTTTTGCTTCTTCTATTCCTTTAAGTAAAAATTCATAAGTTGTTCTAGCTTGTTGTAATTGATGAAACTTATCTTTTTTTGCTAATGCTAAATTTTTATGCTGTTGTTCAATTGAACGAACTTGCATTTCAATTTCATCAACTCTTTTAAAATCTTGAGCATGCTTTAAACGAAATTGCTGTAACTCTTGATCTAATGATTGCTGAGCAGTTTGTAATCGCTCTAATTCTTGCTGAACTTGAACTCGTTCTTGATCTGCTTGATTGTAAGATAAAGCTAATAGGGCTTGCCTGGTTCTAACAAGCTGGCCTCTAAGCTCTTGATATCTTGCAGCTTGTTCTGCTTGAACTGCTAAAGCGGCAACACGGACTTCAAGTTCTTTTTTTAAATCTTCTAGGCGATTTAAATTGTCTTGTGTTTCTTCAAGCTTTGAAACAGTTTCTTTTCTCTTTTCTTTATATCTTGAAATTCCAGCAGCTTCTTCAATATGTGCTCTAATTTCAGCTGGTTTAGCATCAATAAAGCGTGAGACCATTCCTTGTTCAATAATGGCGTAGCTACGCTGACCCAGACCAGTCCCTAAAAATAAATCAATAATATCTTTTCGGCGACATTTTGTCCCATTTAAATAATAATTTGATTGGCCGTCTCTATAAATTGTTCTTCTAATTGAAATTTCTTGATACTCTGCCCATTGTCCTTTTAGGATACTTTCAGAATTATCAAAAATTAACTCTACTTGAGCTTGTCCTACAGGCTGACGCGAGGTGGAGCCATTAAAAATAACATCGCTCATTTGCTCACTACGCAAATATTTAGCAGAAGATTCTCCAATAACCCACTTAACGGCATCAATCACATTCGATTTACCGCATCCATTCGGACCAACGATACAAGACATAGCGTGATTAAACTCAAGAACTTGAGGTTCAACGAATGACTTAAAGCCAACTAGTTTTATTCTTTTTAAATGCATAATAACTGAAATCAAAAGGTTACAAGGCCTATCCGAAGTCTACGGTAGGCTGGGCACAAAAGCAAATCTTTAACTTGTTGTCGCTTTAATAAATGAAGTATTCATTGCCATTTGAAGAATCTTAATGGCATTAGTAGCAGCACCGACTCGAATATTATCTGCGCTGACCCAAAAACTCCAAGTATAAGGACATGTTAATGATTGTCGCAATCTGGAAATAATAACATAATCACTATGAACAATATCATCGGAAACAGGATAATGATGACCTCTCATCAGCTTAATTCTAGAGGATTGTTCAAATATTGATTCTAAAAAATCTTTAGAAATTTGATCTTGCAGTTTGACCGTCACTGATAAATGATGACCTTGATAGACAGGGACTCTGACACAAGTTGGTGTAACATTTAATGACTGCTGTAAAATCTTTTTTGATTCATTAACGATTTTTAACTCTTCTAAACTCCAGTCGCCATCAAATTTATCGCATTGTGGAATCACATTCCCGGCAATAACACGAGGATACACTAGAGGATTAAAAGTGCTGCCATCTAAACTAGCTTTCATGGATTGAGTCAATTCATCCATTCCCTTTTGTCCAGTTCCTGAAACACTTTGATATGAGGATACAATACATTGTTTTATATCAAAATATCTCATTAAAGGATGGATAGCTAATAGCAATTGAATCGTTGTGCAATTCGGATTAGCAATTAAAGGCTCTCCCTGATAAGCCTCTGGATTAACTTCAGGAATAATTAATGGTACATTTTTATCTAAACGATATGTTGACGCATTATCAATAATTAAAGCATGCTTTGATAATCTTCTTTCAATTAAAGGCTTAGATATTAAGCCCTCTGTTGCTGTGAATAAAATATCACAGTCATTGAGTGATTCATCTTCTAAATTTTTTACAACAAACTGTTGATCTCTAAAATGAACAATCTGCCCTGCAGAACGTTCTGAGGCAAAAGGAATCATTCCCGTTACATCTTGCATCTCTTCTAGCATTGGGATTAAAGTCGCGCCAACAAGACCAGTTGCTCCGACAACTCCGATTTTCATACGTGTGTCCTTAACATCGTTTAACCTACAACGGTATTATCTCCCACTTATTGACTTTTTAACAAGATTCGACAAACTAAAAGTACATATTTTTTGGATATTGATAATGAATTATTCTCTTTTTGAGCAAATTTTAGCATTAGCTTTAATGTTATTCATGATTTTTTTGGGATACAACTCGATAAAAAACAATCCTCAACTTCTAAGTAAAGAATCCATCAGTCGTTCTTTTAGAAGTATGGGATTTTTAGCTCTAATTTTAATTGGATTTATTAGTTTTTTAGTGATGATGATTCCTTCTGGCGAACCAAAAGGGACTATCGGGGTCAAAGGTGAGGCAAATGCATCAACAACACCTTCGAGCTCTCAATATAGAACCGTTTAATTTTTTAAGAGGAAGGGGTCTTATGACAGCCCCATTCCTTCTAATGTGATGAAAGTATTTGCTAATTTCTTCTCTTGCTGTGGCGATAAGAAAATTTTATCTTTCATTTTGTGATGTGGTATTTTTGAAAGCTGGCCATTTAATGTTGCAATTTTAAGTTGATGTAACTTTATTTGGGCTTCTTGTTGAAGCTTCACGCTGACTGATCGATATAATTCATTATAAGAATCTAAGACATCTAATAACGTTCTCTGTCCTAAAACAAATTGATCTTTATAGGCTTTAGTGATTGACTCAGATGCAGTCGCATGATCTATATAAAAAGCTAAAGCATCTTTTGTGACATTATAATCTTCCCAAGAGCTCATCACATCAAATTCAAGACTATTTGTTTGTCGCTTAAATTCAAACCTTGCCTGTTGGTATTTTTGAGCTTGAGCATACATAGTTTGGAAATCTTGGCTTCCACGGAAAACATTATAATTGATATTCATTCCTAACTGTCCATTAAACTGTTTGTTAGTATTTCCATCAACATTTTGGCGAATTTCGTATCGAGCTATAGCATTCACTGTTGGCATGAAGGCACTTTTGGTCGCTTGGTATTCATAATAAGCACTATCTTTTAAATAAGCATATTGCTTTAATTTTGCTCCGTTTTCTTGAACACTTTGCCAAAATTCTTCGTAATTTTTAGGCATCAAATTACTGAAATCAGGAGTTTCGAGCTCAATAGGGCTTAATCCTCCTGTGGTCATTTTGAATTCAGCTCTATTTTTATATAATTGGCCTAGTGCCTCTAAAAGATTTGCTCTAGCTGTTGAGACTCTACTTTTTGCTTGAACACTATCAATTTGTTTCGACACACCTTCAGCAACCCTTTTATCAATTAAATCAGCGAGCTCTTTTAATCTTTTAAAATTTGATTTTGATAATTCAACAAGCTGCTCTGCAAGCATGACCTTCATATAAGATTGACCAACTTCAAGCATTTTGTTTAAAGATTGATCTTTTGTCCCTTGAGTAAATGCGTTCAGAGTCCTTTCCGCACTTTTATAATCATGGTAACGTTGCATCCCATCAAAAACATTCTGCACAGCATTAATGCTGTAATTTTTACGCCATAAATTAGTTGTAGGATCTGTCGATGTTCCAATTTGTCGATATGTATCATGAACAAGTTCCATATTACCATCAACTGTTGGCAAAAAGGCGCCTAATTTTTTGGTTAAATCCATTTGACGTATTGTTCTGTCAGATAAAGAAATTTGAATATCAGGAGAATTTTCTAATGTATAATCGAGAGCTTGCTCTAGCGATAAAGCTGACACTTGGGTCAACACTATGGCAGTAGCAGCGAAGACGGTTTTTCGCATCATATTAACAACAATTCAACAGGCATATGTTCGTGTATAGCCAATCAGTTGCCATTTGTCTAGCGATAGAAAAGCCTTCTTCTTGATTAAGAATGCAATTATATCGCTTAATAACAGGATATTTTTAAACAAGCATAAAAACTTATTTAAAAATAATTCTGAAAATCTTATCGTTCTGTCATTGCACGCTGACGTGCTTTGATAATTGGTTTTAAGATATAGCTCATCACTGTTTTCTTGCCAGTAAGAATATCCACTGATGCAGCCATCCCTGGAATAATGTCATAACGATGACCCATTCGCTCTAAGTAACTTCTATCGGTTTTAATTCTTACCATATAATATGTTTGGTCGCGTTCAACAAGAACATCAGGAGAGATACTCTCTACTTCGCCCTCTAACCCACCATATAATGAAAAATCATAAGCTGTAATTTTAACTCTTGCTCTCATTCCTTCATGGATAAATCCTATATCTTTAGGATTTATTTTTGCTTCAATAATAAGCTTTTCATCTTTAGGCACAATTTCAAATAATGTATCACCGGGACGCAAAACGCCACCTTCAGTATTCACATATAATTTTTTTATAATTCCATGCACAGGTGATTTTAATTGAGTGCGCGCAACTTTATCAGAAATAGAAATTTGCTCATCTTGAATTTGTGATAATTGCAACTTTGAACGATTATATTCTTCATAAGCATCTTTTTCGTAAGAAGATTTGATTTCTTCCTTTTTATTTTTAATACCTATTTTTTGTTGATTAATTTTTTCTATTCGATATTGAGTTTGCTTAATTTGACCTTCTGCTTCAACAACAGCTTTTTCAGCTTGTAATAACTCTTGAGGCGAAACAGCTCCATTATTTTGAAGATTTTTTAGCATATCAAATTCTTTTTTCTTCAAACTTAATGTCGTCTCTAATTGCTCTAACCCTGCTTTTTCTTCAAGTAAGGATTGTTCTGTTTGCTTAGCCTCATCAGAAACTGCCTGAATTTTTAGCTCCATCTCTTTTTGACGACTCAAGTATAAATCATACTCACTATCAGCTTCTTTAGAAGCAACTTTTTTAAGGTCTGCAGGAATAAGAAAAGGAACTGCATTCGCTTCGGCTATTAATCTGGCGCATTTTAATTGTAATGCGATAATTTCATGCTGATTCTTATCATATAAACTTTTTGCTGAAGTATCGTCAATTTCAGCTAAAAGCTCGCCTTGTTTAACAAGCTGCCCTTCTTTAACAAAAATCTTTTCAACAATTCCGCCCTCTAAAGATTGAATAACTTTAGTCTGCCCCGTAGGAACAACTGAGGCATGATCGGCTCTTGTTAACTCATCAAGATAAGTAAAACAACTCCAAATTAAACTCACAGCAACAACTGCCATTGACGCCCATAGTAATGCATGTGCTTTCATATGAGAATGATATAAAATTTGATGCTTTGGATCACGACTTAGCGGTAATAAATCATCGCGCATTCTGGCCACCTTTAAGCTTGTTTTTGATTTTCAACCTGAAGCGGTTGACGTGCTACGATTCGACCTTGATTCATAATCACCAATTCTTTACATAATTTCAAAGGAGATTGTCGATGAGAAACCATAATTAAAGTTCTCGAACCAATAATTCTTCCAACATTTTCTATAAAATTATTTTCAGCTTGATAATCCAGAGCACTTGTAGGCTCATCAAGAATAAGGATTTTAGGATTTCCTATTAAGGCTCTTGCTAAAGCAATAGCTTGTCGTTGACCTCCAGAAAGTGTTTCTCCTCTTTCACCAACAACCATATCAAGACCTTTAGGATGTCCACCTATAAATTCCATTAATCCAGCTTCTTTACAAGCTTGAATTAAATCTTCTTGAGCTACTTGAGAGTAGCCCATGGTGATATTTTCTCTTAATGTCCCATGAATCAAATGAATATCTTGAGGAACATATCCGATTGCTTTTCTCAAAGCCGTCATATGAAACTGATTAATATCCATCCCATCAAGTAATACATTACCTTCTGTTGGGGAATACAGGCCCAAAAGCATTTTTACTAATGTTGATTTACCAGAACCGTTTGATCCAACGATCCCTATTCTTTGTCCAGGACGAAGATCGAGATCGATATCAATTAAGGCTGGTTGAGGTGCATCAGGATACTGAAACTTCGCTTTAATAAATTTAAAATGACCAGCCATATCATGAACAGAAAGAGAATGCTCTTTGGTTTCTAAAGGCATTTTCATTAATTGATCCATTCCATCTAAAGAACTTTTTGCTTGTTGCCAGCGCAACATTAATTGCCCTACTTGCAAAATAGGAGCAATAGCTCTTGAAGATAAAATTGATGATCCGATTAAGGCACCCATGGTTAATTTTGCATCAGTAATTAAAATAACTCCATAAACAATCATGCTTATGTATGATAAAGATTGTACTAATTGACAAAAATAAGATGATACTGTTTGGATGGTTTTAATTTCACCATGCACTTTAGCTGACTCGACAATAATGGAGTCCCAACGTTGCTGCATTTGATGTTGAGCACCCCAGAATTTAATTGCTTCTAAAGATGCTAAGTATTCAATTAAAATAGCGTTTTTTTGACCGGCTAACTTCATACTTAATTTAACCCGCTCATAACTCATTTTTTGAGTAATAATTGTTGCGACTGCAACTAAAGGGACAGCAATAAGAACTGTTAAGACTAAAGGACCACCAAGAAACCAAATAACTGCAATAAAAAATAATGTAAAAGGAATATCAATAATGGTTGCCATCGTTGCTGATGTGAAAAAATCTCTAAAAGATTCAAACTGGTTAATCATCGATGAAAAACTACCTACTGATTTAGGCTTTGATTGAAGCTTAATATGAAGTAAATGATCGAAAATCATTGATGTTAATTTTACGTCTGTTTTTTTATTGATATGATCTAAAAAATAACTTCTCATGACTTTTAATAAAAAATCAAAAAAGTTCATTAAAAGCATTCCTAATGCTAATGTATATAAAGTTTCCAAAGCACTATTTGGAACAACTCTATCATAAACATTCATTGAAAATAATGATGTGATCACAGCAAAGATATTAATAAAAATACTTGCTAAAAAAACCTCTCCATAAATAGGGTAAGTTTTTCTTAAAACATTCCAAAACCATTGTTCATCTGTTGCTAAATGAGGATGATGAGCTCTCTCATCCATCACAAACTTTGGTTTAATAAAGATAATATATCCATTTCTCATTTGTTCAATTTGAGCTAAGGGAATAATTTCTTGCGGATAGCCTTGCTTGGGCCAAACAATCGTTCCGGCAACACCATCACTATCGAGCATGATACAATATTTATCATTTTTAAGCTGAATAATACAAGGAAACATTGTTTTTTCTATTTCAGCTACTTTCTGATCAGCGCAATCGGTTTGATACCCTATTTTTTCTGCAGCTTGACAAAAATCATCAATAGTAATTTGTTCATGAATCCCTAAACCCTCTAAAATAGCTTCTTTAGGTTGGGAATTCTGGTCATATTGGCAAAGCCAAATTAAAGCATTTGCTAAATAATCATCACTAATTGAAAATTGTTTTTTGGGCTCTTGCACGAGATCTGATTCTTGGACTTCGCTCATTCTGTTATACCTCTAGTAAATAATAAGACTGAAACATCGTCCAAACGATCTGGGGTGTTTGTAATTTTAAACTTATCATTAACTTGTTCTAATGATAAATCAGTTTCAAGTAAAAGCTTTAAAAGAAGCTCTTCCTTGTTCTCAAAATTACCAGGCATAATTTCAAAAATACCATCACTAAATAAAGCTAGTGTAAATGGTGGTTCTATCTCTAAAATTTCAGTTTTATAAGACATTGATTGTGAAATACCGACAGGGAAGCCTCGACCAGCTAAATACTTTGCTTCACCTTTTTTAACTAAAACAGGATTAGGATAATGTCCTGCTACTGAATAATGAATTTCTTCTAAATTACTGTCATACACAAAGTACAACATTGTACAATATTTACCTAATTTCGCTCCGTAAATTTCTTGAGCTAACGCCTTAATCATTAAATGAGGGGTGATCACTCGAGCATCGTTATCCGATCTAAATTTAGCGGCCATTTCTCTAATAAACATTTTCACAAGAACTGTCACGAATGCTGCTGCAGCACCATGTCCAGACACATCAGCTAAATAAAAAACAAATCGATGATCATCTAATTTAAAATAATCAACAAAATCTCCGGAAAGATATAGCATTGGTACAACTTGATGTTCCAATTTTAAAGGTGGAGCCTCAAATAGATTAGGAGGAAGAATTTTTTGCTGAACTGAATGCCCCGCTTCTTGATCTTCTAAAAGAGTTTCGCGAATACGCTCATTTTCATCCTTTAGTCGTTGTTTTTCTAAAGCTTTTTGAACAGATTGATGAATAACTGATAAATCGTTAATTGGTTTAACTAGATAGTCCCAAATCCCCAGCCTTAAAGCGGCGATCACATCAGTCATATCTCCAAGACCTGAAAAAACAATCACAGGGACTTGGGGCGCAACACTTTTAATAGCACGGATTAATTCTAATCCACTCATTCTTGGTAAAGTGATGTCTGTAATAATAACGTCTGGTCTTTCTTGATGAAATAAATCTAAGGCCTCTTTCCCATCAGCTGCAGTTTTAATAAGATAACCACAATCTTCAAGATAAATTGCCAAGTTTTCTCTAACCATCATCTCATCATCTGCAAGGATGATTCTTACTTTGGGTGTAGGCATTAGGATATCAGCGTAATCTTCGTTACCTTAATATCGACATGTAATTTGTTTTATTTAGGAAAATAAGAATATTCGCAAGGAATAAATCCTTGCGAATGATGAACTAGAATGAAAATTCAGAACGGAATTTAATACCTTCTTCTGTTTCTAAACGAGTCCAAACTTGAGTGGATACATCAAGGGCATCTGTCTTAGTACTATAATATTCAGCTTTAAAGAGGATATTTTTTACTGGATAATAGCCAGCATGAACAGTATATCCTGAGTAAGTAACTTCATAATACTCATCAGCGAATGCAGCATTCATTGAATATAGATTATAGCCATCTGTAGATGTTCGGGTAAACGGCACTGCTGAATTACCATTAAAAGCGCCTTGAATCATATTAGCTGCAGCAAAATTATAGTAATGCTCTGAACCAAGACGTAACGCTAGCTCTAACGCACCTTGATTTGGATCTAATTTAATTTGACTAATAACGCCAGATTGAGCATCTATCCCATATCCTTGACCAAGAACTAAAGTACAAACTTCGACATATCCTGAACGAGCATAGTTTTTATTTTGAAAAATATTAGATGCTGTGTAATTTGTTGAGCTATGCTCATTATCAATCATGTAGTTAAAATAATGAACAGCACTATTCAAGATAACTCGATTTGTTCCGATTGATGAATCAGCTGTTAATGCTAATCTTTTTTGGAATGTTGTAAAATAAACATCACTACCTGAATCATATTGAATAACAGATGGCTTAATAACATCTAAGAATTGGTAACCAGTACCGACGCCCCACATCCATGCATCATTATTAGCAAGAACGTAATTCATCCGCCCACCAAAACCAAATCTCATTTCTTGACGACCAGTATCAATAGCAATAGTTCCACTATTATTAGTAACATTATCGATCAAATTGTAATCAACATCTTCTACTGATTCTTCTGAAGGTATTTTACTGAATGATGTGTCAATAATTCTTGGGTTTGTTGTAGCCAACCAAACACCTGTTGAATAAGCAAAACGATTATTAGGCACGCCTTTAAGATTCACGCCAAGTTTATTTCCTAACGAGTCTTCTAGAACCCCTACAGAGCGAGTAATGTACACTTGATTATCAGTTCCTGATTGATCATAAGCAGGAGTATCAATACCAAAATTAAATGTCATTGTAGGACTATAAAGCCAAGTAACTTTAACAAGAGGAATTTTAACAACTGGTGAAGTCGAACTTGCTTGATCTAAGCGAACACGAAAAGTAACGTTTTCTGTTAAATCTCCTTTAACATCAACTCTTGCTCTTGATAAAGATAAATCATCAATCGCATCTTCAGGTAAATGAGGCATGGAGACATCAAATCGCATCGATCCTGCAATTGTTGTTTTTGCAAAAACTGGACTAGCAATCAGCGTTAAACCTAAGACAGCATATGAAAAAAATTGTCTCATAGGATGACCTTTTATGAATTTCTAAATAAGCGTATTCTATACCATTTAAATAAGGATGGCGATGATCTCTTTTCATTCAATCATCAATCTTCTTAGCGAAAATAGCCAATAAAACAATACGTTCGTGAAGGTTGTTTTATTTGATTGATTTAAAAGGACATTTCTAATCTTGTTTTAAAAGACGAGATTCGTTGATGTGTTTTCAAAGAAGAGCTATGTTGAATATATTGAAAATTTAAATAATTTTTTGATAGATACTGAGTAATCACGCTATATTCTGTTTTAATAACAAATGATTTATTAAGATATGTATTAAAAGCAAAACTATATCCCTCTCTTTCTATAAAATAATAGCTATTAAAGGATCTATTTCGATAAGAGTTATTTCTTAAATCATCAAGATTTGTATTATTAATCAAATAATATTCAATTCCTGAGCGATTGTCATAGGTAACTAGACCGGACTCTAGGAAGTTCCAATCAGCCTTATTAAGCAAAGCCATTTGTTGATCGTAATACTCTTTTCCATGTCGAAAAATAATTTCATACAGAGGTTTAGTCCAAGATGCTTGTCTATCTACCACATTAGCTTTTGGGCAGCTGTAAATATAGGCGCCATCACCTATTAATACACCAAATTCTTTAGCAGCACTATGGGCGTGGCCATAAGGGCTTAAAAAAGAACCTATCTGTACCATTGAACTTGAGGATTGAAGGTAAATAGGCCCTGAAACTATCACAAAATCCAACTCTTGAGTTCTAAATCTTTCATTATAAATCAAGTTCATACGAGGGGCTTCGAACTGATTGCCAACATTATCAAGAATATTAAATACATATTTTTTATTTAATGGTTGATTGCTTATACTGAGGCCGCCTCCGATTGATAAATGATCGCGATCATATAAAGTTATCGCAAAACGGACTGCAGCAGCCCCCTCATCTTCTTCATCTGAAACCCATTCAATATGATCTTTGATTTTTTCAAATGTATCAAAATCGCTTAGTTCACGCCCTCTCAAATCATAACTTTCTCTAATAAATTCAATATCATCAAATTCACTTGAACTAACTGATGGCTGCCAAATTGAAAAATCGATATTAAACCACGATGCCAAACATGATTGTAATCTCCACCCTAAATAAGGGCCACTTTTAGGGATGATAGCTCCAATAACCTCTTGTGGATGTCCATTTTGAATATGAGGATTAAAATCTTGATGGAAGCTAGATGCTTGAGTGAGAGGAACTAGCCCTATAGAGTTGTTCCAAGTCTGTCCAAAAGATATATAAGCTTTTGTTAAACTTAGATTCTCTCTATCAATAAAGGCATCTTTTTGATTTTCAAATATAAATCTTGTCTTTGTAGGATCTTCATTTGAAAATGAACATTCATAGTTCACTGGATAATCGAGTAATTGACCTCGAAGATTCATCTTCATCAACGGTAAATATAATGTCTTTCTTGTAAATTCAAAATCGGAGTCATAATTTGTCTTTTTAAAAAAAACTGAAGAATCTACATGTAAATCAAAGCTTAAATCAGGTTGAGCGCTAAGAAGGTACAGAGGGCAACACAAAATAATCTTAGTAAAAATATTTAAGATTATTTTGTTCTTAAAAGAAGACATTTTAATAACTCATTGATGAAAAATATATTTTCAGCAATATTATCAAATGTTCTCATAAGATCAAAGAAATTTAAATTCGTCTTTTTTATTTATTTGACTCTTCGTGATCTTTCTCATCATCTTCTTCGCCATAGAAAGAATCCCAATCAACTTTCTTTTTGTTTAATTGAAAATTCCGATACTGTAAATATAAATCTCTCATATAAATATATTTATCAGCAACATAAGCTGGCTGTGAGAAGTTATCAAGATAATCTGCAACCACTGATTTAGTATCAATAATGTCTCCTATAAAGAGTGCATTTCTTAACTCAGCTGATTGAACAAATGTTAATGGATTGAGTAATAATCTATCAAAATAAAGGCCTGTTGTATCTCTTACTGTTCCTGGTCCAAAAATAGGCATCACATAATAAGCTGAATCTGTATAGCCCATATGATACATTGTTTGACCAAAATCATAGCGTTTTCTTTCTATCCCCAAACTTGAGGCCATATCAAAAACACCACCAACTCCAAAAGTTGTATTCACTGCAAATCGAATAAATTGCTCATAAGCATCTTTCCATTCACCCTGAAATCCAGCATTTACAAAATAAGAAATCTGTGCTGCATTATAATAAAAATTAGTCACACCTAAACGAAAAGGCTCAGGCACAATCGTCTTATAAGCTGTTGTCACAGGAGTCCAGACATATTTATCAACTTTTTCATTAAACTCAAAAACTTGACGATTATAATCCTCGTAAGGATCGATAGGATTCGGGCCGGTTTGGCAACCGATAAAGAGCAGCGGGAAAAATAAAGAAATTTTTTTATACATCATAAAATAAATCCCTCTCCCTTATTAAGGGAGAAGGAACGTTCCTAGAGAGAATAATTCTTAGAACTTGAATTGTGCACGAATGCGAAGGGTTGAAACTGAAGCCATCTCAGCTGAGTCTTTCCATACGCCTGACAATGATGAGTCGTCAGAATATACTTTATACTCGTTGCTAACTTGTTCAAATTCAGCTTTAATAGTTGCATTATCATTAACATAGAAATTAGCATTTAAAGCAAAACCTGTTTTCTTATAAACAAAAGTTTCATCTTCATGCTGCTCTAAAGTCAAGTCAGTTGCAGCTGTTCCTGCATCTGCGTCTGCAACGTTAGCTATGGCTAAGAAAGCTACTTTGTCATTATTATCCCAAGATCCTACTGTATGAGCAGAAGCGTCTTCATCATACATATAAGCTTTAAAGTTAGCATGTGCATCAGCATCTAGAAGAGCTAACACATTTGACTTCTCTTCATGGCCATAACGAGCTGTTAGTTCTAAACCAGCTTGATTGTCACGTAGTTTCACACCACTAACAACTGCTTTAGCTGCATCAAACTTATAGCTATCGCCCATTAATAGATAGCCAGCTTCTAACCAGTAAGCAGAACCTTCACCATCATTTTGGAATACTTTAGCTGCATCGGTAACTGTACCATGAGTAGCTGACTCATCCATATCAATATTTTGAGCTGCATAACCTGCGTTCAATTGTAATGCACCAAACACAGCAGAGGCATCAACACAGAAGTTACTATAGGTATTGTACGCTGAAGCTCCAAGTTTTGCGATACTACCAACTCCACCAAGATCTTCAATAACAACAATTTCTATTGGCTTATTTAAAGGAGTGCTGCTGTAACCGATACCTACTCCATAAGCGGTGCTTGAAGAAGATTCTGGTGAGAAGGTTAAACGAGCAGCATAGCCTAAACGTAAACTTTGTGAATCAAAGGTTGTTTCGAAAGCATGAGTACTAGCAGCGATTTCATCATAAGTATCTAAACCAGCGAATGTTACTGCGGCGTTAGCAGCTGTATCAGCTGTTAAAGTATCAATTTCACCTTTAGCTGTTTGTCTCCAAACGCCAGCGGTATATCCTACTGGACCTGCTTTACCTTCAATGCTCATTCCTGGGTGGTTGCCTAATGATCCAACCATAGCACCTACGGAACGACCTGTTGGCCATGCGCCAATATATGGTCTGTAATATAGTCTATCGGAAGTTACTTCTGGGCAACCGATACGTCCTAGCTTCAAGGTGATTCCTTCTAAACCAGTCCAAGTAACATATGCTTGTGAAATAACAGCGGTAAGGTCTTGCATACGATCTGCAACAGCTGCAGCGCCATCTTCATCTCTACCGAATTGGTTATTTTCGTGCTCATTGTAACCAACACGAACAAAATAATTCCAATCTTTAGCAACATCACCTGCAAAGTCTAAACGTGCACGTGAAATAAATAGCTTATCATCTGCTTTGATTGCATCTGAAACTTCAACATCACTTGAATTGTCTTGATTTGTGACAAATGAAGCATCTAAACGAATTTCGCCTGAAACTGAGTTGGCAGCAAATGCAAATGATGAAATAGCTGCTAGACCAAACAGAGCTAGACGAGAAAGTGTAGTATTTCTCATGAATAATCTCTCCCAATTGTTGAAACAAACTTCCAATATTTTTTTATGGCACCAAAGAAATTGTTGTTCATGTCTCTAGAACAGATGCCTTACTTTTCATGAAAATAAAGTCTGCTTAACCCACAATTTCCCTGTCATAAAATGTATGACTCAGTACATTTATAGCAAACACAATCTTGAAGTCAAATTCAAGTCGAGCGCCTTAATACACCAGAAACCAAATTTTCTCGAATAATTCTTATAAAAAAATTTGCCTTCACTTTCTTTATAGAACATGTTTTGAAATCAAGCGAGGAAAGTAAGAAACTTTATGAGTATTGACAACGAGATATTATTGACCAACAACGTTTTTTCTGCTGATCAATAATATTAAATTATTTTTTTACTAAATTTTTACATTAAAATGAGCGACCAAAGAGCTCAACATGCTGTATCGTGGTGAGTCGACAAAATCTGAATCTCGGCCATAAATTCTTTTTTTATTAATTGTTTGTTGATACTGTAGTCCGGCCTCCATATGCTCGCCATAATACATATTTAGACCTATATCAAATCCATATTTTTTTAATTCATAACCAATCTCTTGATCTTCTGTGATAAAAGCTTGATCGTTGTCTAGCGATAATAATTGATATTTTTTATCGATTGATTCATAAGTGTCATGATTGAGTCGATTGGCCCCTTTGAAAGAATCTGTATAATAACTTGAAATAAAATCATCATATCCAATCACGTCGACAAGAGCGGCTATATTAGTTTTTTTCTCAATACCGAATCTAAAAATCATTTCAGTCGCCGTGTTTTTAAATTTAGTATCAATTTCTTTAATATAACCATTTAAATAATCGACATAGTAAGAACCACCTAATGGCTGAAAAACACTTTCAATAAACCATGAGCTCGATTGGTGATCATCCCCCATGATTTTAGCATTAGTTGACATAGTGCTACTTACCGCTGATGTTGAAATAACATCAACTTGATCATGAAGTGAGTATGATTGGGCTTGATATGAAGCCATGATGCCTATATTTTTAAAAACCAACGTTCCATCTAAACAAACTTTGGTCATTCGATCGTAAATTGATAATCGATAATCACCGATTGGTGGTGCTACTCCTGTATCATAATGATGGCCTATGACACCAAAAACAAGAGGCTGATTCAGCGGAACATTCGCAATCCCAACTCCTAAAGCCACATGCAGTGTTGATTGAATTGGAAAGACTGTTATTTTACCAGCATATCCTTTTCTAGCGCCCCCATCAAAACTTTGTGTGAAATTAATCGATTTATTGACTTCGTTCACATCAAGCGAAGTTGCTGGGGAGGCTTGATGAACAACTCCTGAAGGAGTTCTATCTTCACTCACAGCATACAATCTATTTAAAGCATCAAATTCATTTTGAGCCCAGCCTCCCGCGCAGACACTCATGATTTTGAAGCGAGTGTACACGGATGCTCCTAAGTGATTGCCATTCAAATCCAAAATTGATCCGATTTTTTTAAATCTTGGAATTTCATGGTAATACTCATGATCAAATCCGATGTCTAGCGTGGGAATCAACCCTGAAATTATTTTAAAATCTTTGACTGGTCGATAAGTCATAAAAGCTTGAGCTATTGTCGCTCCAGGCTTGGGGGCTTCCTGATTGATTTCAAATAAATCAAACTGTCGGTTTTCATACTCATCCTCTTCTATCCTTACAGTATAAAAAGAATTTTCTGAAAGATCGCCCTGAAAATCTAAACGTATCCTTAAAAAATCTAGATAATTTTTATCTTTAAAATAATCTTCGGAACTTTGAACATCCCCTAAATAATTTCTTATATAACCTAATCTTAAATCAGCATGAATAGAATGAGATGCATATAAAGAAGAGCCAATCATTATCAATGCTAGGCATGATTTTTTATCTAACTTCATCGATTGTCTCCATTACTTAAAATTTTGATTCAAACATAAATCTAAAATTGCTTTTTTTTGCTTCATAAATTGAATCAACAAAATAAGAGTCTTGTCCATAAATTCTTTTTTTATTCCTTAATTGTTCAAATTCAGCTTTTAATGATATTTTTTCTGTAAAATAGTAATTTAAATGAATTGAAAAACCTTTTTGATAAATCGCATAAGAATTTACAACTGTTTTATCAGACCCAAATCCAAACATTGATTTTTCTGTTTTTGTTTCTGGATACACAAACTTAACGTGAATATTATATAAATCAGCAACATCATTATCTAATGCCACCATCACAAGTGATTCATTTTCACCTTGCTTACTAGGAGCGTAATTTAATCTTCCATTACCACTAATTGAAGAAGAAGGATTTGAAGGATCGATATAATAAGTACTATTAAAAAAATCGCTTGCTCCTCTCTGATCTAAAAGAGCACAAAGATTTTTTTTATAAAAACCACCTAGTCTTAATCCTAATTCTAAACCTGGTTTGTTTTTATAAAGACGGACACCTTTAATCATTGCATTAAGCAAATCATATCGATAACCTTTTCCTAGAATCATATAAGCTGTTTCAAAATAACCACCATACATTCTTCCATCTGTATCAAAAATGTATAAAGAGGATGGGGTTTGATAAGGTGTTCCTCCGGTTGTATCTTGCGTCACAATAGTGGCCTGATCTTCTAAAGGTAGTTTTCGTTGACCGTAGCCCATATTGATTTGTAATTTATCAGCGATAACAGTGAAATCAAGTTTAATATTTTCTACGTTGTTAAAAGTCGTTAAACGATAATCTCCTATAGCAGGCTGAGCGGGAGTTGTTACAACCCCTCCACTTGAAACAGCGGCAGATCCTGGCACATACCCTAAATTTAAGACAGCTAAAGCAATTGGTTCATTTAATGGTGTTTTACTATACCCCAATCCGAACCCAAATCCATTTCCTTGCTTTAAATAAGGAGTGTATGTGACTCTTCCACCTGCTGCCATTTTTAAAGAGTTTTTTGTATCAAAATTACTAATACCGATGGATTTTTGAACTTCTGTTGTATCAAGATTAGTATCAGGAGAAACCGCATATTTTAAAACAAAAGGGGTAATGACTTCACTGACAGGAGAAATGCTCGTAATTTTTTTATTAGATGTTTGATCCCAAACTCCTAAATTAAATGAAAATGGACCACCCAATCCTTCGAGAGAAATCCCTAAATGATTTCCCATGTTCCCTATGACAGCACCTATTCTATCTGTATTGATACCAAGCTGATAATCCTCTCTTTCCATTGTGACATTAGGTGCTTGAATCAATCCTACTTTTAATAGGTTATTAGCCTGTAAATCTAAGGTTGTATAAACTTGAGAGAAAATCCATTTTTCTTGGCCATAGTAAAGAGCTGGATCTACAATTTGTGTAATAATTTTAAATTGTGAATTATCCATTTCATCTAATTGAGCTCGAATAAAACCAGAATAGTTTCTAGAGTATTGCCCTGTATAATCTAACCGAATTCTTCTTGTGTCTAACTGAGAACCTGTTGACTGATATTTACTTAAATCAATATTATTTTGTCCAAATAACTGAGGCTTTAATGAAGCAATAAGCTGCACATCTCCGGAAAATTTTCCCGCATGAACAGTAGAAACTGCGATTAGGCCGAAGATAGCGAGAAGAGACAGTGGTCTCGAACATAACATAGTAGTTGTCTCCCTTAAAAATAAAACTTGGAGCGTGCATTACACTCCTATAGCAAAAATATAAGGGAAATGAAAATTGAAATTTCTTTTAAAATTTCGATGAAAGAATAAATGGAAATAAATTCAAATTATTTCCATTTATCGATCTGATAATTTAATTTTATCTTAGAAAGAATATCCGAAACGAAATCTTAGTGAATCTTTTTTTGTATATCTAATTGAATCAACCGATTCAGAATCATCACCTATTCTTTTATAGACATGATCATGTTGATATTCTAGCTTATATTCTATTTGATCATTCGGGCGATAATTTGCATTCCAAATATATGTAAAGAACTTGTTGTAGTAACAGTATGAATAAGCTTGACTACCATCTTGAGGTTGACTTAAATTTGCTAAATATCGAGAAGACTCTCCAGAATGAATCGTATTATCGATTGCTAAGTAAAGATATGAACTATCTAAATCTCGACCTTGAATTAATCCGCTACTCACTCCATTTTTTAAACGATTTGCGCCGCTTGTTGCACCTGTGACGGTTAAAAGAAAATCATCAATTCCTTCTTTAGTTGTTAAAGCGGCCAAGTCACGACGCGCTTCCATTCCTACACTAAATAAAAATTCTAAACCTTTGCCAACCTTTTCAATTTGTGCAACTTTAGGAGATATTTTATAACCTTCCGGGCTCAAATTAATTCCTAATTGCCCCCAACAGGAATAAGATATTGGTGAATTTGTTAAAACAGCGCTAGCAGAAGTAACGGCACCAAATGTTCCAAAATTACTTCGATTAATGGTTTGATAATTAACACCGGTATTAAATTGAAACTTCCCCAAAGAGACAGAGATATCTGCAGCATAACTCGTCAGATAATTAAAAACACTGACTTGTCCAATAGCGTTAGCTGCACCATTTGTAAAACGCTCCAAAACAGCAACGACTATGGGTGCATTTAGAGGCTCGACACTCCAACCAAATCCTGTTGCGGCGCCCCCTGATTCTCCAGCGACAGGCGTATACCCTACGCGAGCTGCATATCCTAACTCAAAACTAGATTTATCATAATTATCAGCAGGCATCATGGAGTCTAAAACTGTTGCGGTAACTCCGTTAAGATTGCTAATTGATGGTGATGTTGCTAAAGAATCAACTGTTTGAATTCTTCTATAGTTTGTTTGATTCCAAATACTAGAATTTAAACTCATAGGCCCATATAAGGATTGAATCGCCAAACCCACAAAGTTTGAAGGAGGCTGTATGATTTTTCCAATATTATTAGTAATTCCATAAAGATAATCGGATTCTGAGCTATAAGTTATTCCAGTGCGTTGAATCAATCCAAATGAAAAAATTGATTCGTCATTAAAAATTGATTTTTCTAAATAAACTTTTGAAATAGAAGCATCATCACTTTGAGCAAGATCATCCCTAAATTGTGGATGTAGATCGGTCGATCCACTTAACTCGATAAAAGAATTTAATGAAAAAATTTTTTGATTAAAAACAAAAGAAGATTTTGTTAACTCCATGCTATCATTAGGAATTAAATTTGAAGGCAACTGTTCTCCGAACATATTTCTTGCTGATGTGATTCGATTAATATCAGTAAAAAATTGACCATTAACATCTATTTTTGCTTCTACATAAGAATAGCCAAAAACAAAACTTCCGATCAACAAGAATTGAGATAATTTTTTATTCTTTCTTATCAATTCATTAGCAATCATTATGTTCTTACCTATTAAATTAAATATAGCTATTAATAAAAAGCACCCCCTGATCACCTCAGGAGGCAAGGTTCGTTCCAAGGGAGTCTAGTTTGCCATATCCCAAGTCGAGTATAGTCGATGATTTTTTCTAACACCAACTTTAATTTATAAATATAAATCCTTCATTGGCGAAATGGCAGGATTAACAGCGTATCCTGAAAAATCCTTTATTCCATAAGAGGCTAGAACCTCTTCATCAATAAAAAATTGACCAGTCATCTTCGTTGAAGGTTCTTGAATAATATGAAAGGCAGCATCTGCTACAATCGTGGGATACCTAGAGGCGGCAAGGAGTTCCTTCGGGAAATTAAACTCTATCGCAGCTGTTGCAATGATTGTTTTTGGCCATAATGCATTCACTGCAATTTTTTTATCTCTAAGCTCCTCGCTAAGACCTAGCACGCAAAAACTCATGGCATATTTCGACATAGTATAAGCCAAATGTGGTTTAAACCATTTCGGATTTAAATCAATCGGAGGACTCATGACCAAAATATGAGGGTTAGGGGCTTTTTCTAATAATTTGACAGCATATTGAGAACACATAAATGTGGCCCTGCCGTTCACCTGTTGCATTAAATCAAATTTTTTAATAGGTGTTTCTTCGGTTGACGTTAAATTAATTGCACTAGCATTGTTAATAAGAACATCCAGACGGCCATAAGTTTTTTCAATATGATGAAAAAGAGACTGAACTTCTTCTTCATGGCGCACATCAAGTTGATAAGCATCCGCCGAATAACCCAATTCTCTAATTTCACTAACAACAGAATCTATTGTTCCCGCTAACTTAGGATGAGGCTCTTTTGTTTTACCTGTAATAATTAAATGGTACCCAACACTTGCTAGTTTCATTGCAATTGCTTTTCCGATTCCTCTAGTCGAACCAGTGATCAAGGCAACTGGTTTATCTATCATGGCAAAGCCTTTATCTTATTAAATTGACTCAAGCATAGCTAATTCATGGCAAGGATGCCAGATGGATGATGACTGATTCGATATGATAAAGTTCAGTCAAAATTAATCCTTGCATTTTATAGAGTACAAGCATTAGGGATGTACAAATCATTAATCCATAATTCATGATAAATCTTCAATCCTTTTTCATTAATCTCACAAAAAATATCAGCTTCTGTAATTTTATAATATTGATTTTTAATTTTTTTCTTTAGATTCCCTTCGATGCAATATAAATTATCTTGATTATTTTGACTCATAATTTTTTTTATTCGCAAATACTCTAGTAACTTCTTGGAACGATTGATGACATGATAATGTTCTTCTAGTTTTGGCATAGATGAAATCATCATAAGTATTAATATATAGTTCAAAATTCAGCCCTACCTTCGAACGTATCAAAAGCCCTGATGGAAATATATTGCATAAATAAATCTATAACTCTATAATTTTTCGAACAGAGCACGGAGCAATACTCTTTATAAATAAGGGGATTGCTTACAGAAATTAATTTATAATTCTTCTGATAGAATTTGTCATGAACTAAATGGAAATAATGACTCATGGAATCATTTGATTTGGTTGTTATCGGCGGCGGAATTCATGGATGTGGCGTTGCAGTCGATGCTGCTGGTCGTGGATTACGTGTTGCTTTATTTGAAAAAAACGATTTAGGATCGGGAACATCGAGCGCCTCAACAAAATTAATTCATGGCGGACTACGATACTTAGAAAGCTATGAATTTAATTTAGTTCGTCAATGCTTAATTGAACAACAACTCTTATTAAGAAATAGTCGTCATTTGGTCGAGCCTTTGCCATTTGTTATTCCTATCGATACATCTCTTCGCCCTCAATGGTTTGTTAGAGCCGGATTGTTTTTTTACGATACGTTAACCAGACGTAATTTACCTCGAAGTTCAACTCTTTCGAAGGAAGAGCTACAAAATCTACAATTAAAAATAACCCCAAAGGCTGCTTTTAAATATTATGATTGTTTAACTGATGATAATAGATTAGTGATTGGAGATGCTTTATTAGCCAGAGAATTAGGGGCAAAAATATATCCGCGCCATCCTGTGACCTCAATTATATCAACTCAAGATGGATGGGTGATCAAAGCACAAGGTTACCATGGTCCTGTTTTAGTCAAAACAAAAGCAATCGCGAATATGACCGGACCTTGGCTAAAAAATTTAATTAATGATTGCCATCTACCTGAACCTAAAACTAAATTAAAACTAGTTCAGGGATCGCACCTTATTGTTAAAAAACTTTATGAAGGCGATCACGCCATTGCACATCAACATCATGATGGACGTTTAATTTTCTTTGTTCCTTATGAAAAAAAATTCACGCTTGTTGGGACAACTGATTATAGTCTGCATCAAATGCCCAATCATGTTGAAATGAGCAATCAAGAATATAGTTACCTTCAAAATGTGATTAAAGATGTTTTTGGCAAAATAATTTCTAATGATGATTTTGTTTCTCATTATGCCGGTGTCAGGGCTCTTATCGATACCTCAAATGAAGCCTCAAAGACTACCCGTGAATTTAAAATAGAAAAAATGAAATGCCCTCATCATCAGCACCCTATTGTTCATGTTTTTGGTGGGAAAATTACAACATGGCGCATGGTGAGCGAGCAAATAGTTGATTCTTTAAAAGCTGATTTCCCTCAAATGAAAGATAGGTGGACAATAAATAAAATTATTCCTGGTGCTCGATTAAATACATCAGCACATGATATTTTAAATGAATTAACGATAGAATATCCAAAAATCCCTCTACCGATGCTTGCTCGATATGCTAAAACATATGGTCTAAAATCTTTTGATTTATTAAATGGAAAGCAAGAGATAACCGATTTAGGCCATAAAATTTGCCCAGGATTATATCAACAAGAAGTAGATTATTTAACCAGTCATGAATGGGTAGAACAAGCTGAAGATTTATTATTTCGCCGAACAAAACTTGGCTATCATTTAAGTAAAGATGAAATGAGCGCTGTTTATTCTTTTTTTGGTCAATCTATGAAAAACCATCCTATAAACAAGGTCCAGCATTCAATAATCAATTAATAAAAAACCAGACTCAAGGTCTGGTTTTTTAAAAACTTATAATAAAATATTAATCTGATTATGGGCGAATAGCTTGTTCTTTCTTACGCATAGATTCATCAATCATCTTTATTCTCTCATCTGTTTTTGGATGAGTACTGAGCAAGACTGGAGTATATTTTGCAAGCCAAGTAGAATTCCCCTCTATAGCTTTCAAGCCACTTTTCAAGGACTCGCCTTCTCCTAACTCTACAGCATAGTTGTCTGCCATATACTCACAAACTCTTGAAGCAAATAAATTAACAAACATATTTACAGAACTTTTTAAAACATAAAGCCCTAATCTTTTAAGATCATAATTTTGATTATCTTTTTTACGTTGCTCATTGTTAGGTTGCTCATTGTTAGGTTGCTTTTTTTCGTTTTCTTTTTGTTTTGCAGCCAACATGTTTTCTATCACTGTCAAAAGACTATCAACAGCTGCTGGCAAATATCTTAATAGACTATCCTTATTTCGAATATGTCCTAATTCGTGAGCTAAAATTCCAGAAACAGAGATATTATTATTCTGCTCTAATTTTTTTAATAAGCCCTCATTAACAACAATCACCTCAACATAATATGGCTCTTTTTTTCCTGTATAGTATGATTGAATGGCTGCATATGGATTAAAATAACTCATCGCATAAGCATTAATAGTGCTAGAACGATCTAGATATAGTCGCGGCTGAGTAAATTCTTTTCCTGGATATATTTCTTTTTCTGTCTTCAATAAATTTTTATAAGCGTCCGACACCTGTCTTTGATAGCCCTTTAAAGATTGATCTTCGGTGCTAATGCTCTCCATTCTCATAACATGAAGCCCCCCAAAGATAGGGGTTAAAAAAAGGATACTAGCAGCCCCTTTCATTAACGCATAAAGGGTATGATAAAGCCCGAAAGTGGAATAGCTTAAGGCGCCCAGAGCCATGACAGCGATAATTTGGAAGGCAATTACACCTATTTTATTTTTTTTAACATCATCTATTGAATTCATCGGTAAATCCATCGAGAAGATATTTGTTGAGAACATTCGTATTCCTAATTTCTACTTGTATTCATATGTTAGTTAGTTTATATTGTTTTTTCATTAAAAACAATATGTTGCGATCATTGTCAGCTTTGTGAAAATGAATCATTTTTTATAATAAAGAAATAAGCATGCTTATGCACAAAATTGAATTTTTGTATAAGCTATCAACTCTCATTTATATTAATTTTTATTTAGATAGAATAATTATTATCTTACGCTTAAATTTTTTAGGCTTAAAGAAGAAAAGATGCATCATATCTTAGTTATAGTAAAGATAAAAAGCACCTTAATAAAAAAGCGCTTCAGCTGATTCAATCATTTATTGATGATTAAAAGACAAGATTCTTTTAATAAAGAAGTTTTCGAATTTCTTCTAAAGAAATAGAAGTTAGTTGTGCGATTTGCTCTAAAGAACATCCATTTTGATACATCGTCTTTATTAAAATCCTTGATGCTTCTTGAATCCCTTCGGCTTTGCCTTGAGCCATACCTTGGGCTATTCCCTCAGCTTCACCTTCGGCCTTACCCTCTGCTTTTCCTCGGGCCATCCCTTCATTCATTCCAAGCTCAAGACCTTTATCAAAGCCACTGGTAATAGAGGATTGAATATCTCTGAGCTCTTTTAATCTTGCTTCATAAATTAAACGAGAGT